>Ga0123356_10002888_pt1 | contig 18199 bp, 16 predicted proteins | sample TergutEmb28metaG_2_FD_92546 | JGI IMG/M metagenome (GOLD analysis project Ga0123356, IMG submission 92546) | Embiratermes neotenicus P3 segment gut microbial communities from Petit-Saut dam, French Guiana - Emb289 P3 | ecosystem: Host-associated > Arthropoda: Insects > Digestive system > Gut ...
AAAGTAGTGGCGACGCTGGGAAAATTAACCCAAAAAAACAACTGGTACGAAGATGAGAAAGACCTGCAGCAATTCACAATCATGACTCACGGCATGAAAAGTTCTCTCCATAATATGGGAGAGGCGGAACTCTCTGAATTGGCGAATAAATTGGAAACGGCCGGCCGTGAACACTTTTTTGACGTGATAACGGCGTCCACAACCGTTTTTAAGAACGACTTGGACGCACTATTGGGAAAAATTGTGCCGAAACAGCACGAAAACGCCGGAAGCAACGGCCGCGCAGACGACAACGCCGAAAGCCTGCGCAGCAAGATGCTGGCAGTAGCGGAAGCCTGCGCACGCTACAACAGAAAAGGTGCCCTGGAGCAGCTCGCCGATATAAAACACAGCTCAAAAGAGGTACTTGCAGCTATAGAGAGTATAAAGGGACGAGTGATTCAATGTGAGTTTGAAGAAGCGGCAAAAGCGGCGGCGGAATACGCTGACAACACCTCAGAAACGGTGTAGAACGAACCGGTTACGCAAATAACATCATCACCGCATGCATCATCCAACGCCGCGCGAAACGCAGCGCCTACGTTTTTGTTTATGACGTGCTTTTTATCTGTCAACAAGGATAATTCTCCCGGATCAGCGGCACGATCCGTATTCGGCTTAGCGAAATAAAATATCGCAGCTCGCCTTGATAATGTATTGATCACCGTCTCTACGTCCTTATCCCTCATTATACCGATAACAAATAATATCCGCCGATCAGGAAAACGCGCGTCAAGCGTGTTGATAAGGATATTCGCCGCATCGGAATTATGCCCAACATCAATAATAACTGCCCGCCCGTCAATATCAATAACCTGAAAGCGACCCGGAATCGATGCTGATTTCATCCCCGTATAAACTGTCTGATGATCAATATCAACACCTGCGATTCTTTCAACAGCCGTTAACGCCAGTAACGCGTTTTGTATCTGATGCTCGCCTTGTAATGATATGTTGTATTGATGATTTTTATGGCGGAATGATACGCCATCATCGGTATGGATAACGTCAACGGCATTATCTGTATTGACAAATATCAATTCAGAGTTAGCATTACTGCATTTTTTTTCTGCTAATGATTTTATTGACGGCTTGACAGGGTCAAGCATGACGACAGGGACGCCGGGCTTGACTATCCCCAACTTCTCCCCCGCTATCTTCTCAATCGTGTCGCCCAAATACTCTTGATGGTCGAGGGATAATTTTGTGATTATTGATACTTCCGGGACAATGATGTTGGTAGCGTCAAGCCGTCCGCCCATCCCTACCTCGAATACCGCGTAATCAACACCGCTGCGCTTGAAGATTTCGAACGACATCAGCGTTGCGGCTTCGAAAAATGTCAATCCTAAATCGTTGATGATTGACTCCTGCTCCTTGTAGACGTCAAACCAGGCGGATTCGCTGATATCAACACCGTTGATCCGGAACCGTTCTTCAAAATTTGTGATGTGCGGCGATGTATAGAGCCCGGTTTTGTATCCGGCATGACGTAAAACGGATTCAACATACGCGCAGGTTGACCCCTTGCCGTTTGTTCCTGCTACGTGTATTGATTTGTACGATTTTTGTGGGTTACCGCATAAAGATGCGGCTTTGTACATACGGTCAAGATCGTATTTTATCCCTTTATTAACGAGGGAGAATAAACGGGATTTTATTTCGTTTGGTGATTGCATAGATTAGTGATGTGCAGGTATTAATAAAAAAGCGTCATCCCCACATTTACGCAGGGATGACGCATTCAATTACAACATTACTTCGTCAAAATAATTCTGGCATCTAACAATATCGCCCCGGCACCCTCCGCGCCCACCTTCAGCGGGTTGATGTCTATCTCGGCGATCTCCTCAAAATCCATCACCAGCTGCGAAATGCGCTGCAGGTTTTCTACGATGGCCTTGACGTCGTTGGGCTTCGCGCCGCGCGCGCCGGTCAACAGCTTGTACGACTTGGTGCTCTGAATCATCCTCATCGCCTCGTCTGCCGTGAGCGGAGCCAGGCCGAAACATACATCTTTCAGTACCTCTACAAAAATCCCGCCAAGGCCAAACATTATCATCTGCCCGAACTGCGGATCCTTGTTCATGCCGACGATGACTTCCCTGTCGTCCTTGCTGCCGATCATCTTTTCCAGCAATACGCCGTGGATATCGGCATTCGGTACGCGCTGCTTGACCACGGCCATCATATCCTCGAAGCCCTTAACGGTCTCTTCGCGATCTTTCAGCCCCACCTTCACGCCGCCCGAATCCGACTTGTGCAGGATGTCGGGGCTTGATATCTTCATCACCACGGGGTACCCCATCTCGTCGGCAAACTTCCCGGCCTCTTCCGCGGTCTTGGCTAACTTGCCGGCAGGGACGTTGAAGTTGTAGGCGCGCATAATTTCCTTCGCGTCGACCTCGCCGATCTCGTTCAAGCCCTTCGCGCGGTAGGACGCTATCATGTCGGCGACCTTCTTCTTGTCTACATTAAACGCCTCTAACTTGCGGGCCGGGCGCTTCCTGTACTCGGCGTACCGTACCATCTCGAGCATCGCCTTGGCCGCGCGTTCGGGGACGCCGTACTGCGGGATTTTGTTTTCGCGCAGAATCTGCACACCCTTAACGATGCTGCCGGCGCCCATAAAGCAGGCAAAAATCGGCTTCTTGTACTTCTTGGAAAGCTCGACGATCTTGAGCGCTACGTTGTCTTCGTCCGTCATCTTCTGCGGCGTGAGGACCACTATCATGCTGTCCACCTCAGGGCTCTCTATGACGATGTCCATCGCCTTGCCGTACATGTCGCTCGTGGCGTCGCCGAGGACGTCGACCGGGTTGTTGGATGAACCGGCGGCGGGGAGCGTGGCCTTCAACTTGGCCGTGGTGTCGGCGTCGAGCGTGGCCACCTTGAGGCCGAGCATCTCGAGCGCGTCGGACATCATGATGCCGGGGCCGCCCGCGTTCGTCACTACCGCTACGCGGTCGCCGGCGGGGAGCGGCATGTACGAGAACGCCATCGAAATATCAAAAAGCTGCTCGATCGACCCGGCGCGGATCACTCCGACCCTGTCGAACGCGGCATCGTACGCCGAATCGGCGCCGGCCAGGCTGCCGGTGTGCGACGCGGCCGCCTTCGCGCCCGAGCTGGTCCGCCCCGACTTGAGGATGACGACCGGCTTCTCCCTGCTGACCTCCTCGGCAACGCTTATGAACTCGCGCCCGTGCGTGATATTCTCCAGATAACCGGCGATAACCTTCGTATTCTTGTCGTCCTTGAGCCCCTTGAGGAAGTCGACCTCGTCAAGCGACGCCTTGTTGCCGATAGAGGCAAGCACCGACCACCCGAGCTTCTCCTCGGCGGCGATGTCCTGCACCGATGTGAGCAGCGCGCCGGACTGCGAAACCAGCGCGATCCCGCCCGGAACACCCGCCGTGCCGCCAAACGACGCGTTCAGCTTGTGCCACGGATTGAGCAACCCGAGGCAGTTGGGCCCAACCATGGTGATCCCGTACTGGCGCACGACGTCGATAACCTGCTGCTGCAGCGCCTTGCCCTCCGCACCGGTCTCGCCAAACCCGGCGGTGATGACGATAGCGGCCTTGGTGCCCTTCTCCCCCATCTCTTTGAGAATGGGTATGACAAGGTCGCGCTTGATGACCACGATAGCCAGGTCAACAGGGCCCGGCACCTCCGTCAGGCTCTTGTAGCACTTTTTCCCGAGAATTTCGGGCGCTTTCGGGTTAATCGGGTAAATAGGCCCCGAAAACCCGTCGCTAATGACATTGTTAAGGATTTCGTACCCCACCTTGCCGGGTTCCGAAGATGCACCGACTACCGCTACTGACTCTGGCCTGAGAAGTTTTTCGAAACTCATCGTTCCGTTCCTTTGTGGTTATTGGTTTTATGGTTATATTGATACTTTCCACGGTATTTTTGATTACATTCTATAATATATATGGTGGCGAGGGCAAAACAAAATAAATGTTAATATAGGGGCGCATTCCCACCGGAATACCCGGGAAACACCCTGAAATTTCAGAGCGAAATCCCCAAATCAGCCCGGGCATAATATATATTTATACTGTAAATTGAACTATTCATCCCTCGATTAAATATTTCACTGTGGAGATTACAAATGAGAACGAGCTTCATCAGGAAAACACCTGCCCTGCTGCCCATACTTCTGCTGACGGCAGCCATATTTATAACGTGCGCCCCGTCTACATCGCCAACTGCCGGGAAAAGCGTTACACTGACAATCATCCACACTAACGACGTTCACGGCAGGACGGGGGCTGAACCGTTTATCGCGCGAATGGCGAGTGATTTGCGGGGGCGCGGGCAGAACGTACTGCTGCTCGACGCCGGCGACAGGCTGCACGGGCAGACAACCGCCAATTTGTCGCGGGGCGAGGCTATGGTTAGTATAATGAACGCTACCGGCTACAGCGCTATGGCCCCTGGAAACCACGACTTCAACTTCGGGGTAGAACGGTTGACGGAACTGGCCGAAACAATGAACTTTCCGCTGATTTCGGCGAACGTGCGGCGTCAGGATGGCGGCAATCTGTTCAAACCCTATGAGATTTTCAGGATGGATGGTATAGCCGTAGGGATCTTTGGAATAACAACGCCGGAAACGAAAACCTCTGCCGATCCGCGTATTGTAGCCGGGCTTACGTTTGATGACCCCGTGCAGGCTGCGGAGGACATCGCTAGCAAACTAAAGGAAGAGGGGTGCGATATCATAATAGCGCTGACGCACCTAGGTAGTGATGCCCTTGCCGCAGTTCACGGTATCGACCTGATCGTTGACGGACACAGCCACGACTTGTTCGGAAACGGAAACAGCGTCAATAACACGCTTATCGTACAGGCCGGCGAGCACAGCCGGCAGTTCGGCATTGTAGAGATTAGTATCAGCAAAAACGAGGGTAGGCCAGGGGGAAAAGAGGCTACAATGACAGCAAGGATAGTAACAATTCCCAATGATGATAGCGGCGCAAGCGGACTTTTGGCTGACAGCGCGATCATCGTCAAAATAATGGAGGAAGAGGCAAAAATCGCCCCGATAACATCAGCAGTAGTGGGCAGCACGCCGGTACCGTTGCAGGGCGATAGAGATATGGTAAGAACGCGCAGAACCAACCTGACGGACTTGGTGGCGAACTCGATGCTGCACGCCACCGGCGCTGACGCCGCACTGCTGACAGGCGGCAATATCCGCGCAGGCATCGAAGCCGGGGAGATAACTATGGGGCAGGTACTCTCCGTACTTCCGTTCTCCAACCTGTTAGTAACTGTTGAACTAAGCGGCGCGGGCCTGCTAAATGCATTGGAACACGGCGTAGCCCTCTACCCCGAACCGTCAGCACGCTACATACATACCGCCGGCCTTGACTTCGAGTTTGACCCCAACGCACCACCATCACAACGAATCACAAAGGCGACACTAGCGGATGGCAGCGCATTGAATCCTGACAGAACGTACACAATAGCGACAATAGAATTCATAGCGGCAGGCGGCGACGGCTACGATATGCTGGCAAACGGGAAAAATATGATATGGTACGGCGGCGACGCAGAAGCGCTGGCCAACTATCTAGCTGCTAATCCGCAAATCAACCCATGATTCAATGATCAACGGCCATATATAGAAATTTACATTATTGCCGTCGGGATGCCAGGAATTTCCTCGCCGGATGCTACTGCCACTGCCTCGGCTGCGCGAACTTTTTCTTTGTTCCCCGGTTGATACGTGCGTTTGGATCGCGCCTGTAACCTTCGAAGTCCGGGTATCGTTCCAACAGGTCTCTGAGTTCCGCTTTTATGATGTTAATTTCCGGGTCTCGCCGGGATGCGTTATCTACGTACCTGCTGAACCATACTATCGACGACTCCGGGGAGTTGGCGTAGAAACGGTAGAAGTATGCTATGTTTTTGGCGATTCTTGGGTTTCCCTCGTCTAATTCCCACGCCGCCGCGAGCGCTTTTCGTGCCGCGGGGAAGCTTGCGCTCCCGCCCTCTACGTAGAGCAGGCCCAGCGTCAAAAACGCTTCGGCGTTTGAATCGTCGAGTTCCAGCGCCGACCTCAGTATGATTTCCGCATCGCTGAAGCGCCCCTGTTCGCGGTAGAGGTTTCCCAATATCAGCCTTATTTCGGAGTCGTTGGGTGACAGCGCCATTGCGTCCAAAAAGCACTGTTCGGCCTCCGCGGCGAGCGGATGCGCTATCCAGTTGTTTGGGTTGAGGCCGTAGCTCCCCCACCGCTCCTCGCGCAGTTGTTGCAGGAGTACGGCGTACAGCACCTTGCCGCGGTGAAGTTGAGACTTTGTGTCGGGGCGTTTTGCCCGCGGCATTTTGTCTAACAGGGCCATCGCCTCCTGCGGTTTCCCTTTTGCCAGCAGGCGTTCGCTGTTTTTTATCGACGGTGAGGAGGTCATGTAGATTTGGCGGGCCACTATGCCGCCCAAGAACAGCACTATGGCGCAAAAGACCCCTATGAGGATTATCGCCGAGGGCGGGAGGCCGAACCTCACGCTACTCTTCGTCGCCATCTTCGTCGTCGTCATCGCTCCGCCCGGTTTGTTCGTTTTCGCCTTTGCCCAGCACCCTGACGCCACTCAAATTGCGGAACGGCGCGTTGTACGGGACTTTTGAGCTCTTTCCTTTTATGCCGTTGTCGGCGCACACCACGCAGTTCCCGCCATCCTCCAGCGGGGCACCCAGAACCGCGCCGCCGCTCAGCCTGATCTCTACGCCGTAGTGCGGCCGGCCGTCTACCGACGATATTCGCGCCGGGTCGATCTTCATGCTCGAAACCGACTTGAAAGGTACGTCCATCCGCGACTCGCCGCAGACTACTTTCAGCTTCGAGCCGGTTCGCAGGCGCACCGACGCCACCTCATAAGAGTGCCCCGAAAGGTCTGTGACTACCGCGTTTGCTGCGTACCCGTCCACAAGAAATAATACAATCGCACAGAAAAACGCTGCCGGTACCAGCCTTAAAACCCTTTTCATCGCCAACCATCCCTTCCCTTTATCTCCCGTTCAAAAAACAGGTGGACGTACGCCAGCCCGTCCTCCATCACGCTCTCTTTCAGTTCCCAGCCGTCCCGCACCATTTCCGCCGTTATTTGGTCTATCTCGTCGAATATCTTGACGGGGTTTCTGGTAAACCCCACCTTGACGGACCGTTCCGCGCTCTCTTTCACCGGTTACCAACTCTCCCGCCCGTAGTCCGGCGCGGTCGCGGGTATCGCCTCCGCGAGGATGCGCATGCTCTCCGCCAGAAGTTCGCCGTCGGGCGTCTTTCCGTCGTCCGAGACGCCCTTGCACGACGCCCGCCACACAACCGCCCGCCACTCGCGGCTCCAGAGCTCGCATACCACGGTCACGTGCATAAACACACTCCCGTCAGTATTGAGAATCTGGGCCCCGTCCCTCAGCGCGTAGACGAGGATAAACGGGTGGTCTACGTGCGCCCACAGGGAGTCCATGTTCTTTACGGAGAGCACCTCTTCCCTGAACAGTTTGCCGTAGAAATCGGTTATCTGCCGCTTGTCGAACCTCGGCGGAAACGAATTTTCAAAGTTTTCGTAGGAGACGAAGCGCAGGTCCGGCCGCAGCGCCCGCAGGCGCTTGACGATATTTCCGGCCTCAAGCGGCCCCTCGGTAACCGCCCCCCGGGATGTAAGGAGCGGCAGCACGGCGATGTCGTTGCTGCTCAGCGCACGGGCTGAAAACCGTGCGTCAGAGTAGAGCTCCCTGACATTGTAGGAAACGCGCCGCGAACAGCCGGCCAGCCCGGCGATAACCACAAGGCATAGCAGTACGGCGATCGCAGATACCCGCAACCGCCGGCGCGACTCGCAAATTTTTGGGGACAGTTCCATATATACAATATATATGATGGACGGGTCGGATATCAACCCCTTGGAATATTTACCTTGAAGCAGGAGCCCGCTTAATACTCGATCCCTTTGCGCGCCGGGATGTTTTCCTGGTCGTAGTATTTTATTTCGCGCATCTCGGTGACCAGGTCCGCGGCGTTTATGAGGTCGTCGTCGGCGTAGCGGCCTGTGAATACCAGTTCGATTGTTGGCGGGCAGTCCTGCATTATTTTGAGGGTTTTGTTTTTGTCTACGAGTCCGTAGTAGAGGGCGGTGCAGATTTCGTCGGCGACGACCATGTTGTAGTCGCCTGATTTTACGGCCTCATCTATTTCTATAAATGCGTCTAAAGCGCACTCGAAGTCCTCCTGTCTTGGGATGTTGAGTATGAAACTTCCGGGTCCGAACCGCTTGACGGTTATGGTGTCGCTCAGAAGTTTAAGCGCCTCCAATTCAGATGTGTGCGCCTCTTTCATGAACTGGACGAACAGTACTCGCAACCCTGCGCCGGCGGCGCGCATGGACAGACCCAGCGCCGCAGTGGTCTTGCCCTTGCCGTTTCCGGTGTATATTTGAACCATTCTTGCCCCCACACTTCCTGCCGGGGCGGCCGTCTCCGGTCGTCCGTTAGTACGTTTGCCGACGCAAAACCCATATTAAAAACGGGCCGCCCAAGAGCGCGGTGATAACGCCGACCGGAATTTCCGCCGGCGCCGCCACTGTCCTTGCGAATGTGTCGCACATCAAGAGAAATATACCTCCCGCCAAAAGGCAAGCGGGAAAATTTTTTTTATGGCCGGCTCCGAAGACCAAACGGCAGAAATGCGGAACCATTAATCCTACGAATCCGATAGGACCACAAACAGAGACTGTCGCGCCCACCATAAGCGACGCCGCGCCCAAGAGCAAGTTGCGCGAAAGGCGTACGCGCACACCACGGGTTTGGGCGATATCCTCGCCCGTCAGAAAGTGATCCAGCGCGGTGATGTTCGCGGCAGTCAGCAACAGGCCGGCGGCGACAAACGGCAGCATGGTAAGCAGCTGCCCGTACCCGAACACCTCCACCCCGCCCATCAGCCAGCGCACTATGCGGAAGGAGTCGCGCATGCTGCTCAAATACTGCGAGAACATCAGCAGGCTCGAAAAGAAAAAACTGACGGCGATACCGGCAAGGAGTATGGAGTTCGCCGACCTGAGCCGCGCCGAACCCGAGAACGCCATCACAAGGAGGAACGACAGCGCCGCGCCGCACAGAGCGCCAGGCACCGTGACCGGGAGGCCAAAGGCCGTACCCGCCGCGCCGGCCAGTATCGTCAGCGCCGCGCCGCAGGACGCCCCGCTCGCCACGCCAAGTGTGAAGGGGTCGGCCATCGGATTTCTGAGAACGCCCTGAAAAACCAAACCGCAAACCGCGAGAACACCGCCGGCAGTAAACGCCGTAAGCGCGCGCGGCAGGCGAATTGAGAAGAAGATTTCCCGTTGCAGGGCATCACTGAAAATTTGGTTGACGGTGATAGTCTCCATGCCGATGAACGGTAACAGAGCGAGGGATATTACCGCCAATACGAATAATATTGCTATGCCGGCCCATCCTGCGTTTATCATTGCGGATTCTCCGTTGTGACGGGCGGGTTTTCGTTATCAGGCGTTGCGGGCGACTGAGGGCGGTCGCCCCTGCGGAATTCGTTGTCATTGACAAAAAAGAGCGTCTCCAAGCCCGCGCGCTCGACAGCGCAGAAATCCACCGCGAATATTTTGAACAGATTATCAGCGGCATCTGCACAAAACAGATGTTTAGTCCCCGAAAAAAACACGCCGCCGTCAACAAGCGCCAAAACGTTATTATGCGTTGACAGGGCGAAGTTAATATCGTGCGTGACGGTTATTACCGTTGTGCCGCGCTGCCGGTGCAGGCGCTCTATTACGCGGCGGATGTTTTCCTGGTGGCATGGGTCAAGATGCGTTGTCGGTTCGTCAAGCAGCAAAAACGGCGTCTCCTGCGCCGCCGCGCCGGCGATTAGCGCGGCCTGAAACTCGCCGCCGCTCAGCGTCGTCATCATACGGCCCGCAAGGCGCTCTGTGTCCGTCAGCGCAAGCGCCTCGCCAACCGCGTCCCTGTCCTTTCGCGTAGATACTTCACCCATACCCGAATACGGATAACGCGCCATCTGGACGTATTCCCGTACGGTAAACGGTGGTGGCCGGCGGTTGGTTCCCTGCGGGACGTAGGCGATTTGCAGCGCGATTTCGCGCGGCGTCAATTTTGCGATGTGCACGCCGCTTATGAGTATGGAACCTTGATGACGCCTCAACAGCCCGCACAGACATTTAAGCAGCGTAGACTTCCCGGCGCCGTTGCGCCCTATTACCGCCCACGTTTCGCCCGTGCCGGCGGCAAAAGAGATGCCGCTGACGACATTTCTGTCATTATAGGAAAAAGAGAGGTTTTTCGCCTCAAGCCCCGCCATCACTCATCCCGGCCCGGGTCCGAATCCTGCCCCTGAATTCTATACTCTGCGATGATATTTCTGAACTCCTCCGCGATCAGCACAAACCTCGGGCCGGGGATAGTCAGATAATCGCCGGTAAGGCAGCGCACCCCGTTCGTATTGACAGCCGCGACACTGCCAAGCGCCCGCCAGTCATTGCATGCCGTTCCCAACGGCTGCTTGGAGTACGCAGACGATATGTCTATGATGATATCGGGGTTAAGCCTTATAACCGCCTCCGCGCCGATTGCCGGGTACGGCTCACGCACATCGTTCATGATGTTAACGCCGCCGGCGACCTCTATCAGTTGATTGTAAAAAGACAACGCGCCGGCCGCGAAAACCTTGGCTACCGCGCCGCTGCCGATATCGTCCCGGCTTACGCTGAGCAATACTTTGGGCCGCTCGGCATCCGCGTATAAGGAAGCGCTCTCCATCCGCGAAAGCAAGCTTTGCGCGAGGGAATCACCCCTTTTACTGATGAAGCAGGCCTTGGAAATCAACCGTATCGACGCGATAATCTCATCGACGGATTCGCTGCCCACCGTAATGTAGCGTATAGAGTGTTTGTCCAAAAACGGTATCAGGTCGCGCCGCTCTTTCAGAAGAATCGCGAAGTCGGGCTTCAGCCTCAAAATCGCCTCATAGTTGTAATCAACGTGCCCGCCGATTTTATCTTTTTCCTTGGCCTGAGGCGGATAATTGCAGAATTGCGTTACGCCCAGAACATTTTCGCCCATTCCAAGTTCATAAAGTATCTCGGTAACGCTCGGCGCGAACGAGATTATCCGTTTAGGCGGCGACCACGGCAGCTGCTGCGCCCCTATCGGGTCGTCGGAACCCTGCTTGAGGAAAGTGAAGTAGAGCAGCAACAATATCGGTATTGTCAGCATCGATACAAAGCGGATAATCGTTTTTTTCATAATTGCCTGCACCTCTATACAGTATAGGAGTTCGACGCGGCGGCACAGCCGGTGCCGGTCCAGCCGGTATGGAAAAAGTTACCCCGGGGATGGTCGACGCGCTCGTATGCGTGCGCGCCGAAATAATCCCGCTGGGCTTGAATTAAATTGGCAGCCGACCGGCCGCACCTGTACGAATCATAAAAACTCAGCGCGGAGGAGAGCGCCGGAACGGCAATGCCGGCGGTGGCAGCCGTTGATACTACTGTTCTCCATGACGATTGACAGGCGGTTATCACGCCGCGGAAGTAATCATCCAGCAGAAGGTTTTGTAATGACGGGCCCCTGCGGTAAGCATTTTTAATATCATCCAGAAAAACGCTGCGGATGATACACCCGCCACGCCACAGCATCGCGATATTGCCAAGGTCAAGGCTCCATGAATACTCTTTTGATGCACAGGACATCAGCATAAAACCCTGCGCGTAGGAGATGATTTTTGACGCGAGCAGCGCTTTTCTTATATCATCGGGCGTCAGCATCATCGAGAGCGTAGACAAAAACTCCGGAGACGACAGCCACTCATCTTTAAGCGCAGCCGACGCCTTTTCCCTCTCGTCAACCATCGCCGAAACCATCCTGGCGTAAACCGCTTCGGTAACAAGCGTTATCGGCACACCCAATTCCAACGCACTCGCCGACATCCACTTGCCGGTTCCCTTCTGCCCCGCGCTGTCTAAAATTTTTTCTGCTAAGGGATGGCCGTCCTCATCTTTATATCTTAAAATATCACCGGTAATCTGTACCAAATAGCTGTCCAACTCACTCTTATTCCACCCGTCAAACAGATCAGCCATTTCATCGTAACTCATCCCCAATACATTTTTCAGCAGTGAGTACGCCTCGCTGATAAGCTGCATATCACCATACTCAATACCGTTGTGAATCATCTTGACGAAATGCCCGGCACCGTCATCCCCTACCCACTCACAGCAAGGTTCTCCCGCCGGTGTTTTCGCGCAAATGGATTGAAAGATATCCTTAACAAGCGGCCACGCGCGCTTGTCGCCGCCCGGCATGATAGAGGGGCCATGACGCGCACCCTCTTCCCCGCCTGAGATTCCCGCTCCGCAAAAAATAATTCCCTTATCATTAAGGTATTGATACCGGCGAACCGTATCCTTGAAAAAACTGTTGCCGCCGTCTATTATGCAGTCGCCTGATTCCAAAAACGGGAGCAGCAGTTCGATAAAATCATCAACGGCCTCCCCCGCCTTAACCATCAGCAGTATTTTACGCGGGCGTTTGAGTTGACCGCAAAACTGTTCGAGCGAATACGTACCGGTTATACTGCCGCGGCCGGCAGCGGCGTTATTCAGGAAATCGTCGACTTTTTCGGTGGTCCTGTTGTACACGGCGACGCTGAACCCGCGGTCATTGATATTGAGGATGAGGTTCTGCCCCATCACCGCGAGCCCTATTACGCCTGTATCGCATTTGTCAATCATCACGTAAACCCTTTTTTATGACGGCGGCGGATCGTTCGGGCGCATGCGCGTCGGCAGCTCGAATATCTTGTTCGCGAGGTTGCCCGAAAGTTCGAATTTTTTACCCGCTATATCGCTTGGGGCAGCCGCGGGCTTGACAGGCTCCTGCTCGCCCTTTCGCGGCGGCCTGCCCGGCTTTATCTTGCTGATGTCAGCCTGCGCGGCGTACTTGTCCTCCTGGTCGAACGCGTAGAACCTCTCGCGGTAACCTCTCAAAAACTGCTGAACGTAAAGATTGCGCGACCAGCGAATCTCGGCCGCGGGACCGTCGAAGATTATCTTCCCCTCATGGATCATCGCGATCTTGTCGGCCACCTTGTAGGCGGAGCCAATATCGTGCGAAATCACTATCGACGTCATTTTGAGCCTGTCTTTCAGCGATATTATGAGGTCGTTGATCTTGTCGGTCATTATAGGGTCGAGCGCGGACGTCGGCTCGTCATAAAGCATAATCTCGGGTTTCATCACTATCGCGCGCGCCAGCCCAACGCGGCTGCGCATGCCGCCCGAAAGCTCCGAGGGCATCTTGGCCTTGAACTCCTCCTTGAGCCCAACCATTTCAAGCGCCTCGCCTATCGTTTTGCTTATCTCTTTTGCCGTCAAACTTGTATGCTCCCTCAGCGGAAACGCAAGGTTTTCGCCCACGTTCATGGAGTCGAAGAGAGCGGCGCCCTGAAAGAGTATGCCGAAGCGCTTGCGGTGCCTGTCAAAGTCGGTGGGCTTGGTGGTCGGCGTAGATACCACCTGGCCGTCAAGCCGTATCTCTCCACCGTCGGGGAACAGGAGGCCGATGATGTGGCGGAAGAGGACGGTCTTGCCGCTGCCCGACTGGCCGATAATGCACAGCACCTGGCCGCGGTCGAGAGTCAGATTGATATCATCGAGAACGACCTGGTTGCCGAAACGTTTTTTTAAGTGCTTAACCTCTAATAACATCGTCGTCCTCGAAACATTAAAAAACAAATTTACATCACCATCACCGCAACCACAAAATCGAATACCAATATCAACACCGCCGACGTAACAACAGCCTTCGTCGTAGCGTTTCCTACACCCTCGGCTCCGCCCTTGGCCTGAAAGCCGAAGTAGGCGCCGGTAATCGCCACTATCGCTCCGAAGATTGCCGTCTTCCCTACCCCCATATAGACATCGTTCGGGTTGAAAAACAACTTCATCCCCGACAGATACGTATACATCGTCACATCGACCGATATGGCGACCGTTACCGCCGCGCCTACGAACGCCATAAGGATGGCCCATATCGTCAGCACCGGCAGCATCACTATGCACGCGACCGTCTTCGGCACTATCAGGTACCTTATGGGGTCAAGCCGCAGTACGTTCATCGCGTCCAACTGCTCGCTCCCCTTCATCGAGGCGATCTCGGCCGCTATGCCGGTGGCCACGCGCCCCGCGAAAACCATGCTCGTTATAACGGGGCCAAGCTCCGTTATCGTCGTCTTGCTGACCAACGCACCGAGGTACCTGAACGGGATCATCCCCGACATCTGGTAAACCGCCTGCGTGACGGTCGCGGAGCCGAGAAACAGCGCTATCATCGTTACGAGCGGAATCGACTCTATACCTAAAGTATACATGTGGTTCGTCGTAATGTCAATGTTTTTAACCATCAGCGGCATTTTTGAGAAAGTTTGTACGCTGAGCTTGCTGTACAGGCGTGTACCCAGTATGAACGCGCGGGTTCTCGCGCGGGCGGTTTCGCCTATCAGGCCTATCAGGCGCAGCGGGGCTATCACTGAAAGCCTTCCGGTATCTCGGCGAGGTTTTCAAAGCCGGCGTACTTTTTAATGAACGCGACGTCTATCTTGCCCACGGGCCCGTTTCTCTGCTTGCCGACGATTATCTCCGCCCTGTTTTCGAGTGTGGGGTCATCCTTCTTGTACACCTCCTCGCGGAAAACGAACATTACAAGATCAGCATCCTGCTCTATGGCCCCCGACTCGCGCAGGTCGGAGAGTTGCGGGCGGTGGTCGCCCGTGCGCTGCTCTACCGCGTGCGACAACTGGGACAGGGCGATAAGCGGCACATTGAGCTCCCTCGCCACCCCCTTGAGCGCGCGGCTTATCTGCGAAACCGCCTGCTGGGTACTCTCGGCCTTTACGTGAGGAGACATGAGCTGCAGATAGTCTACTATAATAAGCCCAAGGTTGTGCTGATTCTTGAGCCGCCTCGCCTTGGCCCTGATTTCCAGCACGTTGATACCCGGCGTATCATCTATAAAAAGCGGAGCCTTGTGAAGCTGCGGTCCGGCGATATCGCGCAGTTTGCCGTAGTCGTCCTTGGACAGGGTGCCGCTGCGCAGCGAGTGCATGTTTATGCGCGCCTCGGCGCTTAACATCCTCTGCACAAGCTGGTCCTTGGACATTTCAAGCGAAAAAATCGCCGTACTGTGCCCCGCCCTTATCGCGGCATTCAACGCTATCGCTAAACAAAACGAGGTCTTACCCATCGCCGGACGCCCGCCGACAATCACCAAATCGCCACCATGAAGCCCGGTCGTCAGGTCGTCAAGCTTGGTAAAACCGGTAGGGACGCCGATAGTGCCGCCCTTCTTGTAACTGTCGATCAACTCAAACGCGCGCGGCAAAAGGCTGCCGGTAGACTCAAAATCGTTCTTTATCTGCGACTCGGCAATCCCGAAAATCTTGGCCTCAGCCGCGTCCAACACCTCTTTCGGCTCCATCTCGGAGGAAAAACAGTCTGTGGTAATCTCCCCCGCAGCGGTAATAAGCCGCCTGAGCGTCGACTTCTCCTTGATAACCGTGGCGTAATACTGGATATTGCCCGACGTGACCACATTCTCGGCAAGCTCGGCAATGTAGGCGTCGGCGCCGACCTCCTCAAACCACTCCTTCTGGCGCAGCTTCTCGGACACAGTGGTAATATTGACGGGGGAATTCTTCTCCGATAACTCCCTTATGCAGGAAAATATTTTTACGTGAGCGCCCGAGTAGAAGCACTCCTCGGTGAGGTGCTCAATCGCGATATCGGCTGCCGCGCTGTCTATGAGCATTGAGCCGAGGACGGTGCGCTCGTAATCCAGCGCCTGCGGCGGGAGGCGGTCAGCGCTCTGCGAAACGGCCGCCGCGTATTGTCTTCTGCCTGTCGTCTCTCTTTTCGTCTGCATACATAATCTCCGTAATATTGCGTTGTCCCGACGTTGCGGGCGACCGGGACGGTCGCCCCTACATGCCTTTCATACCGGCGTCATCCTTACGTTACATCACCTGTATTACGACAATATGTTCATTACCCTTTTCATGTCGTCCCACGCACCAAACCTGTACTGCGTTTCCTTTGACATGAGCGACAGGCTGTATGTCACCACAGCCGGCACCCCTCTATAAGTATGGTTTATGCCGCGCAACTGTTCAATATCATCGTCATTTTCCAAAAGAAAATTCGCCGCGGGACGGCCAAACACAAGCAAAGCCTTCGGGTTGATAATGTCTATCTGCGCATCCAAAATCGCCCGGCACACCCCCGCGTGCCCCCGGTCAAACCCGGCGCCGCGGCACTTTTGGATGTACGTGGCGAAGACGTCTTCCTTCCTGTCCAACCCCATCTTGCCGAGAATCTTGCCGAAAAGCTCGCCGTCCTCGCCCTGAAACGGCAAGCCGGCACGGTCGTCGCCCACCTCCGGCGCATTGCCCGCAACGAGAAGCCTCCCGTCGGCGCTGCCCGCCCCAAACACAACTTTCGCCCTGTTATGCGCCGCCTCGCACCTGCCGCAGTTCACAACCTCGCGGTAAAGCCCGGCAAGTTTCTCACGCTTCGCAGAGGATTGAGCGGCGGGCGGTGCGGATGAAAGAGGGGTACGCTCGAATTTTTTGAGGCCGAGAGCGTCAACAGGCACAAGTTTTGACAATCCCGCCAGGGGATCCGCGCCCGGCTTTCCGCCGGCAGGCGGCGCGGCATAACCCGAAGACGCCATCCCACCGGACTGCCGCGCCGGCGCCTGTGCCTGTGTAGCCGGCGCCGGCCTCGACGACGACACCCCGCCGCGCGAATCGCTAACCACGGCATTTACGGCAGGCTGCGCAGCGGCACCGACCAAAATCTTCCTGACCTCAGACCCCTGCCCAAAAACAATATCGCGAACGCCAAGGTCGCGCATCAAACGGAAATAAGCAGTCAAAGGATTGTTCGTGCCATCTGCCATAATATCAGTTAACCTTGTTGACGGTTTCCGCAATGTTAGCAATGATAATCCGCGCCGCCTCCGCCTTGTCCATCACCGGGAAGCCCACTATCCGCCCATCCCTGAACAACACCGTAAAACAGGTGCTGTCGCCGCCAAGGGCCGCGTCCACCTTGTTTAAAATCATCATATCACAACCCTTACGCGCCATCTTCTCAGCCGCCCGGCCGACATCGTCGCTGCTCTCAAGAGAAAAACCCACCAAAAACTGGCCGGTTTTGGAAGCGCCAAGCCCGGCCGCGATGTCCGGATTAGCAGTAAGCTCAAGCGTAACATTCTCACCCTCAGACCGGTGCAACTTCACGCCGGAAGGGCTGACAGGACGGTAATCGCTGACCGCGGCCGCCATTATGCAGATATCGGCGCCGCCAAACCTCTTGGCCATCTCACGCTCCATCTCCGCGGCAGTCCGCACGGGAACAACGTCCGCACCAAGCGGCAACGGCTCAGACGCCGGGCCGGAAACAACCGCCACGCGCGCCCCCGCCTGCAAAGCCGCCTTCGCAAGCGCCGCACCCATCTTGCCGGACGACCGGTTGGTAATCACACGAACAGGGTCTATCGGCTCCTCGGTAGGGCCGGAGGAGATAAGCACAGACTTCCCCTTCAACACAAGCAAAGAGTCGTCAACCGGCAACGGCTTGCCGCCACAAAAAGCGGCCACACGCCCGGCAATTTCGTCAATCCCAAGCATCCTGCCCGGCCCCGACACCCCGCAAGCCAGTTCGCCGTCCTCAACCGGCAACACGGTAACGCCCCGCGACGCCAAAGTACTGATATTGGCCTGCGTGGCCCTGTTCGCCCACATAACACAGTTCATGGCGGGAGCAACCATAATCTTCTCTTCGGGGATAGACAGCGCAAGCGAAGTCAACAAATTATCGGCGATGCCGCAAGCCACCTTGGCAATAGTGTTGGCGGTAGCCGGACAGATCAAAAACAGGTCGGCCCACTCGGAGAGCCGAATGTGCCCCATATCGTAGTCATGCTCAACGCCGTCAAGGTAAACCGGCCCGCCGGATAGAGTCCGCAACGCCTCAATGCCCACAAGCGGCTTGGCCGCCGAAGTAAGCACAACCCTGACCTCGCACCCGTTTTTGCGCAATAGACGGACAAGAAGGGG
>Ga0123356_10002889_pt1 | contig 18194 bp, 14 predicted proteins | sample TergutEmb28metaG_2_FD_92546 | JGI IMG/M metagenome (GOLD analysis project Ga0123356, IMG submission 92546) | Embiratermes neotenicus P3 segment gut microbial communities from Petit-Saut dam, French Guiana - Emb289 P3 | ecosystem: Host-associated > Arthropoda: Insects > Digestive system > Gut ...
CCGCCGGGCACCTCCTGCTCGCAGCGTGCCTGCCCATCCTCGAACGAAATCGCCTTCACAGCCGTCACGCACGGCACTCCGAGGGCGTGAGCGACGCGGATCGGCACCTGGTAGTTGCCGGCGTCGGCGGACTCGTTGCCGAACAGGATCAGGTCGTAGGACTGCTCGTCGGCGCGGATCGCGGCGACGATCGCCGCCGCCGTTGCCTGCGGGTCCCACTCGCTGCCGTCCGTCACCAGATGGATCGCGCGGTCGGCGCCGATCGCCATCATGTCGCGCAGCTGCTCCTCGGCCTCGGGCGGTCCGAGCGTCAGCACCGTCGAGGAGCCGCCCTCACGCTCGACGATCTGCACCGCTTCCTCGACCCCGCACTCCTCGTGCGGGCTCACCGTGAAGCCGAGGTGCTTGGTCGAGATTGCGCGCTCGTCGTCGGTCAGGACGATCTTGCCGCCGGTCAGCGGGACGCGCTTGACACAGACAAGGATGTTCATCGGCGCGGTCTCCTACTGCCGGATCCGGCTGTTGTCTGGATCGAACAGCGACGTCGAGTCGATGCTCTGCACCGTGACCGGGTAGAGCTCGCCCATGTACTGGACCTGGAGCTGCTCACCGACGGTCGCGTGCGCGGGGGGCAGGTAGGTCATCAGGATGAACTTGCGCAGCGACGGGCCCGAGCCGGCGCTGGTGACATATGAGCGCCGGCCCCTGCTGTCGGTGATCGGGTCGCCCTCGAGCGTGAGGATCGGTTCCTTGCCCATCATGTAGCGCTTGACGCCGGAGGCCGAGGTGTGGTCGTCGACCGTCAGCGTGCACATCACCGCCGCGGGCTCCTCGTCGCGGTGCCGGACGTGCGCCTCCTTGCCGATGAAGTCCTGGTCCTTGACCCTGCCCCACGCCATTCCGGCCTCGACGACGTTGTACTCGCCGTCGAGCTCGGCGCCGTAGGCGCGGTAGCCCTTCTCGAGGCGGCCCGTGCTGCCGTAGACGCCGCTGCCCGCCGCGATCATGCCGTGCGGCTCGCCGGCCTCGACCAGCAGGTCCCACAGCCGCGCGCCCTGTTCGATCGGCACATACAGCTCCCAGCCGAGGTCGCCCACGTATGAGATGCGCGAGGCGAGCACCTCCAGCGGCCCGGCCTCGATGCTCTTGCAGGTGGCGAACGGCAGGCCCTCGTGGGAGACGTCGCCGCGGGCGACCGAGGCGAGGATGTCACGCGCGCGGGGGCCCCAGAGGCCGAGCGTCGTCCAGGCGCTCGTCTGGTCGTGCACCTGCGCCGAGCCGTCCTCCGGCAGGTGGCTGGAGAACCACTTGAGATCGGACATGCCGTAGGCGCCGCCGGTGACGACCCGGAAGACGTCGTCGGCGAGCCGCATGATCGTCAGGTCCTGCTTGAAGGTGCCGCTCGGCGTCAGCAGCGGCGTATAGACGACCCGGCCGACGGGGACGTCCAGCTGCCGCATCGCCACGCGCTGGACGACGTCGAGCGCGCCCGGGCCTGTGACGTCGAAGATCGCGAACGCGGTCAGGTCGACGATCGCGGCGCGGTCGCGCATCGCGAGGTGCTCGGCGTTGATGATCGGTGACCACCAGCGCGCCTCCCACTCGGACTCGCGGCGTGCGATGCGCTCGCCGTACTCCTCGAGCAGCCCGGAGTTCGACTCGTACCAGGCGGGCCGCTCCCAGCCGGCCGCCTCGTAGAAGACGGCGCCGAGCTCGCGCTCACGGTCGTAGAACGGCGGCACGCGGACGCCGCGGTCGGACTCCCACTGCTCGCTCGGGTGGACGATCCCGTACATCTTGTTGAAGCCCTCGCCGGCCCGGGCCTGCACGTGCCGGCGGGTTTTCTGCGACGGGTAGGCGCGGGCGATGTTGGACTCGAATACGTCGATCTCGGACTCGCCGTGGACCATCAGCTCGGCGACGGTCTTGCCGGTGCCGGGGCCCTCCTTGATCCAGATCGCCGCCGCCGACCAGAGGCCCCTGACCTCCGGCGTCTCACCGAGCAGCGGCAGACCGTCGTAGGTGACCGACAGCAGCCCGTTGATCGCGTACTTCACGCCGACCGACTCGTCGCCGACGATCTCCGGCATCAGCTCGAGCGCGATCTCCATCTGCGGATCGAAGTCCTCCTGAGTGAACGGCAGCTCGGTCGGGGACAGCGCCGACTCCGCGATCGACGGGATCTCCTCGGCGTCCATCATGATCGGCCGGTGGGCGTAGGAGCCGACCTCAAGGCCCGTACCCTCCTGGCGCTCGTACATGTTGGTGTCGACGTCGCGGACGATCGGGTACTCGATCATGCCCTTGGCGTCGGCGAAGCGCGGGACCGGGCCGATGTCGATCATCTGGTGCACGGCGGGCGTGAGCGGGATCGACGCACCTGCCATCTTCGCGATCTTCGGGCTCCAGCAGCCGCACGCGATCACGACCCGGTCGGCCTCGATCTCGCCGCGGTCGGTGCGCACCCGGCGGATGCGGCCGCCCTCGACGTCGAGCCCCAGCACCTCGGTGTTGGCGGACACCGTCGCGCCGGCCTGCTGGGCGCGCTCGCGCATGATCGTCGCCGCGCGCAGCGAGTCGACGACGCCGGCGCCCGGCGTGTAGAAGCCGCCGACGATCAGGCTCTCCTCGATGAACGGGACGAGCTCCTTGACCTCCTGCGGCGTGATGATCGAGACCGGCTCGATCCCCCATGAGATCGCGGAGGAGACGCGGCGCTGCAGCTCCTGCATGCGCTCGGCGCCACGCGCGACCTCGATGCCGCCGCTCTCGATGAAGACGCCGAGATCCTTGTACTGACGCATGCTCTCGAGCGTCAGCTGGGTCATCTCCTTGGAGTGGTCGACCGGGAAGATGAAGTTCGACGCGTGACCGGTCGAGCCGCCGGGATTCGGCAATGGGCCCTTGTCGATCAGGGTGATGTCGCGCTCGCCGAGCTCAGTCAGGTGGTAGGCGAGGCTGTTCCCGACGATGCCGGCGCCGATGATGACGATGCTTTGAGAGGCGGGCAGTCCGCCTGAGGATGGGCTGCTCATATCAGTTATATATCAGAGGTTGCGGGGGTCCTGTCGAGCCGTGCTATGGGCTCCGGCGCGAGCCGGGCGAGGGCCGGGCGAGGGCCGCGCGAGAGGCCGGGCGAGCGCCGCGCGAGAGGCCGGGCGGACCGGGGGGCGGCCCTTCCGCCCGCAGAATCGGCCCCGCCCACCCCGGGGGGCGGCCCTTCCGCCCGCAGAATCGGCCTCGCCGACCCCGGCGGGCGGCCCTTCCGCCCGCAGGCCCAGCGGGGCCGGCGGGCGGACTGAGACGGCCTACTCGGCCGGGATCTCCCCGTAGACCATCCCGAGGTCGATCCCCTGGCGTCTGCGCACGATCTGGGAGACGACGTAGATGGCGATCGCCAGGACGTACATGCCACCCATGAGGATGAAGGAGTCGCTGTTGTTGACGCCGTAGGCACTGTCGGAGAACCACTTGATCAGCGCCCAGATCAGGATCGCGGCGAACATGATCGCGGCGAACGTGATCAGCGGCAGGCCGAGCACCTTGTACTTGGCGATCGGGGAGGCGTTGTAGATCTCCGGCTTGCGCCACGGCAAGATCGCCGCCGAGATGGTTGTCCCGAGGAACGTGATTGCGATCACGAGCGTCGCGTCCAGCGTGTAGGACCGGAATGACAGGCTCCACGCGTACAGCGCCGCGAGCGGGATCGACGGCAGCAGCATCAGCGCCAGCGCCCAGTAGGGCACGCCGTTGCGCGAGACACTGGCGACCTTTTCGGGAAGGATCCGGTCGAACGACGCCGCGAAGACGACCCGCGTCGAGGACAGGAACACCGACCCGACCCAGCCGAAGAACCACAGCGACATGATGCTGATCAGGATGAACTGGAGCACCGGGCTCGAGAAGATCATCGCCGCCAGCAGCGCCGGATACGGGAACACTCCGGTCGGCCCCGTGCCCAGGTAGAAGGCGTTGTTGCCGGCCATATAGAAGTTCCAGCCGAACGTCTTCGCGAACAGCAGGAAGAAGATGCCGGCAACGATCGTCGTGCCGATCAGGGCGCCGCCCATCGCGTAGATGTTCTTGCGGAAGTCCGATGCTCCGCGCACCTCGCCGTACAGGGTCGCGCCCAAGTTCGACCACAGGTTGAAGAACATCAGCATCGGGATCAGCAACAGCACGCCGCTGAAGTTGAAGTGGCCGACGCTCGTCGGCGTGTAGCCCTGGGTTCCCGCCTTCAGCGTCGCGGCGTAAGCGTTACCGCTGGTGCCGTAGAGACTGTGCGCCTGGCTGTTGAAGTGGTTGATGAAGCTGCCGTGCGAGGTGACGAGCAGGATGATCCCCATGATCACCAGGCCGGCGACGCCGCCGTAGAAGCAGAACTTCTGGATGCGCCCATACGTCCGGATTCCCAGCGCGATGAACAGGGATGCCAGCAGCGCTGTGATCACCGAGGCCACGAAGATCCCCGCGTCACCGCCCCAGAACGTCACGCCACCATGCCAGCCGACGATCGCCGAGAGCGGCCCCAGCACCTCGATGTTGAGGATGTTGGCGTAGATGGGAACCCAGTACCAGAGGATGAACCACCATCCGGCCACCGCCAGCACGAAGCCGATCCCGCCGCCGAGTACGCGGCTCATCCAGACGTAGTCACCGCCGGCGCGCGGCATCACCGAGATCAGCCCTGCGTATGTGATCGCCTGGAAGACCAGGAACGCGCCGCCGACGACCACCGACCACAGCAGCCCGCCGTTGGGGATGAACGGCGCCGAAGCGAAGATGAACCAACCGAGTGTGACCAGGTTGATCGCGAATGTCGCGTAGACGAATGCGTCGCGCACGGACCAGCCGCGCACCAGGCCCGTGGCCTTACGGACGAATACGGCGCGCTCTTCGAAGCCCTCGCCGCCAGTTGCAGTAGCCGTCATAGCCCGGCCCCCGTTCCAATCGACATGCGCCCGTCTCCTCTCCTCGACTGCTGGTGAGCTCACCCGCTGGTGAGCACGAACTTCTTGACCTGCTTTCCGTTATCTACATCGATCACCGCCCCCAGCAGCTGCCCCTGCTCATACGAGCTGCCGGGGTTCACGCACAACGTCTTGCCGAGCCGCTTGGTCCCGCGCGACTCGTGGATGTGGCCGTGAAGCGTCAGTGCCGGCCCGAAGGCCTCGATCGCCTCCCTGACCGCTGTCGAACCGACCGGCTTGACGGCGTGGCCGGCGTCCTTGAGATCCATGTCCGCGGTCAGCTCGGGCGCGTCGTCGAGCCCGGTCCCGTAGGGCGGGCAGTGGAGGCTGAAGATCGTGCGCTCGGGTGGGTTGGTGACCTGGTCGACCATCTTCGCGATCCGCTGCGCGAGCTGCGGTTCGTCCTCCTCCCGGTAGGTGTCCCAGGGGGTGCGATTGGCCCAGCCGCTGGAGACCATCTGGTAGCCGCCGAACTCGAGCACGCGACCCTCGCCCAGCTCGACCGTCTGCGCCTGCCGGATCACGTCGTCGACCTCGAGCTGGTCGTCGTTGCCGGGGCAGACGACGCAGCGGATACCGGTGCCGGCGAGCCGCTCGTCGGCCAGGTCCATCCACTCCTGCACCGTCGCGAGCATGTGCTCGTCGAACAGTCCGTGCCAGCGCGCCTCGTCCTTGCTGAGCTCCGCCAGCTCGTCCGGATCGACGCGGAACGGGTAATAGCCGCGGCGCTTGACCGCGAGCTCGAACTGCGCCACCTGCTCCTCGCCGGAGAGCGTCTCGCGGTTCTCGAGCAGCGTCGAGTGCCAGTTGCCGCCGCCGTCGTTGATGATCGGGACGAGCGCCTTGCCGGTCATGTCGCCCCCGAGGATCACGACGTCGGCCTTGTAATGCTTGCCGGAGTTCAGGAACTTCCGCCAGCACGTCTCCGAGCCGTGCACGTCAGTAGCGAAGAAGATCCTCACCGCTCAACCTCCTCAGGCAGGTCATACCAGCGCTTGCGCTCGCCGATCTTCGCGCGAAGCTTCCAGGCGCGGCTCTTGGGAGCCGCCTCGATCCGGTCCAGCAGGCCGCGCAGGCGGTCTCTCACGCGCGTGCGCTCGGGCTCGCTCAGGTCGTAGTTGTCCACGTGGGCGACCGAGCTCTCGAGGTTGGCGGTGATCGTGCGCCAGAGCCCCCAGTCCTCGGCGCAGAGCTGGGCGATGCGGGCGCCGTTGACGGCGTCGTCGTCGTGCTCGGCGATCTCATGGCCGTGCAGCAGCAGCACCGTGTCGCGAATGTCCTTCTCGTTGAGCTCGATGATCTGCAGCTTGGTCAGCAGCAGCTCGGCCAACGGCACCGTCGTGGCGCCGGGCGCCAGCCGCTCCGAGAGCGGGATCGCGTGGCACATCCGGAACGAGCCCACGAACACGTCGACCTGACGGCCGTGGGTGGTGTCGTGGAAGAGCAGGCGCTCCTTGCCGTTCATCGCGTTGAAGACGATCTGAGGCTCGTAGCCGGCGTCGCTCAGCAGCTTCCCGGCAGTGCCGCTGCCTCCCTTCGGCACCGCGAAGTCAAGATCCTTGTACTCACGGTCGAGCGCGGCCGGGACCTCGGGAGCGTGTAGCCGAACCGCCACGCCGCCGAGCAGGACGAAGGTCGCGTTCTGTTCACGGGCGAGCGCCAGCAGCCGCTCACTTTCCGCAACCAGATCTGGGAGTATCTCCGTCACTGCTATGAGACTTATATATCAGTGGTGCCACCCAGGTCAACCGGACGTCGTCTGGCGGGTGCAGGAGTGAGCACGGATCTGTTTATCGGCGGGAGCTGGCGTGGGGCTCGGACGGGAGCGACATTCCTGGCGACGAGCCCCGCCACCGGTGAGGAGTTGGGGCCTGTTGCCGAGGGCGACCGCACCGACGCCGCGGCCGCGGTCGCCGCCGCAAACGCGGCATTCCGCGCCTGGGAGCGGGAGACGGCCTTCGAGCGCGGCCGATGCCTGCACCGCGTCGCCGAGGTCTGCGCGGCCCGCCGCGACGAGCTCGCGCGGGCGGCGACGCTCGACCAGGGCAAGCCGCTGGCCGAGTCCTGCGACGAGGTCGACGAGCTGGTCGCGATGTGGCATGCGGCGGCCGAGGACGGGGTGCGGCTCGAGGGCTCGATCCCGCCCAGCTCGTCGCCGGGCAAGCGGGTGCTGGTGTTGCGCCGGCCGGTCGGGCCGGTGGCGGTCATCACCCCCTGGAACTGGCCCTACACGATGCCCGCGGAGATCGTTGCGCCGGCGCTGGCCGCCGGCAACACCGTCGTCTGGACGCCGGCGCCGAGCACGGCGCACTGCTCGGGCCTGCTGGCGCGCTGCGTCGCGGAGGCTGACCTGCCGCCGGGCGTCTTCAACTTCGTGACCGGGCCGGGGCCGGTCGTCGGTGACGAGCTCGTCGGCCACCCCGATGTGGCGGCCGTCGGTTTCATCGGCTCGACCGCGACCGGCCTGCAGATCGCGCGGCGCGCCGCCGGCAAGCGGCTGCTGCTGGAGATGGGCGGCAACGGCCCGCTGGTCGTGCTGGAGGACGCGGACCTCGAGGCCGCCGCCGACGCGGCCGTTGTCGGTTGCTTCCTGTGCGCGGGGCAGAGCTGCACCGCCGGCGAACGGATCCTGGTGCACGAGCGCGTGCGCGAGGAGTTCGTGGCGCTGCTCGCGGCGCGGGTGGCGGCGGGCGCGGCACAGCTCGGCGACCCGTTGAGTGACTCGACGACGCTCGGGCCGCTCAACAACGAAGGGGTCGCGGCGAAGATGGACGTCCATGTGGACGATGCGGTCGCGCGTGGCGCAAGGGTGGTCGCCGGCGGCCAGCGGGCCGCCGGCTTCCCTACCGGTCTCTACTGGCCCGCGACAGTCCTCGACGGTGTGCCCGCCGATGCTCTCGCCGCTACCGAGGAGACCTTCGGGCCGATCGCGCCGATCATCGCGATCGACTCGCTCGAACGGGCGATCGAGCTCACCAACGCCTCGCCCTACGGCCTCCTCGCAGCGATCTTCACGGCCGATCTGACAAATGGGCTGCGATTCGCGGACGAGGCGCGCACCGGGCTGGTGAACATCAACGAGACGACCAACTACTGGGAGAATCACCTGCCGTTCGGCGGGCGCGCCGGAAGTCTCAGCGGCGTGGGCCGGGTCGGCGGGCGCTACCCGTTCGATGCGCTGACCGACCTGCAGACGGTCGTCATCGGCTGACGCTCAGGCCGTCGCGGCCGCGCCGTGCCGGTAGAACGGCACATCGGCCAGTGGCGCGAGGGGGGTGTCGCCGCGGATCAGGTCGGCGGCCTTCTCGGCGAGCATCACCACCGGCGCGTAGATGTTGCCGTTGGTCACATAGGGCATCGCCGAGGCGTCTACCACACGCAGGCCCTCGACGCCGCGCACCGCCAGCGTCTCCGGGTCGAGCACGTCGGTCTCGCCGACGCCCATCCGACAGGTGCAGGACGGATGCAGGGCCGTCTCGGCGTCGCGCGCGACCCAGTCCAGGATCTGCTCGTCGGTCTGGACCACGGCGCCCGGCGACAGCTCGCCGTCGTTGAACGGGTCGAAGGCGGGCTGGGTGAGGATCCTGCGAGCGCAGCTGATCGCCTCGAGCCACTCGCGGCGATCCTGCTCGGTCGAGAGGTAGTTGAAGCGCAGGGCCGGGTGCTGGCGCGGGTCGGTCGAGACGATCTTCACGGTCCCGCGCGCGTCGGAGTACATCGGGCCGACGTGGACCTGGTAGCCGTGGCCCTGGGGCGCGCTGCCGTCGTAGCGGATCGCGAGCGGCAGGAAGTGGAACATCAGGTTCGGGTAGCCGACCTCGTCGTCACCGCGGACGAAGCCGCCGGCCTCGAAGTGGTTGGTTGCCCCCGGGCCGCTGCGCCGCAGCAGCCACTCGAGGCCGACCTTCGGACGGCTGCGGTACTTCATCGCGGGAGCCACCGAGACCGGCTGCTTGGACGCGTACTGCACATAGACCTCGAGGTGGTCCTGGAGGTTCTCGCCGACACCCGGGACATCGGCGATCGGCTTCACGCCCACCGCCCCCAGCTCGGAGGCGTTGCCGATCCCCGAGAGCTGCAGCAGTTGCGGTGAGTTGATCGCGCCCCCGCAGAGGATCACCTCGCCGGCGCTCACGCGGCGGCTGGTCCCGCTGGACCTGCCGCCGCCCCAACCGCTGGTGTACTCGACCCCGGTCGCGCGCGTGCCGTCGAACAGCAACCTCGAGACGAATGCCTGGCAGCGGACATAGAGGTTTGGGCGCCTCATCACGGGATGCAGGTAAGCGCGCGCGGCGCTCAGGCGGCGGCCGCGGTAGATCGTCCGGTCGAAGGCGGCGAACCCCTCCTGGCGGTAGCCGTTGACGTCGCTGGTCAGTTCGTAGCCGGCCTGCTGGACCGCCTCGAAGAATGCGCTGAACAGCGGGTTGCGGACCGGACCGCGCTCGAGCTTCAGCGGGCCGGCGCCGCCGCGCCATTCGTCGGCGCCGGCCAGGCATGTCTCCATCCGCTTGAAGTACGGGAGGCAGTGGGCGTAATCCCAGTCGCTGAGACCCGGGTCGGCGCCCCAACGCTCGTAGTCGAGCGGGTTGCCGCGCTGGAAGATCATGCCGTTGATCGAGCTCGATCCGCCGAGCACCTTGCCACGGGCGTGGTAGATGCGGCGCCCGTGCATGTGTGGCTCGGGCTCGGACTCGTACTTCCAGTCGTAGAAGCGGTTGCCGATCGGGAACGAGAGCGCCGCCGGCATGTGGATGTAGAGATCCCACAGGTAATCCTGGCGCCCGGCCTCGAGCACCAGCACCCTGATCGACGGGTCCTCGGTCAGCCGGGCCGCGAGCACGCAGCCTGCGGAGCCGCCGCCGACGATCACGTAGTCGTAACGTTCCGCGCCCGCACCGCCCGGCCCGCTCACAGCACGCTCCGGATCTCGCTCTCGAAGGTGGCGACGTGACCGGCCACGATCTTGCGGGCGAGCTCGCGATCGCGGGCGGCGATCGCCTCCAGCAGCGGCTCGTGCTCGTGCACGCGCTGGAACAGGTGCGGCAGGCGATCGATCACCAGGTACCAGATCCGCAGCGACAGGTTGAAGTAGCGGTACAGCGTCTCCTCCAGGAACGGGTTGCCGCTCAGCTGGTAGATGAAGCGATGCACGCGCGTGTCGAGCGCCATCAGCGCAGCGATGTCGTCACTGCCGCGGCTTGCGCGCAACTCGTCGAGCAGCAGCATCAGCTGGGCGCGATCCGCGTCGGTCAGCCGCTCGGCTGCCCGGTAGGCGGCCTGCCCCTCGAGCGCCTGCCGCACCTCGGCGATGTGCGCGAGGTCGGTGATGTTGATCTCGGCCGCGAAGGTCCCGCGGCGAGGGAAGACCGCCACCAGGTTCTCGTGCGCGAGGCGCTTGATCGCCTCACGGATCGGAGTGCGACCCATCTCGAGCTCCCTGCCGAGCCGATCCTCGTCGATCGGCTCGCCGGGCCGGATGCGCAGAGTGACGAGCTGATCGCGGAGCTCCTCGTAGGCGCGGTCCGCCAGCAGCGCGACAGGCCGGGCCTGAGCCTCCCCGAGCGCTGATATATCACTCATAGGTCTGGAGCTTAACTCAATCGCCGAGCTCTGTGCGCCTGCGGTCGACGAACTCCTTGAGCTCCGCGCGGATGCCGTCGTCGAGCGGCGGTGCCTCGTAGCCGTCGAGCTTCTCGCGCCAGATCTCCGCCGCGCGTGCTGTGGTGTCGCGCGCGCCGCGCTTGGTCCACCGGTCGAAGTTGTCGGTGCTCGAGAGCAGCGGCCGGTAGAAGCACTCGCGGAAGCGCTCGAGCGTGTGGGCGGCGCCGAGGAAGTGGCCGCCGGGGCCGACCTCGGTGTGCGCGCCGAACGCGAGCGCCGCGTCGTCAAACACGACCGGCGTGAACTCGTGGCGCAGTTCCCGCAGCAGCTCGATGTCGACGATGAACTTCTCGTAGCAGGAGACGAGTCCGCCCTCGAGCCAGCCGGCCGAGTGCATCACGAAGTTGGCGCCGGCCAGGAACGTCGGCAGGAAGGTCATCAGCGACTCGTACGCCGCCTGCGCGTCGACCACGGTCGACGAGTTCAGCGCGCCGCCACCGCGCCACGGAAGGTTGAAGTGGCGGGCGATCTGCCCGGTGCAGAGCACGCCGATGCCGGACTCCGGCGTGCCGAATGACGGCGATCCCGACTGCATGTCGGTGTTCGACAGGAACGAGCCGAAGACGACCGGTGCGCCGGGGCGGATCAGCTGCGACAGGGCGATGCCCGCCAGCGCCTCGGCCATCTGCTGGGTGAGCGTCGCCGGCAGCGACACCGGCGACATCGCCCCCATCAGCAGGAAGGGAGTGATGACGACGGCCTGGCCCGCCTTCACATACTCGAACATCGCCGAGAGCATGCGGTCGTCGTAGCGCAGCGGCGAGTTGACGTTGATCAGGGAGATGGAGACGGGGGCTCGTTCGATGTTCTCGCGCCCGCCGAAGAGGATCTCGCCCATGCGGACCGTGTCGGCCGCATTCGGGCCGCTGGTGACCGAGCCCATGTAGGGCTTGTCGGTCAGCGTCTGCAGCGCGTAGACCATGTCGAGGTGGCGCGAGTCGAGCGGACGGTCCTCCGGCTCGCAGATCGTGCCGCCGGGCGAGTCGAGCTCGCCGAAGATCTGCGAGAGCTTCACGAGGTTCTCGAAGTCGGCCATCTTGGCGTCGCGGCGGACGTCGCCCTCGCGGATGAAGGGGCAGCCGTAGACGGGCGCGAACGCCATGTTGTCGCCGCCGATCGTCAGCGAGTTGGCGGGGTTGCGGGCCTGCAGCTCGAACTGGCTCGGCGCCTTGGCGACCTGTTCGAGGATGAACTCGGGATCGAAGCGGACGCGGTTCTCGTCCTCGACGATCTGGCCGGCGGCGCGGAAGATCTCGACGGCCTCCGGCAGCAGGAACTCGATCCCGATCTCGGACACGATCCGGCGCCAGCCACGATCGAGCACTGCAAGCGCGTCCTCGCTGAGGATCTCGTAGCGGGGCATTGAGTTGACGAACATGGTTGCGGGCGTATCCTAACCACCATGGAACAGCAGTTTCAAGTAGGTGCTGAAACCGAGGCTCCAGCGGGGACCACCGCGATCGACCGCGGCGCCGATCTGCTCGTGCGCGTGCTCGAGGCCGAGGAACCGGTGGGCGTCTCGGAGCTGGCGAGCGCCGCCGGGCTGCCGAAGAGCACCACCTCCCGGTTGCTGTCCGCGCTGGAGCGCCGCGGCCTGGTCGAGCAGGAGGGTGAACGGGGCCGCCTGCGCCCCGGGCCGGCGATCCTCCGCGTGGCCGAGCGCGGCATGCTTGAGCGCAACCTCGTGGAGGTGGCGCGGCCGTCGCTCGACACGCTCGCGGGGCTCAGCGGTGAGACGATCAACCTCGGCGTCCCCGGCGCCGCCGGCGTCGAGCACCTGCTGCAGGCCGAGGGCCGACACTTCCTGCGGGCCGGAGAGTGGGTGGGACGCACGGTCGACTACCACTGCAGCGCCAACGGCAAGGTATTCCTCGCGTTTGGGCGCGCGCTGGCGCCCGCTGGCGCAAGCGCGCTAACCGCATACGCCCCGCGCACGATCACTGACGCGGGCGTGCTGCGAACCGAGCTCGCCCGCGTGCGAAGGGACGGATTCGCCTCCGCGGTCGACGAGCTGGAGATCGGCCTGGCGGCGGTCGCGGCGCCCGTGCGCGGCGCCAGCGGCGAGGTCGTGGCGGCGCTGAGCATCACCGGCCCGACCGTGCGGATGCCGCCGGAACGGATCCGGGAGCTGCGGCCGGAGCTGGTCGAGGAAGCGAACAAGCTGAGCATGGCGCTCGGGTACATCGAGGAAGGAGCAGACGCGGCATGACGGACGAGGAGATTCTGAAACTGCTGTACGAGGAGACCCTCGTCGGCAACGCGCCGGCGGTGGCCGACGGCGTTAACCAGGGGCTCGAACAGGGGATGGCGCCGGAAACGCTGCTGTTCGACGCATTGATCCCGTCGCTGGAGGAGGTCGGAGCCCGGTTCGAGCGCGGCGACTACTTCGTGCCCGAGATGCTGATCGCGGCCCGCGCGATGCAGGGTGCGCTCGACATCCTGCGGCCGCTGCTCGCCGACACCGACTCCGCCCAGGTCGGCACGTTCCTGATGGGCACCGTCAAGGGCGATGTCCACGACATCGGCAAGAACCTCTGCAACATCATGCTTGAGGGCGCCGGCTTCACGGTGATCGACCTCGGCGTCAACGTGGCCCCGGAGACGTTCATCCAGCAGATCGAGGAGCACAGCCCTGACGTCGTCGGCTTCTCGGCGTTCCTGACGACGACGATGCCGATGTTCAAGGCGAACATCAACGCGCTCGAGAAGGCCGGTATGCGGGACAAGGTGATCGTGATGGTCGGCGGCGCGCCGGTGACCCAGGAGTACGCGGACGCGGTCGGTGCCGACGGCTACGCGGCCGACGCTTCCTCAGCGGTCAAGAAGGCCAAGGAGCTGATCGAGCTCCGCCGCGAAAAGGTGCTCGTCTGATGGATACGGTTCTGCGTTCGCGGTCGAAGACTGTCACGATCGGTGCCGAGCAGCCGTTCTGCATCATCGGCGAGCGGATCAACCCGACGGGCCGCAAGGCCTTCGCCGAGGAGCTCCGAGCAGGTGACCTGTCCTCCGCTGAGGCAGACGCGCTCGCGCAGGTTGCGGCCGGCGCGGACATGCTCGACGTCAACGCCGGGATCCCGCTGGTCGACGAGGCCGACCTGCTGGCGCGGATGCTCGGCGTGGTGCAGGCCGCCGTCGACGCGCCGATCTGCATCGACTCGTCGGTTATCGAGGCGCTCGAGGCGGGGCTCTCGGTCTACGAGGGCCGCGCTCTGGTGAACTCGGTGACCGCGGAAGACGACCGGCTTGAGGTTGTCCTGCCGCTGGTCGCGAAGCACGACGCGGCGGTGATCGGCCTGACCAACGACGAGACCGGTATTCCGATGACCGCGGAGGAGCGCCTGCAGCACGCCCGCAAGATCGTGAGCGCCGCCCAGGATTACGGGATCAAGCCTGACGATGTGGTGATCGACCCACTCGCGATGCCGGTCGGCGCCGACACGGGCGCGGTCGCCGAGACGCTCCGCGCGATGCGGATGATCCGGGACGAACTCGGCGTGAACATGTGCTGTGGCGCCTCCAACGTCTCCTTCGGCCTGCCGGAGCGCGTCGCGCTCAACGCCGCATTCCTGCCGATGGCGATGGCCGCCGGCCTGACCAGCGCGATCATGTCCACGGCCGAGAATTGCGTCAGTAGCGTGCGCGCGGCCGACCTGCTGCTCGGCCACGACGAGTGGGGTGCGAGCTGGATCGCGGCGCACCGGGCGCGTGTGGCGGCGGAGAAGGAGGCGGCGGAACGCGAGGTGGCGGCTTCGTGAACCAGGCGTTGCGTGAGGTCGAGGCTCAGGTCGAGCCGAGCGACGGCAGCGAGCGCGTCCGCCTGCGCTTCCTGCCTGACGGCGCCGAGGTTCGCGTGCCGAGCGGCACGCCGGTGTTCGACGCCGCGAGCTGGAACGGAATCGCGATCGACTCGACCTGCGGTGGCTACGGCACCTGCAAGAAGTGCAAGGTGCGGGTTGTCTCCGGTGACGTGCCGGTCGGACCGATCGACCCGCGCGCGTTCAGCCCAAGCGAGCTTGACGACGGCTGGCGGCTCGCGTGCCGGGCCGCGGCGCGCGGCGATCTGGTGGTCGAGGTGCCGCCGCTGCAGACGCGGCCGAAGGCGGCGCTGGCGGGCGTCGGCCGGCACGTGATCCTGAGGCCCTCCGTGCAGAAGCGGCATCTCGTGTTGGACGAGCCGACACTCGAGGACCAGCGTCCCGACATCGACCGCGTGCTCGACGCGATCGACGACCTCGAGCCGACGGCGTCGCTGGACGTGTTGCGGACGCTCGGCGGCACGCTGCGCAAATCCGGGTTCGATGTGACGGCCGTGGTCGTCGACGAGGAGCTCGTCGACGTCGAGCCCGGAGACACGACCGCGCGGCGCTACGCGATCGCCTACGACCTCGGCACAACGACCGTTGTGGCGACGCTGCTCGACCTCGACTCGGGGCAACCGCTGGCGGTCCGCTCGATGCTCAACCGGCAGCAGCCGTTCGGCGCCGACGTGATCACGCGTGTCTCGGCGACGATGATGGAGCCGGAGGCGCTCGGCAAACTCCGTGAACGGGCCCACGAGACGTTCGCGGAGCTGACCGCCGAGGTCTGCGCGGACGCCGGCGTCGAGCCGCGTGAGGTCTACGAGATCACCGTCTGCGGCAACCAGACGATGATGCAGCTCGCGCTCGGGATCGACCCCGAGCCGCTCTCGATGGCGCCGTTCATCGTGTCGTCCAACAGCTTCCCGGAGACCCGCGCCGCGGACTTCGGAGTCGCGGTCCACCCGCGGGCGCACGCGTTCGTGTTCCCGTCGCTCGGGGCCTACGTGGGCGGGGACATCGTCGCCGGCATGCTCGCGACCGGGATGACCCGCGACCAGCGGCTGCGGCTGTTCATCGACGTCGGCACCAACTCTGAGATCGCGCTCGGCTCGAGCGAGCGCGTGCTTGCCACGGCGGCGCCCGCCGGACCGGCGTTCGAGGCGGCGCAGATCAGGTGCGGCATGCGCGCTTCCGACGGCGCGATCGAGGGAGTGAAGATCGATGGCGACGAAATACGCCTGCAGGTGATCGGGGACGTCGCCCCGGTCGGGATGTGCGGCTCCGGACTCGTCGACGTCGTCTCCGAGCTCGTCCACAGTGGCCTGCTGGATCACTCGGGCAGGTTCCTGGACCCGGACGTGGCCGCCGAGACGCACCCGGTGCTCGCCGAGCGCTTCGCGACGATCGGGAAGGAGCGGATCTTCATCCTGGAGCGCCGCGGCAAGAACCCCGAGGACTGCGTCTTCATCTCTCAGCGGGATGTCCGCGAGCTGCAGTTCGCCAAGGCCTCGATCGCCACCGGCTGGCACATCCTGCTGCGAGACCTCGGGTTCGAGGAAGGCGACGTGCAGCAGGTGCTGCTCGCGGGCAGCTTCGGCGCCTACCTGACGCCGCTGAGCGCCGTGCGGATCGGCCTCGTGCCGAAGCTCGCGCTGCCGCGGATTGTCACCGCCGGCAACGTGGCCGGCGAGGGCGCGAAGATCGCGGCGCTGTCCGCGCGCGAGCGCGCGGAGGCCGACGCGATCCTGCGCGAGGTCGAGTACGTGGAGCTGTCGGGCCGCAGCGACTTCAACGATCTGTTCATCGACCAGCTCGCGTTCCCCGGATGAGCGGTTCGGCCGCGTCCTCCGGCACGAGCGTCGCCGTGATCGCGTGCGGGGCGCTCGCGCTCGACGTGCGCGCGGTCGCCCGCCGGCGCGGTTGGGATGTCGACGTGCACCCGGTTCCGGCGCTGCTCCACAACCGGCCGCAGCGGATTCCGGCGGCGGTCGCGGTCGAGATTGAGCGGCTGCGCGATCGCTACGACCATGTCGTGCTGGCCTACGGCGATTGCGGGACGTACGGGGAGCTCGACGAGCTTGGTGTGCGGCGACTCGAGGGCGAGCATTGCTACGACCTGCTCGCGCGCCAGGAGGTGCGTGAGGCGCTCGCGGAACAGCCCGGCACGTACTTCCTGACCGACTTCCTCGCGCGGACGTTCGAGCACACGGTCGTTCGCGAGCTCGGGCTCGACCGTCATCCCTGGCTCGCCGAGGCCTACTTCGGCAACTACACGCGTGTGATCTGGCTTGCGCAACGGCCGACCGCGGCCACGCACGCGGCCGCGGCGCGGGCCGCAGCGCGGATCGGGCTACCGCTCGAGGTGCTGCCCGTGGGGATCGACGGGCTCGAGCAGGCCTTGGAAGCGCTGATGCAGCCGGCTCTCGCGGTCGCTTAGACCCGGCTGGCACCCAATCGGGCGGGCGCCGCTTTAACAACTCGGTAACAGTCGGTAACGAGATGGTCACAACTTGTCTGTACAAGTTGCGTAGCTTCACGTTCTAACCAGGCGGGTCTGGCCGCGAGTCTGCGGCTCTACGCTGCCCGAGCACATCAACACCCCCTCCATCAGGAGCAACATGTTCATTCGTAACCGACGCGCGCTTGCGCTCTCCGGCGTCACCGCTGCGGCTGCTGCTGCTGCCGTTGGCATCAGCTCGGTTGGCACCGCCGGCGCCGCCACCAACTGGTCCACCGCCACGTCAGCCACTGCCGGCGGCGGTCTTGCGGCCCTCGTCTCGGCCGCCAAGGCCGAGGGCAAGCTCAACGTGATCACCCTGCCGAGCAACTGGGCCAACTACGGCACGATCATGAAGCAGTTCTCGAAGCAGTACGGCATCAAGATCACCGACGCGATCCCGTCCGGCTCATCGGCCCAGGAGATCGAGGCGATCGAGCACGACAAGGGCCGCAGCGACGCGCCTGACGTCGTCGACATCGGCCAGAGCTTCACGGCTCCGCAGTACCAGAAGCTGTTCGCCGACTACAAGGTCTCGACCTGGAAGAGCATCCCGGCGACGAACAAGGCCGCCAACGGCTCCTACGTCAACGATTACGGCGGGTACGTCTCGTTCGGCTGCTTCAAGAAGCTCGTCAAGCACTGCCCGACGAGCTGGTCGCAGCTGACCAACAAGGCCTACGCCAAGGACATCACCCTCAACGGCATCCCGGGTCAGGCCGGCGCCGCCACCGGTGCCGTCTGGGCCGCCGCGCTGAACAATGGCGGCAGCCTCAACAACGTCACGCCCGGCCTCAACTTCTTCGCGAAGCTGTCGAAGGACGGCAACTTCAACAACAACGACTGCGACAGCTCGGCTGAGATCGAGGCGGGCGCCTGCCCGATCGTGATCAACTGGGACTTCCTGAACATCGCGGGAGCGTGGGGCCTTCCGGCATCGCAGTGGACCGTGAACGTGCCCAAGGGCACGCCGTTCGCCGAGTACTACAACCAGGCGATCAGCGCGAGCGCTCCGGATCCCGCCGCGGCGCGTCTGTGGGAGGAGTTCCTGTACTCAGCACAGGGTCAGAACGACTTCCTGAAGGGCCACGCGCGCCCGGTCGAGCTGGCTGCGATGACCGCCAACCACACGATCGACAAGGCCGCGCTCAAGCAGCTGCCGAAGACCTCGAGCACCGTCAAGCAGATGCCGACGGTGGCTCAGGCCCAGGCAGCCGCGACCGTGCTTGCCACCAAGTGGGGCAGCTCGATCCTCTAGGCGGATCA
>Ga0123356_10002890_pt1 | contig 18193 bp, 15 predicted proteins | sample TergutEmb28metaG_2_FD_92546 | JGI IMG/M metagenome (GOLD analysis project Ga0123356, IMG submission 92546) | Embiratermes neotenicus P3 segment gut microbial communities from Petit-Saut dam, French Guiana - Emb289 P3 | ecosystem: Host-associated > Arthropoda: Insects > Digestive system > Gut ...
CGCGCAAATGATTTAAGCTGATGTCGCGCCCTATTTTTGTATTGTTGACAAAATCCACGCCCATTTTTTTTACGCATTCGATTTCTTTTCGCAGTATTTCCTTCGGAAGGCGGTATTCGGGCACGCCGTAGAACAGCATCCCGCCCATTTCCGGCATCGCGTCGTATATGGTCGCTTTGTGGCCCTGTATTCTCAAAAAATACGCCGCCGCCAGCCCTCCGGGTCCTCCGCCGACAATGGCGGCGTGTTTATATGTGGGAGGGCCGGGCTCCGGATTATATTCGATGTTCAAATCGCCGGCGAATTGTTTTAAGGCGCATATCGACACGCTTTCCTCGACCAATTCGCGGCGGCAGGCCTCTTCGCACGGATGCGGGCAAATCCTGCCGATCGAAGAGGGAAAGGGGATTTTTTCTTTTATCAATTTTAGCGCTTCATCGTATTTTTCTTCCGCTATAAACTTCGCATATCCCTGGCAGTCGGTTTTGGCGGGGCAGGCTAGGGTACACGGAGGAAGACAGTCGCCGAAATGATCGCCGAGCAGCAGCTCGAGCGCCGTCCGGCGGTTTTTTATGATGCGCTCCGTATTTGTCTTCACCCGCATCCCGTTTGCCGCTATCGTGCAGCACGCCCTGAACAATTTGGGGCTGCCTTCGATTTCAACCGTGCAAAGCCCGCACGCCCCGTACATCTCCACCCGTTCGTCGTGGCAGAGCGTAGGGATTTCGATGTTGTTTTTTTGCGCTATTTCCAAAATAGTCTGATTATCGGTTCCCGTAAATTCGCGCCCGTCGAGGCTTATTTTTATTTCGCTCATACTCGCCCTCCTGATTGATTGACTTGGATCGCCCCGAATTTGCAAACATTTATGCATTTTTGGCACTTCACGCATTTTTCCTGAATTATACTGTGCGGTTTTTTTACAGTTCCGGCAATCGCGCCGGTGGGGCATTTTTTCGCGCACACGGTGCAGCCCGCGCATTTATCCGGGTCGATTATATAAACCGACAGCGCTTTGCATTGGCGCGCGGCGCATTTTTTTTGGATTATATGCTCCTTGTATTCTTCGCCGAAATACCGCAAAGTGGTCAAAACCGGATTTGGCGCAGTTTGTCCGAGCGCGCATAGAGATCCTTCTTTTATCTGCGCGGCGAGCTCTCCCAGCCGCTCTATATCGTCTTCTTTGCCTTCTCCGCCGCAGATCCGCTCGAGTATTTCCAGCATCCTTTTGTTGCCTTGGCGGCAATGGGTGCATTTGCCGCAGCTCTCCTTGACTGTAAAATCCAAAAAAAACCGCGCCATATCGACCATACAGGTATTTTCGTCCATTACGACCATACCCCCGGATCCCATCATGGCCCCGGCGCCGGCCAGCGTTTTGTAATCGATCTGCGTATCGGCGAGAAAAGCGGGGATGCATCCCCCGGACGGGCCGCCCATCTGGACCGCTTTGAATTTTTTGTTTTCTTTTATTCCCCCGCCCAGATTGTATATGACTTCGCCTATCGTCACTCCCATCGGCACTTCGACCAATCCGCCCCTCGCGATTTTTCCGGTCAGGGCGAACACTTTCGTGCCTTTGGAATTGGCGGTTCCCATTTTCGCGAAATTTGCGCCTGTGCTTCGAATGATCCACGGCACATTCGCGTAAGTTTCGACATTGTTTATATTGCTCGGCTTTTTCTGGTAACCCTTTTGGGCGGGAAAGGGAGGTTTCAGACGGGGCATTCCGCGTTCTCCCTCCAAAGAGGCGATAAGCGCCGTTTCCTCCCCGCACACAAAAGCTCCCGCTCCCGCCTTTATGCTTATATCAAAACAAAAGCCGCTCCCGAAAATATCATCGCCGAGCATACCCGCCCCGCGCGCCTGTTTCAGAGCTTTGTCCAAACGCGCCGTCGCGAGCGGATATTCGGCGCGGACATATACGATTCCTTCATCTGAGCCTATCGAATACGCCGCAATCAGCATACCTTCGATCACCGCGTGCGGGTCGCCTTCGATGATGGCCCTGTCCATGAAAGCGCCGGGGTCCCCTTCGTCGGCGTTGCATATCACATATTTTTTTTCGCCTTCCGAATTTTTGGCCGCGTTCCATTTAAACCACGTGGGAAATCCCGCTCCGCCCCGCCCGCAGAGCTCCGAAATCTTGATTTCGTCTATGACCTGCTCCGGCGAGAGCTTTGTCAAACATTTTTTTGCCGCCTCATAGCCTTGGTTCTCGATATATTCGGCGATATTTTCGGGGTCGATCACCCCGCAGTTCTTAAGGGCTATGCGGGTTTGCGCGTTTTGGATATCCGAGTCGTGTTTTGCAATCATGTGTTTGTCCGCTTCGTTTTTCTCGCCGCGGATATATTTCAAAATTTCCCCGGCGGCGGTCTTGTCAACTTTGACAAAGACCTTCCCGCCCGCGTTTACAATCGGCTCGAGATAGCACATGCCGACGCAGCCCGTTATCGCGGTTTCGCAGCCTTCGGGCGCGTTTTGTTTCAGATAATCAAATATTTCGGCAGCTCCGGCGGCGATTCCGCAGCTGCCTTTTCCGACTCTTATCTTATACTCTTCCATCACAGCGCCAAAGCCTCCGTTTTTTCTATTTTTTCCAAAATTTTTACCGCGCTTTCCCCGGTCAGGTTGCCAAATGTCCGCTCCCCGATCATCATCGCCGGCGACAAGCTGCAGCAGCCGAGGCAGGCCACGTTGGTATATGAAAACAATCCGTTTTCGGATATTTCACCTTCTTCGGTTTTTAAATAATTTTTTACGGCGGTTTCGATATCGGCCGAACCGTTGACGTGGCAGGCTGTCCCCTGGCAGAGCAAAATCAGGTTTTTTCCCGCCGGTTTTGTTTTAAATTGCGTATAAAACGTGGTTACGCCCATTACTTTCGCCGGCTTTATATTCAGACGGCGGGATATGTGCATAAGCAGCCCGGCCGAAAGCCAGCCGTATATATCCTGCGCCTTCTGCAGTATTGCGATCAGGCTTCCGTTTTTTCCGGCGTATTCCTCAAAGACGGGGTCCATTTTAAAAAATTCTTCTGTTTTTTTTTGTTCGCACGGGCACGACATATTGACTTTTCTCGCTTTCTGTGATAATATGAAAGTAAAATAAAAAGCATGGAGGCGTATTTATGAAACTGAAAATCGGCATAGCGGGATACGGAAACATAGGAAAAGGGGTCGAAAAAGCGATTTCGAAATGCCCCGATATGGAACTGGCGGCGGTGTTTACGAGAAGGGACCCCGAAAAGCTGCGCGTCGAAACGCCGAAAATCCCGGTTTATGCCTTAGATGAGGCAAAAGAGCTGAAAGATGACATCGACGTGATGGTTCTCTGCGGGGGATCGGCAAAGGATCTGCCGGAGCAGGCGCCGAAACTCGCCGCGCTGTTCAACATTGTGGACACTTTTGACACCCATTCCAAAATCCCCGAATATTTTGCCGCAGTAGACAAAGCGGCAGCCGACAAAACGGCCGTAATTTCGGCGGGCTGGGATCCGGGGCTTTTTTCGATGATCCGCATGATGAGCCAGGCTGTACTCCCCGAAGGGGAAAATTATACATTTTGGGGCAGGGGAGTCTCCCAGGGGCATTCCGACGCGATACGCAAAGTCGAAGGGGTCAAAAACGCCGTGCAATACACGGTTCCAATCGAAGAAGCGGTGGACAAAGTGAGAAGCGGGGCGAACCCCAGGCTTTCCGCCAGGCAGAAGATGAAAAGGGAATGCTGCGTGGTTGCCGCAGAAGACGCCGATCTGAAAAAAATAGAGGAAAAGATAATAACCATGCCAGATTATTTCGCCGATTATGATACGACGGTGACTTTTATAACCGAAGAGGAACTTTTAAAAAACCACTCGAAAATGCCGCACGGCGGATTTGTGCTGTACAGCGGCTCAACGGGCGAAAACCGGCATGTCATGGAATTTTCCTTAAAACTCGGGAGCAATCCCGAATTCACCGCCTGCGTGGTTCTGGCATACGCGAGAGCGGCGGCGCGTATGGCCAAAGAGAAAAATTTCGGGGCCAAAACGGTATTCGACGTGCCGCTCTCATACCTTTCGCCCAAGGACAGGGGGACTCTGATCAAGGAGCTTTTGTAGGGTGGATTTTAAAAGAACACTTCTTTGCCCGTTTTCGCGGATTCATAAACCGCGTTTATAATTCCGACGCTCTTTACCGCGTCCGAAGGCACGACGAGCGGCGGACGGTCTTCGATTACGGCGGATATCATGTCCTCGACCTGGAACGCGTGCCCCACGATGAGCGCGGGATCCAAAGCCGCCGCCGCGCCGTTTCCGGCCCCGTAGGCCTCGAGCATTTCGCTTTCCTCAAAGGCGTCGCCTCCGATTATTTTCCAGAGCTTCAAAGCGTCCCCGTCGACTTCTACCGAGCCCTTTTCGCCGTACAGCTGTATATCGGTGCATACTCCCGGATAACAGCAGGTCGACGAAACAAACGTCGCGACGGCGCCGCTTTTGAATTTGACCAAGGAAGCGGTCAGATCTTCCGTTTCTATTTTGTGGTTGTATATGCCCGCGATGGAAATGAGGCTCTGCACATCCCCCATGAGCCACTGCATCAAATCGACCGTGTGGACCGCCTGGTTCATAAGCGAACCCCCGCCGTCCATCGCCCAGGTGCCCCTCCAGCCGCCGCTGTCGTAATAGTTCTGGTCCCGATACCATTTCACCGCGAACGAGCCCAGTATGAGCTTGCCGAGTTTGCCGCTGTCTACGGCTTCTTTTACGGGTTTCATGACCGCGTTGAACCTGTTTTGATGGATGACGCCGGCTTTTAATCGCGTTTTCTGCCTCGCCTGCTCTATTTTCATGGCTTTTTCCACGGTTATGTCGATCGGTTTCTCGACGAGAACATTTTTGCCGTTCTCCAAAGCCAACACCGCGAGCTCCGCGTGGAGCCCGCTGGGAACGGCTATCGACACTATGTCTATATCCGGATTTTTGAGCATTTCCTCAAATGAGTTGTATGTCAGCACCCCGTCGTACGCTTTTTTCGCCGATTCGAGTCTGTCACCGAGCAAATCGCAGACCGCGACAAGATCGGCGTTTTTTGATTTGTACGCCGCGTCGCAGTGGCTGCGCCCAACCCCGAGCCCGACCACGGCATAGCCTATTTTTTTTGACATTTTTTTGCACTCCTTTTTTATTTTAATTTTTTGTTTATTTCTTCCTGAATTTTTTCTATGAAATCCCCGGCGGAAAACGCCCCGAGTTCGCCGCTTTTGCGCGAGCGCACCGAAACCGTGCCGGCTTCGACTTCCTTGTCGCCGAGAATGAGCATATACGGCACTTTTTCGGTTTGCGCTTCCCTTATCTTGTACCCGATTTTCTCGTTTCTGTCGTCGAGCTCGGCGCGGAGGCCACAGGACTGCATCTTTTCGCGCAGGGCAAGGGCGTAATCGTGCTGGTTTGAGTTGATGGGCAGGATTTTGACCTGCGTCGGCGCGAGCCATACGGGAAGCGCCCCGGCGTATTTTTCGAGCAGCAGCGCGAGCGTCCTCTCATAACAGCCGATTGAGCTTCTGTGGATCACATACGGATTTTTTTTCGAGCCGTCGAAATCCACATATTCCATGCCGAACCGCGACGCGAGCTGAAAATCTATCTGCAGCGTGATCAGCGTGTCCTCTTTTCCGTGGACATTTTTGATCTGTATGTCCAATTTCGGCCCGTAAAACGCGGCTTCGCCGTCGGCTTCGAAATAGTCTATTTTCAAGTCGTCCAATATGACCCGCATTTTGTTTTGCACTTTTTCCCATTCTTCGGCGGAACCGATATACTTTTCTTTGTTTCGTTCATCCCATTTTGAAAACCTGTAGTTCACTTCCCCGTCGAGCCCGAGCGTGGAAAGCATGAATTTCGCAAGGTCCAAGCAGCCCGAAAATTCCTGTTCGAGCTGGTCGGCGCGGCAGGCGATATGCCCTTCGGACAAAGTGAACTGCCGCATCCTGATGAGCCCGTGCATTTCCCCCGACGCCTCGTTTCTAAACAGATAGGCCGTTTCGTTGAATCTCATGGGCAGATCCCTGTAGCTGCGCGTTTTCGACAGATAGACCTGAAACTGGAACGGGCAGGTCATGGGGCGCAGGGCCAGCACTTCTTCGTCTTTTTCGTCGCCGAGAATAAACATGCCCTCCCTGTAGTGATTCCAGTGTCCGGAGATCCTGTACAGATCGTTTTTGGCCATAAAAGGCGTTTTCGTCAAAACATAGCCTCTTTTTTCCTCTTCGTCCTCGACAAATCTCTGGAGCAGCTGCAAAACTTTCGCGCCCTTGGGCATCATTATCGGCAGCCCCTGGCCGATATAGTCGACTGTGGTGAAATATTCGAACTCCCTGCCGAGCTTGTTGTGGTCGCGTTTTTTCGCTTCTTCCAATTCGGCCAAATATTTTTCGAGCGAAGCTTTGTCGGGGTAGGAGACGCCGTAAATCCTGGTCAGCATCTTGTTTTTTTCGCTGCCCCTCCAGTAGGCGCCCGTCGCGCTGGTGAGCTTGAAAGCGCCCACCGCGCTCACGCAGTCAAGGTGCGGCCCCGCGCACAAATCGACAAAACCGCCCTGTTCATAAAACGAAATCTCTTCGCCTTCGGCGAGATCCCCGATCAGCTCGACTTTATACGGCTCGTTTTTGTCCCGCATGAATTGCAGCGCTTCGTCCTTGGGCAGGACAAATTTGCGAAGTTTGAGGTTTTCCTTGACTATTTTTGCCATTTCCTTTTCGATCGTCTCCAAGTTCTCGGGCGAAAACGGCTTTTCGACGTCGAAATCGTAATAGAACCCGTTGTCGATTGGGGGGCCTATCGCCAATTTTACTTCGGGGTACAGTCTTTTTACCGCCTGCGCGAGAATATGCGACGAGGTGTGCCAGAAGACCTTTTTGGCTTCGGGCGAATCAAAATCGATTTTGCTCATAAATACACAACACTCCCAAAAATCTTGTTTTTGCTCTATTATTTTATCATTATTTTTGCCGTTTGTCAACCGTTTGACAAAAAAGCAAAAAAAATTTAAATATTCACGGCAAATGTCTTGATTATTTTGTTAAAATCTGATATAATAGGCATACGGCAGAAAAAATTGTCAAATTTTGAAGGGATTTGGAATATTTTATGGATACGATGCTGTCTTCCGCCGGCACGGGTGACAACACTATAGTTTTGTTTGTTATTTTGGGGGTTATAGCCGTCGCCTTGCTCATTTTTTATTTTATAAAGAAAAGGAAAAATTGATTTTTATAATATTTTCCCTTGACATACCGTATAATAATGTGGTAGAATAGACGATGTTACGCTCAATCATATTTTGGGGATATTTGATTTTTATGGATGTTTCAAAACTTTCAGCCGCGAAAAAAGCGGTCGGACTCAATCAGACAAAAAGAGCCGTGAAGGACGGCTCCGCGAAAAAAATATTCGCCGCCAAAGACGCCGATGAACAATTTTTGCTGCAAATAAAAAAAATGTGCGAAGGGTTCGCGGTGGATATCGACGGAAGCATGACCAAAAAGGAGCTCGGCGACGCTTGCGAAATCAAAGTGGGCTGCGCGGTATGCGCGCTCGTCGATTGAATTTTTATCAATTATTTTATGCCGCATTCAGAAATTTTTTGTTTCTGTTTGTATAAACTTATTATTATCCAAGAAGAATTAAAGAAAGAGAGGTGAGAAAAACAAGTGCCGACTTTTAACCAGTTAGTGAGACACAGCAGGGAAAAATCCTTTACCAAATCGAAGTCGCCGGTTCTTCAAAGGAGTATAAACCTGAAAAAGAATATCGCAATCGATTTGCCGTCCCCGCAAAAAAGGGGAGTGTGTACGAAAGTGCTGACAAAAACCCCCAGAAAGCCGAATTCCGCGCTGCGAAAAGTGGCGAGGGTGCGGAGCGTGAACGGCATGGAATTGTGGGGATATGTCCCGGGTATCGGGCATAACCTGCAGGAACACTCCGTCGTGCTCATAAGGGGCGGAAGGGTCCGCGACCTGCCCGGCGTGCGCTACCACATTATACGGGGAACGCTGGATACCCAGGGAGTCGCGAACCGCAAGCAGGGACGTTCCAAATACGGGGTCAAAAAAGGAAAGCCCGCGGGCAAGTGACAACCGACTATGGGAAAAACAGAATAATTGGGTCTTTTTAGTTTGCGCCGGATGATAAATTTGTTTACAGAAATAGGAACAAAAAATGTTACAGGCGCCAAACGGGAGAAATCGAAAATCTTTCGAGTACCAATGATTTCATGAAAACAATTCGATTATCTGACAAAAATTTAAAAATTATGAAGGAGGGAAGAGTGTGCCGAGAAGAGGTAACGTTCCAAAAAGAGATGTTTTGCCGGATCCGATGTACAATTCGAAGTTGGTCACCAAACTGATCAACAACGTGATGCTGGACGGCAAAAAAGGCATCGCCCAGGGTATCGTATATGACGCTTTCAAAACGGTCGGGGACAAATCGGGGAAAAATCCCCTTGAGGTTTTCCAGAACGCTTTGGACAACATCATGCCCGCATTCGAAGTAAAGGCGCGAAGAATGGGCGGTTCCACGTATCAGATCCCCATAGAGGTCAGAGCCGAAAGAAGGCTGACTTTGGGGCTGCGCTGGATAACGACTTTTTCAAGAGCCAGGGGCGAAAAGAAAATGAGCGAGCGCTTGGCCGGGGAAATTTTAGACGCGGTGAACAACGCGGGCGCTTCAGTCAAGAGAAAAGACGATATGCACAGAATGGCGGAAGCCAACAGGGCTTTCGCGCACTACAAGTATTGAGCAAAGGAGCAAGATTTTTAAATGCCACGGGAATACAGCCTGGAAAATACCCGCAACATAGGTATAATGGCGCATATCGACGCGGGAAAAACCACTACGAGCGAGCGTATTTTGTATTATACGGGAAAAACGTACAAACTCGGAGAGGTTCACGACGGGACGGCGACCATGGATTGGCGCGAGCAGGAACAAAAAAGAGGTATAACGATCACATCCGCCGCTACCACCTGTTTTTGGAAGGGTCACCGGATAAATCTGATCGATACGCCCGGACATGTGGATTTCACCGTAGAAGTCGAGAGATCGCTCAGGATTCTGGACGGCTCGGTGACGGTTTTCTGCGCGAAGGGCGGGGTCGAGCCCCAGTCCGAGACCGTATGGAGGCAAGCGGAAAAATACGGAGTTCCCAGAATAGCTTATGTGAACAAAATGGACATCATGGGCGCCAATTTTTTTAAAGTGATTTCAATGATAAGAGACCGCCTGAAAGCGAACGCGGTTCCGATACAGATCCCCATCGGCGCCGAGGAAAACTTTTCGGGAATTATCGATTTGGTCGAAATGAAATCCTATATATACTTAAATGACGACGGGACAGACATACAGGTAGGCGAAATCCCGGATGAATACATCGACAAAGCCGAGGAATACAGAGCCGCGCTGGTAGAAGCCGTGGCGGACGCCACCGAGGAGATTCTCGAAAAATATCTCGACGGCCAGAAACTGACCGAAGAAGAGATAAAAAGCGCTGTAAGGATATGCACCGTAAAAAACAGGATGGTGCCCGTCACATGCGGGAGCTCCTACAAAAACAAAGGGGTGCAGAAGCTTTTGGACGCGGTTACCGACTATATGCCCTCGCCGCTCGACGTGCCCGACATAATCGGTACAAATCCCAAAACCGGAGAAGAAGAGTCGAGAAAGACCGCAGACGACGCGCCGTTTTCAGCGCTCGCTTTTAAAATAGAGACGGACGATTACGGCAGGCTGTGCTTTATTCGGGTATATTCGGGAACGATAACCACGGGAACGACGGTTTACAATACCGCGAAAGGGGAACGAGAGCGGCTTGGAAGGATCGTGCTTATGCATTCCGACGACAGGCAGGACGTGGACCAGATATACGCCGGCGACATAGCCGCGGTAGTGGGAGTGAAAAACACCACGACGGGCGATACTTTGTGCGCGGAAAACGCGCAGATAGTTTTGGAATCCATGGAATTTCCGGATCCGGTCGTCAGAGTTGCGATAGAACCCAAAACAAAAGCGGGGCAGGACAAAATGGGCACGGCGCTCTCCAAGCTCGCCGAAGAAGACCCCACTTTCAAGTATTATACCGATCAGGAAACGGGGCAGACGATTATCGCGGGAATGGGCGAGCTGCATCTGGAAATCATAGTTGACAGGCTGCTCAGGGAATTTAAAATAGAGGCGAATGTGGGCAAACCACAGGTGTCCTACAGGGAGACTATAAGAAAAAGCGCGGCTGCCGACGTAAAATACGCGAGGCAGACCGGAGGGCACGGGCAGTACGGGCATGTAAAAATCACCATCGAACCCAACGAGCCGGGAAAAGGCTATGAATTCGTGAACAAAGTGGTGGGAGGAAATATCCCCAAAGAGTATATCCCATCAGTCGACGAAGGCATACAGGGGGCCATGCAGTCGGGTATTTTGGCGGGATACAACGTGGTGGACGTGATAGCAACGCTGACCGACGGTTCCTACCACGAAGTCGATTCGAGCGAGCTCGCCTTTCGGATAGCCGGCTCCATGGCTTTCAAGGAAGCGATGGCGAAAGCCGACCCGGTGCTGACCGAACCGATCATGAAAGTGGCCTCGACCGCCCCCGACGATTACATGGGCGACGTGCTCGGCGATTTGACGTCGAGGCGGGGCTCGATTTTGGGGATGGACCCCATATCCGGGGCCCAGCAGATCAACGCGTTTGTGCCGCTTTCCGAGATGTTCGGCTACGCGACGGATTTGCGCTCAAAGACCCAGGGCAGGGGAACTTTCGCAATGGAACCCAGCCACTACGCCGAAGTGCCCAAGAATATTCAGGAAACAATTATAAACGGACGCACAAGATATTATTAAATATTTGGTAAATTAAACTTAAATAAGGAGGAAAACTTAGAAATGGCAAAAGCTAAATTTGAAAGATCCAAACCCCACGTAAATATAGGGACGATAGGTCACGTCGACCACGGCAAAACCACTCTTACGGCGGCTATAACAAAAACTTTGGCAATGGGAGACAAGACGGTCGAATTTATGAGATATGACCAGATAGACAACGCCCCCGAGGAAAAACTGAGGGGAATCACCATCAACACGCGCCACGTCGAATATCAGACCAAAAACAGGCATTACGCCCATGTCGACTGCCCCGGGCACGCGGACTATATCAAAAACATGATAACCGGAGCGGCGCAGATGGACGGCGCGGTATTGGTGGTGGGCGGAGACGACGGCCCCATGGCGCAGACCCGCGAGCACGTGCTGCTCGCCCGTCAGGTCGGAGTGCCCGCAATCGTTATATTTATCAACAAAGCCGACTTGGTCGACGACCCGGAACTGCTCGAAATCGTCGAAATGGAAATCAGGGATCTGCTCAACGAATACGGGTTCCCCGGCGACGACACGCCGATCGTCAAGGGCTCGGCGAGAAACGCCTTGGAGAGCGAATCGACGGATTCGAGCTCTGAGGAATACAAATGCATATTTGAGCTCATGGACGCCGTGGACAGCTTTATCCCCACTCCGGAACGCGCCGGCGATCTGCCCTTTTTGATGCCGGTCGAGGACGTGTTCTCGATAACCGGGCGCGGAACCGTCGCCACGGGCAGAGTCGAGAGGGGCACCCTCAAACTCAACGAGGAAGTCGAGATAGTCGGGCTCATGGACGCTCCGAGAAAAACAGTGGCCACAGGTATAGAAATGTTCCGCAAACTGCTCGATTCCACCACTGCGGGCGACAATACGGGTATACTGCTCCGCGGCATCGCCAAAAACGAAATCGAAAGGGGCCAGGTGCTGGCCAAACCCGGCTCTATCAAGCCTCATAAAAAATTCAGCGGCCAGGTGTACGTGCTTACTGAAAAAGAAGGCGGGCGCAAAAAACCGTTCTTCAACAACTACAGGCCGCAGTTTTATTTCAGAACCACGGACGTCACGGGAGTTATCACCCTCCCCGAAGACGTCGAAATGTGCAACCCGGGCGACAACATTCTGATGAATGTGGAGCTCATCACTCCTATAGCGATTGAAAAAGGCCTCAGGTTCGCCATACGCGAAGGCGGAAAAACAGTCGGTTCGGGCGTCGTCGCGGATATAAACGAATAGACAAAAGCAAAGGATAATAAAGATAAAAGCATCAAAAAGGGGGAAGAAAATACGCGGTTTTCTCCCCTTTTTGGGGCTAAAGTTTCATGACAAACGCGGATTTTTCGGTGTTCGTGAAGCCCGAATTCAAATAAAACCTGAGGGTGGACTCGTTTTTTGAGCCGCTTATGAACACTGTCCGGTAACAGTTGTTCTCTTTGGCTATTTCGACCGCTTTTTTCATCAGAAGTCCGGCGTAACCTTTATTCCGGTATTCCGGCAGGGTCACCATGTTTTCAATCAGGGCATGGGGGCGCATCTGCCTTGTGAGGTTTTTTATCACCACAAGCGTCACCGAAGAGACGATTTTGCCCAGTTCTTCGCCTATCAGTATGTGGTAATTGGGATCGTTTAGTATATTTTCCCACAACAGCATGGTTTCGGACGTTATAGGCATGATTTCCGCGTCGTGCAGATTCAAATAGAGTTCCTGAAGCGCGGGCAGATCGTTTTTGGTGACCATTCTGACATCAAATCCAAGCAACATATATAAATTTATACCTCCGGCTGAAAATAATTTTATATTCAATATTATAGCAGAAAAATTTGATATATTTTTAACGAATTTTAAATTTTGCGCATATAATCGAAAGGAGAAAAATGCAGACATTCAACAAAAAAACGATAGAGGATATCGAGCCGCAAGGCAAAAAAATATTGGTTCGCTGCGATTTTAACGTCCCGATGACGGACGGTAAAATCGACGACGACAAAAGAATCGCGGAATCGCTGCCCACGATAAAGTATCTCGCGGGCAAAGGGGCAAAAGTGATATTATGCTCCCATCTCGGGCGCCCGAAAGGCAAGTTTGACACCAAGTATTCGCTTTCGGTCGTAGCCGAAAGGCTTTCTGAGCTTCTCGGCAAAAAGGTCATAATGGCAAAAGACGTGATAGGTGAAGACGCGAATTCAAAAGCCGCCGGACTGGAGCAAGGGGAGGTAATGCTGCTTGAAAATGTGAGGTTTCACGCCGAGGAAGAAAAAAACGACCCGGAATTTTCAAAAGCGCTGGCTTCCTTGGCTGAAATTTATGTGAACGACGCCTTTGGAACCGCGCACAGGGCGCACAGCTCGACTGCGGGGGTATCGGCTTATCTGCCTTCCGTGGCGGGATATCTGATAAACAAGGAAATATCCGTCATGGGCGGGGCTTTGGAAAATCCGGAAAGGCCGTTTGTGGCCATTCTGGGCGGCGCGAAGGTATCGGACAAAATCGGAGTCATCACAAATTTGATGGACAAAGTCGATTCGATTCTGATAGGCGGCGCGATGGCGTACACTTTTATGAAATCCATAGGCGGAAAAATCGGGAATTCGCTCTGCGAAAACGATAAGCTCGAGCTCGCCAAAGAATTGCTGGAAAAAGCCGAAAGCAAAAAGATAAAAATTTATTTGCCGGTGGACCATGTGGCAGCCGACAGTTTTTCAAACGACGCCCACTCGCTGATATGCGAATGGGCGAATGTGCCCTACAGCTGGGAGGGGCTTGACATCGGGCCCAAAACGGTAAAATTGTATTCGGACATAATAAAACACGCGAAAACCGTGATATGGAACGGGCCCATGGGGGTTTTCGAATTCGAAAATTTCGCCGCCGGGACAAAAGACATAGCCAAAGCGGTGGCTGAAAGCGGAGCGGTTTCCATAATAGGCGGCGGGGATTCCGCAGCGGCCATAGATAAGCTCGGGTATGCGGACAAAGTCACCCATATATCGACCGGCGGCGGCGCCGCGCTCGAATTTTTGGAAGGGCTCCAACTGCCCGGCATAGAGTGCCTGCAGGACAAGTGATTATTTTTTTACAAGCAGACACACCGCGTGGGCTCCTACGCCTTCCCCGCTGCCCGTGAACCCCAAGCCTTCTTCCGTTTTAGCCTTTATATTGATATCGGATTTCGCAATTTGCAAAATTTCGGATAATTTCTGCCTTATGTCTTCCTTGTAACCCGCGAGTTTCGGCTTTTCGAGTATCACCGTGCAGTCTATATTTGAAATTGTATATTCCCTTTGTATGAGCTCCGCGATCTTCCCCAGAAGAAAAACGGAGCTTATATTTTTGTATTTTAAGTCGCTGTCTGGAAAATGTTCCCCTATGTCGCCGAGCCCCGCCGCCCCGATAAGCGCGTCGATTATCGAGTGGGTCAGCACGTCCGCGTCGGAATGGCCGAGCAGCCCGATTCCTTCATTCGGGATTTCGACCCCGCCCAAGATCAGTTTGCGGTTTTCGCCGAGGCGGTGGACGTCGTAACCGTGCCCTATTTTTTGTGTTTCGCGTTTCGCATTTATAAAATCCAAATCCTGCATATCCGTTATTTTTATATTATACCTCGAGCATTCCACTATACTGACCCTGTGCCCCATAGCCTCGAGAAGCGCGCAGTCGTCGGTGAAATCGTTTTTTGGGTTTTCCATGGCGGACAAATATATGTCTTTTGAAAATACCTGCGGGGTCTGAACCGCCCACAAAAATTCCCTGTCCAGTGTGCCCGCGATGTTTTCGCCGACCACCGACTTTACCGTGTCCGTGATTTTTGTCCCGGCGGCGGCGGCCCCGGTTTCAAACGCTTTCAAAACCACTTTTTCTATATCCGCTTCCGATACAAAGCATCTCGCCCCGTCGTGGATTGCGATATACGATATATCGCCGCCAACTTCGCAAATCGCCCGGGCCACCGATTCCTGCCTGGTTTTTCCGCCTTCGACTATACTTTTCACTTTGCCCAAATTCGCAAATTTTACGATTTGCCGTATTTGCGCCGCGTCCCCGGGTCTCGCGGCGATGATGATTTCGTCTATACAGGAACTCAAGGCAAAAGCCGTCACCGTTTTTTCGATGACGGTTTTGCCCTGGATTTCTATAAACTGCTTGGATAAACCGTCTGCGAGCCCCATCCGGGAACTGTTTCCGGCCGCCGCGATGACTGCGCAGGTTTTGGGCCTGCCATAAATATTTTCACGCATGATAATTTTTTGTCTGTTTGTTATTTGAAATAAAGTTCGCCGGTCAAGCCGAGAGTTTTCAAATTGTGCGAGCTCAGTTTTCTGTTTGAGGCGGCGTACAATGTTTCTCTTATGGTGAGCAGCCTTTGTATATACGCGTTGTGATCGGAGCCCCAATCCGAGGATTTCAACATGTCTTCTGCGCTCAAATGGCTCAATGCGCCTTTTTGCTCGAAGCCTTTTTCCAAGTCTATTTCATATATGTACGCCCCTGCGAATTTAAAGGTCCCATATGCGGGAATTGTTCCGTCGACCGCTTTTTGTTTTGATTCATACACGGTCACCGGGAAAGCCAGCAGATTTTTTTCTTTTGAAAACAACAGCGCTTTGTGGTTTCTCAGTAATTCGGAGTCCGTGCCCCTGTCGCCGATCGTCTCCACGAACATCTCAACCGGGTTTGTCATGTCGCTCACATCGAAAAGAGATAATTTCATGCTTGTGTAGTAGGCGTTTCCGTATGCGTCCAAAACGGTGTCCTTGCCGAAACCGATGAGGTGATTTTCGTCATAGGGATGCAGGTATTCGCTGTATCCGGGGATTTTGAGCGCGCCCAGCACGGCGGGATTTTTCGGGTCGGACAAATCGATTGCAAACAGCGGGTCGACCTGCTTGAATGTGACCATATACGCGCGGCTGCCCATGAAACGCACGGAATAAATCTGTTCACCGGGTGCCATGTCCTCGATTTTCCCGACGATTTCCATGTTGCCGTCAAATACATACAAGCCGTTGTATTTGGTCCAGTTTTTGCCGTAATCCTGTTTGGTGGTCGCTATGCGGAAATAATTTTGATATTCATCCATTGAAAACTGGTTGAGCACCGAACCGGGGGCGCTGCCTTTTTTTACGAACACGAGCCTGCCGTCGTCCGCCGCGAATTTGTATATCAGCGTATCATACCAGGAATTTCCGCCGTCTGTGTAATTATACTTTACCTCCGCGATATACAGCGCGTTTTGCGACATATATATGTTGTTTGCGCCGAGTCCCAAAATGGATTCTACAAATGCCTCTTCGTTTGGCCTGTCTATGTTAAACCCGACTAAAGTGGTTATGGCGCTTTCGGTGAAATCGGGGAAACAATACAGCTTATCGTATCCGGGGCAGATCTCTTCTTCGGATACCGCGGTATCGCGGTAAAGCGGCATTATACCCACATCCGAATCCCAATCGTAATACCACCAGTAAAAATACTGTGTCGCCGCGAAATACACGCTGCCGCCGATTTTGCGCGATGTGGCGTACTCGCCTTTTACCTCAACCGTCCTCTCGAGCTTGGGAGCTTTTTTGTTTTCGGTATTTATCACGACGGCCTGGGTGTAGAGGCCGTCTTTTCCTTTATACATGCCGATCGCAATTACGCGGCTGCCATCGATGAAAATTTCTTTGAATTCCAGATAATTTTCCGAAGGCAGCTTGAAAGCAGACATATATTCAAAACTCCCGTCGGAATTCGCCCTGACTATTTCTATAGCCCCCCCGCGCACATAATAGATATACTGCCCGTCGGTTTTGATTATATCCGCTTCGTCGACGCCCTGTACCTGGGTGTTCGTCACCGAATAATCCGCGGAGGCGTCTTTTTCCGCTTCCGCGGGCGCTTCGGTTGCCGGCGCGGGGACGGCTTCTCCCGGCATGTCCCAATCCCAAATCACATCGACGTCGTCAAAAAAACCGTAACCGTAATTGGAGTCGTAGCCTATCAGGTCCAACAAATTTTCTTTTGAGCCGACGGAAGTCATTTCGGTAAAGGCGGAAATAAGGGCGTCCATATCCGGTTTTTCGGCGGCTATCACAATCAGCCCGCGCTCGTAAAAATATTTTCTGCCGAAAATTTCCGCCATCGAAGCCGCGGGGATATACATGCGCCCGTCGGCCAGCTCCGGTTTCGCCTCCATTTTTATTTCTTTTATTTCGCTTTTTTTGTCTTTGAAATTCGCGGAGATCAGTTCGGAATTCGCGGAGATTTCAAAAAAATCCCCTTTTTCGGTATTGACGGTCGCGGCGTTTTTTTCCGCGTTCCACCCGACATCGCCGCCTAAGGCCTCAGCGGCAAAACGCAGGGGGACATACGCCAAACCGTTTTTGAGGTAGGGCGCCGCTTTTTGGTTTTCGTCTATGGGGACCTTTTCACCGTCGATGTAAGCCGCCGGATTTTGGGCGTACAGCGCGATATACCCCTTTGCCGGATCCGCTTTTTTCGTTTCGGCCGATTCCACCGCTGCAAAAACCCCGCTTCCGATAAGCGCCGCCGCCAGGACAACAAGCATAATTTTTTTGATTTTGAATTTCATAAACCTACACCTTCCTATACATATTTTTTGAAATGATTTAAATCTGTTCAATCCGATTAGACGCAGGCAATTTCAAAAAGTTCCGCACATATTCCGAATTTTTTAATCTTTGTAATTACACCCTATATGTAAGGCCCGTATATTGAGTTCGAGCAGCTCTTTTCTGGATTCGGGTATGCTCTTTTCCATCGACATAATAAGCTCATCGGGGGTGAATATGCCAGTGGCGGCAATCAGTTTTCCGAGCATTATGACATTGGCCAATTTGGGCATATTGTTGTCATATGCCAAAGACGTGGCGGGGATATAATATTTAGCTATGTCGTCCCTGTCGCTTTTTAGGCTCACAAGAGAACTGTCGCAAATCAAATTTCCGCCTTTTTTTATGGAATTGTGAAATTTCAGGTACGAGGGCAGGTTCATGACCAAAAGAGTTTCGGGCTCGGGGGTAACCGGGGAGCCGATTTCCTCATCGGATATCATAACCGTGCAGTTAGAAGAGCCCCCGCGCGTTTCCGGTCCGTATGAGGGCATCCACGTCACTTTTTTGTTTACATACATCCCCGCCAAAGCGAGCTGCTTCGCCGCGAATAAAATTCCCTGACCGCCGAACCCCGCAATCAAAATACTGTTTGCCGCCATATTATTTTGCCTCCTTTGCCTTGTCTTTGTAAACCCCGAGCGGGTAATAGGGTATCATATCCGTTTTTATCCATTCGAGCGACTC
>Ga0123356_10002891_pt1 | contig 18192 bp, 16 predicted proteins | sample TergutEmb28metaG_2_FD_92546 | JGI IMG/M metagenome (GOLD analysis project Ga0123356, IMG submission 92546) | Embiratermes neotenicus P3 segment gut microbial communities from Petit-Saut dam, French Guiana - Emb289 P3 | ecosystem: Host-associated > Arthropoda: Insects > Digestive system > Gut ...
TACCTGTAAATTACCTGTAAATTAACTGTTACCCAGAAAAAGTTTTTAAAGTCTACTTTAAAAACTTTTTACTACTGTTACTATGTGGTATTATACATTAAAGTGATTAGTAACAAAGGAGCAGACTTATGAGTACCAACACACATTCTGTACACCCCGGGGATTCAAACCGGATTACACGCGAGTATTTCGACTCGCTTCTTATTGAAATGCGCCATATCGATGCAGTGCTGCCGGACACTACCTTTTCGCTCTATGGTGAGACCTTCAAAACCCCCGTTATGACAGCAGCCCTGTCACACCTTAATGGTTGCCACCCTGACGGAATGGTCGAGCTTGCCCGCGGAGCTAAAGCTGCGGATGCCGTCATGTGGGCGGGAATGGGTGACGAGGACGAGCTCGAGGGTATCACGGCAACAGGTGCGAAAACAATAAAAATAATAAAACCGTATGCCGATAACAATGATATATTCAAAAAAATCGCTCATGCCGAGAAGTGTGGCTGTATAGCTGTCGGAATTGATACCGACCATGCTTTTTGTAACAGAGGTCAGTATGATGTTGTACTCGGTCTCAAAATGACCGGTAAATCTCTTGATGAAATAAAGCAGTTTGTCAAAGCGACAAAGCTGCCGTTTATTATCAAAGGGGTTCTGAGCACCACCGATGCGATTAAATGTATGGATGCAGGAATCCAAGGTATTGTAGTCTCGCATCATCATGGGATTATGGACTTTGCTGTTCCTCCACTGATGGTTTTGCCCGAGATTGTAGAAACCATTAACGGAGCCATGCCGATATTTGTAGACTGCGGTGTGGAAAACGGTTACGATGTGTTTAAGTCTATAGCACTCGGAGCGACAGCTGTGTCTGTCGGTCGTGCACTTATGGGTCCGCTTACAGAAAACGCCGCTCCCGGAGTAGCGACAAAGATAAATGATATAACTGCGGAGCTCAAAGGTGTTATGGCACGCACGTGCTGCCACAATATAAAAGACATCAATAGGTCTCTATTAAGAACACATAGATGAGAAGTTCGCTATGATTACTTCCCGATGATAATTTCAAACTTTAGATACTCCATGTCGTCGCGGAAATCCTCGCCGCATTCGACAAGCATGTCATCATCCTCATCACTTACAATCCAGTTAACTACAATTTTTTTGTCCACAGCATTTTTATCCAGAAGCTTCATTATATTATAAAGAAGCTTTGCTGTAGAGCTGTTGAAGTATTCCATCGCACAGTCAAATGTAAACTTTTCAAAATCTGTAGGCAAAAATATCTCCAACCACTCGCCGATATCCTTGTAAAAATCGACTATATCTTCAAGATAGCTTTCACCCTCAAACTTCATATATCCGTTGACTTCGTCTACAAGGATGTATGGTGTTGTTTTTGTTCTCTCTTTTTCCAGAAAATATGCCATACCTTATCCCTCCTATACCGCAACTTCAACATACATTGAAAAGTATGATAAATTATTGTCAATATGCTCAATCTTATACTCAATAGGAGCTGTTGCTCTCTTGGCAATTTCTATAAAACCAAGTCCCGCTCCTTTACTGTTCGGGTTGTCATCGCCATTTCGCAGTATTTTTTTATAAAACTGCCTGATGCCCTCCTTATCAAGGGAGTTCAAGTGGTCAATCCTGTTTTTGATAAACTCTACACTTTTATTCTCGATAATATTGCCTGTTTGCACAAAGTATACATTATCATTGTTTCCCATTACTAACATGCCTATTGAAATCGCTCCTATTTCTGAGGAGAATTCTTCTTTTTCTACTGAGTACATAAGCACATTTGTTATCTGCTCGATAAAAATCGAAAAAACCGCTTTTGAAGATGATGCCGATAATTTTTTATGTGCAAGGCTGGTCTTTACCATATCGGAAATACCCTTAACTCCATCGTTCCATAAAGGGCCATTGTAACAAACATTAATATTTAATTCTTTTAGCCCGTTTACATACTTTTGCATATCCAGTATCATTTTTGCTTCCTCCTAAGAAATCCTTTATGGCTTAAATGATATAATCTCAATGTCATCCCTTCTGTCCTGACCTCCGCGAAACTCTTCAAAGGCTGTCCAAAGCTTTGCCAATATTACACTTAGCTTTTCATTGTGGTTATCTAAAATTACACGGCTAAATATCCTTTTTCCAAACTGCTTACCGCTTTTTTCGCCGATTTGATCTGCTAATCCGTCTGTTGCAATATAAAACTTATTATTGGGATTTGCCGGTATCGTTATCATCTTCACATCGTCTCTTCCGGTCAGCTTACCATCTCCGATAGTAATTTTCTGTCCATTATACTTACTTACTTCCTTGCCGTCGCAGACAAGCACATCAATATAAGCTGATGACATAGTTACAGTGCCATCTTTTGAGATAAAAAACACGGCAATGTCACAACCGTCGTTTATATCTGTAATGTTGTTTTTCTTCCCGTCATTTTCTACATTTAGCACATATGACAATCTTTGATCGAGCAGATATAGAATCTGTGCAGTATCTGTATGTCTTTTTTCAATAATGGTTGTATTACAAGCGCTCACAGCAAGCATTGTCAGCATTGCTCCGGGTATGCCATGGCCTGTACAGTCACATACACAAATGGCAACTCCGTCATCAAAGCTTCTTGCCCAGTATATATCTCCACCTACAATATCACGCGGTTGCCATATAACACTGTGGTCCGAAAGTGCTGCTTCGAGCATGTTTAATGGAGGCAGAAGGTTTTTCTGGATTTTACTTGCATAGTTTATACTCTCTGTTATTGTTGCGTTAGCTTTTTCAGCACTTAGCTTCGCTTGTTCCGACACGCGTAGTAATCTTATTGCAAATATATTAAAGACAACAAGTATAACCAGTAGAAGAAGTATTAAAACAGACAGCAGCACTGTCATGCCTGTTCTCAGTGCTTCTCCTATACGAAACGGTTGAAAGGCAACAATGTACCAATCTAAAATTTCTATCGAACCAATGGCTGCTACACCTCTGATTGAACTAAGCTCAAAATACAAAATTTCATCCGTGGTTTCGCCCATTGTGTCAGCGGTGCTTTGAATATTTGATAATATTTCTTTTCCAAGCTCGCCAAGCTTAACATCAATAGTTATTTTATTCTCGATATAATCCAGGTCTTTGGCTGCGGTGATTTCGTTAAGACTGTTAAACAGTAAAAGCTCTGTAATCTCGTCGAAATGCGAATGAAAGTGCCCGTATAGATTATCAATAAACTCCGTCAGATTTATTCCGCCGCCGACCAGTCCCAATGGAGCACCGTCACTATCAAAAACCGGAACATTTATCCAAAGGCTCATAAGGTCTATTTCCGGGTTGTAATTGATATTAAAGTTGTAAACCTCTGTTTCATAAAGTGTCATATTATACCAGTAATTAACAGGGGCATCGGGGTCAAGTACATAGGTGTTACCTGAACTGAAATAGAAGTTTTTATCATAATCATTTATCCAAAAAGAAACACCCGAAGAAAACATATCCGCAGATGCTATCAGCTCTTTAAATGCCATTTGTTCTAGTTCTTTTATATCGGGATCTGCAGCATTTTCCATATACTGTCTTATAAGAGGTGATTTAGCCATTTTAAGAGCTATAGCAAGCTCGGCATTCACTACTGCTTCGAGCATTACTCTTTCTGTTTCCAAAGCACTCGAGAGTTGGCTTCCGGCACTTGAAACCAGCCCTTGTTGCATAGGAAATGCATAGGTAGCACTACCTATCGCAGAAATTGACAGGAAAAATATTATAGAAAAAATAATGAGCTTCTTTTGCATTTATTAATTATATATCTCACGTATCATTTTGTCAAAACTGTGATACACTTTATCGCTTCTGTTTTGGCGATTTGTTCCGGCAATCTGTTTAATTAATAATCTTCGCTCCGGCTTGCGCCTTGACACTAAGCTCTGCCGCTTTAAATGCATGCTCTTGTGTCATGGCATTTTCCGTTCTGTTGAGACAGTCTAAAATAAGCTCGCCAAAAAACGGATAACCCACCTTTCCATCAACATTATAATGTGTCTCTTCCTTGTCATTTGCCAAAAACAAATGACCCGGACCGTCTTTTGTTCCGAGATTCATGTATTTTCTCTGCTCTATAAATCCTTTGGTGCCAAGAATAAAGCTGCGTCCGTCACCCCACATTTGAAGACCATCCGGAGTAAACCAATCGACACGAAAGTATCCTGTTGCTCCGTTATCTGTCACAAGTGTTGCATCGCCAAAATCGTCAAGCTCAGGATAGTCCGGATTACTGAAATTACCTATCTGGCTGTGGACAACCTCGGCATCCTTTGCCCCGGTGTAGTATAGAATCTGCTCTATCTGGTGGCTTCCTATGTCACATAGGATACCACCGTATTTTTCTTTGATAAAAAACCAGTCCGGGCGGTTTTTTGGCATCAAACGGTGAGGTCCCAGCCCCAGTACTTGAACAACCTTTCCTATCGCTCCCTGCTCGATAAGCTGCCCTGCAAATACAGCAGTTTCCACATGAATCCGCTCGGAATAATAGACCATATATTTTCTGCCTGTAGCTATTACTGCTTTTTTAGCTGCTTCCAGCTGCTGTAGTGTTGTAAGTGGCGCTTTATCGGTGAAATAATCTTTCCCTGCATTCATAACACGAAGCCCGAGTGCACAGCGCTCACTTGTAATCGCCGCGCCCGTCACCATATGTATTTCGGAGTCGTTTAAAATCTCATCTTCGCTTTTGGCGCGTTTAACATCCGGAAATGTTTTGCAGAAATTGTCGAGCTTCTTCGGGTCAGGGTCATAGACACTTTTAAGCACAGCACCGGCTTCAATAAGTCCGTTGCATTGTCCATAGATGTGTCCGTGGTCGAGCCCGACAGCAGCGATGACAAATTCACCCGGTTTTACCACAGGTGTTGGTTTGCCTTTTGGGGCATAATTCATTCCACTTTGCATATATGACATAACATCATTCTTCCTGTTCTAAGTTATTGAGGAGTGATATAAATAATGCTTCTCAGTACTTATAATTACTCCCATGTGTGATTTCGCCGTCGTGGTCTTGGACACTTTTTATTTTTTCATAGAAATATGGTACATTTGCTCTGATTCCCTCAACATTGTAAAACGCATCGTTTTTATCAATCGGCAAAGTCACAGTCTTTTTCTCGCTGCCGGCTTTGTAGATTGCGGTGATAAGCTCGATTGTGAGACGTCCTTCAACACCACCGATAAGTGGAGTTCCGCCGTTTTCTATTGCTGTGAGCACGTTGTCGAGCTGTCCGGTGTGAGCATCATATTTCATAGTTGGCAAGCTGTTGTAATAGTCGTCAACCTCTTTTTCAAACTCCGGGTTTGGAACAGGGTGACCGTTTGGTTGCGCTTTTTGCGAAACAACTCTCCAAGGTGCTGAAATTCGCGCTTTTTCACCGTGATAAATAATCTGTTGCTCCTCACCGTGGTTGACAACCGAGCTGGTTATTTGCGCGAGCGCTCCGTTTTTATATTTGAGTACTGCTACCGACAGATCTTCAACCTCAGCATTGTCATGAGATACATTTGTTAAAATTGCACACAGCTCATCCGGCAGCCCCATCATCCAACCGAGCATATCGATATGATGAACAGCATGGTTTAGTGTGCAGCCTCCACCCTCCATGTTCCAAAGCCCGCGCCACCAAAGGTCGTAATAGCTGTGTCCGCGCCACCAATGCGAGTCAACCTGAGCATGTACGATTTTTCCTATAATCCCTTTGTCAAGCACATTTTTGAGGTTCCATATCGGGTCGCGAAAACGGTTTTGAGCGATAACCGAAAGGAGCTTACCGTTTATCTGTGCAGCTTTAATCATTTTATCGCATTCTTCAAGAGATGCCGCCATAGGTTTTTCAACAATAACATTTTTTTTGGCATTTAAGCTGTCTATAGTAATCTCTGCATGGCAAAATGGCGGTGTGCATATATCCACAAGGTCTATTTTAAGGTCACTTTCAAGCAGTTTTTTGTGATTATCAAACACTACCGCATCAGGCAGCGAAAAATCCTTTTTTATCTTTTCACATTTTTCCGGAGCAATATCACACAAAGCAACAATCCTGCAGCGCTCCGGAAATTCCGAAAGCGCGCGCACATGTGTAGGTGATATGTTTCCTGTTCCGATTATTGCAACATTAATCATTATTTAACCTCCACGATGTTGCGACAATGACTATATCAAGGGTTTGCATATGTCGTCGATTTCTTTTGTCTCTTCATCGCTGATTTCCATGCCCGAGCGCTTGCGATCGAGATATGCTATTAGTTTGTGATGGTTTTTCTTAGGCAGCTTCCAACATATAGCGGTTATAGTTGACGGAACCAGTAATACAATTGATACTAAACCGATGATTGCTTTTATCGTGAATAAAACCACAGGTGTTTGCGGCTGCTCTACCATTACTCTTATTCCATCTTCAACTACCTCTACCGGACTTACAAAACCCGACAGACCCAGAAGCAGGAGAACTGCACCGTTTGCAATGGCGGCGAGGCACTTGCGGATAAATTGCTGAACTCCATAGAGATTACCTTCTGTCCGATATCCGAAATGATACTCTCCGACCTCTGCAACATCACCAAACACTGAGTTGTAACCAATCAAAGAAAATGCCATCCCACAACCTATACCGGCTGCAATAATATACACAAAATAAAACGCACTTTGCTCATTTATCAAAAAAATCATTGCCGCAAAAACGGTCCATATACAGTTGCCTATAATAATTGATCGGATTTTGCTTGTCTTTTTTGCAAACCATGCAGCTAATGGAACGGATAAAACCTGGGTAATCAATAGAGCTCCGAGTACAAAATTCAGTTCCTCATACCTGCCCAGATTATATGTCATAAAGTATACAAAAATCATAGCTATAACGTCCATTGCAAGTATGACACCGAGATAAATGATCATAAAACGGCGGAAGATTTTTAGCCTCATTGGGCTGAACATTTCCCGCCATGTACTTTTTCTTTCGGTCGAAAACTGCTTTCGTTCTTTAACCTTAAAAAACACCAGCAGATATGGCAGTGTAAATAACAAACCGAATGCAATGCTCATCACAATATAGCCCATGTTTACATCACCCATATCACGGTAATGCTTTATGATTTCGTGTGGTAAGATCGCGCAAACTATTGTTGCAGATACCGAGACCACCATACGTATATTTGTTATTGATGTTCTCTCATCATAATCGGTAGAAAGCTCTGTAGCCATTGCAAGAAACGGCACCTGGACAATTGTTGTTACTGTGTTCATCAGTACAAAAGCAAAAATATAAAAAATTACTTTTGATACCTCTGTGCCGCTCGACAATGGGAACCACATCATAACAAATGCAAGTAAAACTAAAGGAGCTCCAATTAGGAAATATGGTCTGCGTCTTCCGAATCTTGTACGTGTGTTGTCAGAGATTATACCCATTGCAGGGTCTGTCACCGCATCGAGTATATTTCCAAATACAAAGACCAATATTGCCCAGTAAGGATCAATACCAATGACATTAGTAAGAAAGAAGCTGTAGTAAATGTTGACAATGTTAAAAAATCCGCCCGAAAATATGTCTCCGAGCGCAAAATACCACTTTGTGGAAGTCTTGATTTTTTCATCTGTACGGTACAGTGTTTTTGCATTTAGGTTTTCCATATAGCAAAGTCCCCTATCAATGTTTTTTATGATAATAGCACATTATCTTATCGGCGGCAAGATGTGACAAGGGGACGGTTTTGTGATATAATAACTATATGTGACATAAATTGACAGCAGGAGATTACACTTTTTATGCCAAAAAATGAGCAAACACCACCTGCAGCCAAAATAAAACGACCGCCGCTAATGAGAAAGTTCGTTGGTTTTTCTGTTGTTCTTTTTATAATAATACTTGTAGCCGGAGGCATTGCCTTCATGTTTGCCATGCGTGAAATTATCAGGGAAAATAAGGGAATTGAGCTCTCACAATTACTGGAATACGAAAGGCTTATGCTTGAATCCGCAGTAGCAAGTGAGATTTCTATCGTACTTATGATGGCTGACTCACCGCTTATTAAGCAATACTTCGCAGACCCCACAAATCCGGAGCTTGAAAACATGGCCTTTGAGGAAATTAAAGCCTACCGCTATGCATTTGCTTCAAATATGATTTTTTGGATTAATGATATTGACCGGCTGTTTTATTATAATGATGACGAGCCATATCCACTTGATGCTGACGACCCTGATAACTATTGGTATTACATGACTCTTTTTGAGACCGATGTTTATAATTTCAACATAAACTACAACCCGGATCTTAATATAACAAGCCTATGGATAAATGCTCCAGTTTTTAGCAGTGAAGACTACATAACCCCGATAGGAATGGTTGGCACCGGTATAGAGCTTTCAATATTCCTTGATATGATATATAAAGACCATTCCGGCACAGGCAGATCCGGCCGCTCGGATTTCTACTTTTTTAACTCACTCGGTGAGATAACAGGAGCGCGTGATGCCGGCTTAGTCGCAGGTAAGGTAAACATTGAAGAGCATTTGGGCGAGGCAGGCAATGACATCATCAGGAGAGCTACAAGGTTATGGTATAGGGAAATCCAACTGATTGATACACCTGTCGGCAGAGTGGCAATCCATGGTGTTCCGCTTCTTGAGTGGTATGTAATCGGAATATCCTTAGACAGCGGAAGTGATTATGATAATGCTATGACTGTTTTGTTTTTGATTGTGCTTGGTGTTATGGCTGTTGTGTTTATTGTGTTTAACATCTTCATTGCGGGGCTTTTAAACCCACTACACCGTTCTATGAGAGAAGCCGAGAACGCAAACAGGGCAAAGTCGCATTTCCTGTCAACAATGAGTCATGAAATGCGCACACCCATCAATGCAGTTATTGGTATGACAACCATAGGAAGGCATGCTGACACTACTGAGCGCAAGGACTATGCATTTGAGAAAATAGACAGTGCTTCAAAGCATCTTCTGGGTGTTATAAACGACGTGCTGGATATGACAAAAATCGAAGCAGATAAACTGGAGCTTTCTGTTGTTGAGTTTGATTTTGAGCAGATGATTCAAAAAGCTTTAACAGTCATCAGTTTTAGGATACAGGAAAACGAGCAGAACTTTACCTTACACATTGGAGAGGATGTGCCGAAATTTGTTGTCGGCGACGACCAGCATCTGGCGCAGGTAATCATTAATCTACTGTCAAACGCAGTTAAATTTACACCAAAGCATGGTGGTATAGGTCTTGATATTTCATTAATCGATGAGGTTGACAGAACCTGTGAGATAAAATTTGTAGTTTCCGACACGGGTATAGGTATCTCTGCCGAGCAGCAGTCTAAGCTGTTTAGTATGTTTGTACAAGCAGAAAGCGGTATCAGCCGTGAGTACGGAGGCACAGGGCTTGGTCTTGCTATTTCCAAGCATATAGTTGAGCTTATGGATGGTAATATAACTGTCGAGTCCGAGCTTGGCAAAGGCACAAGCTTTATCTTCACTGCAAAGATGCAGCGCGGTCAAATGTGTATTGATAAGCAAACGGAGCAGGACGCGACCGGTAGTATACCTGTCATAGACGAAACAAGAGTAATCCTCGGTGAGTTTAGCGGAAAACGACTGCTTCTGGCCGAGGATGTTGATATAAACCGTGAGATAGTCATATCCTTGCTTGACGGCTCGGGATTAATCATTGATATAGCAGAAAACGGTCAGGAAGCGCTCGATAAAATGGAAGCTTCTCCCGACTTGTACGACATCATTTTTATGGATATGCAAATGCCAAAAATGGATGGTCTTGAAGCAACAAGATGCATCCGTAGTTCTCCGCTTATAACAAATAAGGATTTTCCGATAATTGCCATGACGGCAAATGTCTTCCAAAGTGATATAGACGGATGTATAGAAGCAGGTATGAACGGCCATCTCGGAAAGCCGCTTGATATAGCAGAGGTTATCAGAACATTACGTCTGTATTTGCTTAATTAATTGCGGGGGCTTGGAAGATTTATTTTCCAAATAGCGCAGTTTTATTCGGACTGGCTCTGCCTTCTAAATCCGGTGCTCGCCGCTCTATTGCTGCGAGCCCTATTTCTATGTCCTCATAAGCCTCCTCGGGAGTGAAGCAACCTACTGTTACCATATCACAGGGCCGCAAAGTGGCATATGAAAATGTGATACCTACAAACGGAGTTACCCGTCCGGCAGCCATTGATTTTATGGTCATAACAGGTTTTTTTGCGTTTCTGATAACATTGTGGACATATTCAATCTCCACTTGCATCATATAACCCATGCAGTTATAAATCTGTATATATGTTTCAACATCATAACCCTGCTCGTCCGAATAAACGATTAGCTCAGGCATGTGTGCCGAAACACCCGGAATCATATTGTTCTCGCGTATCATGCTTAAATAATCCGGCAGCCTGTCTATTGTTCCTTTGTTTTTATTAACAAGCTGCTCTACCGAGCTGTGATGAGGCAGGCAAAATGTCGCGCCAATATCGCGGCAATTTTTTACTACTGTCTCGGCTTCCTTGCGCGCTGTGGGTGTGTCATCGACATTAATAATGGGTGTATCTATCATTATCACCTTTTTTCCGGCACGCTGCTCGGCAAGTCTGACGCCCTCTGCAAAAACCGGATTTTGAGAAACCGGAGCCATAACTGCATCAACATTGCAAGATAAAAAAGCTTCAACAATATCGGCTATTGCTTCCTTGTTTCTGTTTCGAGCACTTATCATACCATCAGCCGCAGGCGAGCGGTGACTCCATCCTAAAATCCAGTTAGTCCCTATAAGCATACGTGGCAGTGACACCCCTGCCACAGTCGTTCTTGGAAAGCCTTTATTCTCCACTATATTTTTACCTCTATCCTTTAAAGCCCTTTTTCCTGAGGATTGCTTCTGCTTGTTTTATCTTTCTTTCATTTACCAACAAGACAGGACCGGTACAACCCATGCCGCTTTGAGCATAAATATCCTTGCGCCAAAGCTCGGCAAGCGCATCATCAAGGTCTGAAATTTCTATACCTGAAATTTCAGTTGTTACCGGTTCTTTTTGCGGAACCTTTAATGATGTTTTTGGTGTTTCCGTAACAGAAACGTAAGGTCCTGCATTTGCTGTGTCCTTTGACATATCCTTGCTGCGGATACTTTTTATGATATCTTGCAGCTTTGCTTTATTAAGCGCATCAAACTCTGCTGCTGCTATCTTTTTGTATTCTCCCCGTATAAGTTCTGCTGCAAATTCAATGGCATTTGCCACAACAGGTGCTCCGGAAGCGCGGGAGAGTATTAAAATGAGCTTATCCCATCCTTGACCTATTCCCGGTCCGTATCCCCACCCGAGTGATTCATAGCTCCCGCCTGTTGTAAATGAGCTGAGTGTTTTCACAAGAATATTTCCTGTAAGCGAGTCTGTTACCAGAACGTCGCAGTTCCCTGCAAGCATATCGTTTCCGCGAAAAATGCTGCCACCATCAACCCTCCCGGACTTCGCAAGCTTTATATCATAGCCATTGCTTTGGAGCTCTTTTAATGCTATCTCTGTTTGTCTTGCTCCGTCGATATTAAGGATTCCGACCAACGGATTTTTTATGCCGCAGGATTTGGCTGTTATAATTCCATATATTGTATTTAAGACCATACCCTCTACACGGTTTGTCGACGAGGTGCCTGTTGTTGTGGCAATATACATAGCTTTTCCCAGAGCAGGCGTTACTACACGGCCGACAGTGGAAACACCGATCGGGAAGTTATAGTGCATTGTGACAGCTGCATCGGCTTCACCGCTTTTTAGCAGTCTGTCCATAACCTCATGAGCTTTATTAAGATCCTTAGCTCTGAGTGTTGTAACATTATCTGAGGTTTTCGTTCCCGAATAAAGCACGTTTATACCACGCGCCGCTGCCATAGCAGCACCTTGTATCATATTGTCCTCGCCATGCTCGCTGTCTATTCCTGTCAGAATGACTGTCGTACTATCTGCTGAGGCAGTTATTTTCTTTGTCTTCCGGCTTTTTTTGTCAGCCAAACTCAAATCATCATTTCCTTGCAGTATAAAGGATGCACCATCAAACAGATTTGTCATACGACCGAGAAACAGACTTCCTTTTCCGACTATCATAGTGCGTTTTATCCGTCCGGACATAATGTCATCTCTCGCAAAGCCCATATATGGCACACCCGACGGTATATGTCCCTGTGTCGGAGCCCATCCGGGCATTCCATGTTTTTTGGTGAAATCATCTATATCTGTGCGCTCCATTTCGCCGCGTTTGACGCCGAGAGCTGCTATCATTTTATAGTTAGCCAGGGGTACATCACCTGCTCCGGCAGGCTTTGTGATATCGGGATTTTGCATCTCTACCGAATATTTGTCAATATCGGCTATTTTAAGCTTTAATTTATCAAGTGGGTCTGTTATTAGCGATGTTATAACAGCCTGTGGCGATGAACCTGTTCCCACATTATGCTTGCCTGTATATCCACTGAGGATTTCAGGGTTAACTCCGTCATTTGCAGAAACAAGCGCAGCAAAGCCACCGATAACATCCTCTATTACCGGTATTTCTTTTTTTACATGGTCTTTAGCATTCATTCCGAGCTTGGCTATTGACCCACCGGCAGCGACAATAACGTTTTCGTATGTTCCGCTTGCAACGAGAGCCGCTGCGTGAATCATCGCATGGACAGGCGCTGCGCAAAAAGCGCGTATGTCAGAGCCCGAGGCATTTGTAAGCCCGGCGCTCTCCGCTGCAGCTTTTGCCATATTACCGCCGCCTCTTTGGTTCATGTCACCAACAGCTTCTTCCGAACAGTCAAGCACCAGATCTATTGCAGATTTCTCAACATTTGCTGTCCTTATAAGGTGCAAAAGTGCAAGTGTGCAAGATGCTTTTGATACTAAATTTTCCAGTATCACTCCCGCCGAAAGGTTCGGGTCGATATCATGAGCTTTTTTGACGCATCCTACGAGCTTGCTTTTTTGATAAAGCCCCTCTGCTTGCTCACTTTTTACCGTATTTTCTATTTCGGCCAAATCCACGCCTTCATAATCCTTGATGCAAAGATTTTCATCAAAAATATCCAGATGTATATCGTGTGCTCTTTCTTTAAAAAGTAGCTTTGCATCACTGACAAATCCTTTTTCGAGCAGCACAAGGTCAAATGCATCGCAGGCTTTAATGAGCATATAAAACTCAGCCTGCTGCATTATCTCACCAAACATCCCGCTTCTTTCTGCTTTTTTGAGTGGTTTGTCATACCATGTTTCTCCAAGCTCTGTCAGCTCGCCGGGTATCTTGTTACCAATATAAACCTGGTTTGGCAAATAATTAACAGCTACTTCAAAGCTGCGTAAGTGCTTTGGCAGCTCCTTTAGGTACTCCGATGAAGGGTTGACTATATGCTCTGTTATTTGAGTTGTCCCTCCATGAACAAGCATGTCGGGAGCATGCACCAAAACATAAGAGGTGCCTTTTAGTACACTGTTCATTTTTTTAGTCCTTTGGATGACTCGGCAAGTAAACTCTGTTTACAAGCCGAGAGATTTTAGAGTTGGCTGCGGATTGCATCCATTTCTTTGACGATATCGTCAACATCAAGAACCATTTCCATCATGCTGATTTGGTCGTCATAAACTGCTTCATCAACTTCATTTTTAATTGCTTCTTCACAAATGTGGTACACTTCGAGTCTCAACGAGACTCCTGTCAATGGACCTGCATAGGTGGGGTCTCCCAGTGTGACTGTCTCGGCAGCGAGCCCTGCGGCTTCTCCTTCTGCTGCGCCAAATATGACTATCACGTTTTCGGGGCCGAATTTTTCGGCAAATTCCTTAACCCTTTTCTGGTTCTCCAGATCCATTGCACCGGCGGATGTTCAGACGAAGCACTCGGTAGACGAGAATACAATGTCTGCTCCTGCGGTTTTCAAGCATTCGTCAATTGCCGGTCCCGGTATGCCGTCACGATCGCCGATGACAACAACCTTTTTGTTTTCAAACAAACCCATGACCATTCCTCCTTTCGATGAAATTTGTTAAAGTATGTTAGGAGCAATGTAATTTTCATTTCTGAGTGGAGCATGGATGCGGAACGACCGCGTGTGAACGCATGGATGTCGTTCTCATGCGAGAGAAATGAATTTACATTGCGCCTTAACTACCTGTAGCATTTTTAATCATCTTCTCAATATTCTCTTCCGTACATTCATCTTTAACAAGCTCAGAAACTTTCTCGCCGTCTTTGTAAATCGCAACAACAGGAAGACCAAGTACTTTTTGAGATATTGCCATACGGCGTGCTTTCATTGTGTTGACCTTTGTAAATTTCAGCTTATCGCCATATTTCTCGGCAAGTCCGTGTACAACAGGCATCAGCGCTTGGCATGGCTCACATGAATCACTATAAAAATCTACAAACACGGGTCCCTGAACTTCCAGTACCTCAGCCTCAAAATTTTCCTTGTCCAGTTCTAACATAATATTGCTCCTTTCCTGCCTAACTATTCCGTCAGGAATCTTTCGGCATACATGGCAGCTATCGCGCCGTCGGCAGCAGCTGTAACTACCTGTCGCAGCGGCTTGACACGGCAATCACCGGCAGCATAAACTCCCGGTATGTTTGTCCGCATGTTTTCATCTGTTAGTATATAGCCGTTTTCCATATTGACCTTACCCTCAAAAACCTCTGTTTTTGGTATAAGCCCTATAAATACGAACAATCCAAATGTCCCGTCTTCCGGGTCTGCTTTAAATTCTGTAATCTCGTTGGTTTTTTCATTTCTCACAATTATTGTGTCAAGCAGTCCATCATCACCTTTTAGCTCTAAGACTACTGAGTTATATACAAAATTGAACATTTCGTCGGTAAGAACCTTTTTCTGTAGTGATTTTGCTGCGGTAAGCTCCGCAAGGTTTTGAATAAAAGTTATTTTGCGCGCGAAACGCGCAATAAAAAGTGCTTCTTGTACTGCACTGTCACCACCACCGACAATGTATATTTCCAAATCCTCAAAAAACGCTGCGTCACAGGTCGCACAATAGGAAACACCTTTGCCCGTAAACTCCTCCTCTCCCTTGCATCTGAGCAAACGCGGGTGTGCTCCGCTTGCAATAATGACTGCTTTTGCACTATAGGTATTTTTTTTACTGTTTAAAGTTTTTATATCACCTTCGTTCTTGGCAGAGATAATATCATCCGATACAAATTCGACATTAAACCGTTTTGCCTGTTCAAGCATTTTCTCAATAAGAGACGGGCCCGTTTCATCAACTACTGCGCCGGGATAGTTGTCTATCTCGTTTGTCATGGCTGCCTGACCGCCATACTGCGCCCGCTCAATTATAAGTGTTTTAAGGAGTCCCCGCCCTGCATAAAGTCCTGCCGAGAGTCCCGCAGGACCTCCTCCGACAATGATTACATCATATATATTCTCTGACATAGTTTTTGCTCCTTATCACTTAACCTCAAAAATTGTCTGTTTGTCGACTTCTGTTTGCAAAGCCTCGAGTGACGTCGTGAGGATTTTTCGTCTCAGTTCCTTCTCTTCTGCTTCACTCAGCGCCGGATTTCCAAGCGGATGTGGAATTGCAACCGCCGGCACGATGCGGTTTGCGCCAACCGTCATCGATATAGGTGTCACCGTACAGACGTGAACTACCGGGATTCCGGCACGTTCTATCTCTTTTACCATCGTTGCACCGCAACGCGTGCATGTTCCTCAGGTAGATGTGAGAATGACCGCCTGCACATTATCGTTTTTTAGCCTTTGTGCTATCTCAATTGCGTAGTTTTTCGAGTTTTTTGTAGATGTGCCGTTCCCGACTGTAGCATAGTATTTGTTGTGCAGCTTACCAATTATTCCCTCTTTTTCAAACTCGCGCAAAACATCAACAGGCAATACCCTGTCGGCATCGGCATTTGCGTAGACCGGGTCATACCCGCCGTGGGCTGTTTCATAGGTTTCTGCTGTCAGGTTGCTTACTCCTGTTATATCATACTCACCAAATTTTGACGCACTCGACGACTCGATTCTGTCGGGGTTGCCTTTTGGTACTATACCACCTGATGTGACGATTGCGACTGTCACCGATTTAATGTCTTTGATTGCGCGGTTAGGCTCAACACGGTCAAAATCCGGCATCGGATATTCTGTTGTAAAAGGCTCCCCTGCCATTTTCTTGAGCAGCATATCCACAGCACGTTTTGAACCGCGCTCGGCTTCAAAGAAATTGACACGTGCTATGCCCGGGAGGTAGCCTTCTTGTGTGGATGCTCCTATTTTCTCGCCTCGTGCAAGCTTGAGTGCCAGTGCTGCCATGGGTGGAACAGCGCTTTTCATACCTGCTGCGCTGTCTTTTGTCGCTATTATATATAGCTTGTCTTTGAACATTTCAGCACCGGGGTTTTCCTCATACATACCTGTCAGCACAGGGATTTGAAGCTCTTTTTTTACCGCATCGCATATTGTGCCGCAAGCAACACCATATCGCCCTGCGTTAAATGCAGGCCCTGCAATAAATATATCCGGCTTTATGTCCTTTAGCATTTCAAGTATAGCTTTTTTTGCCTGCTCTACATTTTCGTTAAAATACGAATCTCCGCAAACTATAGTGTTTACAATTTCAGCATCTTCACCAAAAGAAGCAGTAAGTGCCATGCCTGGTCCGACAACCCCTTCTCTTATTTCAGGCTTGTGATCGGCAAACTCTTCTCCGCCGATTCCTGCAAAGAACTGATTTATATAATGTACAACTTTGATTTTACTCATATCTCCACCTCTACTTATTAGCGAGCGCTCATACGGTTAAAGCCTAGCTCGTTTGTAGCTCCCGTGATAGCTTGAAGCTCAACGGTAATATTGCCGTCTTTGTCGATACTCCCTGCAAAGCCTCCTGCAATTTTCTCTGTAAAATCGAGCATGCCGATGACCTTGTCGAGCTTTGGCAAAACTATCAGCTCGTTGGCATTGCCTGCTGTTACAAGAGCATTTGCCAGCGGGTCTGCATCGGCAAGAGATTGAGAGGTGCCATCGCGACCTGCATACTCATCTGTTATGATAACTGTGTGTGTTCCTGTTTTTTCTATTTTTGTGCAATTCATGATAAGGTCTGTATCAGGGTTTCCAAAACCCTCTTGCGAGATTATCACTCCGTCGAGATCGAGATAATCGACAAGCTTTGCAGACCAGTCCGAGGAGCGCTCCTTGTCTGCAAGATATACATTTTCATTTGTGATTATCATCGCGGCGAAATTTAATGTTTTCCCGTGTTCGTTAAAAAGGTCTTCTATAACGGGATTATTCTGATGGTGGTATGTTGTGTTTTTATCACATGCCGAGACACAGTTCCCGCTGAGTATTGCACCATCCATAATCTCTGTCGGACAAAGTATGGTTGTAAGTGACTGTTTCATATCAACACCGTAAACATAAGTATCGTGCAGCAACCCCTGACTCTGAAGCATCATTACATATCCCACACGCGGCAGCTGCGGGTATGCTTTTATCCCCTCCAAAACCGATGGGAAGTCGTAGATTTTAGTTTCATTTGGTGTTATATCTGCGCCAAGTTTTCCAATAGCATATGCAATCTTAAGCCCTGCCAGCCGTATAGCTTTTTCGTGTTCATGTGCTGTCAGACTTTCTTTTGGTGTGAAATTAACTACCAGATTATTAGTTTTTGAAAATGGTGTGTAGTCTGCTCCCGGTCCTGTCATGTCAATGATACCTTCCTGGAAGCCGACAATTTTCCCAACCGTAACAACAGCCGCACCCCGCAGAACATGTGTCTTGCCTGAGCCGACTGTTTCAACCTTTGTGACAACACCGGGGAAAATATCTCCTTTGCCTTCGACCTTTACCCTCGGCTCTATAACATCCTTTACCGGAGTGATTCTTATGCTCTCACCCGGTTTTGCAATGTCAAAGCTGACAGTTTCCAGATGCTCGTCTTGCAAAACAAGTGCTTCAAGCTCCTTGGTATTTACGTATAAAACACCGTCTTCGATTTTGGAAATGTCAGCCGGTTTTATGTCTTTAATATCTATGTAACCCAGCTCGAGTTTCATAATAAATCAACCCTTTCTTCAATAACTGTTCACTGCCGATTTTATGAGCTCTAAATCTATGATTTGCATATCAAA
>Ga0123356_10002892_pt1 | contig 18191 bp, 19 predicted proteins | sample TergutEmb28metaG_2_FD_92546 | JGI IMG/M metagenome (GOLD analysis project Ga0123356, IMG submission 92546) | Embiratermes neotenicus P3 segment gut microbial communities from Petit-Saut dam, French Guiana - Emb289 P3 | ecosystem: Host-associated > Arthropoda: Insects > Digestive system > Gut ...
CCGCAACAAGACGCCTGGTATTGATATGACAACCGGTTCCCTTGGCCAGGGTTTTTCCGCCGCAATTGGCATTGCCCTTGGATTAAAAATGGATAAAAAAGGGCCGGCTGTTTATACAATCATCGGCGACGGCGAATCAAACGAAGGGCAGGTTTGGGAAGGCGCTCTTTTTGCCGGCTATCAAAAACTTTCCAATCTGGTAGCTTTTACCGATTACAACAAACAACAGCTCGACGGTTACACAAAGGACATTCTCGATCTCGGCGACCTTGCCGCAAAATGGGAAACTTTTGGATGGTTCACGCAGGAAGTGGACGGCCATGATATTGCCGCTCTTGATGCAGCAATTGAAAAGGCTCTGGCTCAGAAAGAAAAACCTTCCATGATTGTAATGAACACAGTCAAGGGAAAGGGCTGTAATTTCGCGGAAGGTGTCGAAAAAAATCACAGCATGGTTTTTGATATGGAAAAGGCGAAAGATGCAATTGCTGCGCTTGGCAGCCAAATATAGGACAGGGAGTAAATTATGTCAGAACAACAAAAAGAAATGCGCATGGCGTATGTAGATACACTCGTAGAATTGGCTGAAAAAAACAATAACATTGTCGTGTTGGAAGCCGATTTAATGAGCTGCACAAACACAGGTGTCTTTAAAAAAGCATATCCGGATCGCCACATTAACTGCGGCATTGCCGAGGCAAATATGGTCGGCATTGCGTCCGGCCTTTCCACTCTGGGAAAAATCCCGTTTGCCGCCAGCTTTGGCTGTTTTTCGTCGCGGCGGGTATTTGATCAGTTTTTCCTTTCCGCCAATTATGCGAAACTTAACGTTAAACTTGTAGGCACAGACCCCGGCGTGACGGCTGCCTTTAACGGCGGAACTCACATGCCGTTTGAAGACCTTGCCCTGATGAGGGTTGTCCCGGGACTCACCGTGGTTGAGCCGTCGGATCCGGCTTCGTGCGCTGCTTTCGTCCGGTTAATGGCGGAAGAATACGGATGCCACTACTTACGGATTCCGCGCAAACCGGTGCCGTATCTGTATCCAGAGAACGAAACTTTTAAATTCGGCAAGGCAAAAGTTTTAAAAGAAGGAAAAGATGTTTGCTTTGTCGCGCTGGGAAGCCTGATGGTGAATCAATCGTTAAAGGCAGCCGAAAAGCTTGCCGAATTGGGAATTAGCGCCGGAGTGCTGGATGCGCTTACCTTAAAACCCATCGACCGTGACGCAATACTTGAGCAGGCCGGCAAAGTGCGGGCTGTTATCAGCGCGGAAAATGCCCAGATAGCGGGAGGGCTTGGCGGCGCAGTCGCGGAAATTCTTGCCGAGGCGGGCTGCGGCGGCACAAGCGGCGGCGGCGCAAATGGCGGGTGCAAATTTGCGCGCATTGGCATTCGCGATGAATTCGGCGAAGTGGGGACGCAGGACTACCTTGTAGACCGCTTTGGGCTTGATGTCGGCAGTCTGGTGAAAAAAGCGCAAGAACTGCTGGGGTAATTATTTTTTATCGCTTTCATTTCCGGTTTTTCCGCAGTTTGTGCGGGAACCGGATTTTTTATGGTATTCCTGACATGCTTTGCAGTTTCCATGGCGTGCACAGCCGTAAGGGCACTTGCAGTCTTTATTGACATTGTCCGGCATTTATTACTCCTTATGCATAAAAAGAGCGGCAGACATCGGCGGCGCTGGCTGCATCGACAGTGTAGGCATCTGCGCCGATTTCGTCGGCAAAGCTCTGGGTAACGGGAGCGCCGCCAACCATCACTTTTATTTTGTCACGAACGCCTGCGTCTACAAGCGCGTCTATTACATCTTTTTGAGCAGTCATGGTGGTGGTAAGAAGCGCGGAAAGGCACAGGACTTTTGCGCCTCCTTCTTTGACTTTGTCTACAACTGTTTGCGCATCGCAATCCACACCAAGATCATCGACTTCTATACCTTTTCCTTCGATCATCATTTTAACAAGATTCTTTCCTATATCGTGAAGGTCTCCCTTTACGGTACAAATAATCGCTTTTCCAACAGGGTTTATACCGGCTTTTGCAAGGTGAGGTTTAAGTGTTTCTGCTGCTTTGTTCATAGCGCGGGCGGCTATAAGCACTTCCGGCACAAATACTTCGTTCCTTCTGAATTTACCGCCAATTATACTCATTCCAGCCATCAACCCCTTCTCAAGAATATCTGCGGGGTTTGCCCCGGCATCCAGAGCTTTTTGCACAACAGGCACAATGTCTTTGGCTTTGCCTTTTTGAAGCAGTTCTGATATTTCATTATAAATTTCAACAAAATCACTCATATAAATCTCCTTGTGTTTTATTATATTAGTCCAAAAAATGTTTTATATCAAGTTTTATTTTAATAAGATTATTGAAAAATATGTAACTGTATTTTTTCCATTATTGTAGGAAATACCCGCCGACTTGCTTAGTTCGGTTACATTTATGCACGCTGCTTCAATAGAGCCGATTCTTTTTTCCGGGAACAGACAGGGGGCAGGGAAGCTGCAATTGCCATTGCAAACCGGGCAGCTTCCGGCACCGTAAACAGGGTAAGCATCCCCCAGTTTTTTTTTGAATTCAAGGGTTAACAGGGAATGAAAATCTTTGCTTTTTGTCATGCCTTCATAATCAAAAGAGTCTTCCAAATCATGTTTTGTTGTAAACACAAATACATTTTTATACGAAAGAATTTTATCGCGCTGTTCTTCGAAAGTTCCGCAGGCAGGGGGGCATGTCCACGATTTATTATACTTTCCGCAGGCATTTGCCTGGCAGGGCTTGAGCAATTCTGCGGAAAAAACCAGGGACAGTGCCGGCAAGTGCGCAAATTCATGGATACGCACTCCGGCAGCAGTTTCGGCTTCGATTATGGTTTCTTTGCCTATTTCTTTCATTCTGTCTCTTTTATTGATTGTCAATTTTTTTAAGTATAGAAAGCAGTTCCGCCCCCCGAATTGGCAGTGCGCCCCTGAAATTCCGCCCGTCGGGGAGGGACATTATTTCTGTTTCTACACAACCCAGAATCGAATCAAAAAACGGTGAAAGCGCAGGGACATCTGCTATTGGGCTGCGGGGGTTAGAACCTGTCGCATAACGTGAGGAGTAGCGGGAAAGAAGCCCTCTGTCGGCGCGGGCTTCGGCATACAGATGCCAGGCAAGCCACGCAGCGCCGGAACGCAGCAACGGAGCTTCAATGCCCGGTTTGCCTGCAGGCCATTCATTCACATTAATATCCTGCGTGGCTGGAATAAAAGAGCGTTCCAAAAGGCGGCTGAACAATTCATCTTCGGTTATGTTCCTGCCTCCGGTAATAAATTGAAATAAACGGGTTTCGTTTTTTGCAAGAGAGATACAATCTTTCCAGCTTATTACTTCTCTTTCCAGTATATTCAGCGAGCCGGTTAAATTACCGTCAAAGTACCTTAAATCCCATGCGCGATCCCGTGCATTCTGGTAACTTTCGCGGTAAACGGCGTTCAATGCCGAAGCAAAGGCGGCATCAAACGCTCCGGCAGCTTCCGCAAAACGGCGAAGTTCCGCGAGCGCTTTGCCTTTTTCTATGTTTAATTCTCCAAAACCAGGGGAAAATTGCTGGCGCGAAGATAGTTGGATAATTGCTAACTCTTTGTCCGCAAGTTCAAGCTGCTTTTCCGGATCTCCTTCCAGACGGATGCCAAGAATTATTGTTGGAACATTTCCCGGCGAAAGCGAAAGCGACTGCCGGTACAAACGCCGCGCATCGCTGCTTTTGCCTTCCAGAATGGCAAGCCGTCCTGACCATGCAGTAACCATCGCCGAATAATCTGCGTCAAAAGACGACTCTTTTTCCATGCTGCCAATTAACCGGCGCGCCTGAGTCATTTCGCTTTGCCGCTTTCGCGCTTCCGGACCTCCGGCTGCTTCCAGCGGGACAATTAATTCTTCCAGCTTCGTAAGATTTTTTTCTGTTTTATCCCCGGAATTATCAATAGATAATTCCTTTTGCAGGGATGTACAAGCGGTAAAAAATGCCGCTGCCAAAAACACCAATAGCGCATAATTTTTCATAAAATCCCCCATAGCTTTTCTGCCTATCTGAACTGCCAGCGGTACAACTTGTGATCCATTCCAACGCCGATAATTTCTGCTTTTTCATTGCCTCTTGGCTCGATAAACAATGGTTTCCCCCAAACCGGCAACGGAAAACCTTCCAGCGAACGGAAATGACGATTAAAGCCATACAGGGCATTGCCCTCGCCAGAAATAAAAATTTCAGGAACTTTATCCGAATCGCAGTCAAATACAGTTATAAAACCTTCTTCTTTAACTGAAAAACCGGGAATATTCTGGCGTAAAATTTCACCAGTAAAACTTACCTGAATAAGCGTACCGTTAGACGAAACCAGCCAGAAATAATCCCCGTCGAAAACCGGCTGCTGATAAAAAACACCGTCCAGCAGCATGGGGAAAGGCGGAACATAGGCGGCGCTTTCATCAAAAACCGAAAGCTCTCCGTCCTGGGTAACAAAGGCAACATGCACACGGCTGTTATGCGCAAACAACAGCGGCGACCCAAAGGCAATGCCGGAGCTTACGCTGTATTTCTGCTGGCCAAAACCGGTAAAATCTTCGCTGTCATTTTTTTCTTCCTGCTGATCTTTTCCCCCTGACACCGGCACAGGCCAATTGGGCAAAACCCTGCCTTCAGAATCAAGAAGCCAGATTTCACCAAAAAAGCTTTTTGGATAAACAGCCGCATATCGGCGAATGCCCTGTTTTACCGGAATAGAAATGAACGAAGGCGCAGACCGAACCGCCGCAGGGAATGATGTGTCCCAGACAGCCTGTTCGCCGTTTGCATCCACAGTATAAATTTTCCCGTTATCGCCGCAAAGATACAACTTACCGTTATTGGCTGCCGGAGGCGATGAAAGACGGATGCCAGTAAGTACCGGAAACCCCTGCGCTGGTTCCATATTTTCGTTTACCAGCGTTACCCTGCCCTGCCCTGTTACTACCCATGCAGCCGCATTGTTATTCGCCATGCCTTCGGCAGGAACAACCCAAAGCGGCGATTGGCCGGCAAGTTCGTAAATACTGTTATCGGCAGTATTTACAGAGATTGCGGAACCAGTAGCGGAACCGCTAGCGGAACCGGCTGTATTACCGCGTGTAAGAAAAATGCGGCTTTCATTTTCTTTGCTGTACCCATAAATTTGATTAGACGGATTCCTGCCAACATCAAGAGGGTAACCGCCGGCAAGCGTTACGCCGCTGCCTGACCCTGGAATTAACGAAAGGTTTATTTCGATTATGCCTTTGTTAAAACTCATCCGCAGAAGCCCTTGACGGTAAACGCCAAGAAAGCTGCTTATGCCGGTATTTTTTCGCAGGAAAAAAGGCATTGATAAATCCAGCGAATAATACAAACTAAACGCGCTGGACGCAGCTTTTCCCCCGGCGATATTGCGCCATGCCGCGGTTCCCGGCAAAACATCATTTTTCTGCATTGCACGTAACGCAGCAAGAAGAGCCTCTGCCGACTCGCTTGCCAAAAGATGCCCTTTATAGACAGTGTAATAAGGTGAAGGTATGTAGATGTTCCAATGCTCCAGCAGGGATTGCAAAAAATAGGGGACTTCAATTCTTGGAATACGGTTCCCGTCCAGAGTAAGAGAAACATTTTCGCCAAGCGCAATGGATTTAAAAGCTTTGTTAAAAACTTCCTGCCGCTTACGCTCGTCGGCAATTTGAATAGCATACACAGGATGAGGCCGCCCTTCCATTCCAAAAACGGCGAATTCATTTCCTGACCAGGAGAACAGCAGATCATTAAGAGTTAAACCCAGTAAAGCGCGGGAAGATTTATCCGCCGTTTTAAGCCCTTCGTCCAAAGCGGAAGAAGAAAACACCAGCGCCGCATGGTAAAGTTCGTCCAGGGTCCCCGCGGAAAGAATCGTCGCATACTGAGCGGCAGCAGGAAGCCTGTCTGCAAGATGCGGCGCACTGGATCGCTGTTCAAGCAAACGGGCAAGCGCCGCCTGCGAAGATGATGCCTGCGCTGCCAGGCACAGCTCCAGTTTTTTCGGCGACAGGGAAAAACCGGCTTCTACTGCGGAACCAAAATCAATATTTTTAAGAACTGCTGCAATGCTTGCATCCTGCCCTGCCAAAATTTCGGCAACAAATTCCGGGGAAAGAAGAAAAGCTGCATCATATACAGACGGTTTTATATTATTAAATTTTTTAACTCCGGAATTTGCAAGCTTGTTGTCCATTAAAGATTCATATAGCGCTGAACTGTCTGTGACAAAAAGCAAATTGCGGTAAGCGCCGATAAAAAGAACATTTCCTTCCGTACGGTATTCAAAACGGGATTTTTTACCAGCCTGAACATAGTACAGATTTGGCACATTTACAAAGCGGGAAGCAAAAGGAATGATACGCGCTAAAGGCGAAAGGATTCTCATGTCCCACGCAAGGATAAATTGCACCCCTGCAGAGGCGGCTGCAGCGGAAGGCAGCAAAGCAGCTTCCAGGTTTCCATGAGCAGCAAAACGCAGCAGGCGGTTTTTGGGGAGCGGGCTTTCCCAAAGTTTCTTTACAATTGAAAATTCCGGGGCTATTGCCGGCACGGCGGAAATTTCACGCAAAGGTTCATGAACAAGGATTCCGTCAAGCAGCCGCACCGGATTGGCAATACTTACCCGCAATACCGCCGATTCGGGAATAACAGAATCTGCTTTAACACGGCCAATCAAAGAAAACACTACCCATGCAATAACCAAAAAAACAAAGATGCAAAGCAGCGTTATAAAAATTTTACCAAGGCGTTTAATTTTTTTTCCCATATATTTTAATATTGTACATTTTCCAGTTATCGTATACTACCCATCAATTTGTTCAGCCCCAACAAGCTGCAAAAACTCAGGATATGATACAGCGGCGCTTTCTGCGCCTGTAATTTCCATGGGGGTTTTTCCGCCAAGAGCGGCGGCGGCAAAAGCCATAAAAATTCGATGATCCCCGCGGCTGTTAATAACGCGCTTTTTCTCTACGGTGGGCAGACCGCCTTTCCCGTGAATGATTAGACCGTCTGGCAGCTCTGTACAGTCAACGCCAAGTTTAGCCAGTTCAGTTTTCATTACTGCAATGCGGTCTGTTTCTTTAATACGGGCATGAGCCGTGTTTACAAGAGCGGTATCGCCTTCTGCATAAGCCGCTATTGCCGCCGCCGCCGGGAGCAGATCCGGCGCTGCGTTTAGGTCGAAAGTGCCGCCGCGCAAAACGCCTGAACGGGAGACAGTAACGCTTTCCTGCTGCCAGCGGATTTCGCAGCCCATTTGGCTTAACATGTCAAAAAAATATTTATCCCCCTGTGTGTCCTGCGGGCAAAGACCCAAAATGGTTAAAGACCCTCCGGTAATTGCGGCAGCGGCGGCAGGAAAAGCCGCAGAAGAAAAATCGCCGGGCACGGGGCTGCAAAACGGTTTCCATGACGAGCCGCCGCGAATAACAAAGCGGGAATAATCCCGCCCGCCGCAGGGGAGCAATGCTGTTTCAAAGGGAATGCCATGCGCAGTTAAGTAAGAAAGAGTCATATCGATGTAGGGCTTTTCGTTAAGAAGAGGGACTTCAATTTCTGTTACCGTTCCGGCCTGCGCAAGAGGCGCGGCAATCAGAAGCGCTGAAAGGTACTGGCTTGTCGGGCAGGGAAGGATTGCCTTGCCGCCCGCCCAGGGGCCTTTAATCGTTATTGGGGCGCACCCGTTGCTGCTTTGCGGCTGCACTCCAAGGCCGGCCAAAGCTTCCAGGAGCGGGGCGGCACTGCGGCGCTTTATTTGTTCATCGCCGGTAAATTCGATTGGCTGCGGCTGAAGGCCGGCAACTGCAAGCGCAAAATAGAGAGTTGTCCCTGAATTGCCAACATCAACCTGTAAGCCTGCTGCCGGTAAATTATGTTTGAACCCGTTATTGCCTTTGACATTCCAACTAACAAAGCTGTCGTGCAGGCGCTGTCCGCCTGCGGAACGGCATTCGGCTATTTCCGCGCCAAAGGCTTTGCAAACGGCAGCACAGGAGCGGGTGTCCAGAGAATCGAGAGGGTCTTTTATTTCGGACACGCCATCCGCAAGCGAGGCGATCAGTAATTGCCTGATAGTATGAGACTTGGAAGCAGGCGCTTTAATTGTGCCGGTAAACTGGCGCGGAGTAATGCGAACATTCATGGAAATAATTAACATAAATTATACAAAATTACTACATAAATATCAATTGAAAGCAATTTACACGACATACGGAAAAGTTGTATAATGCCTAATATAGTTATAGACAGACTCTAATTTATATAAAACAGGGGTGAAAAATATGTCGGATGAAGGTGTGGTTGCATTGTACAATAAAGGCAATGCGGCAGGAATGCAAAATGATTATGCGGAAGCTTTTGAATGTTTCCATAAAGCGGCAGAAATGGGGTATGCCCCGGCTCTGTGCAACGCTGGATATTGCTACGAAAAAGGCCACGGTGTGCCGCAGAATTTACCCAAAGCCATTGAATATTACCGCAAGGCGGGAGAACAGGGATATGCCCCGGCTCTGTGCTATCTTGGATGGTGTTATGAAAGCGGCAACGGCGTAACTCAGGATCTGCCAAAGGCTGTCGCTTATTACCACAAAGCTGCAAAACAGGGATATGCCCCGGCACAGAGCAACCTTGGGTTTTGTTACGGGAATGGTAACGGCGTAACTAAAAATTTAAAAGAAGCTTTTGAATGGTACGAAAAAGCTGCAATTCAGGGAAACACTTCTGCTCAGTTTAATTTGGGCGACTGTTATGAATCGGGCAAAGGCGTAGAGCAGGATATGGACAAAGCGCTGGAATGGTACCGGAAATCTGCGGAACGCGGATATGCCCCCGCCCAGAACAATCTGGGATACTGCTACGAGAATGGCAACGGAGTGCCGAAGAATTTACTTACAGCCCATGAATGGTACAATTATGCCGCTGTTCAGGGATACTCTACCGCAAAGCAAAATATTGATAACCTGAAAAAGAAAGGGTTAAAATAGCGCGCTTATCTTTTTACGTTACAACTTTAGAAGGCTGTTTGCGCGGCAAAGCTGCGCTGGCAGCATCGGCCTGTTGAATCTATTCCTTAATTTCAAGCCATCTCCGTTGGATAGCGTCTGCCGTTTCAGTTGCTGTTCTGCCGTTCCCGAAAAAAATGCTGAACTCTTCCCTGACAATATTATCATATTCTTTCCCGTTGTGCTTTCCGGAAAAGCCCCGGACAATCCCGGTGCCAGGGTGCGCAAAAATTTCCCATGCTTTGTAATAAACAGGATCGCTTTTAATATAGTCGCTTAAAATTAAATCCAAAACAGCGCCCGGCACCGCCTGCAAACCTGCGCAAAGAAGATGGCTTTGTTCTGCAATAAAAACCAGAAAATTCCAGGCTTCATCGGGATGTTCACATGCAGAACTAATCCCTGCATAATAACCGGAAAGACCGATATTATAACTTCCTGCAGAACCGGAACCTGGTATTGCTGTTATTCCAAATGTGTTCCCCATTTTTTCCCTTAATGCGGGAATATCGCGTGTGGAAGCAATCATCATGGCTATCTTTCCTGCGGCAAATTCTTCAAGGCGCTGCGTTCCGGTAGTTTCAAAACTGTGCGGCGCAAGCGCATTCTCACGGTAAAGCCTGCCAAGAAATGTAATTCCGTTTAACATAACTTTATTGTTAATAACAGGGCCGCCGTTATCTTTCTGCCAAAAATCGCCGCCGCCTGCCCAAAGCCAGGAATAAATATCTCTTGACACAGCCATATTGTCACCGGAACCCAGGCTTATGGCTGCGCCGGACACGCCTGCCAGGCTATTGTTGTTTCCGCCGGATATGACTTGAGAATAGACAAGAAATTCTTCCTTTGTTTTGGGCGGGCGGTCAAAACCGGCGGCTTTTAGCAATTCAATATTGTAAAAAAGCAAGTTCATAAAAGAAACCAATGGAATTGCCAATTGTTCATCGCCGCTTTCGGTGTGGGAATAAAATTTTAACGAGATTAAAGAGTCAGAAGCAACAAGAGCATTAAAATCGCCTTCATCAAAAATAAATATATCCGGCGCATTGATTTTTTCATCTGTAACATTAACCTGCCTTACCAGCAGATCCGGATTCCGTTCCCCAAAACCGCGCAGCAATGCTTCTGTTGCCTCTTTGCCGAACAATTCTTCGCAACGGGGCGAAAGGAATAACTCCGTTTTTCCAACATCATCGTTATCCTTAAAATTAATTCCGGTAATCATTGGGCTTATTATCAGCACCAGCGCGGAAAATACAATGAACAATTCGATACGCACCGGAAAAGATATCGACTTTTTATGATTTTTACAGTAAAACTTAATTATGTCCATTTTTTTTAGAAGATTCCTGTACACTCTTTCCAACAAAATTTTGCGTAAAAATTCGGATATGCCTGCGAATGAAAAATGGATTGTCGATTTTACCAAACCTGAAAAATCCCCCTTTGAAATTAAATCAGATTCTTCATTTAATGCCTACCTGTCTAACGGCTCTCTCGCGCTTGATCTGAAAAAGCCGAACTGCATTGCATGGGTAGAAACACCCGATTACGAATATCAGGATCACATTATAGAAGCGATAATCCGTTTGGACAATACCGGCGGTTATGCTGCTGCCGGCATTATGTTCCGCATTGCCCATGAAGAATCGTATTATATGGCGCTTGTTTCCAACAAAGGTTATTTCCGCCTTGATGCCGTAAAAAACAATTCGCCCAAACCTCTTATTGCATGGACTGAAGTTTCAGACTTCGACGGAAGCAGCATTAAACTAAAAATAATTACATACGGCACTTATATGATTTTTATTATCAATGGCAAATGGGCAGGCGAAATAAGCGACAATACCATCTCCAGCGGAGGGCTTGGTTTTGCTCTTGCATCCTACGAACCTGCTTCGGCTGCCGATAACGATGCCTATATTTGCAAATCTTTGCTTGAATATTTTTCCATAGATACCAGAGTAAAATCCATAGAAGAAAATTATAGAACATGGAATGATGATGACAACATTAACGCCGATGCGCGTTTGCGGCTTGCAGAAACATTTGCGGTAATGGGCAATTCTGTTCAGGCTCTGGAACAAATTAACATGGCATGGAGGCGCAGGGAAAAAGTTTTTCAGAGCGTTTCCGCTGCCTACACGGACGCAAGGACAAGGAAAGAACTGCTTCTTGCTGCTCGAATGGCATTCCGCCTGGGGCAGTACCGGGAGGCGGATGAGTTTATTGATGCTATTTTTGAATACGAGACGGTGTCCGCCGAGACAGGAGAAGCCGTTATTGAAAAAGCGAGGATTCTGGGCGAATTAAAAAAATATGCCGAATTAAAAGAATTTATTTTGAAACATATTAACAGGATAAAAATGGATGTTGATATGTACAACCTGCTTGCCCGCAGCCATTGGGAACTGAATGAATACAAAGATGCCGCAGATGCCTGGAACAATGCGTTTAAACTTGCAAGCAATATTGCAAGCGATGGCGCGGCTGCGAGTGCGTCTGCGGAGGCGGCGGCGGGCACAACGGCGAGTACATCTGCGGGCGTGTACGCCGCAAACGCCGCAAACGCGCTGGAGCTTGCCGGGGAAAAAGACAAAGCGCTTGAACTTTTTCTTGCTGCCGGAAAAATATTTTTACGTTTAGACAACAGCAGCGAACTTTTGGCATTGGTTCCAAAACTTGCCATGCTTGGAGAAAAAAACATCGAAGCCCGCACGCTGATAGGGAAATGGGCTTTTAGCATCGAAGATTATAAACGCTGTGAAGCAGAATTTACCGCTGCGGAAAAAATCCGGCGCGGCATGAAGCCAAGGCCAAAGCAGGATGCGGCGCTCTGTTATTTGTGGGGAATATGCCTTGGGTTTAAGGACAAATACAAAGAAGCCATCGGCTTGCTGGAAAAAGCTGTAAAGCTTGCTCCCGGCTACGGTCTTTTCCGTTTTAAATTAGCAGAATTTAAACTAAAAAACGGGCAGGACCCTGCCAAACCGCAAGTTGATTTAGTAAAGGAATTCCGCCTTGCGCTTGAGCAGATGGAAGATACTGACGGAACAATGGCGCGTAATGCGGGAACTCTGCTGTTAAACGCCGGGCACGCAGACGATGCCGCATGGTTTTTTGGCAAGGCGGGGGAAAAACAGGATTAATCCGCTATGCAGGTAATTGAATGGGCTCAATTTTTAGAAAACGGGCTGCCCCTTGGGCAAAAATATTCGTCTGTAACAATTGGCGTTTTTGACGGAGTGCACAAGGGGCACCAGTCTCTGATAAAGCGAATAGTTTCGTATAACGCCGCCTATGCGCCTGTTGTTATAACTTTTAGAAAGGCAGATCTTTTTTCCAACAAATCCACAGACAGCCTAATGTCATTCCAGCAGAAAGCAGCGATGCTGGAAAGCCTTGGCGTAGAGATACTGCTGGTTATTGATTTTACGGATTCGTTCAGGCGCATGAGCGGGAAGGCTTTTCTGGAGATTTTACACAAACACGGCAACATTGGTTTTTTTGCGGTGGGGGGCAATTTCCGCTGCGGTTACGGGCAGGACACGGACGCGCAAGGAGCAAAAGAATTTTTCGCTTTGCGCAACATTCCAGCGGAAGTTGTCCCGGAAGTGGCAGAAGGCCCGCTCCCCATCAGCTCAAGCCGCATCCGCAGCGCCATTGCCAACGGCGACCTTCCGCTGGCAGAGGCGATGCTGGGGCACGCCTTGCCTGCGGGGGGGCTGCGGGGGGCGATTTTAGGGGGAGTGATTGCTGATGTGCCTCTAATTTTTACTATACAAGAATAGCCCTAAAACACCACGGATGATATTTTAAGGCTATTGTTTTTTCTACCAATCGGGTACTTTTCCCGATCCAGAACATACCCAACAATCAGGATATGATACTTGACAATTAGAACAAGAACTATCATAAGTAATGCCACAAGCTTTACCAGATCCGTTACAATGAGAACAATCTCTTTCTTTGAAAAAATCACAAGTAATCACTAAAAATCCGATCATCGTTACCAGTACGATAATACCTAAAATTCTTAAACAGATTTTCATAATACACCTCCTTTTTTTGATTACGTCCCCCCTGTGGAAGGTAATCATATAGATTTATCCATTCCTGTGTAGAGCCGGTTCTCTTTCAAGAGAACATTTGCCAACGGCAAGATATATAAAGCTACATACGAGCTTTATATCTATAAATAAGTTGTTTTCCATACATACAAAAATGACACAAAGAACAATGCCTAACTATTGTGTCATGGAAACTAAACTGCTAAAAAGCGACAAAATATTTACCGCAATTATTGTGCAAATGGTTTATTCCTTGCAATCACAAACAACATAATCACTGAAAATATCACCAATATGATACTTTCAATTGTTAGGGCAGGAAAAGCAACTTTACGGCAAGCCATAGTCTTTACATCACAACCGCCGATGAGTGTGTGAGGTATAAACAAGGCGACAATACCAGCAAAGAATATTCCTATGAACAACCCAAGATGCGTTTTTGAATCCGGAAAAACAATTAAACAGATACCCAATGAAACAATCAAAAGACCAATACCGATTTCTGCTTGTACCGACCAATGACAATGCGGAATGTCAGCGCAACAGCAATTCACAACGCAGACTTTAAACAAAAACTGTGGACCAAAGGCAATAAGCAGCCCTAACACAACTACGACCGAGCCGAATATTATGCTTCTTTTCATGATTATTCCTTTGTCTTAAAAATAGACACAGCAGAATTATATTACAGACCTTTCCGTAAGCAAATAATATTACAAGGTAAAAACTTAATCTCCACACCCATAGCATTCTGCACTAGATTCATACCCTGCTGAACCCGTTCCTGTTCGCATTTTTGTGGCAAAACAGTTTTTATCACTACAAGATTTGCTGCCTGACAAAACAGTAACGTATTTATCCACACCATTTCCCCTAAAATAAACCATACAATCTCCACCATCTGGACATTTTTTAATATCGCATCCTGCAAATACAAATCCTACCGCCATCAGTAAGCCGATTAAGCCTACAATCAAAATTTTGCTTTTCTTCATGAAAAGACCTCCTTAATCTGTGATTCCCTACTTTTGTAGATAGGTAATCACGAATATTTATCCGCCCATACGGACAGGGATATACAAATAACGTCTGCGACAAGCGTACTTGCCTCGCTGGCTAGACCCAACAAAGCAAATACTGCCAATGTAACAGCCATAATAACATGAAGCTTCCAGTTTTTTTATCATCGTATAACATTCCTTTTAACAAACAACTTAAAGATCAAGCTTTCCGCTAAAGCAAAAAATGCCATAAATGAAAGATCAAGCAAATCAAATGTACCGGGTATGCCTTTAGATATTTGTGAGACTTCCATAGATAATACGATTAAGGAAAAAAGACAAAAGTATATTGCTCTCCATTTTGTGTTAGCAAACCACACTGCACGGATTATTAACAATCCTGACAAAAACCATAACCCGTCAGGCAGATTAAAGAGAAACATAGTCATCAATATGGTATCTGTCCTAACAGGAAAATGGAGAGCCTCCAAAAATGACGGCTTCGGAAAAAATTGAAAGAGTACAATATTTAAATTTCTAAAAAATGCATAGATTGCCATTCCGCCAAGAAAAGCCAATAATGCGGCAGAACAATATAATAATTTTAACCGGTTGTACGAAAAATTATGATTTATGTGTCGCAATGCATATTTCATTTAATAATCCTTATCCCAATAACCAAAGCGTATTTTTGTAAGCTATATGAAAATATGATAATAAGAATAAATGAGTCAACAAAAAATATTTTTTCCATAAATTTTGTCCATAAAAATATAAGTTACACCACATCTTATAATTCTACCAATTTTTACTGAGAAGGGAGTTGATATATATCATCGGGGACATTACCAGACACCGTACCACCCGTTCTTCGAAAAATGGTGTTATTGCCTAAATATATTCCGCCACCTCTTTTAATACCATTAGTTGTATTACGAGAGATAATACCTTGATTCATCGTAAAAGTTCCTCTTTCCATTACAATCACCCCGCCACCTTCACCATTAGTTGCTTTATTACCGGAAATAGTGCCTCCTTTCATATTAAAGGTTCCATCATAATACACAGTAACTCCGCCACCTTCACTAGCAGTATTATCCATAATGTTACCGCCGCTCATAACAAAGGTTCCATCATTCCATATAAAAACCCCGCTGCAATTATTACCAGAGATAATCCCTCCTTTCATTGAAAAAATCCCACCAGCCCCCACACTTACCCCACCACCAAAATTTGCTTTATTGCCAGAGATAGTACCACCGTTCATTTCAAAAGTTCCATGCACCAATACCCCAGGTCCACCATTACCAGTAATAGTGAATCCGTCGTTCATTTGAAGTATTCCATTTTTCCACGTATAAACCAATTCTTTTTTATTATTTATGTGACCTTTAAGAGTAATGTTTTTGTCCAGAACCAATTTAACACCGGTAGTCACATAAAATAGTCTATCGTTAATGGCTGAAGATATGATTCGGTTTGAGTCAATGCCTTTGAGCGTTATGGTGATATTGTTCCTTCCTGGATAGATAAGAGTATGATTACCAATACTTTCATTATCACTTAACTCAATAGTATAATCATTACCACTTTTTGCGTTATTTTGCAGCCAAACCAACTTATTGGCAAGACCTGTAACTGAATTTAGATCATCAGCATCTAACTCCCATTTAGCATAAAAGTCAATATAACCTCCTGGCGGTGTGAATGATTCCCCTGCATTATAAGTGGCTACCTCACCATCAGAATATATGCAGTACCAACCAGTAAAAGTAGCACCACCAAGGGAAAGCCCTTCTCCTCCAGGAATGGTTATACTTTCTCCTCTTTTCACATATTGCGTAGCGACAATCTTTCCAATTCCACCACAGGTATCAAAGTATAACTCTGAAGATCCACCGACACTCGGTCTTGTAGCACAAGCCAACCCCAATACGATAAACACGACAAACACCACTGCCGTAATTGCATGTGGCATATGTTCTCCACTATTTTTTTTCATTATTAATCTCCTTATTATTATTTTTTATTTATAGTAAACCTTCAACGAAGGCACCCCTATAAATCCAGTACATCAATGCATAGTAAGTTTTTAGCATTGTTTGTTTCCCAATATAACGTTTCGTTATATTATTCAATATTTTATAACTTAATGTTACTTGTGTCAATACCTTACTGTCAAATAATTATAAGATATATAACGCAGAGTTAAGATATGACCAGATTAAGGGCAATTCTTGCCGAAAATATAAAGACTTACCGCAAAGAAATGGGGATTTCCCAGCTAAAATTGGCAAATATGATCAATTCTGCCCCCAATTACATTGCGATGATTGAAGCGGAAAAACGGTTTCCTACGGATACAATGCTTGAAAAAATTGCCTTAGCCCTAAATAGAGAACCTTGTGAATTATTTTTGATTGCGCCGGTACAAAAAGAATGGCAGAAAACGATACTGGCAGAATTGGCAGGTTTTATAACCCAGAAACTGAATGAGACTCAGTAGCGATATTCTTGATTTTACTATCTGTTTCCAGAAATTGGGAATCTGCCAAAAGTGCCACACTGTCGGCACTTTTGGCAGATTTTATAACCCAGAAGACCCAATAGCTCACTCGCTTGCAATGCGTACCGCCCCCTTGACACCGTACCTAAAATATGTCACATTTTCCATACTCATGGATAATACATCTTGTCTAATATATTCTGGCTCAAAATTTACCCTGGAATGGTATTATGACAAAAATGGCAAAAGTGTTGCCTTTGAATTTTTTCTTAAAGCATCAGAAGAACTGCAAAAGAAATTTCTTGTTTTGATAAGACGAATGGGTGATCTTGGTATAATATTCGATAAAACTAAATTCCGTTATGAAGGTGATGGTATTTATGCATTCAAACCACAGCCCGATAGATATTTATCGTTTTTTACTAATGGGAAGAAAATAATTGTAACTAATGGATTTACAAAAAAAACAGACAAATTACCTAAAAATGAAAAAGATATAGCAATAAGGTGTAGGCAAGATTATTTTGAAAGGAATAAAGAGGAATAAAATAATGATGTCAACTTATGATGAATTTATGAGCGATCCGAAAAGGAAGGAAGAATTCGAGAAAGAATATAATGAATTTCTTTTATCTGAATTTATTTTGGAAAAAATGGAAACGGAAAATATCTCCGTAAGGGCATTAGCAAAAAAAGCAGGTGTATCGCCTACTATTATTCAAAAAATTCGCAGTAAAAATGCTTCAAGAATAAATTTTAGAACATTTAACAATGTAATACATACATTGGGGTATAAAATTAATTTTGAGAAAATACAAAATTAGCTCTATACGGCATACACTAATTTACTTGACAAATGTTAACCAGCGGCATATAGTAAATTATGGTCAATCAGGGACAATTATTTCTATACAAAGATGCCTCTGGAAAGGTGCAAGTAAACGCTCTCCTGCGGGAAGAAACTTTCTGGCTTACACAAAAATCCATGGCGGAACTGTTCGAAGTTGACCGAAGTGTCATAACAAAGCACATTGGGAACATTTTTTCTGAGGGAGAATTAAAAGAAACTTCAGTATGTGCAAATTTTGCACATACTGCCGCAGATGGGAAAAACTACAATACTTCCTTTTACAACCTGGATATGATTATCGCAGTAGGTTATCGCGTTAATTCCAGGCAAGCAACGGCTTTTCGAATTTGGGCTACATTGGAAGTTATGCTTTCTAAAAAAAGTTCCGTTTAGGGCGGCACCCCAAAAAGTGATATATACTAATATATACTATTTAAAGGTAATTAATATAGTCTTAAAAATACTGAAAAATATTCAGCCGAACCATTGAAATAAATCTCGTAAAGAGGTATAATATTACTGACTAATTCTAAATAAATGGAGGTTTATTATGAAGAAGAATTTGCTTTGGTTGGTGATGGTGTGCGCGTTAATTGGATTCGCGCTTATCGGGTTCGCATCGTGCAGTGATGCGGATAATGGCGGCGGCGGCGGTTCTGGCGGTTCTGGTGGTTCTGGCGGCGGCGGTGGCGGTGGCA
>Ga0123356_10002893_pt1 | contig 18186 bp, 19 predicted proteins | sample TergutEmb28metaG_2_FD_92546 | JGI IMG/M metagenome (GOLD analysis project Ga0123356, IMG submission 92546) | Embiratermes neotenicus P3 segment gut microbial communities from Petit-Saut dam, French Guiana - Emb289 P3 | ecosystem: Host-associated > Arthropoda: Insects > Digestive system > Gut ...
ATGGGCATGTACCTGCGCACCCCGGCCATGCACGAGCCCGGTAGCGTCTGGCCGACCCGGGCGGGGACCGCCGTCAGCAAGGACGTCTGGATGCTGGGCATCGGGGTCGGCCTGATGGCGGACCCCGCGTAACGGAGCGCAGCTGCGGCTCCAGCACCTACATCCAGTCGGCGAACGGCGGCCAGGACAGCAGGCTGTCGACCACCTCGGGCGGCGAGCCATCGTCGGCCGCAGCAGACAGCGTGAAGCGGCCGCGGTAGAACAGCAGCGGGTCGCCAGCGATGCTGTCGCCAAGCCCGGTGACCCGGGCCGTGACCACGTAGTGGTCACCCGCCTCGTGGACGGATTCGACCGAGCAGGCGGCCCAGGTCAGCACGCCGCTCAGGACCGGCAGGCCAGAGGGCCCGGGCGACCAGCTGACCTGGTCGAACTTGTCCGGTCCGCTGGTGCCGAAACGCCGGGCCAGGTCGCGCTGGCTGGCAGCGAGGATGTTGGCGCAGAACTTGCCGCTGACAGCCAGCCGCGGCCAGGTCGTTGATGTCCGGCCCGGGCAGAACAGCACGAGCGGCGGCTCCAGCGAGAGCGCGGCGAACGCCTGGCAGGCGAAGCCGACCGGCTGGGCGGCGTCCATTCCGGTGATGACGGTCACGCCGGTGGCGAAGTGACCGAGCACCTGGCGGAACCGCTCCGGATCGGGCTCGAGCGGAGCTGCTGCGGCGGCCATGCGCTCAGTGTGCGCCGAAGACGTGGCCCCACATGCTGACGGCCGTGGTCTCGCGTGTCACCCAGGAGGTGTCGTCCACGGTCAGCCCGTCGGTGCCGTACTCGATGTCGAAGCCGCCAGGCGTCTGGACGTAGAACGAGACCATGTGGTCGTTGGCGTGTCGGCCGAGCGTCGAGCTGACCGGGGCCTTGCGGCGGCGGCAGCGGTCCAGCGCCAGGCCGACATCGTCCAGTGACGCAACCTCGACCATCAGGTGCACGATCCCGGCCGCAGGTCGCATCGGTGCCAGGGCCAGCGAGTGATGCCGCGGGCAGCAGCCGAGGAAGCGCATCCACACTGGCGGGCCGCCGGCCGGGCGGCCGAAGAACTCGCCGGGCATGCGCATCGAGTCACGCAGCCGGAAGCCGAGCAGCCCGGTGTAGAACGCGAGCGTCTCCTCGTCGTCGGTCGCGGGCAGCACGACGTGGCCCATGCCCTGCGTGCCGGTGACGAAGCTCGTCCCGTAGGCACTGACCGCCGGGCGGCTGTCGAGCGCCGCGCCGCAGAAGATCTCGAGTGAGTTGCCTGACGGGTCGTCGACGTGCAGGAGCCCGGTTACCCGCCGGTCAGCGAGTTCCGCCTGGTCGCCGGGCTTCGCCGCCACCCCGGCGGCCGCCAGGATCCGCGCGACCTCCGCGAGTGCCTGCTCGCTCGCTACCTCCCAGCCGGTAGCGAGGAGCCGGTCCCCGTCGCCGGGCACGACCACGATCCGCGCGGGGAGGTCGTCCATGCGCAGGTAGACCGCAGCGGTATCGGGGCCGCGGCCTTCCGACATCCCGAGCACCCTCGTGCCGAACTCGCGCCAGGCAGCCGGGTCGGCCGACTCGACACGCAGATAGCCGAGCGAGCTGATCAGTCCGGTCATGTCGCGCCCCCGGCCAGGAATCGCAGCGAAAGCTCGTTGAACTCGTCGAACTTTTCCACCTGAGCCCAGTGTCCGCACCCGCCGAAGACGTGCAGCTGCGCCCGGCGAAGCTGCTTGAGCGCGATGAGAGCGCCGTCGAGCGGGTTGACCCGGTCCTCACGGCCCCAGATCAGCAGGACATCGTGCTTCAGCCGGTGCGCTTCGCGCCAGAGCATGCCGTCCTCGGCGTGCTCGCCGAAGAAGGAGGCACCCATGGCCGCAATGCCCGCGAGCGCATCCGGCTGGCTCGCGACCGCAAACCGCTCGTCGATCAGCTCCTCGGTGATCAGCCGCTGGTCGAAGACCATGGTCCGCAGAAACGCGGCCATCTTCTCCCGGCTGGGCCCGGGTGGCGCGGAGAACTCCACGAGCCGGCGGACACCCTCCGTCGGGTCGGGCGCGAAGACGTTGAGGGTCAGCCCGCCGGGTCCCATCAGCACCAGGCGCCCGGTCCGGTCCGGGTAGCGGAGCGCGAACCGGACAGCCGTGCCGCCGCCGAGCGAGTTGCCGATGAGGTGCGCCTTGTCGATGGCGAGGTGCTCGAGCAGGCTGGCCAGCGCGTCAGCGGCAACGGTGAAGAAGTGCGCCGTCGGCGGACGGGCCGCCGACATGCCGTAGCCGGGCAGGTCCATCATCACGGCGCGGAACCGCTTGGCGATGACGGGCATGTTCCGGCCGAAGTTGCTCCACGCCGACGCACCCGGCCCGCCGCCATGCAGCAGGACGACGGTGTCTGCGTCCCCGCGTCCGGTCCCGGCGGGCGCAGCGTCGCACGGACCGGAGTCGTAGTAGCGCACCGGGTACCCGTCGGCATCGAACATCCGCGCACCGAACTCAGTCACCGAGCCCCCCACTGGTCTGCGCGCCGATCAGCACGTGCGGCTCATAGCATGGCATCTGGCGGTACGGGGAGGCCGAACTCGCCGCCGCCGAACAGCGACAAAGCACGCTCTGGGTCGTTGATCGCGTGCACCCGTCCCGCGTGCGCGTCCCGCCAGAACCGCTGGATGGGTGTGCCCGACTTCAGCGCCCGGCCGCCCGAGTTCTCAAACAGCCGGTCCACCGCCCGGATCGCCTGCCCGGTGCCGCGGACCTGGTCGCGCCTGATCCGCAGGCGCAGCTCGACCGGGATTCGCTCGCCCGCGACGGCGTACCCCATGAGCTCGGTCATGTTCCGCTCGAGTGCGAGCCAGGCGCTGTCGATCTCGGCGGCCGCCTCCGCGATCCGCACCTGGGCGAACGGGTCGGCCGCCGCCTTCTGCCCCGCGTATGCCACCCGGACCCGCTCCCGCATGTAGGCCGCGTGCGCGTCGTAGGCCCCGGTCGCCATGCCGATGATCGGGGCGGTGATCCCGTAGGAGAACACCGATCCGTACGGCAGCCGGTACAGCGGCGCCGGGTTCAGCTGCTGGCCAGGACAGTCGAGCCTCGTCACATCCGCAAAGCTCAGCGACCGGTACTGCGGCACGAACACGTCGGCGACGACGATGTCGTTGCTGCCGGTGCCGCGCAGCCCGACGGTGTCCCACACGTCGTCGATGACGTAGTCGGCGCGCGGCAGCAGGAACGTGCGGAAGTCGGTCGGCTGGCCGGCCCCGTCGGTGACAATCTGGCCGAGGAGGACCCAGCTCGCGTGGTCGCAGCCCGACGAGAAGCTCCAGCGCCCGCTGACCCGGTGGCCGCCGTCGACGGCGACTGCCCTGCCGGTCGGGGCGTAAGACGACGAGATACGCGTCGCCGGATCGGAGCCCCACACCTCCTGCTGGGCCCGCGGCTCGAACAGCCCCACGTGCCAGGGATGCACGCCCAGTACCGACGCAACCCAGCCCGTCGAGCCGCACGCGCTCGCGATCAGCCGCACCGCCGAATAGAAGGTGAGCGGATCGGCTTCGATGCCGCCGAAAGCAGCAGGCTGGAGCAGCCGGAAGAACCCCGTTCCCTCAAGGGCCTTGACGGAATCGGCGGGTACGGCTCGTCCGTCCTCGGCCTCCTGGGCGCGATCGCGGAGGACGGGCAGCAGCTCGCGCACGCTCTCGATGACCTCGTGCCCGACGCTGTCCGCCACTGCAGGGCCTCCGATCGCCACGGCCGCAGACCTAGACTAGAACATGTTCTAGTCTAGGGGTAGCCGCGTGACACTCCGGGGAGGGCGCATGGACGGCCGGAGCGGAGTCCGGAGCATCGACGTCGGAGCCCCGCCGTCGAGGTTTGCCCGAGGCTGGCACTGCCTGGGCCTGGCCCAGCCACTGCGGGACGGCAGCCCGCACGCGATCGAGGCATTCGGCACGAAACTGGTGATCTTCGCGGACGCCGCCGGGGAGCTGCACGTGCTCGACGCATTCTGCCGTCATATGGGCGGTGACCTCAGCAGGGGCACGATCAAGGGCGACACGATCGCGTGCCCCTTCCACGACTGGCGGTGGGGCGCCGACGGCAAGTGCGCGAAGATCCCGTATTCACGGCGCGTGCCGCCCACGGCGCGGACCCGTTCGTGGCTGACTCTGGAACGGAACCAGCAGCTCTTTGTCTGGAGCGACCCGCAGGGGAACTCGCCGCCGGAAGACGTGATAATCCCGCGAATCGACGGCGCGTACTCCGATGAGTGGAGCAACTGGACCTGGGATTCCCTGACGGTCGACGCGAACTGCCGCGAGGTGGTCGACAACGTCGTCGATATGGCGCACTTCTTCTATATTCACTTCGCGTTCCCGACCTACTTCAGGAATGTGTTCGAGGGGCATATCGCCTCGCAGTACCTGCGCACCAGGACCCGGCGCGACTATGCACCCGACACGGGCCAGCCGTCGGACGGCAGCGCCGAGATCGGGCTGACGTCAGAGGCCGCCTACTACGGCCCGTCCTACATGATCGACTACCTGACGTACGACTACCACGGCGTACCGATGGACGCAGTCCTGATCAACTGCCACTATCCGGTCACGCCGGAGCAGTTCGTGCTGCAGTGGGGCGTCATCGTGAAGAAGCTGCCCGGGCTGTCGGCCGAGCAGGCCGACAAGGTGGCGGCCAGGTTCGCCAAGTTCGTCGGGCTCGGCTTCGAGCAGGACGTGGAGATCTGGACCCACAAGACCCGCATCGACAACCCGCTGCTGTGCGCGGATGACGGCCCGGTCTATCAGCTGCGCCGCTGGTACGACCAGTTCTACCTGGACGTGGAAGCGATTCCGGCGGACATGGTCGCGCGGCACGAATTCGAGATCGACACCACCCGCGCGGTTGAGGCCTGGGAGGCCGAGGTCGCGGCGAATCTGGCCGCGCGCCAGCCTGCAGCGGCAGCCGGCGCCGACGCTGGCAGCCCGCCATGACCGATGCGCACCTGCCGCGTTCCGCCTTGCCCCGCCCCGGCGAGACCGTTCCGGACGAGCGCACTATGCAGTACCGCCGCGTGGCGTGCGGCCATTGCGGCGCGGTGGTCCAGGCGGCCAAGTTCAGCATTCAGCACACCAGCGTCCAGTGGGACACCGCGGCGGTCCGCCGCTGCGCGGAGTTCGCCCGGCGTAGTGACGCGGGGGAGCAGACCCCCCTGATCGAGCGCTGTGAGGCGATGCGCTCCAGCATCGAGGCGGCCGCCCTCGACGGCCAGCTGCCGGTGGCGCCGCCGTGACGAACGGCGCTCCCGGTCGCGCCGCTGTCGCGGCTGCTGACCGGGCGTTTCACCGGCTGCGGGTGGCGGCGGTAATCCCGGAGACCGACGAGGCCTGCTCGCTCGTCTTTGCGGTGCCGCCCGAGCTGGCCACCGAGTTCGACTACCAGCCCGGCCAGTTCCTCACGCTGCGGATCCCGAGCGACCGCGACGGCTCGGTGGCCCGGTGTTACTCACTGAGCAGCTCGCCGCTGACCGGCGATCCGCTGACGGTGACGGTCAAGCAGACGCCGGACGGGTATGCGTCCCGCTGGATCGCGGCCCACGTGCGGCCGGGCACTGAGCTGGATGTGCTGCCGCCGGCCGGCATGTTCGTGCCGCGATCGCTCGACGACGACATCCTGCTGCTCGCTGCCGGCAGCGGTATCACCCCGGCGATGTCCATCCTGAAGTCGGTCCTCGCGTCGGGCAGCGGCCGGGTCGTGCTCGTTTACGCCAACCGGGATGCGCGATCGGTCATCTTCGGCGCAGCACTGCGCGAGCTGGCAGCGTCGGCCAGGTCACGCCTGGTGGTCGTGCACTGGCTGGACGTCCTGCAGGGCTTGCCGGCCGGACCGCAGCTGGCTCCGCTCATCCGGCCGTTCGCGAGCTACCAGATGTTTGCCAGCGGGCCGGATCCGTTCCTCGCGGCTGTCAGGGAGGCGGCGGCGGCGGTGGGCGTGCCGCCCCGCGCGGTGCGGGTGGAGCGGTTCCTGTCCCTTCAGCACAACCCGTTCGACGTGACGGCTGTTGCCGAGGTGGCGGGAATCGCGGCAACGCTGCAGGTCACCCTCGATGGCGAGACGCAGTCGCTGGACTGGCCGGCTGGCACCCGGATGCTGGACCTGCTCATCGGCGCGGAGCTGGACCCGCCCTACTCGTGCCGGGAAGGCATCTGCGGCGCCTGCGCGTGCAGGCTCTCCGGCGGCAAGGTCGAGATGGCGAACAACGAGGTGCTCGACGACACCGACCTCGCGGACGGCTACATCCTCGCGTGCCAGTCCGTCGCGCTCACTCCCGAGGTTCGGGTCAGCTACGACTGACGCGCACTTCAGGAGCGCGCTACTTCGCCTTCTTGGCCGGGAGCGTGGCGTTGAAGGTCAGCGCTCGCCTGACCCACATCGTGAGATCTTTCTCGGTGTCTGTGCCACCCCGCCCCACCAGGATGAACCCGGCGCTCGGGCCGCGCTGCCCCATCTCGAACGGCCGCGCGGCGGGCTCCGCGAGCGCGGACTCATGGTTCTCAGGCCCGACGCGAACTAGCAGGTCCTCGCCCAGAATGCCGCAGCACATGTTCGCGCCGATCATGAACGTCAGGCCGCCGAACATCTTCTTCTCTGTCGTCGTCGCCCCGGCCGCCGACAGCGCCGCCCGGGTCCGATCGGCCAGGTCCTCGTCAAAGGCCATCTCGCCTCTCCTTCTGGGCTAGGCAGCGCGCGGCGGCTCGCCGTCCACGAGCCAGCCGGTCAGCTCGGCCAGACCGGCGACGTGGCGGTGCGAGCCGTCGCAGAAGTCGTACGGGTCCACGTGGACGGGATGCAGGCCAGCCCGGTGCGCGCCGTCGACGTCGAACCTGATGGTGTCGCCCACGTAGAGGCTGCGCTCCGGCGGGACGCTGAGCACGTCGAGCGCGAGCTGGAAGATCCTCGGGTCCGGCTTCTCGACGCCAACCAGGTGCGAGTCGATCACGGTGGCCACCTGAGGGAGATCGCCGCCCGCGACCGAGCAGACTCCGTGCTGCTCGAGCCACTGCGCGACGGTTCCCCACGCGTTCGACACGACGGCGAGCTGGTAGCCCGCCCCCGACAGTGCCCGCAGCGCGTCGGCGGCGCCGGGCACCGCGACCCACGCCGTGCTGGCCATGACGTCCTCGATGAGCGCAGCCGCTGCCTCGAGAGAGTCGTCAGGGACGCCGATCTCTACCGCGATGGCCCGGCGGTGGGCCCGCCAGTCGATCGGCTGCATCTGGTCGAGGAGGGGCAGCGTCGCGTAGTGCGCGCGACGCCAGTCCTCCGGAGTCGACTCGCAGTCGAGGGTTGCGATGGCAGCCCGCCCGGCTTCGGCGTCTGGCAGCAGCAGCACGCCGCCGGCGTCGAACACCACGGCATCGATCTCCCCGCGCTCCGGGAATGTCAGCAGGCTCACGACCGCACCCTACGCGATGCCGGGCTTGTGCCATGCGACGCACGGAGCGGGGGCCAGCCGCTGGGCACTGGCCAGAACTGAAACGTGTTCTACCATGGACGGCGAGGCGGCGACGGACGACGGAGGGCTGATGGCAGCCGGTGAGCCGGGCTTCGACTTCGACTTCGTCGTCGTGGGCAGCGGTGCCGCGGGCATGACGGCTGCGCTGACCGCCGCGCTCGAGGGGCTCCGCACCGTGGTACTGGAGAAGACGGAGTTTTTCGGGGGCTCGACGGCTCGTTCCGGCGGCGGAGTCTGGATTCCCGGCAACGCCGTGCTGCGCCGGTGCGGCGTGACCGATACAGCCGAGCAGGCCAGCCGTTACCTCGCATACGTCGCGGGGGATGAGACACCCGCGGCACTGCGGACAGCCTTCCTGGAGCACGGGCCGGCCATGCTGGACCTGGTCCTGGCGAATACGCCCGTCGACTTCACCTGGGTGCGCGGCTACGCGGACTACTACCCGGAGGCCCCCGGCGGCCGAGTCGGCGGCCGCTCGGTCGAGCCGAGACTGCTCGACGCCAGCGTTCTCGGGCCGGACGCCGCGAGCCTGCGGCCGCCGTACCTGCCCGCGCCCGCCGGGATCACGGTGACGCAAGCCAACTACCGATGGATGAGCCTGGGCACCAGCCACCCGCGCGCCATCACGACGACTGCCAGGGTGACCGGCCGCATGATCGTGAGCAAGCTGCGCCACCGGCAGTTGCTCAGCATGGGACAGGCGCTCGCCGCCGGACTGCGGGCCGGCCTAACCCGGGCCGGCGTCCCGGTCTGGCTGAGCACGCCGATGACCGGGCTGGAGATGAGCGGCGGCCGGGTCACCGGCGTGCGCGCAGAACGCGACGGCCAGCCAGTCGTGATCCGGGCCGCTCGCGGCGTGCTGCTGGCAGCCGGCGGGTTCGAGCGCAGCGCGGAGATGCGGGACCGCTATCAGCGCGCGCCGATCGGCACCGAGTGGACTGTCGGCTCGCCCGGCAACACCGGCGACGGGATCGAGGCCGGCGCGGCGGCTGGCGCCGTGCTGACGCTCATGGACGACGCCTGGTGGGGGCCGTCGATCCCACTGCCCGGCGGGCCGGTGTTCTGCCTGGCCGAGCGCAGCCTGCCCGGCTCCATCTTCGTGAACGCCGCTGGCGAGCGGTTCATGAACGAGGCCGCGCCGTACGTCGACGCCGTGCACGCCATGTACGCCAGGCACACCGACAACAACCCGCACATTCCCTGCTGGATGATCGCCGACCAGCGGTACCGCAACCGGTACGTGTTCACAGGCGTGCCGCCGCGTAAGTCGCTGCCGCGGCGCTGGTATGCGTCCGGCGCGGTGGTCCGGGCCGGCTCGCTGGCCGAGCTGGCGAGCCAGATCGGCGTCAGCGGCGACGGCCTGGCCAAGACAGTCGAGCAGTTCAACGAGTTCGCCAGGACCGGCAAGGATGCCGAGTTCGGTCGTGGTGACTCGGCCTATGACCAGTACTACGGGGACCCGAACTGCAAGCCCAACCCGAACCTGGCCCCGCTCGCTGAGCCGCCGTTCTACGCCATCAAGATCGTTCCCGGCGATCTCGGCACCAAGGGCGGGCTGAGCACCGACGAGCGTGCGAGGGTCCTGGGCGAGGACGGCACTGCCATTCCGGGACTGTACGCGGCCGGCAACACCAGCGCCCTGGTCATGGGCCGCAGCTACGCGGGGCCGGGCGCCACCATCGGCCCCGCCATGACGTTCGGCTACCTCGCCGCCCTGGACGCCGCGTCGGGCGGCTGAGGGGATTCGTCTGGCCGGGCACGTCAGAATCGTCGCATGGCCGTTGCGCGTTCCATCGGGTTGTTCATCGCTGCCGGGCTCGCCGAGATCGGCGGCGGCTATCTCGTCTGGCGGTGGCTGCGAGAGGGAGCTCCCGCCATCGTCGGCGTCATCGGCGCGGCGGTGCTCGTGCTGTACGGGGTGATCCCGACGCTGCAGCGCAGTCACGACTTCGGTCGGATCTACGCAGCCTACGGCGGGGTGTTCGTGGTCGCCTCGCTGCTGTGGGGCTGGGGAGTCGACGGGAGCCGCCCTGATCGCTACGACGCCATCGGCGCGGTCGTCGTCCTGATCGGCGTCGCCGTGATCTTCTTCGCGCCCAGAAGCTAGCGACTTCCGGAATTGTCGTAGGCGTCCTCTACCGTGGCCCTGTGCCGATGAAGATCAGCGAGGTAATTCGCCTGTTAGAGCGCGATGGTTGGCTGCTCAAACGCACGGCGGGGTCACATCGGCAGTATGTCCATCCGATCAAGCACGGCGTCGTTACCGTCGCGGGCAAACCCAGCGCTACCTTGAAGCCGAAGACTGAGGCGAGCATTCTGAGACAGGCTGGCCTGCGTGGGGAGCAGCAATGAAGGGAGCGGCCGTGCGGGGCTACATCGTGGTGTTCGAGGGGGACGAGGACTCGGGCTTTTCGGCCTACTCGCCCGATCTGCCTGGTGTCGTGGCGGCTGGCACTTCGCGCGCAGAGACAGAGGACCTCATGCTTTCGGCCATGGCCGCGCACATCGCAGCGCTCCGCGAGGCAGGCGAGCCTGTACCGGATCCGTCCGATGCAGAAAGTGTCACGCTGCTCGATCCGGCCCCTGCTTAAGCGTCCGATCATCGTGGCGTCCGCGCGGCCTGTGAGCGTCATCGGGGAGCTGTTCGCCAGCGAGGGCGCCGCTGACTACCTGGGCGAGCCGGTCACCCAGGCCGCGCACATGCTGCAGGCCGCGGCGCTGGCCGAGCGCTCGGGCGCTCCGCCCGCGCAGATCGTGGCGGCGCTGCTCCACGATGTGGGCCACCTGACCGGCGCCCGAAGCGGTCGCGACCTGATGGAGGGCACCGACAACCGGCACGGCGACCAGGGCGCGAGCTGGCTCGCCCAGTGGTTCGGCCCCGAGGTGACCGAGCCTGTCCGGCTGCATGTCGATGCCAAGCGGTACCTGTGCGCCGTCGAGCCGGACTATGTCGGCCGGCTGTCACCGGCTTCGGTGTTCACGCTGGCCGTCCAGGGCGGCCCGATGCGGCCCGGCGAGATCGCCACCTTCGAGGCCAGCCCGTTTGCGAGCGCCGCCTGCCAGGTCCGGCGGTGGGACGACGAGGCCAAGGTCCCGGACGCGCTGGTGCCGCCGTTCGGGCACTACGCGCCGCTGCTGGCGGCGCTGGAGCGGTAGGCCTGCTGCCCAGGCGGCCGCGGCCGGGGGAGCGGCTGCGGCCGCCAACGACCACGTTCCCCGCGTGAGCTTTTTCCGGATCGCCGATACTGAGGCGGGGGCTGGCGTCAGGAAAGGGGGCCTGGGTCTTGATGCGCTATGACCGGGTCGTTGTCAAGCTGAGCGGCGAGGCGCTGGCGGGAGAGGCCGGGTCGGGCGTGGATCCGGCGAGCCTCGCCCGGGTGTCCGGTGAGGTCCTCTCGGTCCGGGAACTCGGCGTCCAGGTCGCTGTCGTGGTAGGCGGGGGCAACTTCTTCCGCGGCCGGATGGCCGAGGGCTGGGGCATCAGCCGGGCCGAGGCGGACAACATCGGCATGCTGGGGACGGTCATGAACGCCCTGATGCTGCGTGGCGCCCTGACCGCGCGGACTGACATCGACATCCGGGTGATGACCGCGGTCCCGATCCAGACCGTGGCCGAGCCGTTCATCCGGCTGCGCGCGATCCGGCACCTGGAACACGGCTCGATCGTGCTGCTGGCAGGCGGCATCGGCCAGCCGTACGTGACGACCGACTACCCCGCCGTGCAGCGCGCCCTCGAACTCGAGGCCGATGCGCTGCTCGTGGCCAAGCGCGGAGTCGACGGCGTCTATGACAGCGATCCCAAGATCAACCCGAACGCCGTGCGGTACGAGCGGCTGACCTACGACGAGGCGCTCGCGGCAGGGGTGAAGGTCATGGACACGAGCGCATTCGTGCTGGCCAACGAGCAGTCCCTCACCATGCACGTGTTCGACGTCGCGGCCGCCGGGGTGATGCGGAAGATCTGCGAGGGCCTGGACCTGGGGACGCGGATCACGGTCAAGGACTGACGCCGGACCCAGGCCGTGCGGATGGCTCACGCCGCTGGCTGCTGTCCGTTTTCCGCCTGGCGCCGCCAGAGCGCCCGGCAGAGCAGCGCCACCAGGCAGGCGCCGATCGCCGAGGAAACCAGCCCGGCGATGTGCGACGTGCTGGCGACCGGCTGGTGGCTGCGGGCGCTCAGCCACAGCCCGGTGCCGAGTTCCGGCGCCACGTAGAGCGACCAGCAGCCGATGGCGAGCAGCCATCCCGGCTGGCGCGCCAGCCAGCGGCTGCTGCGGCCGGCCGGGAGCGGTCGCGCGGTGGCGGTGCGCCAGCTGCGGACGCCGAGACGCACGAGCCCGGCGGTGAGGACTGCCCCGGCGGCCAGCAGCCCGATCCGCACCGCCCAGGTCGCGCCGATGCTCCGGCCCGGATAGCCGAGCGCGACGACGAGGAGCACGACGCACCAGAGGGCGACGGCCGCGACCGCCACGGCGCGCAGGACGCGCTCGCTGAGCGTAGGTTCCCGGTTCATGCTGCGGCGGTTCCTTAATCGCGGTGACGGAGCGCCAGCAATCGGATCATAACCGGCCCACCCGGCCGGGCCGAGCGCCAGGCGCGTGCCGGCGCAGGTAACGGGCCCGTGCTAGGCCGGGCGCCGCCGCGTGCGGACGAGGTCGGCGAGCACGTTCAGGCCGAGCGCGCCAGCCGGGACCAGCGTGACGAGCGCGGGGATCTGGTACCGCCAGGAGAACACGAAGAGGTCCGACACCAGCAGCAGGAACACCGCCGACCCGAAGAACAGCAGGCAGGCCAGCGCGAGCTGACGCGTCCGGGCATCCAGCCGGCGCCGCAGCAAGGCGATCAGCGAGCCAGCCAGGCCGGTGATGGTGAACAGCGCGAGCAGCGGGCCGGGCGCGAAGCCGCCGTCGAGCTGGTAGTGGTGCAGGAAGTCCGCGACCGGCCGCCAGACGGTGGCGGGCCCGCCGCCGTACTGCCGGGTCATGGCGTCGACTTCTGCCCTGGTGGCGTGCGGCGTGAAGTACTGGAACGTCCGCGGGAACTGCCAGCGGGAGATCGGCGGGTCACCGGGCGCAGTGTGCCGGCTCACGGCGTAGAGCTTCAGCACGTCGCGGCCATACCCCTGGAGCACCCGCAGCGGCTGCTGCTTGAGCACAGCCGAGTTGAAGCTCGTGATCGTGGCGTTGACCTCGCCGCGCGGCAGGCTCCGGTAGATCGTCTGGACCGGCGACGCCGGGTTGAACGCCAGCCAGTCATCGCCCTTGGCCTGCTGCGCCGCGGTCGGGCAGATCGCGCGCTCGGTGGCAGTCAGCCTGATGGTGCGGCAGTCCACCACTGCGGCGGTCCGGCCGTACAGGGACGTCACGCCCTGATGCGAGAGCCCGAACAGGCCGGTAGCGAGGAACGAGCCCGTGCTGTAGGCCAGGATCGGCACCGCGAAGGCGACGAACAGCGCAGCGGCCCGGCCGAGGGCGCGCCGCCAGCCGCCGCCAGCCGCGAGCAGGTAGATCATCGCGGGCAGCACCAGCGCCTCGCCCACCTGGGCGACGGTCGCCGCGGTCCCGAGCACCACGCCCGCCGCGACGACCCGCCGCCAGCCTGGGTCGGGCCGCCACAACAGGATCACTAGGCCGGCCACGATCAGCGCCTCGAACCACACGGTGGGCATGATCGTCTGCTCTTGCTGCAGCTGGTAGCCGTCGAGCAGGACCGGGGCGATGGCCAGCGCCGCGAGCCACCGCGAGGTTCCCCGGCGCAGCAGCAGTACGTAGAGCGCGACCGCGATGGCGAGCCCGAGCAGGTGCTGCACTGCGGCGACAGTGTCGAAGTTCGCGACGAACAGGATCGCGCGCAGGGGCGCCTTGTAGCCCTCGGGGTCGTTGCCCATCGAGCTCTCGATGTACTTGACGGAGTCGATGTAGAACAGCGCGGGGCGGTAGGCGAGCAGGGCGAGCACGCGCAGGACCAGGCCGGCTACCAGCAGCGCCGCGGCTAGCCAGTGCCGCCGCACCAGTGATCCGGCGGCGATCCGGCGCCGTGCGGCGGGGTCAGGCGCCGCGGCGGCCGCGTCGGTGCTGGCGGTGGCGGATGAAACGACCCCGTTCCCTCCCAGAACCGTCACCAGGGGGTCGCGGTCAGCTGGTGCGCCCTGGCCCGCCCGTGACTTCTCCGTGGTCATACGCGCCCGGGGGGTACCCATCCCCCGCTGGAGTGCCAGAGGGCCAGGGTGACCGTGACGATCGTCAGCCAGCGGGTCATCCGGTTGCGCGGAACCTGGGTCAGGGCGACCCACGGCAGCGCGGTGTACCAGGCGAACGTCCACGGCGACACGATCACGAACGCGTACGTGAGCGCGAATGGCGTGACGACCTCACGCGGCTGGTCGGCCGAGATCCGCTGGTAGACCAGCCAGGCAACGACAAACAGGCCGATGATGGAGCCGATGCTAATCAGCAGGGCCAGGCTCATGTGGTAGTGCTTGGCGACGGCGTACGGGATCCACCAGGGCGACGGCAGGGATACCCAGCGTGACCCGTCGAACACGGGTTTCAGCGAGTCCAGGCCGTAGAAGCTGTACTCGAGGGCGACCGTAGCCATCGTGACGAGCGTGATCCTGGCGATGCGCAGGTACTCCCGCCGGCGCAGCAGGACCCAGGCCAGACCGAGCGCGACGAGGCCCTCGGTGACCTTCACGCCGCAGCCGATGCCGAGGATCAGGCCGATCGCGACGTCGGACCATACCCCTCTGGTGAGCCTGGCTAGCTGGATCGCCGCGATTGCCGCTGCGGCCACGAACGTGTCGAAGTGCCCGCCGCCGACGAGTTGCTGAATGAGGACCGGGTTCGCGGTCCAGAACAGCGTCGCGCGAACGGGGTCGTCGGAGGTCTTGAGCAGCAGCAGCCCGACGGCGAGGAACATCGCGCCGTTGAGCATCATCAGCACCCAGATGGTCGTCTGAACGCTTCCGCCGCCGATGTGGGCCGCGAAACTCTGGATCCAGGTGGCGAAGGGGCCGTAGACCGAGGGCTGGTGCTGCCATAGCTTGCCGACGACGTCGATGTACGGGGATTTTTGCTGGCTGAGGAATGTGAGGCTGTTGGCCGAGTACGGGTCCCGGCCGAGCGAGGCGATCCGGCCGTAGGCCGCGTAGCTGGCGGTATCTGAGGATCCGACCGGGGTCAGGCAGACCATGATCGTGACCACGATGGTGCTGGCCAGGAGCAGCTTGCGCGGATCCGGGCGCCAGCCCTGGCTCGCCGCCCACAGCATCCCGGCCAGCCCCAGGCAGGCAAGGATGTCGCCGCTGTAAAGGGTTGCCGCAGCGACGATGTCGTGCAGGCCTGGAGCTGCCTTCACCTCGTGCTGGTGGCCGAGCAGCCGCGCCACCAGGTCGGTCAGCGGCAGCCTGACGTTCTGCAGGGTCTCGGCGTTCGGTGCGGTCGCGCCGACGATCATCCCGAGCAGTAGGCCAAGCCCGGCCACGGACACCGCGACCCTGGGGTGCGCGAGCCTGCTCCACGAGAGCTTGCGGATGACCGCGCTCATGAGCCGCTCGATCGGGCCGTGCGGCTCGGCTGGGAGGGTCGGAGCAGCTGCCGGGCCGCTCGGTGCGGGTGGCGCCGTCACGGGGAGGCCGGTGCGCTCAATAACACCCGCCTGGCCTGCAAGGGCGGGCCCGGGGTGACCGTTACCGCTGGCGGGGCTGCTCGCCCCTGAATCCGCCTCCTTGACCGGTCCGGATGGATCGGCAGGGCCGGCGGACACCTGCGTCACGTGGCGCCCACCTCCATCGGGAGACCTGCTTGACCAGCTGCCCGGCCCGCATCGGCGCTTTTCTGGACTCCCCGATACCTTCTTATCGCTCGGCCGACCCTTGGTTGCGGACTGTTGATCAGCCTAGGGCGACCGCAGGTGCGTCCGCGCCGGATTCGTCGGATATCGTACCCGCTACCGAGACCGGAGGGCGCCACCGTCGTGATCACCGGGATCGATGGTACAGGGACCGCTGCGTGATCCAGCTCACCACCGGACCCCGCGGGCCCCGTGGTGGTCTACTGGACGCAGCCAGCCAGGCTCCGGCCATCCGCCCTGGGGTTCGGTGCCGAGGCCGGCCGAGAGCCGCCGGGAGGGTGCGCGACTGTGCCAGCAGATCACCTGAGCGCGGAGCGGCGACGCCGGTTCTGGGACAGGAGTGCAGCGGGCTACGACCGGCAGATGCAGTTCGCCGAGCGCTACTTCCTGGGCGACAGCCGTGCCTGGGTCTGCTCGCAAGCCGCAGGCCGCACGCTGGAGGTCGCCATCGGGACCGGCCTGAACCTGCCGTTCTATCCGGCCGGCGTCCAGCTTGCGGGCGTCGATCTCAGCCCGGCGATGCTCGCGCTGGCTCGCCACCGCGCCGCCGATCTCGGCCGTGCGGTCGATCTTCGCGAGGGTGATGCGCTCGCGCTGCCGTTCCCCGACTCGTCGTTCGACACCGTCGTCTGCACATTCGGGCTGTGCGCCGTTCCCGACGACGGCCGGGCGGTCGCCGAGGCCGTCCGGGTGCTGCGGCCGGGCGGGCTGCTGCTGCTTGCCGACCACGTCGAGGGTGCCGCCTGGCCGGTGCGGGTCATTCAGTGGCTGATCGAGATCGTCAGCGTGCCCCTGCAGGGCGAGCACGCGCTGCGCCGGCCGCTGCGTCACGTCGAGGCTGCGGGCCTGGAGATTACGCGGCGCGAGCGCTTCAAGCTCGGAATCGTCGAGCGGCTGGCCGCGCGGAAGCCAGTCGCGGCATCGTAGCGACCGCGGGCGGCGGAGCGGCTGCCAGCCTCCAACGGGATCGAGTCCTGGCGATGGGTGTGGATTTGCTGTCGCTATGACGACAGCAAATCCACACCCATGAGCCATCCGCAGCGCGTTTACCGAGCCGAAAGTTCATTAACCGGACAAATAGCCGTGGGTGGCGGCTAGCTGTTCACCTGCAACGGGCGATGTGAGCGCCTGCCTCGCGGGAAAGCGTTGATGAATGCGTGCTGTCTGAGCCAGGCGCGCGACGGGGCACCCTGGGCGGCACGCGTGACCGGGGGCTGTCATGCGTAAGGCCGCGATCACCAGCGGCGTGATCGGACTGATCCTGCTGGTTGCCGCTGGGCTGCTGGCCTGGTGGATCACTCCGACCTTCGCTGCGAGGCTGCCGGGCAATTACAACAAGACCCGCACCTACGACGGCACGGTCCACAGCCTCTTCGACCCCGCCGCGCTGGCCGGGGCCAACCCGGCCTCGGCCGTCAGGAAAAACCTGCCCGCAACGCTCACGCAGAATGTGAAGACCGTGCAGACGTCGGGCAACACCGCGCTGATCCAGCAGACCGCGACGATCAAGGCCGCCGGGAGCCAGGTCGGGAGAACCGTCTCGCGCTACGCGGTCAACCGGCAGACCCTGATGGCCACGAGAAGCCACCCCGGCGGCTGGAACGTGACCCCGGCGAGCGGCATCACCGTCAGCTGGCCGCTCGGCGCCAAGAAGCAGACCTACACCGGCTGGGTGTCCCAAACCGAGACGACCACGCCGCTGAGGTACGTGCGGGAGGCGCAGCAGGGCGGGACCGATACCTACGTGTACCAGGCCAACGTGCCGCCGACCCCGATCAAGAACCCGCAGGTGCTCGCGGCGCTGCCGACGTCGCTGCCGACCTCGCTGCTGCCCAGCCTGCTGCACGCCGGGCTCGTCTCGGCGGCCCAGATCGCCGACCTGTCCCGGATCTTCCCCGGCGCGACGTCAATCCCGCTCGGCTACACCTACCAGAACAGGAATACCTACTACGTCTCGCCCGCCAGCGGGCTGGTCGTGAACGTCAACAATAACGAGACGCAGATGGGCGGCGTGAAACTGCCGACCGGCCAGATCGTCCCGTTCATCCCGGTGCTGGATTACAGCTATCACGCCAGTCCGGCCAGCCTGTCGCAGGCCGCCTCGGACGCCAAGAGCAGCAGCAGCGGGATCACGCTCCTCGGCGTCACGCTGCCGATCATCGCGGCGGCGCTCGGATTCCTGCTGCTGGTCCTCGCGGTGCTCCTGTGGATGCGCGGGCGCGCTCGCGGCAAGCCGGTCGAGCGCGAGCACGGCGGTCATCGCGCGCCGAGCCCGGTAGGCCGGGTCAGGTAAGAACCTCCTCGGGCGTTCTGCCGGCGCGCACCTTGACGTAGTCACCGCGCTCGCGATGGAGAGAGGGGAACGGGGAGGCCGGTGATCGCGGCCGTCGTGTCGCGTGCGGCGCTAGCGATCCGCGACACCGCGATCTAGCATTCGCTGATGGCTAAGATCGATCGCCGGGTACTGGTGTGGGACTGGGTCCTGCGGCGCCAGGGCTCGGTCGCCGGAATGAGTGACGACAAGGTCATCGCCAGGCAGTCCGTTCACGTGCCGAGCAACGCGCTGGTCAACCGGATCTTCGGCGCACTGGCGCCGGGTACTGAGGTGCGCGACCAGACCATCGACGGCCCGGCCGGGGACATCCCCGTGCGCGTCTACCGGCCCGCGGACGCTCTGGCTGGCGGCCGGCCGCTGATCGTCAACATTCACGGGGGCGGGTTCGTCTTCGGCACGCTGCGCCTCGCCGACTGGATGTGCAGCTCGGTGGCCGTCAGGGTAGGCGCCGTCGTGGTGTCCGTGGACTACCGCCTGGCGCCCCTGCA
>Ga0123356_10002894_pt1 | contig 18186 bp, 16 predicted proteins | sample TergutEmb28metaG_2_FD_92546 | JGI IMG/M metagenome (GOLD analysis project Ga0123356, IMG submission 92546) | Embiratermes neotenicus P3 segment gut microbial communities from Petit-Saut dam, French Guiana - Emb289 P3 | ecosystem: Host-associated > Arthropoda: Insects > Digestive system > Gut ...
CGCTCTGGGAAGTAGCGACGTCCCCAGCTACAACATTGCCGTGGTTGACAACGATTCCAGCCCCCTGTCGTCCTCGTTTATCTCCGATGCCCTGACCCCGACATCAACCCTTAACGTCAGCCTCACCTCATCGGCCGAGGAGGCTTTAGATGGTCTTAAGCTGGGTAACTATTCCGTCTTTATCATCATCCCACCAGGTTTTGGGGAGGCAGTTAGTGCTATTCGGACCGGTACCCCCGCCAATATTAGCCTTGACCTAACCTACGATGTGAATGAGATAGCTATCTCTGGCGAGATCGCCCAGACGATAAACGCAGCACTATGCGAGTTTGCCGCCGTTCAGATACCCATCACCATAAACGCTCACCCGGCTGACATCCAAGCCAAAGTCACCCCGATGGGCTTTATGGCTGTAGGCATCATTATTTTCGGGTTACTAATAATGATTCCCACATCAGCACGAATTATGGCACGTGATAAAGAGAACGGATGCCTGTCGCGCCTGCTTACCACCCCCACCCGGCCATGGGAGTTCATCTTGGGATACAGCTTGTGCCTGCTACTCATTGCCATTTTTCAAATAATTCTGTTCCTGTTTCTCGGATGGTTATTCGGTATGGCTATTATTGGCAACTTAGTCCTGGCTTTCCTGGTTTTTGTACTTACAGCCATCACCAATATTGGCCTGGGCATGGCTGTGGCAGCCCTATCTAAGTCAGTTAGCCAGGCTGAACCCCTTACATGGCTATTCTCTATGCCCCTCGCCGCTCTTTCCGGAGTTTGGTTCTCCATTACTATTATGCCGCCATACGTTCAATTCATTGCCAAACTATTTCCCTATGCCCACGCTGTCGAAGCCGCTAGGGCTATACTTTTGCGCGGGGCTGATCTGGCAACAGTAGGGAGTGAGATTTTATTCCTTGTGGCCTGGGCAATATGCGCCACTCTGCTCGGAATTTTCCTGTTTAGTCGCACGATGAGGGCTTAGCCACGCAAATGATACTCCCCGTAGCAAGCTGCGAGGTATCAGACCTTGCTCGCTTCGCTCGCCTCACGGAACGCAGCAGAGCTGCGAGTTGTTAAACACGAACGGAATTAAACATGAACGGAATAAATAGCAATGATTGATACGCGTTTTAATTGTCTGCCCACTATGATCGGCAGCCTGCCTCATCGCAATCCGCAGCAGGCCTGTGCCCTAGTTGCGCACTACCTAAAAGATATTCCCTCTTGGCCGCAGCTCCCCAACCTCGGTCCTCAAGAAAGCATGGTCACCCAATATGGCGAAGGCTTCCCGGGCCTCACTGTAACCGATGGGAAAATGGTTGTGAACACCACCCTTGATTTTGATCATTGTCTAGAGGTCATCTACAAGGCATATATTGAAGGCAACGCCGAAGCCTTGCCGATGAGTGCTTCCTGCGCCGCCGGGTTGCATGAGTTTCTTAAGCTTGACCGACTTACCCCTCTGGCTGCAAAGGGTCAAATTATCGGGCCAATCAGCTTCGGGCTAACCGTTCGTGATACCACCGGTAAGGCCATCCTGTACGACGAAACACTCTCCGATGCCGCCGCCCGGCTCCTTCATCTAAAGGCCAGGTGGCAGGAAATCAGGCTACGCCAGATCTCTCCGCGCACCATAATTTTTATGGATGAGCCAGGCATGACCTCGTATGGCTCGGCTTTCTTTAACCTGCCCAAAGAACAAGTTATTTCCCTCATTGATATCACCCTTTCTGGCATTGTCGGCCTGAAAGGCATTCACTGTTGCGGAAATACCGATTGGGGGCTAATAACTGCCACCTCGGCAAACGTTCTGAGTTTCGATACTTATAACTATGGCCCTTCGCTGGCCCTTTTCCCAGACGACGTAAAGGAATTCCTGGCCCGCGGCGGGGTGGTAGCTTGGGGCATTATACCCACCAGCGAGGTATTGGCACAGGAGGGTATTGCTAGTTTGCAGGACCGGTTAGAGGATGCCATGGCCCCCTTTACCCGTCAGGGCGTCCCTTTCGCACGCCTCAAGGAGCAATCCATACTCACCCCCGCCTGCGGGCTGGCGGCATTCTCCGAAGATGGAGCCGAGCAGGCGCTACAAATGCTCGCAGGGCTCTCTGCACGCATGCGAGGCGAGGCCATGCCCTAATAAGCATTAGGCTATGCATCCATAGTCCCTCAGCTAAGCCAAAGTGCAATTACCGACGTTATAAGCTATACTGTGCCAGACTCACGAAATGGCAACAGTGTGCCCTTGCAAATACAGGAGGGATTATCTCGCCCCCCCTCCCCAGATAACGAGGGCGAATTATTACACAGGAGGAGACCATGACCGCAACCCAGGATGAAAAAAATGCAGAAATCTTCGAACAGGTGTGGCTAAAAGCCACCACCCGCATAAGCGACCTGATCAAGGACCCCGCCGAAGAAAAGTTCCTGAAATCGATCGTTATGGGGGGCACAGTTGCTGCCGAGGCTATTGTCAGTAGCACCGCTGCAAGCGAGTTCTGGGGCGAAGGCAACATCGCTTGGGCAGATGAGATAAGCCAACTTCTTTCTTTCCTCATGCTAAGCCAGTGCTACCGCTGGGTCACAGAGAAAATCGATGAGGGACAATCGCCTCTACCTAAGGAAGTAATAGTCACTAGGCTCATTTATGCTTTCGGCACCGAGCCAGAGCAGTCTCTTGATGATTTCGCGCGCTTTGATGCCCAATTTAACCATGACTTGGACACAAAGCCACACATCGTCCATGCGGCCAGTTTTATCTTGGGCCGCATCTGTGAAATCGCCGGTCACCCCTGTTTTGCTTGGGGAAAAATCAAATTCCCAGTAGATGAGCTTACTAGTCTGGCAAAAAAGGGTGTTATTATAGACAGCGAGCCTATTCGCGGCCAGAATGACATCAACGTCGTTACCACCAGTATTTCCATGGGCCTTGAGGCAATGAACAAATTCCACGACGAATCGAGCTAGCCTGACTCAGCCCCATACGACAATGGGTTTATGACTACCTAGGGCAAGTAATAGTTTTAAGGCACTGTTATGTCTGAACTAAATCACCTCATTGACTCCTTCTCCAATACTGCCGCCTATCCCGGGCAACCTAGGGGTGTGAGAGTTATTCAGACGCAGATGTCAGTGGTTTTTCTAACCGACGAGTTCGTCTACAAGATCAAAAAGCCCGTTAATCTGGGCTATGTTGACTATACCCAACTTGAGCGCCGCAAGTATTACTGCGAGCGCGAGGTGGCCCTAAATAGGCGCCTCAGCTCAGCGGTATACTTGGGGGTTGTGCCAATCACCGCTAATGGCAACCAGCTTGTTCTGGAAGGAACTGGCACCCCTGTTGAGTACGCCGTCAAGATGCGCCATCTGCCCGACGATCGGCTACTGGACAACCTTCTCAGGCAGAATAAGGCCACTGACGCCATGATGGCGCAGGTGGCCGCCAAGGTTGCCGATTTTCACCGAAGCGCAGAAACCAATGAGGAAATTGCCCAATTCGGCCGCCTTGAGGCCATAACCCGCAACATCGAGGAAAACTTCATCCAGACCGAAAAATACATTGGTCGGGCCATCTCGCCTGAACAATTCACCACGATCCGCAATTATGCTCGCCATTTTCTCCAAGAAAACGAAGGGCTCTTTGCCCAACGCGTTTCAGAGGGCCGCGTGCGCGATTGCCACGGCGACCTGCACGCCCAGCATGTCTGTTTCTGCCAAGACTTATATATCTTCGACTGTATCGAGTTTAACGAACGCTTTCGCTACAGCGATACCGCCGCCGAGGTAGCATTTCTCACCATGGATTTGGAGCACAGTGGGCGGGCCGATCTGGCACGCTCTTTCGTGGATACCTACATAGCCAAAAGTGGCGACAACGATTTGACCAAACTCCTGAGCTTCTATAAGTGTTACCGCGCCTACGTACGGGGTAAGGTCAACTGCTTTAAGCTGGACGACCCCTACATTTCCGAGGGCGACCGCAGCGTTGCCCTGGCCACCGCCCAAGGCTACTTTGATCTTGCCGCGGCGTATACCCGCACCAAACCCCTGCTAATCATCACAATGGGATTCGCTGGCACCGGCAAAACAACGCTGGCCTTGGAACTGGCTGGGCGGTTGGGTGCCGTTTATCTTTCCTCCGATGTTACCCGCAAGAACATAGCAGGCATCCCCCTCACCGAACACCGTTACCGTGAACCTGAGGAAGGCATCTACTCAGCCGATTTTACCCGCCGCACTTACGACACCCTCTACCAAGAGGCCGCAAAGTGCCTGGCCGCAGGTTACCCGGTTATCTTGGATGCCGCTTTTCTGAAGGCCCACGAAAGGGCTGAGGCCCAACAGATTGCCACCCAAGCCGGGGCGGACTTTTATATTCTGGAGTGCTTTGCAGACCCTAATACCGTAAAGGCCCGCCTTGATGCACGCCAGGGACAAACCATTGTCTCTGACGGCCACTGGGAAATATACCTAAAACAGCAAGAATGGTTTGAACGCCCAAATACCAACGAACCCACACAAGTCACTGTTGACACCTCTCAGCCGCTGGGGCAAAATGTAAGGCAAGTTTTGTCTCAGATAACAGGCTTGGGCAATTAATCAAACAGACAAGCACTGAGTACTTGTTGCACTCTTAATTATTTGTAGTATAAAGCAGGTTGAGTTATGAACTATGATGTCAAGGACTTAAAGCTTGCCCCCGAGGGGAATCTCCGTATTGAATGGGCAGGGCGGGACATGCCTGTACTGGCTCAGGTTAAGGAGCGTTTTGGCAAAGAGAAACCCTTTCAGGGTATCCGCATTGCCGGCTGTTTGCACATCACCACAGAAACAGCCAACCTGGGCCTTGCCCTACAGGCAGGCGGGGCCGAGCTGGTGTTGTGCGCCTCCAACCCCCTCTCTACCCAGGACGACGTGGCAGCAGCCCTGACAAAGGCTGGCATCCCAGTAGGAGCCATCAAGGGCGAGGACGGTACAACTTACTACCGCCACATCGAAACTGCCCTGAAAATTAAGCCTCAGCTTACGATAGATGACGGCGCCGATCTGGTGACCACCATCCACACCAAGCACCCCGAACTCCTAACAGGGATTATCGGGGGTACCGAGGAAACAACTACCGGCGTTATCCGCCTTCGCAGTATGGAGCGAAGTGGCCACTTAAAGTACCCCATAATTGCCGTCAACGACGCCCAGACTAAACATCTCTTCGATAACCGCTACGGCACCGGCCAGAGTGCCATTGACGGCATTACCCGCGCCACCAATCTCCTTTGGGCTGGGAAAAAGGTTGTCGTAACTGGCTACGGCTGGTGCGGCAAAGGTGTTGCCCTCCGGGCCAAAGGCCTAGGGGCTCAGGTCATTGTTACCGAGGTTGATGCCGTGCGGGCGCTGGAGGCCGCTATGGACGGGGCACAGGTTATGCCCTTAGCCAAGGCAGCCCAGATAGGCGAGATCTTCATCACTGTTACTGGCAACAAACATGTCTTAGGTCGACCGGTGTTATCCAAGCTGCGCGACGGGGCCATTTTAGCCAACGCTGGGCACTTCAATGTAGAGATAGATATCCCGGCCCTTGAGGAAATATCTGTCAGCAAACGCCAGGTAAGACCGTTCGTAGAAGAGTATACCCTGAAAAACGGGCATCGCGTATACCTATTAGGCGAAGGGCGGCTCATTAATTTAGCCGCCGCCGAGGGGCATCCGGCCAGTGTTATGGATATGTCTTTCGCAAATCAGGCCCTCTGTCTGGAGTATCTGGTCAAAAACAAGAGCAGACTAAAGCCTGCCGTCTACGCCGTCCCATCGGATATTGACAGCGGCATTGCCCGCCTCAAGCTTGCCAGCATGGGAATGGGTATCGACCCCCTGAGTGCCGAGCAGAAAAAATACCTTGCCAGTTGGGAGGAGGGGACTTAGTCTCAACCCCCTATCCAAAATACTAGCAATAAGGAGCACTGTGACTTACAGTTTTGGTTCCGCCGCCAAGTATATGTTCACCTCGGAGTCGGTTACCGAGGGCCACCCCGACAAGATCTGCGATCAGATCTCCGATGCCGTACTGGACTACATCATCGACAAGGATAAACTCGCCCACGTTGCCTGCGAGACCGCCGTAACCAATGGTTTAGTATTCGTATTGGGCGAGATTACCACCAAAACCTACGCCGATATCCCAGCAATTGCGCGCCGTGTTATTGAGGATATCGGTTATACCAAGCCTGAATACGGCTTCGATTTTCGCACATGTGGGGTAATGACCTCTATCAACAAACAATCACCTGATATCGCCCAAGGAGTAAACAATTCGGTCGAGGTCAGGGAAAAAGGCTCTCAGGATCCCCTTGATGCCACAGGGGCTGGCGACCAGGGGATGATGGTAGGTTTCGCCTGCAATGAAACGCCAGAGCTTATGCCCCTGCCTATTAGCCTGGCCCACCAGCTGGCCTATCGGTTAACCCAAGCGCGCAAGAGCGGTACAATCCCCTATCTCCGACCCGATGGCAAAAGCCAGGTTACGGTGGAGTACCACAACGGTCGCCCCAAGCGTATTGACAGCGTTGTCATCGGGGCCCAGCATGACGGCGGTACTTCTCAGGACATTATCAAGCAAGATGTCCTAGAGCATGTAATACGAGCCATTGTTCCTTCCAGCTTGATCGATGCCCGCACCAATTATTATGTCAACGCCACTGGTAGCTTCGAAATAGGCGGACCAGTGTCGGACACAGGTTTTACTGGTCGCAAACTCTTGGTGGACACCTACGGCGGCTTTGCCCGCCACGGCGGCGGCGCCTTCTCCGGCAAGGATCCCACCAAAGTAGATCGCTCTGCCGCCTATTTCGCCCGTTACGTTGCCAAGAACCTGGTGGCAGCCGGGCTCGTCGATCGTTTGGAGATTCAGGTTTCCTACGTTATTGGCAAAGCCCATCCCCTATCCGTTTCCCTAGAGTCCTTCGGCACCGAGCACATTTCTCTCACCAAACTGGATAAGCTGGTAACCAAGTACTTTGATTTCCGCCCCGAGGCCATTATTCAGAGGCTTAAATTACGTCGGCCTATCTACCGCCAAACAGCTGCCTACGGTCATTTCGGACGCACCGACATCAAGCTGCCTTGGGAGCAAACAGATATGGCCCAGACACTGAAAAAAGAGGGGGCAAGCAAGTAACCCAATTATGGCCAACCCATACCCTCCCCTCAAATTTGGCACTGATGGCTGGCGCGCTATCATTGCCGAGGATTTTACTTTCGACAACGTACGTCGTTGCACCCAGGGCATTGCCAATTACCTGAAGAACAGCGGGCAAGCCGCGGTGGAACAGGTTATCGGATACGATACCCGCTTTGCCTCGGCGGACTTTGCCAGCGCCGCCGCCGAAGTTCTGGCAGGCAATGGCATTAAAGTTGTTTTATCAGATCGTCCCGTACCCACCCCGGTCGTAAGCTGGGGCATTGTTGCCGCCAAAGCAGGGGGCGGCATCGTCATCACTGCCTCTCATAACCCTGCGGCCTGGAACGGCCTAAAATACAAATCACCAGATGGGGCCAGTGCCCCAGTGGAAACAGTGGCTGAAATTGAGCACCAGACAGCCCAAATTGCCATAACCGATGTTAAACGCTTTCCGTTGCCAGATGCCGTAAGCCAGGGGCTTGTGCGTTTGACTCAACTCCACCCGTCATACGAGTCCCAGATAGGCCGCTTGGTTGATCTGGAAGTCATCAAAAGTGCTGGCTTTAAGATTGCCGTCGATGCCATGCACGGTGCTGGATCAGGTTATTTCCCTCAACTCCTGATGGGTGGATCAAGTAACGTCTTGGAAATCAACGCCGAGATTAACCCAAGCTTCCCCAATATGAAGCAACCTGAACCCATCGCCAATAATCTTGGCCGCCTGGCCCGCGAAGTAAAAGAAACGGGGGCATCGGTTGGTATTGCCAACGATGGCGATGCCGACCGCCTTGGCCTAATGGATGAGAACGGCAACTATCTCAACCAGCTACAGGTTTATGCCCTACTAACTCTTTATCTTCTGGAAGTGCGCGGGCAGCGCGGGGCTATCGTGCGCACTATTACATCCTCAGGTATGCTGGACAAACTGGGGCAAATTTACGACGTGCCCGTGTTTGAAGTACCCGTAGGCTTCAAATATGTGGCCCCTGCTATGCAACGCGAGAACGCCTTAATCGGGGGAGAGGAAAGCGGCGGCTACGGCTACCGCGGTCACGTACCGGAGCGAGACGGCATTTTGTCTGGGCTTTTCTTTTTGGACTTTATGGCCCGCACTGGCAAATCGCCTTCCGAGCTTTTGGCCTATCTTTACACCAAGGTTGGACCGCATTATTACAACCGTCACGACGTTGTCTTTGGCGCATCTGAACGGGAGACTATTATTGCACGACTCAACGAGGCCAATCCAAAGTGCCTTGCGGGCCTTGATATCAAAGAGAAAGACACCTTAGACGGTTTCCGTTTTATTACAGCTGATAAAAGCTGGCTCCTCATTAGATTCTCCGGCACCGAGCCACTTCTGAGAATCTACAGCGAGGCCGACAGCCCAGAAAAAGTGCAACAACTCCTAGAAGAAGGTGCTCGGCTTGCCAGGGTGTAATCCACCTTGGGAAATAACCTGGGATACTTAGCACGTACCCAGCGACGCTTGTTCATATTATGTGGTATATGTTACGATTACGGCGTTGAGCTATGTCTACAACATGAGCCATAAAAGGTGAAAGGTGACAGGCAATGCTAACAGAAGAACGACCCTGGGGAAGCTTTACAGTTATTGAAGAGCGGGGAAACTATAAAATAAAAAGCATTTCCGTATCCCCAAATAATAGGACCAGTTTGCAGTACCACCAACACAGAAGCGAGCATGCCACTGTCGTTCAGGGACAGGCGAGAATCGAGCTTGAGGGTGAGTGTTTCACTTTGAACGAAGGGGAATCATATACTGTTCCCGTCTTAGCAAAGCATCGGATTCACAATATGTCAGCAATGCCCCTAACAATAATTGAAGTGCAGTTCGGAAATGACTTGCGGGAAGGTGATATTGTGCGCGTTGAAGATGACTACGGGCGCGTGGATTAGTCATTGTAACACGCGAATAATGATTCAACGACAACTATTTCCAAGCTTGGACTGTGATTTGGTCGCCCGAAACAACTCTCACACACAGTGCTTTTTTCTGATAACCCACTGTTGCTATTTATTTGCGCCCCTCTCTGGTGGAAACACGGATTACTTTCCAACTCGTTGATAATCCAAGCTCCGTCCGCACCACAAACAAGCATTGAAAAATAGACAGTGTGCGAATGGTATATTATAATGCTACAGGAGACCCGATGAATGTGAATATTCGGGTATTAAGGGGCTAACAAGTAGATGAAAAATCTCTTAATCCGTGTTGTTGCCATACTAGCCATTGCAGCCATCGTTTGGGGCGGCATCAGTGTGTGGAGTCGTTATATCAATATACCCGCCGTGGAATACGTCATAGACGGCAACGCAGCCAGCGCCTTGGTAACTATACGGGACAACAATGGCAATATTGAGTACTACACCGGCGTCACAATGCCACGCTCATTCAAGTTTTCCAAGTACGAAGGCTCATCCCTTTTCGTTTCTGCTAAGAATGAGGGCGAACTGGGCTCAGTTAAAGTCACCATTCTATATAAAGGCAAACAAGTGGCCTCACACGCCGAAGCCGGACCATTTGCCTTGGCCGAAGCCACCTACCAGATACCACCCCCCTAAAACATTGGGGGCCAAGGGCCCCTGATTGCCCATCACGGTCCCTTGGGACATCCGTGCGGTGACTGCCACCAGAATTGCTACTGTTTGGGGGTCATAACATGCACATGTAGATGTCTTGTCTTAGTTGCCCTTTGGTGCCAGCCCCTATTTCACGCATCCGAATTGCGACAGTTAAGCGTCGAGAACATAATATTTAGGGAAATTCATCAAAGGGAAACTGATCAAAGTGGAGTTCCCTTATTGATTCATTCTCCGTATCAAATATAAACCGTCCCGCGACCATTCTAGGCCACCCCTGTTCTCCAGTATCCAAGTATCCCATAAATTCAACTAATACACCGTGTTCATCAACAAATTCTTTGGCTAAAAAATTTCCTCGCACGACATATCCTGTTGAGACTGCAAAAGCATACCTTGGCATGCGGTAGCATAATATCCCACCGTTTTTCATTTCGACGATTTTGGTTTCAATACCATTTTGGGCGCCTTGCCAACGACCTACTAATGCCAGGTATTTGCTATCTGCCGACCAAAAGAAATCAACATATTCAAAGACTGCCTCGGAATACAGTTCCTTTCCCTGTTTGTCAAGCACCCGTATTGTTTTGGCAATGCTGTTATATGCAACTGTATACTCATTGCTGGGAGACTTACTTTTACTGACATTGGGCCCGTAATACCTGAGTAGCAAACTACTTGCCAATAATAACACGGCTCCTATGCCAATAATACACAAAAACCTCGTGATGCTACTCTTGTTCATTTTAATACTCCTCGTGTTGTTTCTTTCCTAATAAGCCGCGCAAGAGACTACAAGCTTGGCGCTGGCAGAAAATATTGCAACGCATTTCCAATTATTAGCATGCCCACGTGTAACCTATACTTCTGCAATTTCGCACGTGTTATCGTAAAGCCAACTTGCCGCAATCAACAGTACTGCAACGGATATACACATAATGACGAATATCGCAAATGAAGGGGTGGGATACTTGAATTCTATGAATAAACATGCCCAGCCTATCATGAAGTAGAGGATAAAAGAGAAAAATAACGAAAAAGCGCTCCATTTTCGTAATGATAACCCAGCAATGAATGTAAACATTGCAAGAACAGGAGACACAATTGCGCTGTAAAACAAGAGCCTTGCTACATTAGAAAGGCCAATTCCCAACAGTTCATCATACAGAACATTCGATATTTTGGTCGCAAGGAGAAGCAATCCCCAAGCCAAAGAAACTTGGAGTACATTGATGATTATCCTAATTACAGCAGTAGACAGGAATGGTACTGTGCGCATTTTCTCCAAAACCAAACTCTTGCTTCTTAAATCAGTAATCATTGACAGTGTCGGCATAAGAATCATGATGTAGCCTACGAGACATAGCAATGGTATATAAATAGTATTTCTCAGCACAAAGTTATTGTTATACGATTCAAACAAACCTGTTTCCGCCATAAACACAACCACTAACAGTAAACCGATGTATATTGGGAAAATAATGTTAAGCCATGAAGTGCGCTTAATTAACTCCCACTTGGCGATATTGAGCATACTCATTCCTAGACAACCTCCATATAGTAATCCTCAACCGATTTGCCCTGAGAACGAATTTCTTCAGACGTTGCCATCACTACTCCCTGCCTCTTTAATATCACGATATCATCAAAGACAGCCTGCAAATCGCGCAGTAAATGGCTGGAAATAACAATCGTCGCATTTACACCAACATAAGCAAGGATTGTTTTTATCAAATCGTTCTTAATCTTAGGGTCCAATCCGGCAAAAAGCTCATCCAGTAAATATACTGGAACGTCGCAGGATAAGCTTAACAATAAGCACAGCCTTACTTGATTACCCTTTGAAAGATATTTGATCGGGCGCGATAATCCCAGCTTGAATTCCTTGCACAGCTCTATCGCCTTTTCATAGTTAAAACCTTGAAAGAAATCTTTATAGTATTGGGCAGCATCTTTTACGCACATAAAAGAATAGAAATACGTCGGCTCAGACAGGAAAGAGGTCTTCCCTCTTGTTTTACGCGATACTTTCTGCCCATCTATTAGTATCTCGCCACTATCCGGAATAATGAGGCCCGCAATAAGCCGCAGCAGGGTAGTTTTTCCAATGCCGTTTTCACCAAGTAATCCGATAACCCTGCTTCGTGGCAAAGAAAAAGAGAGGTCCTTAAAAACCACATGATTTCCGTAGCTTTTTGATAAATTGCTTACAGTGATTATGTCACTCATTTGCCAAAGCCTCCTGGACGAAATGTAAAATACTGTCCCTGGAAATCCCCATATTTCCCATCTTGCCAATGAACTCTTGTACTTGTGTATCAACCATCTTGTTTTCCAATATCGGCCTGACGCCTGCAATAATGAAACTCCCAACCCCCTTTTTCGTTTCAACAACCCCTTCTGTTTCTAATAGCTGCAAAGCCCTATGCACAGTCAATACTGTGACTTCATAAAACAGGGAATACTCGCGCACAGATTTAATTTTTTCGCCAGCCTGCAATTTGCCAGATATAATCTGTTCCTTGATATCATCGGCTATCTGCAAGTATATGGGAATGTTATCTTGAAATCTTGTCATACCACTCTCATTTCATTCATTCCGCCATCCTTGTATCCTTCAAAATCAAACACAACGGAATCGCTTTCGAACCTTATAAGACCATTCGGGCCAAAATGAATAGTATCAATTGATAGCTTTGTCTTGCAGGCGATATAGTCCAGAATCTCCTTTGTTTCCTCGTTTTCGAAAACAGACGAAGAAACAGAATAACTGCGCGTTGTACTGGCTCCAGGCTTTATGGTTTTAGCCTTAAAGACACCAGGCGGAGAGGCGAATCCTGCCCCGCCAAAGCTGGCATACCGCCAATCAGTTTCGCCATCACACACCCTCCAAGATTCTTGTTTCCCCCCAATGCGATAGATATCTTTATTTGTCATATTGGTAATTGTAATGTCCAGATATATAGTTTCCTCTTCCCATCTGAAGCTACCGCTGGCGCTTATGGGGCTATCCTCAAACTCTGGGGCACTGCTGTCGCTTGCTGCTAGACACGCCACGCAAATAGACACCACAATGATGGTATATATCACCCAGAAGGCTTTTTTCATAAGCATTTCTCTTTCTTCCCTCGGTCTATATCACTGTTGTACTTATGTACTACAGTAAATAGCATACCACCCGACTAAAATAATGTCAACATATGGTTTCACAACAGATATTGCTATTGAATGCAGACCCTACGAGGCGTATTGGGCAATGCAATTATTGCAACACGAATACGATGTTGTTTATTCAGTCCGGGTCTAATACCTCGCAGCTTGCTGCGGGGAGGCCTCCATTAGCTAGTTGAGTTGCAGCACAAGGGCTTAAGTTTCCGTTGAGTGATAAATAAGCTGTGTCATTCCTGCGCCGACTTTTTCATTTGGCCTGACTTCAAATCCAAATTGGGAGTAGAAAGACTCTTTGTCTTTTGATGTCATTATGTTTACGAGCACAAATTGTCCTTCACTGATAGTGCTTCTAATATGATCTATGGCTTTTCGCATCATTGTTCTGCCAATACCGTTTCCCTGAAAATCAGGCAAAACTATTACGTCAACGATGATGGCTATGTATCCACCATCGCTTACAACCCTTGTTACTCCAACTACTTTGCTATCAACGACAGCAGATACAATAAAAGCCGAATTGGCTATCCCCTTTTGTGCCTGCTGTTTTTCAAGCTCAGACCATTCAACCGACTTTCTCAGATGATTATAATCCTCAACAGAGATATTATCGGTATACGTTACGTCCATTCAAAACACCACACTAAAGACAGGCCGATTGAGCATCCGTTCCCTGAGTTTTTTCTCGACAAACATTGCCGCCCTGCGCATACATATTTACCAAGGGCGCCCTTAACAATCACCCCAAAATCCAGAGCGCCCCTCGAACCTGTAATTATAATTGCACCAACTACGTTGCGATATCACGCCTTCGGTAAAAGGCCATTCCACCCACCACCAAGGCAGCGGCAATGACTACCAAGACAGCTAGGGTCGGAAAGTTCACTGTGTCTACGGGCAGTTGCGGGATATAACCATAAGGGGAAAGCTGATTTAACCAACTGGGAAGGAGGCCCGGCATACGACCCATAAAAGATGCAAAAAAGACAAACCCATAATACCCCCAAATAGCCGCCGTGGCCTTAGGCCATAACCCTATGAGTAATACGGCAACGCCAATCATTACCCACACGGCCGGCAGGTAAACCAGATTTGCCTGTAACAGATATGCCAGGGAAAGGTCGCCGGGCTCAGGCAACACAGATACGGCTGCAACGTAAATCCCCAAGGCAACTGCCCCCTGCACCAGTACACTCGCCGCTAGGGCGAGCACCAAATGCCCACCGAGGTATTTACCGCGGGAGACGGCACGAGACAATACGTGCTCTGCGCGACCGTCCTTTTCCTCGCTGCCCGGCTTGGATATGGCTATTAGCACCGGGGCTAGGGCAATAAGCGCCATAATCGAGGTAACCATAGATACAAACATCTGCGCAATGGTGAAGTCGGGATTGGAGCCCACAATCTGCGAGTAAAAGTCGCTACTTTCCACAAAGGCATCAATATCACCCAGGACCGCCCCATAGGCTAAACCTAGAACAAAGAGGCTGATAATCCATATTAAAAGCATATTCCACTGTAGCCGGAACGCCAATCCAAAGGATGACTTGAGGAAAGACGAGGCCTCTTTTCGCCCAGGTTTAGCGTGAATAAAGCCTTGGTCCATATCGCGCACAGCATTTAGGGCATAGGCCACACCGAAAACCACAACGGCCTCCAGTAGAAGCGCCATAATTGGCCACCAATAGTTCGCCACGTAGATCTGCGCTCGTTGCACAAGCCCCATGGGGGAAACAAGCGACAAGGTCTCGCTGCCCATATCTCCCGCCGCCCGCATGAGGTAAATCACTCCCATTGTCACTAGGGAGAACCCAACGGCCCCGCGCGCCGATGACGAAAGTTGGGCAAACAAGGCGGCAACCGCCGCAAAGAACAGCCCTGACACCCCAATGGCCGCACCATAAGTCAAAGACCCCAACAAGCCCATACTTTCCACACCCATAACGGCAATACCCAATCCCGTCAAAATAGCAAGGGTTGTATTAACTATCACAGCTACAATTAATGTGGCGCTGAGATTCGCCAGCCGCCCCGTCGGCAAAGAACGCACCACTTCAGTGCGCCCCTTTTCCTCATCAGAGCGGGTGTGTCTTATCACTAGGAAAATATTCATAATCGCCACAGTAATTATTACCCATAACAACATGGCATTACTGTACATAGCCCCGGTTGTATAATTATCTGCCCCATATACAGGCCCCATCATTGCCACCATAGCCGGGGTATTCATCGTCTCGGCATAAACCGACCGCGACACATCATCGAACATGCCTTCCATGGCCGGGGCCAATGCCACCGAAAACAATAGCAGAACAGCAATCCAAACTGCCGACACCACTCGCTCCCGTCGCAGGATAAAACGAACGAGCCTGCCAGTATTCTCAAAGTTGCCACGCATGACTAAACACCCCCGTCGGCATTGTAGTGGCGCATGAACAGATCTTCAAGGGTAGGTGGAGTACTCTCAAGCTTAAGTATAGTGAACCCTGAGAGATGAGAGACGACCCTACCCACCTCAGCAGAGTCAACCTGAAACGATAGACCATTGGGCAATTGCCTTATGTCGTATACACCACTTAGGCTATTCAGCCCCTCGATTGGCTTGATGGTCTCCACATTCATAGAAACACGCGTAAGATGACGAAGCTCAGCTAAAGTACCTGTCTCAACAAGTCTGCCCTCTCGGATTATTCCCACCCGATCACACAGGCGCTCCACTTGGGAGAGAATATGACTGGAAAGAAATATGCCCTTGCCATTTTCTTTTTGCGCAAGGACATACTCCTGAAAAACCTGTTCCATCAGGGGATCAAGCCCGCTGGTGGGCTCGTCGAGAATGTACAGGTCGGCATCTGAGGCAAAGGCTGCAATCAGGGCCACCTTCTGTCTATTGCCCTTGGAGTATGAACGGCATTTTTTCGAGGGGTCCAGATCAAACAATTTAAGCAGTTTTTCCCGGCGTCCCTTGTCTTGTTTGCCACGCAAGCTGACAAAGAGGTCGATGACCTCGCCACCGGTAAGATTAGGCCAAAGGTTAACATCGCCAGGAACATAGGCAATGCGCTTGTGGATTTCTACGGCATCTTTCCAAGCATCCATGCCAAACACCTTGGCACTGCCCTCTGTCGCCTGAAGAATCCCCAGCAGTACCCGGATAGTCGTTGTCTTGCCAGCCCCATTTGGGCCGATGTAGCCAAAGACTTCCCCCTCATTAACCTTGAGGTCGATGCCGTTAAGAGCGGTAAACTTGCCAAATCTCTTAGACATCTTGGTGGTTTCCAGGCTTAAGATAGACATGGCGGCCCTCCTCTGTGTAGTGTTATTTCAGCATTACCTTAAGAAGACCGGGGACTCAAAGCCCCCAATTGACACGCGGCGACACAGTAAATAGGCGGGTGTCGTGCGCACTAAGCATACAACAAATTCTGCATTGTGCGCAATGTTTCTGCGCCATCATGATGAGGGAGCCTGCATAATGGTCTGGCACTTGGGGAAAAAAGACTACCTATACTGACGAATGTCGCGGTAAATGCATTGCTCTATGGCATGAAAAGCCAGCCTTTTATTGTGCAATTACCAACAATTTACTTAATCAAAGAAGGCGAGTATTATATGCTACAAGAAAATTACTTTACCGTGGTATTGCAGAGTTCGCAATGCACACAACAACTTAATTTTTCAGCCAAAGCTGAGACGCCAACACCTAACAAAACAGTTTGCAGAGCAACTGACACAAAAAATAATATGGGAGTGGTGATCAGAAAATGAGATCAAAAACAAAGGGATTATTCTCAACCTTGCTTGCCCTAGTAATGGTATTCGGGCTATTTACCTTCATGCCACAGGTAGCCGGGGCGGCAGAAATCACCACAACGCCTATGCTCGTAGCAGGATACAGTCATTCTATGGCCCTTACAAACGATGGCCAGATCTGGGCTTGGGGAAGAAATGTTGATGGCCAGTTGGGGGATGGCTCCACTTCAAACCGTATCTACCCTGTGCAGCTATCAAGTCTAAGCAACGTAATCGCTATTGTGGCAGGATACAGCTACTCCATGGCCCTTACAGACGATGGCACAGTCTGGACTTGGGGAAGAAACGATCGTGGCCAGCTGGGGGATGGCACAACTAACGGACATAGTAGTCCCGAGCAATTGCTTGACCTAAGCGGCGTGACAGCCATTGCAGCGGGAGAGCTGCATTCCATGGCCCTCACAAACGATGGTATAGTCTGGGCTTGGGGGAGTAACGATCGTGGTCAGCTGGGGGATGGTACTATAACAAACAATATCAACCCCACGCAGGTATCTGGCCTAAGCGACGTAATTGCCATCGCAGTAGGATACAAACACTCCATGGCCCTTAAAAGTGACGGTACTGTCTGGGCTTGGGGGTATAACGACCGTGGTCAGCTAGGTGATGGCACCAACGAAGACCGCCTTAGCCCTGTTCAGGTATCCGGACTTAGCGGAGTGATAGCAATTGCATCAAGAAGCAACCACTCCCTCGCCCTTAAAAGCGATGGTACAGTCTGGGCCTGGGGGGGCAATAATTACGGCCAGCTAGGCGACAATGCCTCAACAGGCCGCAGCACTGCTGAGCAGGTGCCCGAACTTAGCGGGGTGACTGCCATTGCGGCAGGAAACGAACACTCTATGGCCCTTAAAAGTGATGGCACGGTTTGGACTTGGGGAAGAAATGAAAGTGGCCGATTGGGCGACGGCACCACTACAGACAGCATAAACCCTGTACAGGTATCTGGTCTAAGTGACGTAATTGCCATTACAGCAGGATACGTTCATTCCCTAGCCATGAAAAGCGATGGCACAGTCTGGGCTTGGGGGGTTAATGGTAGCAACCAGTTGGGAGATGGCACCCCCATAAACCGTAGTAATCCTGTACAGGTAAAGGAAACCGTGGATACGGGATTGAACTTAATTGTCACCCCTACTACCTATACCGTGACTATTAATGATAACAGCGATGGCACGGCCACAGCCAGTCCGTCATCGGCGACAGAAGGAACAACTATTATCCTGACACCCACTCCATCCAACGGATATGCTTTCAAGGAATGGCAGGTCGTGGATAACATCGTGACGATTTCCAATAATCAATTTATCATGCAATCGTTCGATGATATAATCGACGCAGTATTCGAAGCCATATTTACTGTCACCGTCAGCGGAGGCACAGGTGGCAACAGTTATGTCCCCGGGGTAACGGTAAAGATAACA
>Ga0123356_10002895_pt1 | contig 18181 bp, 12 predicted proteins | sample TergutEmb28metaG_2_FD_92546 | JGI IMG/M metagenome (GOLD analysis project Ga0123356, IMG submission 92546) | Embiratermes neotenicus P3 segment gut microbial communities from Petit-Saut dam, French Guiana - Emb289 P3 | ecosystem: Host-associated > Arthropoda: Insects > Digestive system > Gut ...
TATCCTGCAAGGGTTGTTAAATGTCCGATATCCTTGACATGAGCCTCGTTTCCCGTAACGGCATGGTGTATATGAGCAATGCTCCAGCGTTGAGGTATACTGAAATTAAACAGCTCTGTCAGAGTTTCCGAGGATTTTTCCGTAATTGTATTTCTCCATGTGCGAAACTCTGCGAGTTGGTTATCGTTTTTATCGAGAACAAGATAACCATGCATCATAGCTGAAATACCAATACCGGAAAGCTCCGGCAATGGTCCGCCGTTTCTTTCCGCATAGTCCAGAGCAAGCTCCTTATAGCTATGCTGCAGTCCTTTCCAAACATCATCAAGACTGTAAGTCCATACATCATTTTCAAATTTATTCTCCCAATCAAAACCGCCGGAAGCGAGAGGCTTGCCAACCTCGTCAATTGCAACGGCTTTTATACGGGTGGAACCAAGCTCAATACCAAGAAATACATTCATTTGAATAGCTCCTTACAGACTCATTTTAGCCAAGAAGTGCAGCCTCCATTCGAGGTCTGATTTCCTCGATTACTTCGGCAACTGTTTTATTCCCTCTGATAGCTTCGACCATTGCCGGGTTAAGGATTGTGTTGATAATTTCATATGTGTACGGTGTATAGTACCAGCTTGCCGATTGTGTAACATTAAAATCCATTGCAACATCTGCAATTGCAGTTCTGTATGCTTCGGCGGGAAGTCTTGCACGGAGCGGTACATCATCAATCCATTTTGTCAGTAAGGGCTCTGAATACCAGTTTGATTTTGACGGCATCCACCAACCGGCTTCAATAAGTGAAAAATTATTTTCCTCATCTGTGTACCATCTGACAAAATCCGCAACTTCATCGGGATATCCGGTACCCGCAAAAACTGCCACAGGCCCGCCTGTTGCTATATTAGCTTTCCGCTGCATATATGGAAGAACGGCAACTCTGTAATCAATATCAAGCTCCGGATAAAATCCGACCGCCCATTGCCCCTCTGTTGTCATGGCAACATTTCCCACAGCCATTGAATTGGCAAATCCGCTGTCTGATGTCGCAGGTATAAACGGGGCTACATTATGTACAAGATGCAGGTCTACAACTTTTTGTTTTGCCTCTATTGCCGCTTCATCGAAAATTATAGAGCCGCCATCCTCCGAGAACCATTTACCTCCGTTAGATAGTGCCCATACTTCAAGCTGCCATGTCCATTGGTTTACGTATGCACCGTATTGCTTAATATTATTTTTATCAAAACCCGGGTCATCGGGTGTGTTTCCGTTTACATCGAATGTAAGTTTTTTCGCAGTATCGATAAATTCATCCCATGTCCATGCCGAATCCAATGTTTTTGGAGGATAATCAATCCCTGCATTATCGAACATTTCCTTGTTATACCATAAAGCAAGAACTTCATTTGCACTTGAATATGTTACTGTCTCACTGCCATCCTTGAATGCCAGATATTCGAGCGGTCTGTTCTGCTGACCTGCAAAGATATCAATCGGCAGAAGCAGGCCGTCTCTTGCCCAGCCCAAAACGGTAGCTTCGTTAACCATTCCGCAATCGGGCATATTACCTGCCCGTGCCAAACCCTGTAATATATTCGCATATTCTTCGTTTGGTATTTGAAGTGCATTGACCCATACAATGTCCTGCATATTATTATATATATTCAATGCTGCTTGTGTTGATTCCTGCTCTGCAGGGTCTCCCCATAATGAAAATGTAATTTGAATGCGATCGGGCGGTGAAACTGTCAGGAATGTATCTTCTCCGGCGGTAGTCTCTGCAGGCGCTTCAACACATGAAACGAGGCCTGCAATAATCGCTGATACGCAGATAAGTGCAATAACTTTAATTATTTTTGTCATAACTCACGCTCCTTCTATACTGTATTATACACATACAAACGCCTGTATACAATGTTTTTACATGTATATTATATAGATTGAGCCTGTTAACAGGGGACACACCTTTTAGACGTTAAAGGAATGTCCCCGGAAACCTTTTTAGATGCAATGTTTTCTTCCAAGCACCTTCGGCGAGTGTCAGTTTTTCATGCCGGTCATGACGATACCCTCAACGAAGTAGCGCTGACCGAGAATATATATTGTGAGACATGGGATGATTGTAAGCATTGTTGCGGCAAACATGCCTGCGAAGTCTGCTTTGAAAGTGCCGAAAAATGCTGTAAGACCAAGGACCATTGTGTAGTTTTCGCGTGAGTGTATGTATATAAGCTGTTGCAAAAGGTCATTCCATGTTGTGATAAAAATTAATAATGAAACAACTATTATTGCCGATTTGATTGACGGAACAATAATGCTTACCAAAGTGCGGAAATAACCGGCACCGTCTATTTTTGCGGCTTCGTCGAGTTCCTTGGGAATTGTTCTTATAAACTGCCTTAAAAGGAAAATGTTAAATGCCCCGCCGCCGCAGAGAAACGGAAGAATCAAAGGCAAATATGAGTCGACAACTCCGATTGCCGTCCATGCCATATAAAGCGGAACAAGTGTTACTGCAGCCGGCATAAGCATTGAACCTACACAAAGAGCGAATAAAAATCTCTTTCCTCGGAACTGCAGCCGCGCAAATGCATATCCGCATGATATTGCCGTGCTTGTACCGAAAATAACACAGGGGACAGAGATAGTAAGGGAGTTACCAAGATAACGCCAGAAATCGTAGCTTGTCGGTCTGATAATGTAGTTTTCCCACTGCCACTCAACCGGGTTGATTGTTCCCATCGGGAGAAACGAAGGCGGCCATAAGAATATGTCAAGACTTCCCATAAGTGAGGAACGGAATATCCAATAAATCGGCAGTAATACAAGTGCAGAAATTATTACAATACATGTAAATGAAACAATATCAAAAATCATCTTTGTGCGTTTTTTACTTTGAAGCCCGCCGAAACCGGGAGCTTTTATTTTTATGTCAGTTTGATTTGTTATACCGCTCATTATTTATCATCCCCTCCCTCGTAGAAAATCCAGTTTTTCGATGTAATAAAGAGAACCGCTGCCAAAATTGCGGCAATCATGAAAAATAAGAATGCAATTGCACTTGCGGTTGCATACTGTCCGCTTCGAGGCCCGTAGTGGTACATTAAATATGTCATAAACATTGTTGATTTCCCGGGTCCGCCGCTTGTGACGGCAAGTGCGGGTACAACGATTTGAAGATTTACGACAAGACTCATGAGCATATTAAAGAAAATTATCGGAGTCATACAGGGTATAGTAATTTTCCAAAACCGCTGCCAGAAGTTTGCTCCGTCCACTTCGGCGGCTTCCATATATGTTCTTGGTACATTTTGAAGTCCCGCCAGAAATATGACAATTAAATTACCGCATGCCCAAACAGCAATCATAACCAAAGAAGGTACAACAGTTTCTGCCGATGACAGAAAATGCACTCTGTCAAATCCCATGTTTACAAGAAAATAGTTAATTAAGCCGCCTTCAAATCTTAATAAGAAGGACCAGCTTATTATTGTTGCCACGGCAGGCAGAATATACGGGACATAAAAAACCGCACGGAAAAATGCCCGCCCCGGTATTCTGCGGTTAAGAAGTATCGCAATAAACATTGAATAAACAACACTTGAAACAACCGCAAAGAGCGCAAAGTATACTGTTACAAGAATTGAATTGAAAAAGTCGATGCTTGGATTGGTAAAAATATCAATAAAGTTTTTCAGCCCTACAAACTGCGGAGCTTCACCGCGTACCATATGCCCTATGGTTAAATCCGTAAAACCTACAAACAGTGCAGCAAGGAGCGGCAGGTATGTTATTAATGATAAGCCCAGAAATGCAGGAATTAAGAAAACATATGCAGCACGCTGCTCTTTGATTACCATATTTGATTTTGGGGGTTTATCCGATTTCTTCACCGCTGATGCCTCCTCACTGTTTATCACTTGATACGAGGGGAGCCTTATCGTTTCAACTCTAAGGCTCCCGTCATAACTAATCTGTAAGTGTTGCTGCAGTACTACCCTGCGAGTGCCGCTTCCAGAGCAGGACGTACTTCTTCAATAACCTGTGCAACAGTTTTGCTGCCGTTTGCTGCTTCTGAGAGTGAAGCAATTAAGATTCTGTCAACCTGGTCTGTATTCGGTGTGTAGTACCAGCCTGTTGGTTGTGTTGACGGATGAAGCGCAACGTCTGCCATTGCTGTTCTGAATGATGATGCGGGAAGTCTTGCACGGTTCGGGGTATCATCGATCCATCTTTTGAGCAGTGCTTCGTCTGTAAACCAGTTCATCATGTTGGGCATCCACCAGCCTGCTTCAATCGGTCCCCAGTTATTTTCGGGATCTGAGTACCATCTTAAGAATTCTGCTGCTTCATCGGGATGGTCGGTATCTGCAAATACTGCAACCGGTCCGCCCGCTGTGATGTTTGCCTGTTGCTTCATGTACGGAAGTACAGCTACACCATAGTCGATGTCACTGTCTCCGGCGAATCCTGTAGACCATTGTCCGTCGGTTCCCATTGCAACATTTCCTGCACCGATGGAGAACCACCAGCCATTGTCTTCCTGACCTGCATTAAACGGTGCAACATTATGTACCAGATACAGGTCATAGACATTTTGCATTCCTTCGATTGCAGCAGCATCAAAGACTATTGATTTACCGTCTTGTGAATACCATCTGCCGCCGTTGGAAAGTGCCCATACTTCCATTTGCCATGCCCAGCAATTGACATATGCTCCGTATTGGACAATGTTTCTTGCGTCAAAGTCGGGATCATTCGGAGTATTGCCGTTTGCGTCAAAGGTGAGTTGCTTTGCTACTTCGATAAACTCATCCCATTGCCATGCTGTTTCAAGTGTTGCCGGAGGATACGGAACTCCTGCTGCATCAAACATGTCTTTGTTGAACCACAGTCCGAGAACTTCACTTGCTACGGAATAAGCAACTGTTTGACCGTTGTCTTTAAATGTGATGCCGTCTTTTGGTTTGCTTGGTTGCCCTGCGTAAATGTCAATCGGGAGAATTAATCCTTCTCTTGTCCAGCCGATTGCTGTACGCTCGTCAACCATCCCGCAGTCGGGCATATTGCCGCCGGCTGCCATGGTCAGAAGTCTTTCCGAGTACTCCTCTTGTGCAATCTGAATTGCTGTTACGCGAATTCTGTCCTGCATGTCGTTGAATACATCAAGAGCTTCCTGTGTTGTTTCCAGTTCTGCCGGGTCACCCCACAGTGCGAATACCAGTTCAACACGGCCTGATGATCCGCTTCCGCCGCATGCGGCAACTAATCCGAGAATCATAATTGCTGCGCAAAGGATTGCTATAATTTTTGCTTTCTTCATAATTTTACCCTTTCTTTTGTGTAGTTTATGTTAACTCTTATAAATTAGAGTTTACACACGTGGTTGTAAGAGACTAATAACTTATTGTAACTTCACTGCCTGCTTCAGCTGTTTCCTGTTTGTCATAAACCGTAAAGGTCAATTTTGTGTCGGATTTATTTTTAAGCTTCATGGAATTTTTGGTAACCGTAACTCCGATTTTTTGCCCCTTCCAGATTATCTGATAAGAAATTTCGTTTATTTGCTCCGGTATACATGGCTTAAATACTAAAGTATCGGAGCTGAGTGCATTTACAAGACCGCCGAAGCCGTGGACTATTTCCTGCCACATTCCGCCGACGTTTGCAAAATGTATCCCTTCCGAGGCACGGGGGCGGACACCGAAATCAATATCAACAGACTTAAGCCAGTTTTCATATGCCAGGTCGGGGCGGCCCATATATGCAGCAACTATTGCATTGTGGCATATAGAGTTGGATGAATCATGGATTGTATACGGATTGTAATATTCATAGGATGCAATCATCTCTTCTTTTGTGAATGCTTCTGTATATAGACCCATAAGTGCGATTACATCGGATTGTTTAAGGCATTTTGCACGGTAGCGCAGCTCTTGCGTTGTGTAGAAGCCGAATTGTTTGTTCTTATCTTTCCACAAACCTTCAATATCAATCTCACAAAAGGCTGTGTCGAAATCGTCGCATTGCCAGACTATTTTACTGTGTGGGTCTTGCGGTATGGGAAGTCCGTCGGCTATTTCGTTGAAAAGCTCAAGCTCTTTTTCATCAAAAGCTATTTTTTCACAAAGCTTGTTGTAAATGTCGACCGCATCGGTTTTGCACATTTTCACTACTGCCGAAGCGAGCCTTAAGCTCTCTCGGACAACAAAGTTTGTATAAGCGTTATTATTTGTAATCGGCTTATATTCATCGGGGCCCATAACTCCCAGAATATGCCAACCGTGGCGGCCTTTTAGCTTGTCGGCACGGGTAGTCCAGTAGCGGGAGGTTTCGAGGATTATTTCAAGGCCGTGATTATATAAAAAGTCTTTATCAAGTGTATTGAGATAATAATGCCAGAATCCTATTACAATATCTGCTGTTATGTGTATTTCATGGTCAGCATATTCGAACAGAGAGCATACTTCATTACCGTAGCGGTCAGTTTGCCAGGGGTATCTAGCTCCGATATAGTTATGCGCTTTTGCGCTGCGGCGTGCTCCGTCGAGTATTCCGTAGCGGAAAAGGCCTGTCATTTTAGCGAGTGCGGGCTGTGTATAGATATAAAACGGTTGGAAGAATATTTCCATATCCCAGCAGACGGAGCCGAGATACATTTCGCTTGTTGAACCTTTTGCGCAGTTTAGTGCTCTCGGGTCTGTCGAGCGGGCGCGGAAAAGATGATATATAGACTGCCGGATCGCACGCTGGCTGTTGTAGTTTTCAGGGTCGTTCGAGTCGATTCGGATATCCGACATATCCCAGTTTTGTGCCCAGCGGTTAATATGCTCATTATGGAGGGCTTCCGCTCCTTTTTCTATTGCTGTATTAATCATTTTGATGCCTTCGTCGAGAAGGGCTTCTTCATCGAAATAAACGCTTGCTGCCTGAGCCGAAACTTTCAGAGCTTTGACCTCTTCATTTTCCAGTGCGGTCAATGAGAGGGTGGAGCTGACCCTGCATCCGTCTTTTTTGACGATATGGGTGTCTGTTTTGGAGCAGACAAGGCGGCTGACGGTGACTATGCGGTCTTTGAGGTTTCCTGTAACGTCCGAGTATATTACACGGTCTGCCGCAAAGCCGGTATCACGGCTTGTAAACTTGTCGTAACCGTTGGTACGAGTGTCATTGTCGATATAGCTGACAAGTGAAATTTCTGCATTTCCGGAGAGCATTTTAATGTTTAATTCCTGAATACAGACAAATTTATCGTCGGGATTCAGGTAACGCTTAAAAAGCAGATTTATTTTTTTGCCGGATTTTGTTTCCCAGACAAATGTTCTGTATAGGGTAGATTTTTGCATATCCAGCCATCGTTTATAGCCCACAATGTTGCTATTTTCCATATCGAGCCGCTCTTGGTCGGCATAAACCTCGAGCCCGATCATATAAGGAAGGTTAATAACGCCAACGTTCCAGAAGGGGTGCTGACCCTGAACAAGCGGGATGAATGTTCCCCAGCGGCTTTTTTTGGTGGGAACAACTTCTAATGATACATTCATAGCCTTGCGGTCATAGGAAATATTTTGCTCATCTTCGGTAAAGCCCTCATCGAAGCTTGAACGAATGGTTAAAAAGCCTGTACCAAGAGCCATAACGGACTCATTGTGACGTACACGGCTTAAATCAAACGTGTCTTCAATCACACACCAGTCGGGATCAATTTTCAGGTTATCTATGTACATTTCTACCTCGTTATATGACAAGATGCTAATGAATGCTTTTCTTCTATGCGTTTATAAACGTCTTCAAGAGTTCCCGCAAACGGGCCGTAGGTTTCCATTTTAATTGAAACGAGTGCTGCGGCGAATTTCAGGGATGTAGGGACATCGTGCTTCAGCCTCCAGCTTTGGTAGGCTGCAAAGGTTGTATCTCCTCTGCCGGTCCTTCCGATAACACTGTTATTTGAAAATTTTTCGAAATATGTAATACCGTCTTTTCTTGCAAGAACACCATCGGATTTTGTGACGACTATTTCGGGACAGCCCCAGGATTGAAAGATTTTAGCGGCTTCTTCAAGGTCTTCTGTTCCGGCGCATACTCTTGCCTCGACGATGTCCAGCTTGACCATGTCCATTTTTGAGACTATTTCCTCTTTGTTTTTTGCCTCGGCAAAGTTGATTTCGTTGGTGACGGGTGTTATCTGACGCACGTAGCTTTGCATATCGGTGGAAAGCCTGTAACCCCTCGCTTTTAATCCGTCTATTAATACCATATCAAACTCGGAGTCCGATATACCTCCCAGATGATAATATTCGGATTCAAGCTCGGGAATGTCCTCAATTTTCATAAGTCCGGCTGTTCTGACAAGGTTAATGTCACGCTCATCGACATTTGCCGATTTATGCAAAACACGTGAGTACGTCGTACAGTCTGCCGGGATAATAAACACGTCAACGCCGAGGTCCTTCATCGGCTGTGTAATTTCTTCATCCTCGAGAGACATCTTTACAACTGCTGCTGTTTTAACTCCGATTCTTGCCGATACCATTGCTCCGCAAAGAACGGCGCTGCCCGGTGCGACAATTTTACCGCCACCGAAATGATGAACCTCATCAAATGCCATGTGTCCTATAAATGTAATTCCGTACTTACTCACTTAATCTCCCCTTAATGTAAAAAGGTTAACAATTTAAATTATTGATTTTACTGTATCTCGTACAACTAATCTGCTCGGAATAATTAAGTTTCGTTTATCTGCATATTCACCTTCACCGCTGAGTTTTTGCGTTGCCATTTGCGCTGCATTGTATCCTATTGCTTTCATATCGATCTCTACGGTTGTCAGCTTCGGGAAAACAAAGTTTGAAACTTCACGGTTATCAAAGCCTACAACTGATATATCATCGGGAACCTTAAGGTTTGCTTCTCTTATTGCATCCATTGCTCCTACTGCCATCAAATCGTTCATTGCAAGCACTGCTGTCGGCAGAGTTGATTTTTCTGCTTTAAGCAGGTCCTTCATGCAGTCATATCCCGATGTGCGTTCCCAGTCTCCGTTTCTGACAAGAGAACCGTCCAATATAAGTCCCGCATCTTTAAAGGCTCTGTTTATCCCCTTTAAACGTGTCTGCGAGGGTGATGTATGTGCAAGACCTGTGATTATAGCAATCTGTTTATGTCCGTTTTCTATAAGATGCTTAGTCAGCTCTGCTGCACAATCCTCATTTTCATAGTTTACCGAACATATATGCTCATCATCTGATGTGGAATATGCTATTACTACCGGTTTATTAATGTTCGAGATTATACCTGTTATATCACGGTTAAACATGCCGATATAAATAACTGCATCAACCTTTGCCCCGAAAACCAAAAATGAAAGTGCATTATTTATCTTTTCTTTTTGATGAATTACCTGGTCATACTTATTAAACAAACTGTCAAGCATTCGCAGGTCATTAAGTAATATATTATAGTCGGACTTTTCCACATATTCGGAGATTCCGTTAATAATACCCCCCGACGGAAACCCGAGAATATCTTCGGCAAGAACCCCGATTATATTTGTTTTCTTGGTACGAAGGCTCTTCGCAACACGGTTCGGCTGATAGTTTGTCTTGGAAATTACATCAAGTACCCGCTGGCGTTTTTCCGGCATAACCGATCTTGAGCCGTTTATAACATAAGATACCGTGGCTGTTGAAACCCCGGCTTCTCTTGCAATATCTTTTATTGTGATAGTACTCACCCCACATCAAAAGAACCTGTTATAAATCAAAAGTGCCGCACATGTGTAATTTTGCTCAAGCACTTGCAAATCTTAATTTCTAATCGTTTAGATTTATTAAGATTATACTCGCATAAAATGAATAAGTCAACAACTATCATTTGTGCAATTGTGCAGAATGTTTGCTTTTTTATATGTGCAATATGTCTAAAATAAACCTCTTAATTATACTAAATTCTAACTGGCATACTATACCACCACGGTTACTATCAATTTTTTGCATAAATCCTTATAATTTAATGTGCAAAATTATGATTATTCTTAATAGAAGCACTATTTTTGTTCACAATTTTATGGTATATTTAAACTTGAATAACGTGTTTATTTAGATAGCGAAGTAATACTTATGAAAATTCTTAAAAATAAAAGACTTCTCGTGATCATAGCCGCAGCTGTTCTGTTAGTTTCAACTGCGGTTGTGCTATTAATCATCAAACCATGGGATAAGCAGCAAGCTTCAATCAGCGTTACCGGTGAAGCCGAGGCTGTTATGACAACAAAGCTTGAGGTTTTCGACGGAATTTGGGAGCCGACAAGATACTCCGACGAACTGTACTACCCTATCGGTCTTGCTTTAGTTGACGATTATATTATTGTAGCCGACTCCAAATGTGACAGGCTTCAAATTATCGGCGGTGAAAGAAACAGGCGAATCGGACTTCCGGGGCAATACGGACTGTCCTACCGTGATTCGGGTGCATTAATCGACGGATTCCGCGAGCATGCCATGTTTATGAAGCCGTCAAGCGTGTTTATATGCACAAACGGTGATGTTATTGTTGCCGATACAGGAAACCATGCCATCCGCAGAATGGACGAGGATTATGTCATAACCATAGCAGGCAGCGGAGTTGCAGGCTTTAACGACGGAAAAGAAGGGCAGGCACAGTTTAATCATCCCCGAAGTGCCGTTATGTGTCCCGATGGTTATATATATGTAGCCGATACTTTAAATCATGTAATCCGCCGTATCGACAGCAACGGTAATGTTGTTGTGTTCGCCGGTGCTCCGTTGGAATCCGGCTTCGAAGACGGAAACCTTGCCGAAGCACGCTTTTTTGAACCAAGCGGTCTTTGCATCGATGAAAACGGAGTTATTTATATTGCCGACAGCGCAAACCACGCAATAAGAAAGATAGAAAACGGGAATATAACAACAATTGCCGGTTTGCCCGGTGAAATCGACAGATATTCCGGTTACCATATCGGTGATTATATAGACGGCGATAATGAGAATGCCCGCTTTAATTTTCCGAGAGATGTCGCACTCATGCCAAACGGTGATATCCTTGTTGCCGACAGTTTAAATCATGCAGTGAGAATGATTACCCCGGACGGAACACGAACCGTCGCAGGAAACGGGATGGCGGGACAGTTTTATGCTTCTGCAGAAAACCTTAAAATGACAAGACCCGAAGGTATATATACAAATGGTGAAACACTTTTTATTTCCGATTCATTTAATAACAGGGTATTAGCCGTCCCGCTCACGGAGCGAATCCTCGAAGGGCGTCCGTCCAGAAACAGAATGCTTACAGATACAGGCATTTCAACCACTTCAAGGTATTCATATCATGGTGACATCCGCGTATTTATCGGAAATCATTGGGTCGACATGGGAAGAGTTGCACCATGGAACACCGCCGATTCCATATTTGTCCCGATCCGCCCGCTTTTTGAAGCTCTCGGAGCCGATGTGCATCTTAACGAAAGAACAAATATTCTTTCAATTATTTTCGGAGACCAGGAAACCCAACTTGCACTCGACACCGACTATTTTATTTTAAGAGGAGTAGCCGTTACAACCATAGAGGAAATCGAGAGGCTCTTCCCTCATACTTTTGAGTGGTTCCCCGAGTTCAGCACAATTGCACTGCATATTCCAAGCGATTTAAGGCAATAAGCACATGTCTTTTCCATGCTGTCCCTGTATGCCCGATTGCTTTTGAGGTAGCGTCTATGATAAAGAAACTAAAATACCTATTCCCTGTTGTTATGCTGATTTTATTCGGATTGATTCAGTATTTCAGCCTGATTCCGATTATAGATACATTAATCCACGATGATTTTCTGGCAAGCGAACGAAAACCGATGGACAATATAATAATAGTCGGAATGGATGAGACAAGTATAAGAGAAATCGGCACATATCCCTGGCCCCGTTTTTACATGGCAGACGCAATTTTACGTCTTACGGAAATGGATGTTGCGGCAATAGGCATAAGTGTCTGGTATGACTCCCACGGAGCTATTGAAGAACACGACAACAGGCTTGTTGAGGCGGCAAAAAACACCGAAAGGCTTGTACTCGGAGCATCGGCATATCTGTCGGATTCGCGCAGCTTCGTCGCAGAAGAATATATTCTCCCGTTTCACGAGCTTGCAGAAGTGAGTACTGCGGGATTTATGAATGTCCTTCCCGACAGTGACGGCGTTATGCGCCACGCACTCACATCCGTAAGATACGGCGACATTACAATTCATTCCCTGCCGCTTGAAGTTTACCGCACATATACCCGCACCATGGGAATCGAAGATAACATTCACTCAATTCCGCTTGATAACCACGGGCTTTTTCCAATCAACTATGCCGGAGGTCCCGAATCGTTTACCAGGTTCTCTCTTTGGGATGTTCTTAATGAGCAGGTCCCGAGAGCCATGTTCAAAGATGCAATCGTTCTTATCGGTCCGTATGCTCAGGGAATCGGTGACAGGGCATTTCCGACACCGCTGAGCAGGCAGACACCGACATACGGAGTGGAAATAAATGCAAATATTATCCAAAACATACTTGAAGGACGCTTTAAACAGGATGCCGCTTGGTGGCTCAACCTTTCCATTCTTCTTTTTACAGGTCTTATAGTAATTATTTTCATTCCGAGGTTAAAACCTCTTCCATCATTGATTCTTACAGTAATATTAAATGCTGCGGTGCTTGGAGGAGCAAAACTTGCTTATGAGCAGTTCGACATTATTTTTAAGGCAGGCGATATAATTGTATTTCTTATCTTCTGCTTTGTCGGCAGCCTTGCGCTCGGTATTCTTGCCGCAAGGCAGGAGAAAAACCACATCCACGGGCTTTTCGGGCGTTTTGTCGCACCCGAGGTTGTAAGTGAGCTGATGAGCGGCGGAGTTGATATAAAACTCGGCGGAATCGAAAAGGAGATAACCGTTTTATTTGTTGACATTCGCGGATTTACCGCATTTTCCGAAGCAAACCCTCCCGAAAAAGTTGTCAGCATGGTAAACAGATATCTTGCTCTCACAAGCAGCTCCATTCAGGAGCAGGGCGGAACACTCGATAAATATATAGGTGATGCAACAATGGCAGTATTTAACGCACCAAACGACCTGCCCGACCATGCGCTTCGTGCTGTGCGCTCGGCATGGATAATGAAGGAGGGTGCAGTTGCACTGCAGGAAGAAATCCTGCGCGATTACGGAGTTGATTTACAGTTCGGCATCGGTGTCAACACAGGTATTGCAGTTGTAGGAAACATGGGTTCTGATTTCCGTATGGATTATACTGCAATCGGTGACACGGTCAATACGGCAGCAAGGCTGGAGAGCAACGCAACAAAGGGTCAGGTTATTTTATCGGATTCAACTTATCAGCTTGTAAAAGACCATGTACAGGTTGAAGATATGGGAATTTTAAATGTAAAAAACAAACAGGTCGGTATACAGATATATAATTTGTTGGGTGTTACTATATAGGGGGAATATTATGGATAGAAATTTCGAAGTCACTTTTCTTGGTACTAACGGTTCTTGCCCGTATAATTGCGGGAAAAGGCAAAAATACGGCACAAACACACTTTGTGTTGCCGCTAAAGCGGGTGATGATGTCATAATATTTGACGCCGGCACAGGTATCTGCGGTCTTAGTGAACTGCAAAGCTACAAGAGCAGTGAAAAACACTTGTTTCTGACTCATTATCATATGGACCATATTGACGGCTTTTTATTTAATCCCGATATGTTTAACCCCAAGATAAAAATGAATATTTACGGCCGGGGTGACGTTCAGACAATACTGGAAACCCTTGTAGCGCCGCCTGTATCTCCTGTAACCACAGAGGTTTTTGAAGCTGAAATAGAATACAGGTCAATTGAAGCTAACCAAACCATTACTTTACCCGGAGGGTCTGTAATTAAAACATGCTTATTATCCCATCCGGGCGGAGCACTCGGGTGCAGGCTCGAATATAACAATAAAACACTCTGCTACTGTGTTGACGTTGAGCTGTCAAACCATAAAAACGACACAGTTCTCGAAGAATTTTTCCGAGACTCGGATTTATTGATACTTGATGCATCCTTTACCGACGGAAACGTTATACCCCACTGGGGGCATTCATCTCCAAGCGAATGCATCGAATGGGCAATAAAAACAAATGTAAAAAAACTCGCCTTATACCATTACGGTTATAGAATGTCAGACGATGACATCGATAAAATGCAAGAGTCCGCAAGGACGGTATTTCCCAATACCTTTACCGCCACAGACGGCATGAGTATTTTCCTATAGAAAGGAACAGTTTATATAATGATAAATATCAGCCAGCTTTCCGAGCGTTGGACTCAGCGCGAATCATTCTCGAACGGACAAGTAATAATTCATGACGGTGAAGCCCCGGACGGTAAAATGTACATTATCGAAACCGGAACCGTTTGCATTTATAAAAATTATAAGGATGTCGGAGAGCTTCTGATTACCGAGCTTAACCAGGGTGATTTCTTCGGCGAAATGACTTTGTTTCTGCAAAAACGCAGGACAGCTACTGTTGTTGCAAAAACAGAGGTAACTGTACTAACTATTGACCGCAGACATACACTTAAATTCTTGGAAACACAGCCGGAGGCTACATTTTCATTGATCAGGGCTCTTTGCTTAAGACTCGAAGCGACAACCGAAAGCAGTGCCGATAACAGCATTAAATATGAAGAGGATTTAACATCACTAAATGAAGAAATGACTGCTCTTGAGCAAACTGCAAACACCGATGCCCTGACCGGAGTTTATAACAGACGGTTTTTTATGGAAAGTATTCCGCTTATGATTTCTTCTGTTATAAGAGAAGGAAAAACCCCCTTTGTCGTTTTATTTGATTTGGATCATTTTAAGAAGGTCAATGATACCTACGGGCATCAAGCCGGTGACTATGTACTTCAATGCTTCGCAAAATTAATTAACGAATCTGTACGTACAAGTGATATTTTTGCAAGATACGGCGGTGAGGAGTTTATTATGCTTATCTCTTGTGCCGCAAAGGAAGATGCACAGGGTTTTCTTGAACGCATACGTGTGAAAATAAATAATCTGGTAATTAATTTTGAGGGTACTTTAATCCCGATAACCTCAAGCATTGGTGTTTCTGCCGCAGCCTCGGAAAAGAAAGAAGATATAGACACAGCCATCGCATACTCTGACCGGGCGTTATATATAGCAAAAGACGAAGGTAGGAACAGAGTAATTTTCTATTATTAGAGGGATTTTACATGACTGAAATGGAAATGCTGCGTAATGCAGGAACAATAGAAAAATACGGCAGAGGCCAACCTGTCTTTTCCCAATATGACCCGGGAAATGAGATGTACGTTGTGCTCAAAGGCACATTCGGGGTTTATATAAACACATTTACGGGCTTTACAAGCCGTGTTGCGGGAATAACCCAGGGTTCATTCTTTGGTGAAATGGCAGTCATCGACGGCTCACCCCGCAGTGCCTCCATTGTTTCCGAAGACGAGGAAGCTTTTGCCGTAAAAATTGGCAAGGATAACTTTAAGGTGCTTTTGGAAAAAGCCCCGAATATAACTTCTTCAATTATGATAACTCTGCGTAACCGTGCAACCGCAACAGCCGAAGCCGTAAAAAAAGCGGGAAAGGAAGCTCCCGAGCTGCCTGCAGTTCTATCTGCAGAGGAGTGCAAGGATGCAAATTGCATTTTATGCAACCTCACAACACTTGCAGCCCATATACGCAAGATGAACACCATTCTTGTCTCCGAGGACAAACCTCCCGAACCGGATAGTGCAGCCCCTGCCGAAGAAACCTCAAAAGAGCCTGAATCACAGGATGCAATAACTCTTTTACCCGAGGGTTATAAAAAGTTTAATATAACCGACAAGAAAAACAATAATAATACATTTCGTGTCATGGCGGTTGTTTGCCCGTATTGCCGGAAATCACTAAAAGCATACGTGCCGATTTACGGATGCCTTGGAGAAAAACGCGAAACACTTGACGGGCGAGTTATATACGGCAATTTGGATATTTTACTTTATACCAATACTATTTGCCCGAATTGCAACTACAGCGACACCTACATGGAATACAGCGCACCTCGTGATGCAAGTGTTCCGCCCAAGTATGAAGGGAACCAATTTGAAAACGCAGAAAAATTTACAGGATATATAAGCACTCTCAACCGCACGGTAGATGAAGCTATTCTCAGTTATTATCTTAGCATTGATTGTCTTAAAAGAACATCGGCAAACCCGCTCAAATTTGCAAATGCATGGATACGCCTGTATTGGTTATATAATGACCGGGGAAGCAATGATTTTGCGAAACAGGCTGCGAAAAATGCCCGCTACTATTACGGAAAATATTCCGAGCAAAGCGGAGGCTCCATGTCGGTCGACGATAAACTGCGCCTTGGTGCAATTCTCGGAGAAATGTCGGTTGTACTCGGTGATTATGAAACTGCATTTAAGTTTTACACGACAAACACGAATATAGGAAAAGGTTCAAAAAACGAACTGTATCAAGACAGCATAAAACGCTGTAAGGAAATAAAAAAACTGATATAGAAATGTATTAATGGTTAAGCCGAAATGAAAAAACTTGTATTTCTTATTTTAATACTTCTTTTTGCTCTTGCTTTGCCTTCGGCATCGGCTGATGAGGACGATAACCCGAGGGTTACGGCAATACGCGGGTCTGTTTATGTATATAAATCAGGCGGGTTAAGCTCTGCTTCGATGTATGTCGGAATGGATGTCAGCGACGGTGACGTAATTGTTACAGGTCTTAATTCATCGGTGACCATTAACTACCATAAACAGGAAATGGTTGTCGGGGAGCTTACTATGCTTTCAATATCCTCTGTATGGAACCGCAATCAGCGCAGCGACAGTTCGATTGTGCTTATTGAGGGTATGATACGAAAGCGTGTAGATATTGTTCTTAACGATAACTCAAGAAATGTTATCCGTGCGGCAAACACAATTGCAGGCGTGCGGGGAACAGAGTATATCCTGATATACAGCCGGATGGGGCTTGAAGACGGCGGTGAGGAAAATCCCTTTACACGTCTTATGGTTCTGGAGGGAGAGGTCAGCTTTGAGCTTGCGGTTGTGAATCAGGACGGAGATGAAGAGGTTCACACCTTCGTTATCGGTGCCGACGGTGTTGCAAGAATCGAGACCGACATCAGGGGGAATCAGTCGGATATCACTCAGCCGGGTCAGCAAAACCCCGGAACATTTACTATTTCTCTCAGGGATTTGGACATTGTACTCCTTGAGGCTTTAAAGAACGATGAACGTCTTGCGCAGCAGATGCCCGAGCTGCTTTCATTGATTAATGACGCTATTGAACATAAAACGGCAGAGAACGAACGAAGAGATGAAAATATGGCGGGAAACACAAGACCTGACCCGCAGCCGATATTTACATCGGAGGCAGAAGAAGTTCTGCCTACACTCCCTGTTCCCGAGGAAAGAGGCGAGCCAATCCCCGTGCCGACACCATCACCGACACCTGTACCGGCAACACCTCCTCCAACACCTGCACCCACACCGGAGCCTACACCCGCACCAACTCCTGCTCCAACACCTGCACCCACACCCGCACCAACCCCGGAACCCGAACCACCGGCACCGCCGCCTCCACCGCCGCCTCCACCGATTCAGGACCAGGCACCGTTTTCAATTAGTGCAGTCGGCAATATTTCATACGGTCATGCACCGTTTACATTAACGACCCAGGGCGGATCGGGTGACGGAGCTGTCACATTTGCCGTAACCTCCGGTAATGCCGTTTCTGTTGCTCCAACCACCGGAATGGTAGTTACCGAAGGTCTCGGAACCGTTGTAATAACTGCCACAAAAGCAGGCAATGCCGCATTCAACCCGGCCGTTGCATCTGTTACCATAAATGTTGAAGCCCGGAATATTTCACATGCTCACGTCAACTTTACAAGCACTCTCGTTTATAACGGGTCTGAACAAACACCAACATTCACAGTAACAGACGGAACAAGCCCGAACCTGATAACCGCAGCAGATTACACTGTCAGCTACTCAGGCGAAAGAACCAATGCGGGAACATTTAACCTGATTCTCACAGGCCAAGGAAACTACCACGGCACAAGAACCATTCCCGTAACCATAAACAAAGCA
>Ga0123356_10002896_pt1 | contig 18180 bp, 18 predicted proteins | sample TergutEmb28metaG_2_FD_92546 | JGI IMG/M metagenome (GOLD analysis project Ga0123356, IMG submission 92546) | Embiratermes neotenicus P3 segment gut microbial communities from Petit-Saut dam, French Guiana - Emb289 P3 | ecosystem: Host-associated > Arthropoda: Insects > Digestive system > Gut ...
CCCAGTGGAACGCTGCTGGTGAGCAGGTGCGTCAGATCATCTCTTCGATCCGTGGGTCGTTGTCGACCAACGACGACATCGCTCACCGGGCTCTGCAGCAGGCCGCCTCCCACATCCCCGGGTGAGCGGTGTGATGAGTCTCGTCGATCAGCGGTGCCTGGTGCTCGTGTGGTTGAGAGGTGTCGACGTGAGAGAGGGTTCGCGGTGAGTGGTTGGCGGTTGGACCCGGAGGGCGTCAGGGTGGTGCTGGAGCAGACCGGTGCTCAGGCCCGAGGTCTGAGCAGGAGCCTGACGGGTCGTGGTGGGGTGCTGGCCGACGGTGGGGCCAGCATCGTGGACGGGGTGAGAAGCGGGGGCTGGGTCACCGCTGCGGTGCCCGCAGCGGTGCAGGCCGCGCTGGAGGCTCAGGCCCGTCAGGTCGCTGCGATCTTGGACAGGGCTGCTGCTGGGCAGGTGGGCGTGCTGAACGCCGCGCTGACCTATCAGGAGGGCAACCTGGAGATGGCGGGGGTGTTCCAGCGGGCAGCGGCTGATGCGGCGTTCTCGGGTGACTTGTCGTTCTTCGAGCGCTACGGGGTGGTCTGATGAGCGAGCGCCCGGTCGCCGGTGACGGGCTGATCGACCCGGAGCGGTTTCCTGTCAGGTCGCGTGACCTGGATCTCGATGCGGTGCGGGACTCGGCCGACGCGGTGCGTCGTCTGGGACGCACCGTCTCTGAGGAGGCTGATCAGATCGGGGCCAGGTGGGCTGGGTTGGGTGCGGTGTACGAGGCACCGGAGTCGGAGATCGTGCTGAGCCTGATGGGCCCGGCGGTCGCGACCGGCCAGGAGGTGGACGAGGCGTGCCGAGGCACCGCCAAGGCTCTGAACAGGTACGCAGACGACCTGGCGGTGCTCAAGTCTCGGTTGGCTGATCTGGAGCGCAGGGCGCAGGAGTTCCGCGACCGGGTCAAGCATGGCGTGCAGACCTCGCTCGTCGGTGAGGTCAACCCCTGGATGGGGGTCCTGCCGGTCGCGATAGGTGCGGCCACCGACGGGATGCGCACGGTGCCGTGGTTCGAGCACGGTCCGTCGATCAAGACCAACGAGGACCTTCTGCTCGAGCACGCCAAGCTGTTGGAGCAGGGGTCTCAGGCTGCGGCGATCTGCGCTGACGAGGTGAACCGGGCAGGGCAGCCACGCACGTGCATGGCCCAGACGCACGTGGTGAGCGCCGATCAGGTGATGGCCGCTGGTCCGATGCCGTGGGGTGAGCCTCGCGGGGAGAGACGCGGGGCTGTGGAGCAGATCTCGGACGGGTATCGAGACTACCTCTTGGGCATGGTGCACGCTGCGGGGAGCCTGGTCGTGGGGTACGACCCGGCGACCGGTGGGTTCTCCCCGGAGACCGCGCGTGCGGCGTGGGGTGGGGTGGGGAACCTGCTGGGGTCGGCGCTGGTGGTCCTGAACCCTGCGACGGGTGCGGTGCTGGGCGTGATCGACGCGCTCGGGGTGGAAGCCGACGGCGGGGCGCTGGGCTGGCTGGACGAGCGTCGTACGGTCGTGCTGAGCGCGGGCGGGTCGATGGTCGGGTGGGACCCGACCGCGCAAGACGGGTGGCACCAGTGGAAGGCCGAGCCGTTCCGGGCGGGTACGTCTTCAGCGTTGAACGTGGGCACGTTCTTCGTGCCGGCGGCTGGTGCTGCGAAGGTCGGGACCGCCGGGGCGCGCGGTGCGGTGGGGTTGGAGCGGGCCGGTACGGTGGCTCGCGGTGCGGGCGAGATGCTGATGCCGGGCGGGTCGTGGGCGGTGCGCGCGTTCGAGGCCGCCGGCAAGACCCGCACCGTGTCCTGGATGGAGGCCACCACGAACGTACGGCTCACCCTCCAAGGCCGCACAGGTATGGGCTTCTCCGTCGCCCGGGCCCTGGACGAACTGAGCAACACCACCCCGCCGGTGGTCAACCACCCGCCGAACATGCCCAGGGTCACCGACAGCATCCGGGTGCCCGATGCCGTGCAGGTGTCAGGTGGTGGGGCTGCCCGCACGGTCGTGGACAACCCCGGACGATCCTGGCTGTACCAAGAAAAACCGGTCGAACCATTGGCGACTGCACGTGCCGACGTGACGCCTGACGGCCATGCCCTTCGAGACCGCGCGGTGGGGAAGGACACAGAGGGGCGTGACGGGCAGCACCCGGACAAGACCGCTGACCTCGGCTCGGGCCGTGCCGACGATACAGGCAAAGACCTGACCCAGGCGGGCAGGAACGCGACTCACGACTACACAGGCCCTGGGTACCACGAGATCAACAACGCCCCTCGCGACATACAGGGTTCCGAACAGTTCTTCGGTGCTCACGGGTTGGAGCTGCGGCCGGTCGACGGACTCCCCTTCACTGGCGGACTCTCCTCGATGCGAGGAGTCGACATCGCCCGCCAAGGAGCCCTCGGCGACTGCAGTGTGATCGCCACCCTCAACTCCTTGGGGCACCGCGCTCCTCACGTCCTGGAATCGCGGATCGTCAGCGACGGCTCGACGGCCAGGGTCGGCGACCTCACCGTCACCAGAGAGCTGCCCACCGGTCGGGACGGGTCCACGGCGCCCATCGCAACGTCCAGCGACGGCAGCACGTGGGTCTCTCTCACCGAGCGGGCTATCTCTGAGCGACGCGGAGGGTACGACTCGTGGGAACAAGGCGGCATGTACCCCCGAGACGCCTTCGCGACCCTCACCGGCACACCATCACGCACCCTCTACCCATCCACCATGGACGACGCCACCATCGCCAGACACCTCGCTGAACCGAACAAAGCCATGGTCGCAAGCGTACGCGAGATCATCCCGAACACGCCTGCTTATTCTTTGATGAATGCTTACGGGCTTTTCGGAAATCATGCGTACTCGATACGAGGGGTCGATGCCAGGGGCAACGTGCTTCTTCACAACCCGTGGGGACACAAACACCCGCGCCCTGTTCCGATAGACACCTTCAAAGAACTGTTCAGCATGTTGGACATCTGGCCATGAGCGAAGAGTTGCGGAGGCGAACATGAGACACGAGCTCAAGTGGGGATTCCCCAACACCATCGGAGCAGACCGTGTAGCCGTCATGCAGATCTTCGGCGACTACGCGGTAATTGCTATTCTTCACGCCCCGCCATCTGGTCTCGACGAGACGCTCAATGTGGCGGTGGGGGGGGTGATGGAGTTTGGCGGTGCTGCGTGGCGTCTAGTGAGCATGCACGAGATGGGATGGATTCCTGAGGGCTCTCCTCCTGGTACCGGAGCTGGGCGGCTCGCTGCTGTGATCGAGCGGCAGGCGCCGCAGGTGTTGGAGCAAGAACGTTCTAGGTGTACAGACCTGGCTCGGGCGTTGAGTGCCGCCCGGCCTGGTGAGACCTATGTGGTGGACCGCACCGGGCTGGGTCAGCGTCCTGTGCTGCTGCGCACCGACGCGCACGCTCGTATGATCGAGGCCAGTGCCGAGCTGCTTCCTGTCCCTGGTCGTGATGGGCATCTGATGGTCGACCTGCTCGGCGGCGGTAGCGAGCAGGTCTCCGTCGCGACGATGCTTGCCTTCGCGTCCGAATCAGCGAACCAGGGGCTCGCAGAGCTCGCGTGGAGACTAGTGCTGGCGCGCGACCAGGGCAGGGCCGTCGCGGTGCGGGTCACCGCGTCCTACCGCGACGACACCAGCACCGTCCCGACAGAGTTCCAGGTTGACTACACTATCGACGGCACGCCCTACACAGAATCTTTCCCCAACGGGTGAGGTATGGATCAGAACACCTAGCGTGGTGGCCGCTTCAGCCATGCGGCGACCGTAGGTGACGAGGCCGTCGAGGTCGGGACGTAGGTGCTGAGCCTGGCCGGGCTGAGGTCAAGAGACGCGGGCGAGACGGTCGGACACCAGCCGGTTCAGGCTGATCTTCTGCTCAGCGGCCTCGGTCGCCAGGCGTCGGTGCAGGTCTGGAGGAACCCGCACGACGAACTTGCCGGAGTAGCTCCGCTCAGACAGCGGCACGGGTACCGGTTCTCCGTTCGCCTCGAGGTCTGCGACGACGTCACGAACCAGGTCGGCTAAACCGTCGAGCGCTTCGAGGGGGGTGGGGGCGAGCCACGACAGGGAGGGCATCTCGGCCACCGTCGCGACGTGCTCACCGTCCTGTCCCGACCAGGCCACACGATAGGTGTAGTGAGCGGTGTTCACGCTGACCATCGTCGCTGCCCTCCTGTTCCTCTCCCCGCCGGCCCGTCTGGGGGTGCGCTTTCTTGGGCGAGCCGGTCGATCGCCGCGAGCACCTGTCGTACCTGGTACGCCTTGGCCTTGCCGTCGCGACCTCGCTGGATGTTGACACGAGGGTCGCCCGCCCACGGTGTCTTGTAGACCGCATGCGAGGTGCCCTGCCGCCGCGCCGGGCCGAAGTACGCCTCGCAAACCTTGGCCAGGTCGTCGTAGCGGACATTCTGGGGCGTGCGTCGCATCCGCTCGACGACCTGCGCTGCCCTTACCATGCGACGGTACCAATAATAGTACCGACAGAGCAAGGTGTCGGTTGACCCTTACGGGCGCGCTCTCTCCGGCCGACCGCTACCTCGATGTGCGAGGTCGTTCGTCTAGACCCGTCACGAGGTGACGGGCTCTTGGGTGCGCTTGTGAAGTCGGCCACGGTCATACGGTGCTCTCGGTGCAGGTCCACCGGGGTGTCGTCGGCTCGGTTCGGAGGGCCAGGTGCCCATACCTGTGGGCTGGGGACAGCCGGGCGCTCCGCTCGAGGGGAGAGGCAGCGCGGGTCTGTCGCGGTGCGCATGGCAGAATGGTCCGTGCAACAGCACACGTTCTCCGGGGTCGGTGCAAGTCCGAACCGGCGGTGACAGTCCGCGACCCGCGTGCACCTCGGTGCCTGCGGTTGACCTGGTGGAACTCCAGGACCGACGGTGAAAGTCCGGATGGGAGGAGACGTGGTCGGGGCCAGACCTCGGCCACCGCGGGCTTCGGCCCGCTCCTTCTCGCACCCCCGGACCTGACCGGGGAGGTGGCACGACGGCCAGGCGAGACTCTGACGACGCCGAGATCGCGGCGCTGCGTCACGCCCTCGCGCTCGCGACGCGCGGCCCGGTGCACGGCCCCAACCCTCGGGTGGGTGCCGTGCTGCTGGACGCCGACGGGCGGCGGCTGGGGGAGGGCTGGCACGCCGGGGCCGGCACACCTCACGCCGAGATCGCCGCGCTGGCCGACGCCCGTTCCCACGATCACGACCCGCGTGGCGCGACCATGGTCGTCACCCTGGAGCCCTGCGACCACACCGGTCGCACCGGGCCCTGCTCACAGGCGCTGATCGACGCCGGCATCGCTCGTGTGGTGTTCTCCGTGCCTGACCCGAACCCGCAGGCGGCAGGTGGTGCCGCCCGGCTGGTCGCGGCGGGGGTGGACGTGGCCGGCGGGGCGCTCGTCAGCGAGGGGCGTGCGACCCTCGGGGCCTGGTGGTACGCCTTGGCGACCGGCAGGCCGTTCGTCACCTGCAAGCTCGCGCTCTCCCTGGACGGGCGCGTCGCCGCCGCCGACGGCACCAGCCGGTGGATCACCTCGCCGGAGTCTCGCGAGCACGCGCACAGCCTGCGCGCGCAGGTGGACGCCATCGCGGTCGGCACCACCACGGCGCTGACCGACGACCCTGCCCTCACCGCCCGCACCAGCGGCGGCACCCTCGCCGAGCACCAGCCGTTGCGCGTCGTCGTCGGGAACCGCGAGATACCTGCGGGTGCGGCGCTGCACGGGCCGGGCGGGGCGCTGGTGGGGATACACAGCCACGACCCGGCCGAAGTGCTCGCCGCGCTGCACGCCCGTGAGGTGCGTCACCTGCTCGTGGAGGGCGGCCCCACCGTGACGAGCGCCTTCCTGCGTGCTGGTCTGGTCGACCAGGTGCACGCCTACATCGCCCCCGTGCTGCTCGGCACCGGGCCCACCGCCGTCGGTGACCTCGGCGTGACCACCATCGCGCAGGCGCTGCGCCTCGAGGTGGCCAGCACCGAGCGTCTCGGACCAGACATCCTCGTCATCGCCCACAGGACGGAGCACTGACATGTTCACAGGGATCATCGAAGAGATCGGCCGGGTCGTCGCCGTGGACGACCACGGCACCGACGCCCGGCTGGTCGTGCACGGGCCGCTGGTCACCAGCGACGCCCGCGACGGCGACTCGATCGCGGTCTCCGGCGTCTGCCTGACCGTCACGAGCCTCGGCGACGACGGCACGTTCGTCGCCGACGTGATGCCCGAGAGCATGGCCCGCACCACGCTCGGACGGCTCGCCCCCGGCGACCCCGTCAACCTGGAGCGGGCCCTGCCGGCGAACGGGCGCCTCGGCGGCCACATCGTGCAAGGTCACGTCGACGGGGTCGGGCAGGTCGTGGCCCGTGTGCCCGGCGAGCGGTGGGAAGACGTCGAGATCGCGCTGCCGCCTGCCCTCGCCCGCTACGTGGCCGAGAAGGGCTCCATCACGGTGGACGGGGTGTCGCTGACCGTCACCACCGTCACGCCGACCAGCTTCGGGATCAGCCTGATCCCCGCCACCCTCGCCCACACGACCCTGCACCGCCTGGCCGAGGGCGACCCGGTGAACCTGGAGGTCGACATCCTCGCGAAGTACACCGAGCGCCTGCTGACGGCCGAGCGCGTCCCGACGACGGAGGCACCCCGATGATCGGCACCATCGACCAGGCCCTGGCCGAGCTGCGGGCCGGGCGGCCGGTGCTCGTCGTGGACAGCCCTGACCGGGAGAACGAGGCAGACGTGGTGCTGGCCGCGCAGTCGGCCACCACCGCCTGGGTGGGCTGGACCATCCGGCACTCCTCGGGCTACCTGTGCGCGCCGATGCCCGCCGCCCGCGCCGACGCTCTCGACCTGCCCCTCATGGTGCCCGTCAGCCAAGACCCACGACGCACCGCCTACACCGTGACGGTCGACGCGGCCACGGGGGTGACCACCGGCATCTCCGCCGAAGACAGGGCCCGCACCCTGCAGGTGCTGGCCGACCCGGCCAGCGGCCCGGGCGACGTGATCCGCCCCGGTCACGTGCTGCCGCTGCGGGCGGTGCCCGGCGGTGTGCTGCACCGGGCGGGTCACACCGAGGCCGCGGTGGACCTGTGCCGCCTGGCGGGGCTGGAACCGATCGGCGGGATCGCTGAGCTGGTGCACGACGACGGGTCGATGATGCGCCTGCCCGACGCCGAGCTGCTCGCCGCGAAGGAAGGGCTGGTCGTCGTGACCATCGCTGACCTGATCGCGTGGCGGCTGGCCAACGACACCATGGAGCCCTCCATGGAAGAGGTCTCCACGGCGCCTCGGGTGCACCGTGCCGCGTCGGCCCAGCTGCCGACCGCCCACGGCGGCTTCGTCATCCACGGCTACCGTGACCTGCGGACGGGCGCCGAGCACGTGGCGCTGGTGTCGACCGCCCCAGCCTCGGGGACGCCGCTGGTGCGGGTGCACTCCGAGTGCCTGACCGGGGACGCCTTCGCCTCGGAGCGCTGCGACTGCGGCCCCCAGCTGCACACCGCGATGGAGCGTGTGGCCGAGCACGGCGGTGCGGTGGTCTACCTGCGGGGGCACGAGGGCCGGGGGATCGGGCTGCTGGCGAAGATCGCCGCCTACACGCTGCAAGACTCTGGCCGCGACACGGTGCAGGCCAACCTGGACCTCGGTTGGCCCGCCGACCGGCGCGAGTACGGTGCCGCCGCGGCGATCATCGCTGACCTCGGGTTCACCTCGGTGCGACTGCTGACCAACAACCCGGCGAAGGTGACGGGCCTGCGAGCGCTGGGGGTGGACGTGGAAGCGGTGGAGCCGCTAGAGGTCGGACGCACCCGGTACAACGCGGCCTATCTGGACACCAAGCGGGACGCGATGGGCCACCTGCTGGCTGAGGCGCACCTCGACGTGCCCGAGATGGTCGACCGGGACGCACAGGCGAAGAACGCATGAGCACGAGGACGCACAGCCTCGAGACACGCAGCCCTGAGGAGGAGCCGAGGATGACGAGGACGCGAGCATGAGCGGGACAGGAGCGCCCCAGATCACCGCGGACGGCACCGGGCTGCGCGTCGTGGTGGTCGCGGCTCGCTGGCACACCCAGGTGATGGACGGGCTTCTCACCGGGGCGCTCGCTGCCTTGGAGAGCGCCGGGGTCGAGCAGGTGCGGGTGGTCCAGGTTCCCGGGACCGTCGAGCTCACGGTCGCCGCGTCCGCCGCGGCTCGTTCGGGAGCCGACGCGGTGGTCGCGCTGGGCGTGGTGATCCGAGGGGGCACGCCGCACTTCGACTACGTCTGCCAGTCGGTGACCCACGGCCTGACCGAGGTCTCGCTGCGCACCGGTGTGCCGGTGGGTTTCGGCGTCCTCACCTGCGACGACGAGGCGCAGGCGCTGGACCGTGCCGGCCTCCCCGGTTCCCGGGAGAACAAGGGTGCGGAGGCGGCGGAGGCCGTCGTGGGCACGGTCGTGGCTCTGCGTGCCCTGGCCGGCGGCGCGGGCTCCACGGACAGAGCCCACTAGCATCAGTGCCTGTGAAGACTTTCGAGACCCTGTTCGCCGAGCTCGAGCACAAGGCCACCACGAGGCCGGCCGGGTCGCGCACCGTCGCGGAGCTGGACGCCGGCGTCCACGCCATCGGCAAGAAGCTGGTCGAAGAGGCCGCGGAGTCCTGGATGGCTGCCGAGCACGAGTCCGACGAGCGCACCGCGGAGGAGATCTCCCAGCTGCTCTACCACGCCCAGGTGCTGATGCTGGCCCGGGGCCTGACCCTGTCCGACGTCTACGCCCACCTGTGAGGCCCGATGCTCCGCATCGCCATCCCCAACAAGGGCTCGTTGTCCGAGCCGGCGGCCCAGCTGCTCCGCGAGGCGGGCTACCGCCAGCGTCGCGACCCGCGTGACCTGGTGCTGGCCGATCCCGACAACGACGCCGAGCTGTTCTTCCTGCGTCCGCGCGACGTCGCGACCTACGTCGGCCAGGGTGCCGTCGACGTCGGGATCACCGGGCGTGACCTGCTCATCGACTCCGGCTCGTCGGCCACCGAGCACCTGACGCTCGGTTTCGCCCGCTCCACGTTCCGCTTCGCCGCCCCCGCCGGCACGCTCGATGACATCGCCCAGATCGCCGGGCTCCGGGTGGCGACGTCCTACCCGGTGCTGGTCGCTGACCACCTAGAGGCCCGGGGGGTCGTCCCGGCTCAGGTCGTGCGCCTGGACGGCGCGGTGGAGTCCTCGGTGCGGCTCGGTGTGGCCGACGTCATCGCGGACGTGGTGGAGACCGGCAGCACCCTGCGCGCCGCCGGGATGGAGGTGTTCGGCGAACCGATCCTGACGTCCGAGGCGGTGCTCATTCGCGGCGCTGACGCGGACCCCGAGGGCCTGGCGAGGCTGACCCGGCGCCTCCAGGGCGTGATGACCGCTCACGAGTACGTCCTCATGGACTACGACTGCCCGATCTCGGCGGTCGAGCGAGCCGTGCAGATCACTCCCGGCCTGGAGTCCCCGACCGTCTCCCCGCTGCACGACAAGCAGTGGTGCGCCGTCCGCGCGATGGTGCCCAGGACGTCCACCAACCGCGTCATGGACGACCTCTACCAGATCGGCGCCCGCGCCATCATCGTCACCTCGATCCACGCCTCTCGTCTCTAGCCGGGCACCGGCATCGAGACCAGCACCTGAGCCAGCCCGAGACCGGTCAGCTCGAGACCAGGCCGAAGGCGTGCACGCCGGCGGCGGCAGCGGCCAAGAACGCCGCGGGGTCGGCGTCCAGGCCTCGGCCCATGGTGGACAATCGAACCGGGGTGCGGGTCAGGGCCGCGCGGAGGTCGTCGCCGGCGTCGACGGTGACCAGGCGGTGCGGGCCCAGGGGAGCGGTCAGGGTGGCCGCCTGGGCGGCGACCTTCGCGCCGAGGTCAGCCAGGTCGCCGGTCAGGCGAGGCACGACGACGTCGGCGGGTCGCAGAGCGACACGGCCGTAGGCGGTGAGGCTGTGGTGGGAGATGCCGAGGTGGCGTTCGCGGGCGTCGGCGCCGGAGACGCGCAGGCTCGCGACCGGCCGTCCTCCCAGCACACCAGCAGCGTTGAGGGCCTCACCGGCCGCGACACCGGAGAACCCCCACCGGGTCCCGGTCCCGAGGTTGCCAGGGCCTTGGGCCACCACGGCGACGTCGGCACCGGCCACGTGCCGGGCGGCGAGCAACCCCGAGTGGACCGTGACAGCCTCGAGGTCGCCGCCGAACGACTGCCCGGTCGACACGCACGTGTCGAGCCACCCCGTCTCGCGCAGCGTCGCGACGGTCCGCGAGAACCACGCTGGCAGCGCACCGCCGTCGGTCAGCACGTAGGCCACCGAGACAGGCGCCGCGCCCGCGCGCTCCGCGGCGTGCCGGACGCCGGCGACGATCGCGGGGAGCGCCGAGTGCAGGTCGGCGACGATCACCGGCATCCCGTCGAGGTTGTCGGCCTCAGCGAGCAGGTGGTGGTGGGGCGACTCCTGCTCGTCGGTTCCCAGCACCATCGCCTGCATCGGGGTGTAGCGGGCCTTGACCAGGTGCCCGGGCCCTGGCGCAGGGTCCGGGGGGAGGGCGTCGGTGCGGGCCACCACCAGCGCGTAGCCGCCCGTGCCCAGGCCGCGAGCCAGCGCGGAGACGTTGAGCAGCACCCGCGACCCGACCTCGACCGGGCCGACGAGCTCGGGATAGGCCAGCGCGCGGACTCGTCTGTCGTCGACCGTCACGGTCATCGGCTGGGCTCCCGGCCAACCCGCCTCGAGCGTCTCGACGACACCTTCGCGCCATGTGATCATCGGGCCACGCTATCGCTGTTCCCGAGGCTTCTCGGGTGCCTCGGGTGCTCGACGGCCGTCGTCGTCCGGCACCTGCGGCTACGGTGGGTGGTGACATGGCCACCTCGATCCCGCCCGACGAGCGTCTGCTCGACCTCGTCATCGCTCTGGTGAACACCCCTACCCGGATGACCAAGGAGCAGATCCGCACCACGGTGGCCGGGTACACCGCCGCGCCCAGCGCTGTCGCCTTCGAGCGGATGTTCGAGCGGGACAAGGACACCTTGCGCGAGCTGGGAGTCCCTCTGCTCACCGTCACCGACGCCAGCCACGGCGACGACGTCGGCTACCGCATCGACCTCGAGGCCTACACCTTGCCCCCGGTCGACCTCACCCCGGCCGAGCTGGGCGTGCTCGCCATGGCCGCCCAGGTCTGGCAGGACGCGGCCCTGCGCAGCGACTCGGCCCGTGCCCTGACCAAGCTGCGTGCCGTGGCGCCCAGCGCCCAGGCCGGTGATCTGGTGGCAGGCCTGGCGGCTCGGGTGCGTGCCGGAGGGCCGGCTCTCGCGCCTCTGCTCGACGCGATCCAGAGGCGCCACGCGGTGCGCTTCACCTACCGGGCCGCCACCACGGGCGAGGTGCGCCTCCGGCTGGTCGAGCCCTGGACGCTGGCCGCGCACCGTGGCGGCTGGGTGCTCGTGGGGCACGACCGCGACCGAGACGCACCACGGACGTTCCGGCTGTCTCGCATCGAGGGTGCGGTGCGCACGGTGGGGGAGGCGGGAGCGTTCCCGGCTCCCGACCCCTCGGTGGTGACCGCCGCCGAGCGACGCTGGGCCGACGCTGGTGGTGGCACGGCGCTCCTGGCGCTGCTGCCGGAACGCGCCGAGGCGCTGCGAGCCCGTGCCCTGCCAGAGACCCGGGTTCCGGACGCCAAGCCTGGTGACGACGCGGCGGTCTTCGAGGGGCGTGAGCTGGTCCAGGTGGCCTACCGGGACGCCTGGGAGCTGGCCGAGCAGGTCGTCGGCTACGGCGACGGGGTCGTCGTCCTCGACCCTCCCGAGGTCCGCCAGGCCGTCGTGCGGATGCTGCGCGCCGCGGCGGCGCTGGACCGAGACGAGGAGGTGCACGATGGCTGAGCGCACCGCTGACCGGGTGCTGCGGCTGCTCGGCATGGTCGCCCACCTCGACGCGCACGGTCAGGCCGACCTCGACGACCTGGCCGAGCGGTTCAGGGTGTCTCGTGAGCAGGTGCTGGCTGATGTCGACACGTTGTGGTTGACCGGCACGCCCGGCTATCAGCCGGACGACCTCATCGACTTCGACGCCTTCTCCCTCGAGACAGGCGTGGTCCGCCTGACCCAGGCACGGGGCATGACCCGGCCGCTGCGGCTCGGGGCTCGGGAGGCCGTCGCCCTCATCGCGGCGATGCGCGCGCTGACTCACGACCTCGGCCCGGCGCTGGACGACGAGCGCCGGGCGGTGCTCACCTCGGCGCTGCACAAGCTCACCACCGCTGCCGGGGCCCTGGCCGAGACAGCACCGGTCACGGTGAACCTGGGCGTGGAGGCGCACAGCGAGGTGACCGCGGCGGTGTCTCGTGCGCTGACCGACAGACGGCGCCTGCGGCTGCGCTACGTCAACGCCGCCGACCGCACGTCGGTGCGTGAGGTGGACCCTGTGCGGATGATCGTGGACGACGGCACCGGTTATCTGCTGGGGTGGTGCCTGGCCGCCGACGCCGAGCGGCTGTTCCGGCTCGATCGGGTGCTGTCGGCCGACGTGCTCGACACCCCGGCGGTCGACCGTGAGGTGACCACCGACGCCGACCGTCTCGACCCGGACGGCCGCACCGTCACCCTGCACCTGCGCAGCCGCGCCCGCTGGATCGCTGAGACCGTCCCTGGTGCGAGCGTGCGCAACCACGATGACGGTTCCTTCGAGGTCGACCTGCTGGTCATGTCGCCCGCATGGCTGGAGCACCTGCTGCTCAGGGCTGCCGAGGACGTGCTGGACGTGAGCCCCCCCGAGGTCGCCCGGCAGGTCGCGGCCAAGGCCCGTGCGGCTCTGCTGGCCCATGGAGAGGACGTCACGTGATCTGGTGGGTGGTCTGGCCGGTGTTGGTCGTGGGCACCATGGTGGGCGCGTTCTTCCTCGGCCGGTCGTTGTGGCGCAAGACCGTGGCGCTGTATCACGAGGTGGTCAGGCTGGAAGAGGTCGCGGCGCGTCTTGAGGTCGTCCTCGATGCTCGGTCTGAGACGTGGGTCCACCCGTTGGCGGCCACCGAGGCCGATCTGGAGCGGTGGCGCACCGAGATCGCCGAGCGTCGTGCCGGCCGTGGGGCTCGCCGGGCCGAGCGTCACCAGCGAGCGTACGAACGGTGGTCCCGATGGTGGGGCTAGCCTGAGACCCACGTCGCACAGGTAGGATGGGCCGTCGCCGCACCTACGGAGGATGCCATGGCACGGTTCTTCGAGAACCCCGCAGTCCTGATCGTTCTGCTGCTGGTCATCGTGCTCGTCTTCGGCGCGAACAAGCTGCCCACCGCGGCACGCAGCCTCGGTCAGTCGCTGCGCATCTTCAAGACCGAGATGCGCCCCGGTGACAAGTCCGACGACAAGTCAGACGACGCCGCGGCTCCTGCTGAGGAAGCTGTTCCCGGCATCATCGACCAGCAGACGCCCGCCTCGGGCAACGACAAGACCTCCTGATCGGCAGTGGCGCGCGTCCGTCGTCTCAAGGGCCGTCGCGACCCTGAGGGGCGGATGTCTCTGCGCGACCACCTGGTCGAGATGCGCAAGCGACTGCTGCGCATCGCCGTGGGGCTCCTCATCGGTGCTGTCGGTGGCTGGTTCCTGGCCGATCCGGTCATGGAGCTGTTGTTCTCGCCCCTGCACGACCTGGCCGCGAAGACCGGGCAGGACATGGCCCCGAACTTCTCGGACGTCGGTGGCCCGATCGACATGAAGCTCCGCGTCGCGGTCTTCCTCGGCGCCGTCGTGTCGAGCCCCTGGTGGATCTACCAGCTCTGGGCGTTCGTCACCCCTGGCCTGACCACCAAGGAGAGGCGCCGCACGATCGGGCTCGTCGTCCTGGCCGTCCCGATGTTCCTCTCAGGTGTTTTCTTCGCGTGGTGGGCGGTCCCCACTATTGTGTCGCTGTTCACCTCGGTGACCCCGGACGGCGCGCTCAACCTGATCGACGCCCAGGGCTACCTCGCCTTCGTCCTGCAGATGATGCTCACGTTCGGCATCACGTTCATGCTCCCGCTGTTCATGGTGGGGTTGACCCTCGCTCAGCTGGTCCGGGGGCGGACCTGGATGAAGGGCTGGCGCTGGGCGGTGATCCTCATCTCCGTCATCGCGGCCATCGTCACCCCGACCCCGGACCTGCTGTCGATGTTCATGGTCGCGGGGCCGCTGCTCGCGCTGTACTTCATGGCGGTGGGCATCTGCACCCTCATCGACCGGCGCAACGACCGCAAGCTCGCCGCCGAGGGGCTGCTGGTCGACCCGGTCGAACCGGAGGCTGTGTGAGCCGCATCGGGCTGGTGGTCAACCCGACCGCCGGCCACGGGCGCGGCAAGGCCGCCGGGCGCCAGGCTCACGCCGGTCTGGTCGCCGCCGGGCACGAGGTGACCGACCTGTCGGGCCCGACCCTCGCCCAGGCCACCGACGCCGCCCGTGAGGCTGTCGTGGGCGGGCTGGACGCGCTGGTCGTCGTCGGCGGGGACGGGATGGTGCACCTGGGGGTCAACGTGGTCGCCGGCACCGACCGCCCTCTGGGCATCGTCGCCTCCGGCTCGGGCAACGACATCGCCCGCTGGTTGGGCCTGCCCGTCCACGACGTCCCTGCGTCGTTGGAGGTGCTGAGCCGGGGCCTGCGCGAGGGCCCCCACCAGATCGACGCGGCCCAGGTGCGCGCTCCCGGCCGTGAGGCGTTCGAGTGGTTCGTCGGTGTGCTCTCCTGCGGGATCGATGCCGCCGTCAACGCCCGGGCCAACCAGATGCGATTCCCACCCGGCATGGGCAAGTACCTGCGCGCGCTGGCTACCGAGCTGGTCGGCTTTCGCTCTTATGGCTACCGCCTGGTGCACGACGACGGCGAAGAGACGTTCGCCGGCCCCCTGGTCGCCGTCGCCAACACCGGCGCCTTCGGCGGCGGCATCCGCATCGCCCCCCACGCTGTCCCCGACGACGGCCTCCTCGACGTCATCACCGCACGAGACCTGACCCTCCGCCGAGTCCTGGCCCTGCTCCCACGCCTGTTCACCGGCACACACCTGCGCCATCCGCACGTGCACACCCAGACCACCAGAATCGTCCTCATCGCCCCTTCCGACCCCCACGGCCCACCCCCCCCCGTCGCCTACGCCGACGGCGAGCGCATCGGCCCCCTGCCCCTCGAGGTCCGCCTGATCCCCGGTGCTCTTCACGTGCTGGCCTGATGTCTCATCGGTCGGGCGTAATCCACTCAGCCTCACCTCGCACTCGGGCAACGAGGTCTTCAGCGATGCGAAGCCAGTTCTCCTTAACCTCGCTGTAGGGGATCAACCATTGGCGTACCTCAGGAGCAGGCATCGGAGCTCCTAACTCTTCTAAGAGAATTTCGGTGAAAATGTAATCATGACCGCGAACATATCTATCGCCGAGCAGCGCCAAAGCCTGGATGGCGCGACCTATGTCACGTTTTGTCCTGGTGTAAAAAGCCCGAAGAGCGAGCAGCTCGGCGTACTTGTACGACGAGCCATGATATTGAGGCAACAGCTGTTGTATTCTGTGCAGTGTTTCGTTAAAGTTCACGGGACGTCCCAGCTGGTGCATCCCGAGTGTATGCAAGCATGCTACCTGGTAGGAGGGATACCCGAGATCGATGGAGCGGCCCAACCAAGCAACCGCGTCAGGTCGGCAATCTTCGCCAGAAAATGTTCTGCGACGCAGGTAATTGGTGCGTAGTTCCATGCGGAATCTTGCAGATCGCTGTCGTTCAATTCTTTCATTGAACAGGCGAACGGGATGATCGAAGATTCCATGCCCCTGTTCGCAGATGGCGACAAATTGGTCAAATGCGCTTGTGCCGGAACTAAAATCAGCAAGGAGATGGGCGATAGCCTGGCGGTATCGGCCGGCGGCACGCGGCGTGACTGCCCTCTGATAGCGGAATAGCTCCACATTAGGGTATTTTTCGATCAGCCGTTCGAACTGCTCGGCGGCATCGTCGTATCGATGAAGATTCCTCAGGCGGTATGCGTACCACAGGCCGCTCCAGCGCTGGGTGGCGCTCTCCACTTTCCAGATTGAACGAAGGATGGGTAGGGATTCTTCGCTCGAGAGAGATAGCGCCTGAATTGTTCTGATGAGAGTTCCCGCTTGAGTGCTAGCCTGATCAGGTGACGGCATAGGGAGGCGTGGTGCGAGACCACGGACGGTCGGAGTAGTCCGCATCGCTTGGCCGAGCCAGTCGTCATACACGTCCTCGTTGAGTCCAACAGTCAGGCCGAGAATGATCGCCTGCACGAGATCGGTGTCGTCATTGGGAAGCCCGTCTCGTTCTGCGTCGTCAGCCTTGGTCTTGGCTTCACCGTGTCGACGCTGGGCTTCGGACAGGGCGCGGTGTGCGGCGGCCGTCCAGTCCTGGTCGGACCATCCCCCTTCGATATCGGCGCTGGACTGGCGGACAAGACGACGGACCTCTTCGTGCACGCGGTACGGGTACACGCAATCCGGGTTCGGGTCGACCATCGTCTTCGCGATGCACCGTTCCACCGCGCCATGGTCGACACCGCCCACAGCGGCAACGAGAGAAATATCAAAGAAAGGCGTCAAGCAAGCGGCATTGAAGGCGCGTCGCTCGTCCACGGGCAGACCCGAATACAGGTTCTTCACAAGGTCTGGGAGTTTGCCTAAAAGTGTCTCAGGCTCAAGTTCCTCACCTCGAGCAGTCTTGTTGTCAGCCACCTGGCACACAGCATCGATATGAAGAGGCCAGCCGTTCGTGCTGGTGACAACTCGTTCAAGAAGGTCATTGCTGAGTGACCAGCAGCCAAGCGCGCTACGTTCCGCGATCAACTGTCGGGCATCCTTCGATGATAGAAGGCCCAACAGGTGTTGGTGTGGCTCCTGCTGAGCGTCAGAGAGAAGGAGCGGCCACTGGTGAGGCCCGGATATCTTGAGGCCGTCGCGGTCGTCGGCCCAGTCCAGGCGGTGGCGCCCGGTGACGACGAACAGCACCCACGGGAGATACCCGACAAGGTGATTGATCACAGACTCAGATCGAACAGAGTCGTTTTTCTGTATCTTCTCGAAGTGATCGATGAAGATCGCAACAGTCGGGCGTGTGTACGGCTCGGAGGCCTCGACCTCTTGAGTGAGGAGCCAGACGATCTCAGCGGCCACCTCTGGTGCGTCATCACCCTTGGAGATCTGACCGCAGTCGTCGAGGATCTTGGCGAGATCGCCGAATCTCTTGAGCTGTCGGGAGCGCGAGAGGTTCTTGCGGACGAACGAGACCAGCCGACCGATCGCAGCAGCACCGAACGACGTGGCGACGTTCGCAGCGCCGAGGTCCTCAGCGATACCGGCCAGGACAGAGAGCACGTCGTCGGTCTGATCCGATGCGGTCGTCGTCGCTACCGGCTGACCAGGGCGTGCGGCGGCAAGATACGCTGCCAGCGCGAGGTCGAAAGCCGGCCACTTGTGCTTCGGGGTGGTGACTGCCGAACGGAGCGCGATGAGCAACGACGGCACGTCCACCATGCCCTGATGACCAGTGAAGTCCCACCGGGCCGTCCCGACCTTCTCGGGGAGCGGGGGAGCGCCCCACAGCGAGTCTCCCGTCAGCTCGTGACGGCACCACGACTCGAGACGTGCCGACAGCCTCGACTTCCCGACGCCACCCTTGCCGTGGAAGACGAGAACGTTGCGCAGCCCGTCGGTGTCGATCTCGTGCTGTCGCCTGACCCGCCCGAGGGTCGCGACCAACGCGGCGCGCATGATGTCGGCTTCGCTCGTACGGTTCGTGAAAACCAACCGAGCCGCATGCTGATCGACACGGCGCGTGTCTGGACGACGCGGCACGACCGACCTCCCTCGGCGATGCACAGGTCGCACCGCGACTACCGTTGACCTCGAACTCTACGGGGCAGGCAGTACAGGTAGTAACCGAACAGACTCAGCACGAGCCACGCTTCCGTCCAGCCTCTGCGGTCACGGGTCCTCAGCTGTCGTGCCGAGAGCCTGAGCCATGAGGTCGGAAGTGTCGGAAGTTGAGTCCCTGATAGTGGTGTAGCGCGGTCGCTGGGTCCTGGACGTGGGCGCGGTCACCGCGTGATCCTTCGAGTCAACCTTCCACAGAATCCTCGAACGGAGTCACCGCGATGACCGCAC
>Ga0123356_10002898_pt1 | contig 18170 bp, 16 predicted proteins | sample TergutEmb28metaG_2_FD_92546 | JGI IMG/M metagenome (GOLD analysis project Ga0123356, IMG submission 92546) | Embiratermes neotenicus P3 segment gut microbial communities from Petit-Saut dam, French Guiana - Emb289 P3 | ecosystem: Host-associated > Arthropoda: Insects > Digestive system > Gut ...
AATGCGTGCAAGGACTGTCTTGCAGAAGGGTTGTGCCCAGGAACATATCGCACAGCATTTGATTATTACGGCGACCAAATCGTAAAGCCGATTACCTCGTGAAGGAGATATGAGCATGGTACGCCTATCGCAGCAAGTGTTATTTTCATTGGATAACGTCAGTCAGTATTTCCTGTCTCCGTATTGCGAAGTTTTCATTGAGGACGATAAGGTCTGCTTGGAACGCGCCGACCTTGACAGGCACTTGGTTTTTTCCAGTACGGACAATGACAAGCTGATGAAGCTACTTGAAAAATTAACGGTTGGCATTTCATATGATGAGCTGAGCAGCTTCTTGTCCGAGGAGCTTTTTGAAGAGAATCCAAATGACTGGATCGCTTGTTGCATACAGGGGGGTGTCATTGAATGAGCAAGGCCATCAACACAAAAGAAACGCTTCTGACACCATTTTCAGATGAAGCAACTGGGCTTGCTTTCAAGGGTTCGAAAGTTTTTTCTAGTAACGGTAGAAATCTGATGATTGGGTCTCAAGGTCATATAATGCTTGTCGATGACGCTATTGTTGAGACCTTGCGAAATGGCCTCTGTGACGAAGACCTAGCGCTGAAACTACTGCAGAGAAATTTAGCGACATTGGAAGATCAGGGCGAAGATGACGAAGCCGATCAACACGAGATATGCCCAACCTTTTTTATGATTGATTTGACGCGTCGCTGCAACATGAGCTGTAAATACTGCCTGCGAGAGGGCGATCAGGAATGCCCTTCCATAGATGACCAGGTCTTGGATGACATCTGCGATTATATCGCGCGCTATTGTGACGAGTTCGAAATCAACTCGATCTCTATTCAGCCTTGGGGCGGAGAGCCGCTCCTGGAACTGCGCAAGATCGAACGCTTGCAGGATCGCCTCACCAGTCATGGTCTGTATGTAAAAATCTCATTAGAAACGAATGGCCTACTGCTAAATGATGAAATTATTCAACGATTGGTCAAGCGGAACATATTCGTCAGCGTGAGCATCGACGGCATGTCGGCGGTTCATGACCAGCAGAGATTTCTATGCAATGGCCAACCTTCTCACCAGCTTGTAGAAACCGGATTGCAGCGGTACATGAAAGCGACTGGCGGCGAAACCAGCGTGATTGTTACACTGACGCGAAATTCAATAGATTACATAGATGAGATCATGGAATACCTCGCAATCCAAATTGGTCTTGAGCGCATCAAAATGAATTTCGTTCATCAGAGCGCATTTTGCGACGACAGTGAGCTCTGCCTTACTCCAGATGAAATTCGCTGTACTATGATGCGAATCTTGGATAAGTTGATTCATCTGAGTGAGGATGGCACTTACATTGCGGAATACAACATATTCAGAAAGCTCACAAACCTCCTCTTTAAAAACATGGACGATGCCTGTATTTCGCAGGGATGTAGAGGCGGAAGAAGCTTAATTGCCTTCGATATGGCAGGCAACATATTTCCTTGTGATGTTACAGATTTTCCAGAAGAGAAGCTTGGAGATATCTATGATGGCCGTTCCCTCTATTCCATCGTTGGAGATGCAATTGAGCAAGATACCATGTACTTCAGGAAAAAGGTTTCTGCTCATTGCGAGGATTGCGCCTGGTGGCCCTATTGTCAGGGTGGGTGTACTGTGAATATTAAGTGCGGAGACGACAAAGCAGCTTGTATTGACCTGATTGAGTGCTCTGCAAACAAGGCATTATATCCTAGGCTTGTTGACCTTATACTTAGCGATCCGGACATTATCAATGGGATGATGGGACGAAAAGTGCTATGATATCGATCTTTGTCGAGTGCGCGCTTATCTCCATATACGCACCGGCATTGATTTATATAATCTATTAAGGGGAGGTGAAATGCACATGAAAAAAATCGAGGTTTATTCCAAGAAGCTGGGCAAGACCATGACTGTCGAGGCTCGCAAGGGCAAACCCGCATCCGCTGGCAACGTTGTCGGTTGGTCTAAAAGCGGTTGGAGCCGGAGCGGCGGGTGGTAAATCAATCACCGCGCACTACGACTAAGAGCCTCCGGGGTGTACTGAGTAAACCAATCCCATCTGCGCTTCTGGTTTATTCAGTGCATCCCAAACGATTTTAGCCAAGAGAATGAATCGTTATTGTAACGGTTCATTCGCTTGTTGGAATATGCTGCTTAGCCTTCCTAGGCAATGCCAATATGGAGTAGTAAGATGGTTTTAGCTCTCATGATGACAGCGCAGTGCAATTTTCATTGCGCCCATTGCATGGTTGATAGCTCGCATGATTACTCGTTGATTAGCGACCAAGTACTCGAACGCTTCTATCACATGCTTACCATTGGGAAACCTGACGAGGTGTACTTGATTGGAGGAGAGGTGCTACTTCACCTTGACAAGGTGGAAGAAGTGGTAGTGAGGGTAAAAGAGGTCTGCCAGAGCATTGTTGTTTTTTCCAATGGCAGTTTTCTATTGGATGCAGACAAGGTAAATCGCGTTGATGCCTTGGACGTCACGATCCGAATCAGCGATGACAGATTCCACAGATTATCGTGGACACCGCAGCTGGAAGAGGCGATTCTCTCATCCAAGTACATGGTCCACTTTATGGATCCGTCAGAAGACATGATTCCAGTTGGACGTGGATTCGAGGAATTCAAGTATCTTAAATACAATATGGGATGCTCACTGCAAACAGGAAACTATGGCGAAGGATACCCAAACGCATATCGCTATATGGTTATGCTTAACGGTGATGTTAATCTCTACTGCGCTACTATCGAAGCTGCTCTTGCCAACGTTTTTGAAGATACTGATATTACTTATGAGTTGCTGGTAGAGCGTGAAAAAAGACTTCATGACTACCTTTACGCGCATGTAATCAAAACAGTTGAAGATACCTACATGGCGAAAATGTGCAATGAGTGCCCGCGCTATAAAGTAACAGCGGATGCCATTTACTACGATGGAGTTCCAGTGGTTTGAAAAATGCTGATTTTGTGAGGTGGACATGGACAAGAAAGGTCAATTACCAGTAGACTTATTGTCTGCAGTTAGCCCAGTAGTTCAAAATAACGCGATCAATAAGCTGGCCGCTCAAGTGGTGAGAACCAATGGAATACTGGACTGCGTGAAAAACTCAGACCGTAGCGAACTCCCCTTCACGTTCTCAACTATGTTGCCAAGCCATAAAGTTACGGATCAAAAAAGCAGCGGCAGGTGTTGGATATTTGCTGCCCTGAATTGTGTGCGCTCCGAAATGATCTCGCGCTGGGATTTAGAGGAGCTTGAGTTCTCTCAAAACTATCTGTATTTTTACGATAAGCTGGAGAAAGCAAACTACTTTTTGGAGTACATCATAGCTACTGCAAGCCACAGCCTTGACGACCGCATGCTGTCCTACAAGCTGTCTTCGCCTATTCCCGATGGGGGCCATTGGAGCCTTTTTGCCAATCTGTTCAATAAATACGGCATTGTTCCTAAATCATGCATGCCGGAAACGGCGGTGTCTATCACCACATCAGACTTCGTGGATTATCTATCTGACAGACTGCGTGAGTACGCCAGCGCTCTGCGAAAGATGCATCAGGCTGGACAATCGGCGGTTGAGATGAGAGAGCGGAAACACGATATGATCGCCGAGATTCATAGAATACTTTGCATCTGTCTTGGCACACCGCCCAGAAAATTCGATTTCGATTGGACTACTCGCGGCAATCAGAGGATATCTGAATCGAGAATCACTCCTTTGGATTTCCGTCGCAAGTATGTAGCCATGAACCCAAGCGACCATATCTGCTTGATAAACGTACCATCTGAATCAAAGCCGTTCTACAAAAGCTACTATATTGAAAACTTGGGCAATCTTGTGGAAGGTGAGGCAATCCAATACCTCAATGTGCCCATAGCAGACATGAAGCGATTGGCTATCAGGCAGCTCAATGAGGGTAGCCCGGTATGGTTTGGATGCGATATCAGACAATCAGTCTGCCGTGAGCGCGGCATATTCGATATGACGCTCTACGATTATGAAGCCCTGTTTGGTATCTATCAGCCTCTAAGTAAAGGCGAAACCTTTGACTATGGCGGTTTTTACGTTTCGCACGCAATGGTATTACAGGGCGTTCACATAGAAGATAAAGGGCACTCCACCAGATGGTATGTGGAGAACTCTGTGGGAGAGCAATGCGGCCAAAATGGATATTGCATTATGACCGATCAATGGTTCGAAAGCTATGTGCATCAAGCTGTCATTCACCGATCCTGCCTTGATGACGAGATGATCGCAGCATATTCCAAGCCTCCAGAAGCGTTACCCCCATGGGATCCAATCGCTTTGCTGGCGTAGCCAATAAATATGATTTGAAAGGCCAGATAAAATGAGCCAAGCAATCAAACGCAAGAAAATCATGCTGATTATTACCGAGGACTGCAACTTGCGGTGTCATTACTGCTACGAGCAGGACAAAAGAAAACGTGCCATGACTTTCCCGATAGCACGGGAAGTCTTGGATAATTCCTTTACTGAAATGGAAGGGTATGACGGAGTAACCCTGGAACTTCATGGCGGAGAGCCATTTCTGAACTTTGATTTGATCAAGCAGATTGACCATTACATCTTAACCGCTTATCCTCAGCTTGATTTCCTGGTCCGAACCACAACTAACGGAACCCTGGTACATGGCGAGATCCAGGAGTGGCTCTACTCGCGCCGCGACCGCTATGAAGTCATGTTAAGCTTGGACGGCACTGAAAGCGTTCACAACATGAATCGGCCCGCTGCTGGTGGCGGCGAGAGCTTCAAGATGATTGATCTTGCGTTTTTTACAAGGACATGGGAAGATTGTCCTGTCTATATGACTGTGACTGAATCAACTCTTCCTTTTCTCGCGGAGAGTGTGATGTGGATTCAAGAGAAAGGATTCGATTGCTTAAACGCATTGGAGTGGGCTGTTGAATGGAATTTGGAGAGATCTGCTCCTGTGTTAGCAAAGGAGCTCCGCACGTTGGTTAAATACTATTCCGACAATCCACACCGCCATACTTGCCTAATGCTGAATTGCCATCTCGAACGATTCTATGAGCCCATAAAAGAGAATTTCCGTTACTGTGTAGACATAGATGATCCAATAGAATGCTTTGATGCCGCCGGGGTATTCGCACCATGCCATGGATTCACTAGCTTCACCATGGGAAATCAGGAGGAAGCCGAAGCCTTCGCTGCATATACGATCCGTGATTTTGAGCATGCCGACAAATGCATCTGTAAGGGATGTAAGCTGATTCGGCTTTGCAGAACATGCTTTGCTGCAAACTACATGTTGTCCGGAGACATGCAGATACAGAGTCCAGAGCTGTGCGCATTGAACCGGATGTGCATCTTGGCAGGCATTCAGATTCTACGCAATCGCGGACAGGATCATAAAATGGCTGACGAGGTGGAGCAATACATCCTCTCTCTTAATGACGGTGCAAAAGCGGGAATTTTACCTGCTCCTCCGCTATAAAACGAAAGCTGGACATTCACATGAAAACTGCCTTAATCACCTGGAGGGAAGCTGCACGCTCGCTGTATGACTTTCTGGCAGAGAACGGGCGTGATGAGTTTCATATTCGTTATGTGGTGGAAAATGACAACAGTCTATGGGGAAATGCAATAGCTGCATCGGAACGACTGAGCATAATCTCGTCTGGCAAGGCGGCAACACTATACAGCAGCGGAGAAGTTGAAAAGTTTCTTATGCCAAGCCTTGATGAGGATACCAACGAAAAGATCGCTAAGATGCTGTGCTTCTATGGCATAGCGAAAGAAGATGTTCTCTACGCTCCAATCGGCGTTTTGAAAGACGACGCTCTTCCAATGGATAGACTAAGGCAGATTTGCTGTTACCACGATAGGCGCGAACTGGAAACCATTGAAATCCATATAGCCGATCATTGCAACCTCAACTGCAAAAACTGTTCCATGTTCTGCGGGCTTGTACCGCATCGCACGTTTCCATCGTTTCAACAGACAGCATCCGATATACGGAAGCTCAAGCAATTCTTCGACCATGTTAAGGTGTTCCGCCTGATCGGTGGTGAACCATTGCTCAACCCAGATCTCGAAAGATACATATGGGAGGCTAGGGCAGCTTTTCCGCATACGGATATCCGGATGATAACGAATGGTATTCTAGTCCGCAATATGTCTCCTGGTTTACTCCAAGCAATACGTGAGTGCGACGTTTCATTTATCGTGACTCACTATCTACCTGTCTCAGATCAGATGGAGTCCATCCGCGAATTCCTTGCAGAAAATCAGATTCGCTACACGATATCAGGAATTATTACGGAGTTTCAGAAGATCTACGACATGAGAGGAACGGCTGATCCGGCTGTTAGGTTTGCTTCTTGCCATTGGAAAAGCAGCTGTGCAACTATGGGATCAGGAAAAATCGCGGCGTGTTTCGTTCCATTTGTTATTCGCTACCTCTCAGATACTTTCCAGCTCGACATAAAAGAAGATGGACAAATTGATTTATATGAGGAAGGACTGACAACAAAAGAAATTCGGCGACGTATGCAAACACCTTTCAGCCTATGCAAATACTGCGCGCCCAAAGGAATGACGGCACCTTGGTGCATCCATCGGCAAAGCGAGGGACACAACATAGGGGATTGGAGTGTAATAGCGTAAGTGGAGAACCTATTTGCTCAAAGAGAGGCGCTCGAAAAAGCAGAGCGCGAGATGCTAGTCTGCATTGAAAGGTATAACGACAGAATCAATAAAGGGCTCACACTCGAAGCCAGAGAGTGCGCCAATATGGTGTACAAGATCAAAAAAATAATGGTTGTCAAAGGCTGTCGCGATCTAACAGATACAGATAGCTTCTTAAAGGAAGGAGAATACATTTCCCAGTTTGTTAATGGCATGTTCGGCACTTCATATGGCGCATCGGATTTGATTTCGATTATGGACTTCATTATGTTGCAAGCGGAACCTGCTCTGGCTCAAATATACGCATGCGTCCATGAGCTTGGGTTGATCTATCGCACGACGAAAAATGGTCTATGGCATATTTCTTCCGAAAAAGATCTGCCATACGTCATGTCATCGAAAAACAAACGCAACGGGTTTTCCAACGAATTGGTTGACGCTGTTTTCGCAACATCAGGCTATGAGGATGCCTTAATGTATGCGGGCCGTGCAGTCTCCGGAAATATGCTCGGGCTAAGGAAATATAAGGTTTGCATATACCCAATGAACCCATTTCGCATAAGCCCATTTACTTCAGATCCTCAATGGATTCGCTTGGCTCAGGAAGTTTATGCGCATCAAATGAGCGCGGATCAGTTTGAAGCTGTGATTGATTTTCGGCAGACAAGCAGCGGCTATGAGATTGTTTTTGATCATGAGTGGATTGCTCGGGTAGTTAGTCTTTCTAGCAACTGCGAGCCGATAGCAAAAATACCAAGGGACTTCTTCAGTAGCTTTTCATTTTATACGGCAGATGATTCTAAAGAGCTTGATGAACTGTTTTTTTCGTTATGCTCGATGAGTAACGAACAGCAGGCTATTTGCGCATTACTACGAGCCGAAAGAGATGGCATCCTATTAAGCGTCAACATAAATAATCAGTGAACAAGGAGAGAAGATGAAAGCCGCCATCTTAACCTGGGGTAGCAAGGGCCGCGAACTCTATAGGCTGCTGGCTGGAGATAGCTCCGGCCCGATCCAGGTTCGCTGTGTTGTGGACAGCGACTGCTCTTTGTGGGGAGCCATAGACGGCGGCAAAGCGGAGGTAGTTTCATCAGGTAAGGCGGCTGAGTTGTACAAGAACGCTGAGATCGACAAGTTCATCATTCCGAGTGTGAAAGAGAGTATCATCGATGCTCTACTGCCAGCCCTTGCCTGGCATGGGATACCGGCTGACGATTTATTGTATGCTTCAATTGAGATATTTCGGGACGCGGAGCTATCTGCATGCGAGAAGACAAGCCGAATCTGCCCCTTCGGAGAGCACCGGGAACTCAATGTCATGGAGTTGCATGTCACCGACCATTGCAATCTCAATTGTAAGAACTGCACGATGTTTGCTGCTCTTGTAAAAGAGCCTGTGTTCGTTGATGTTCAAAGCACTATCCGAGATTTGCATCAGCTTAGACGCTTTTTCGATCACGTCAAGATTTTTCGCGTTTTGGGCGGAGAGCCCTTATTGCATCCAAACTTGAATCAGATTCTTGATGCTATTCGAAGCATATTTCCCTACAGTATAATTCGCTTGCTTACCAACGGTCTACTGGTAAAAGGCATGAACGACCAACTGCTGGCTTCCATAAAAGCAAACGATGTTACCGTACATATTTCACAATACCAAGTGGCCTCTAGGCAGATAGACTCTATTAATCGTTTTTTAGCTGAACGAGCTATCCGTCATGAAATCACCCCAATTATTACTCATTTTCAGAAGATGTACGATGCTTCGGGCAAGGCAGAAATGAATTTTTCTTTTGAGTCCTGCCCCTGGAGAAAGCGGGGCTGCGAAACCATGCACGATGGAAAAATAGCGGCATGCTTTGTACCCTTCGCAATACCATACCTATCAAATCATTTCGGGCTCGATATACCCGCTTCAGGAATGATAGACCTTTATGATGGCCAGATGACCACGAAAAGGATGCGCGAGCTGCTAAACCAGCCATTTGAAACCTGTAGGTACTGTGCATCGAGCGGTCACGTCGCTCCATGGGAGTTATCCGACGAGCAAACAAAAAACGAGCTTTCTTCCTGGAGTATTTAAATGAAGGGCGGATCATTCCATGCTGAGTGAAAGCAGCGATTGGTTTTACAAGGAGCTTCTGTATCACCTTGTTTATTTGGGCAATTGGTTCAAATATTTTGGAAAAAAGGTGCCCATTGATTTCTTTGAGGTTTGGGTAGGACAGCGCTGTTCATTGCGATGCAAGGAATGCTGCCACCTGATTCCCTATGCAGATCCAGTATTTTACGAAATGGATACGGTTATAGCTGACTGCTCCGCCTTCTTAGACCTCTGTGAAATCGAATTCTTTTCCATAGTCGGCGGGGAACCCTTTTGCCACCCAGAGCTGTATAGGCTGCTAGACTTCTTCTCTGGTAGGCACGACGTTCTGGATGGCAAGATCGTTACAAACGGCACAGTCATGCCTGACAGAAGAACCATTAATTCGCTCAAGAACCTCAAAGGCAAATTTGAAGTGAGGATTGATCTGTATCCAGGCAAGGAAGAATTTACGAGCCGGTTTTACAATTCGCTGCTAGAGGAAGGAATTCGTTGTCATTTGACCCGATTTGAGGAATGGTCCTGGAAGCGTTTGGGCGGTCCGGAACAAGAAAGGCTATCCACAAAAGCAGCGAAGGACGCCTTCGCGAGATGTTGGGACAAGCAGTGTTATACCCTTGCAAATGGTGAATTCACAGCCTGTCCCCGCGGCATTCTCTCTGAACATGTGTTTAGTATTCCAAAGAGAAGATTCGAACACATGCGCATTTTAGACGACAAGAGCAAGGCAACCTCTAAGGCGTTGATTGCCACGTGCATGACACACAAAGCCTATAAGGACTACTGCAGACACTGTTTGGGAATGACGAAAACTAACCTAGACGACGTTACGCCGGGGGTACAGATTACATAGGGAGAAGAAAGATGATTGAGTCAAGACACCTGACCGCAACCAAAACTGAATTAGGGTTTGGCTATATGCGGTTGCCACAAGCGGATGGCAGGTTCGACATAGAAGCCGTGAACAAGATGGTAGATGCTTTTCTTTCCCACGGCTTCACCTTCTTCGATACTGCTTACATGTATCCTGGCTCAGAGGAAGCGCTAAGAGACTCGTTGGTAAAGCGCTACGACCGAAGTCAATACGAGATCGCGACAAAGCTATTCATCTCCAACCTAACGGATCCCAAACAACAGAGAGAGCAATTTGAAATATCGCTGGCCCGTTTGGGCATTGAATATGTAGATTTTTATTTACTGCATGACTTGACGGGGAGAAATATGAAAAAGGCGTATGCCTATGACACTTGGGGCTTTCTGAGGCAATTACGAGATCAAGGTCTTGTGAAGCACATTGGGTTCTCTTTTCATGGAACGGCGGATGAGTTAGATGATGTTCTACAGCGGCAACCAGAAATGGAATTTGTTTATTTACAGATTAACTATCTTGACTGGGATGACAGTAAAATACAATCTCGCCTGTGTTATGAAGTTGCTCGTAAGCATGGAAAGCCCATATTTGTAATGGAGCCTACCAAGGGAGGACTGCTTGCAGGAAACGAATCAGAGAGCGCAAGACTACTAAAGCAGGCAAATGCCGATGCGTCAGTCGCTTCATGGGCTTTCCGATATGTCGGCGGACTAGAAGGAGTAAAACTCGTTCTATCTGGAATGGGAGCCATTTCTCAAATAGAGGATAATGCTAGGACGTTTGCCTCTTTTCGCCCTCTATCTATAGAAGAGCAGCGCATGGTCGATGATGCCGTTGCCATCATCAAATCAATAAAACGAATTCCATGCACAAAGTGCGGTTACTGCGTTCCGCACTGTCCTCAAGAAATCTGGATTCCACAAATCATTGATGACTACAATGAGCTGTTAATACATAGGGTCGTGGAAGTGCTTAAATTCAAATATGAAGTAACTACGCTCGGTGCGAAAGGGGCAAAAATGGAGAACTGCACAAAATGCCGTCTTTGCGAAGAGCATTGTCCGCAGAGCATAGTGATTTCAGATATCTTACAAACAATGACCGAACAAATCAGATAGCACAATTATTTCAGGAGGATTTCGTCTTGGGGCTTTTCACTAGGGATGCTGAGCCTTTTTCTGAGGGCATTCAGCAGTATCAAGAAAATCGTAATGCGAAAGCGTTACGGTCCTTCCTGCGGGCGGCGAAGCGGGGAGACGCTGCTGCCATGTTCAATGTTGGTTGCATGTATGATCAAGGCGATGGCGTTGCTCAGGATAAACGGATGGCATTGCATTGGTATGAAAAGGCCGCAGAAAAGAAGGTCGTTAAGGCTATGGTCAACCTAGCCCTTTTGTATCATGCGGCAGGCGACCTTCAAGACGACGTGAAAGCGGCCTATTGGTTCGAAAGAGCCGCAGAGCGTGGCGATGCCGATGCAATGCTCAACAGTGGAATCCTATATGAAGAAGGTGCAGGTGTAGCGCAAGACTTAAAGATTGCGGCGTTATGGTATGAGAGAGCGGCTGACAACGGTAGTGTTGCCGCTATGGCTATACTCGGTGATTTCTATAGCAACCATGTTGATTTACCGGACGGAAAAAAGAAAGCTGCGTACTGGTTTGAGAAAGCGGCTGAAAATGGCGATGCCAAGGCAATGTTCAATTTAGGCTTGATCTATTACCATGGTAATGGCGTTAAGCAAGACAGAAGCAAGGCTCTGTCTTGGTATGAGAAAGCTGCCGATAGTGGCTCTGTCCAGGCAAAGTTTAACTTAGGATTGGCGTACAGCGGAGGCAAAGGCATATCGAAGGACATCGCCAAAGCCCTGATTTGGTTTGAAAAAGCAGCAGAGAATGGCGATGTTGATGCGATGATAAACACCGCGCGCATGTACGCCGGCGGCGTTGGTATCCAGCAAGACAAGAAAAAGGCGGCTCATTGGTATAGAAGATCCGCTGAATGCGGAAATGTAGAAGCGATGTTTACTATCGGTACACTTAACCTCAAAGGGGATGGTGTGCCTGAAGATACAGAGATAGCTTTTTACTGGTTTTTAAAAGCTGCTGAAAACGATCATGCAGAAGCAATGTTCAATCTTGGTCTTTTGTACAGCAAAGGCATGGGTGTGGCTCCGGATAAAAAGAGTGCTTTGCATTGGTATGAAAGAGCATCGGAAAAGAGCATAGCATTTGCAATGTTCAACATCGGATTAATGTATGACCAGGGCGATGGTGTTTTACATGACAAGGAATTAGCGGCTTCTTGGTATGAGCGAGCAGCCAAAAATGGTGATGCTGTCGCTATGAGAATTCTCGGGATCATGTATAGCACAGGAGAAGGTATCGCTCAAGATAAAGCAAAGTCTTTGCGTTGGCTGAAGAAAGCGGCTACACATGGAGACGCTGAGGCCAAAGCAATTCTGAAGCATCCCGAAATGTCAAAATGGTTCGCTGAGTAAGCAATCCTATTACCGACAGCACGAAAGGTAGTTGAATTATGTTTACCTCTGACATGCTTAACTGCTTGTTCTACAGCGTTGATTGGAAAGCGCCCAGCCTGATCGCAAATGGTATTATTAACAAGCATTATAGGCACATTGAAAACTATGCCCAAACATCTGCCAAGACAATGCTGAAGACGCTATCCGCTGATAAACAGTTTTCTCTCTTCGTAGATTCTATGAACAAACTGCATGAATCTGCCTTATATGAAAGCTATGTGCATGGAAAAAGCCATATCGAACGAGTTGCTATCATGTCATTCGTGCTAGGTCTTCGCTTGAAGCTGAATCATGACGACTTGATATTGTGTTTAGAGATTGCTAAATACCATGATGTTGGGAGACAAAACGAAGGCGAAGATGAGCAGCACGGACTGCGTGGAGCAGAAAGAATCGCTACAATTTGCGGAAATTTCTCTGAACATGATCAAGCCGTGATTGCCGCAGTTGTTGCCGCGCATTCACTAAGAGATGAATGCAATATGGATATCTTTCAAAACTGGGACCGCCTAAGAAAAAGTCAATATCCACGTTGCAAACTCCTGCTTGACATAATCAAAGACGCTGATGCACTTGACCGCTTTAGACTGCGTGACAACTCACTCAACACTTGTTTTTTTAGACTTCCAGACACTCAGCAACTAGTTAGAGCGGCATGCGAAACGGTTCATGCGTTCGATTCATTCCACCATTGAGAACAAGTCTTTGCCTGAAGCGAATTATGAAACGCTAGAATATAAATTATCGAGGTAGCAAATGAAAAACATCAAATTTCCTCCCGCGATGCAATGGGAAGTAATGCCGGCGTGTAATCACAATTGTATTCATTGCTATAATTACTGGAGAACCGATGAGCAATTAGCGCATAGCGGTTATTCATGCGATTCGAAACATATGGAATTAGCTAGGCAAATAGTTCAGCAGAAACCAGCCTTTTGCGTAATCACGGGCGGAGAGCCCTTGTTGATTTTCAGCGAGTTGGTTAATCCAATTAGGCTGCTAAAAGAAAATGGCATCTATGTTTCCATTAACACAAATGCAACGCTAGTGACTGATGAGATAGCGGATTTTCTAAGAGCAAACAATGTCGGCGTATTGATTTCCTTGCCTTGCAGTGATCCTGAAATCTGTGACAGGATAACCGGTATAGATGGATCATTCTATAGAATTGAAAAAGGGATTCAGTGCTTAATCAAGAAAAATGTCAGAGTGACTGTCAATATGGTTGTTATGCAGTCCAACAAGGCCAAAGTCATATCAACTGCCGAATATGTTTACTCAAGATTGAAGGTTACTACATTTTACGCCTCCAGAGTCGGCAAGCCAACAAATTCATCCTGTGAATTTGACAGGGAACTACTTTCGCAAAATGATGTTGCAAAAATGCAGTGGGACTTGCTCTATATTCGCTCACATCTACAAATACGCATTGGCACAGCAGGCCCGTTTCCTTCATGTTCATTTGACAATGACATTTTGTATCAAGAATTTGCTTGTGAAAAGAAATGTACAGCAGGCAAATTATCTTATGCTGTAGATTTTATGGGCAATGTAAAAGCGTGCCCAAGAGATGATCAGACATTTGGGAATATTCTGACAGATGAGTTTTCAGCAATTTGGGATAGAATGCTGCAATGGAGAGATAATTCATTATTACCAGAAGCATGCCAAGAATGCTCCGTTAAGAGTTATTGTTCTGGAGGATGCAGATTAGACAGTTATCCCATCACAGGATGTAGAAACACACACGACCTTCTGTTTGATAGCACGAAGCTCCCTGTTGTCTTTCGAAAACTCAATCCTCAGCAGCTAATGGACAGAATTGCTGTTGATTCCGATTATCAAGCGCTAAGTCCAAAATTCACTAAAATAAAAAGAGCCGAAACATTGTTTGTTAGCCAGAATATTTCTTACGTTCAAGAAGAGTTTGGGTGGAGAGCAAGTGTTGGCTCAAGATTCATGTATATTACAAATGAGCTAAAGACGTATCTTGAAAACAGGCATTGTGTAATACAAAGAGAATTAGCTGCTGATTTTGACGTAAGCGATGAAGTTGCAAGCAATCTTATCGGGATGCTTATGGATAATAACCTACTACATCAGAAAGGAGGTAGCGAATGTGGATAAGTTTGTAGTGAATGTCCTGTCCGACTTTGAGGCTGACTCCAATGGATTGGAAAATTACGGCTCTTGCAATGACAACTGTAATTGCGATTGCCACGGCGGCGGTTGCTATTGCATCACTGATTAGCTCCCAATGAGCCGTAAGTATTGCTTTGCAACAAAACCAAGGCATCAGGTTTGCCTTGAAGGATGTAAAAACAATCCTGGCGATAAACGGCGCATGTCGTTTACAGCCAACCCGAGGCCACGCGCACCAATCACTGGCGGTACGCGTGGCCCTTGGGAGAGATATCATTACAGAATAGAGGGCAACATCATGCAAGCGATTTGGTCTTATTTTATGGATCCCAATAACTCGGTGTTAGTCAAAGTTTTTGCTGGACTAACGGCATTTGCCTCGCTTGTATGGCTATTGGTTCAAATATATGCAAAGGTAAAAGAGCTTCGGGACAAACGTGAAAAGAAACCCTGTAGTAGGCGCAAAGAATCGCTGAAACAACCGCAGATAGAAGTTCTGATTACTAACTTGCCCAGAAGAAATCCACGTTTCACTGGACGCGATGAAACGCTTGCAGCAATAGAAAATAGTTTCAAGGAGAATAGCGCCCTTGCGCTGACGCAGACCATTTCTGGTTTAGGCGGAGTTGGGAAAAGCCAAACAGTGCTGGAATACGCGCATCGTCATTCATCAAGCTATAAGGTAGTCTGGTGGATGAACGCCGAAAGCGGACTCTCAGGTGATTGTTTGGAACTGTTGCATCGATTTAATATCCTAGTAGACAAAGAAGATCCAACCGTTCAGGAAATACAAGCTGAAATGAGAGCATGGTATGCCAACCATCATGATTGGCTTATGATTTTCGACAATGCGGAGGATTACAGATCTCTAAAATCTTATCTTCCTGCGACCGTGAAGGGACATGTTCTTATAACCACGAGAGATAAGATAGCATTTCGTTCCATCGCAAAACAGATGGATTTGGATGTCTTCTCGGAAGAAACAGCCTTGAGCTTTTTGCAGGAGCGGACTAAGTTTGCACCAGATAACTACGCCAAGGCCTTAGCAGAACACCTTGGTTATCTCCCCCTCGCATTGGAGCAGGCTGCTGCTTATATGACCGCTTTTGAGCCACATAAGAACTACGCCGAGTATTTGGGTTTGCTTCGTCGGTCTGGTTTACGAATAATGGAAACAGAAGAAGCCATGCCTATAGACTATGAGCAAGTCGTAACAAAGACATGGAAAACCACAGAGAAAAAAATAGGCGTTGAAGCGAAACATCTACTGCACATGTGCGCTTTCTTTGCTCCGGATAAAATTCCAATGAACATAATTATAGATGCCGCCGAGAAACTACCTCACCTACTGCAGGATCTACATGATGCCAAAGGCATAGAAAGCCTGCGGAAAATGCTGATGGATGAAATCGGTCGCGAAGAAATTATTGCAAAATTAACGAAATTTTCTTTTCTAAAGCGTGATGACAAGCGAGGAAATCCAAATCCAGCGCCTATACAGCATGGTTTTTTTGCGATGCATCGCCTTGTCCAGCAGGTCATTCGTAACAGCGCAGGCGATGATACTACTTATCTTATTGCGAGCTTGAGTATCATTGTTGAAGCTTTACCAAAAAGATTTAAAGACAGTGGTGCGTTTGTGCATTTTATCTCTGTGGCAAATCATGCTGTTGCTGTTCTAGGTTTTGCGAAGAACGCAATTAGCACCGATGCAAATGGCAAAGAAGAGTTAATACTGGTGGCAGAAGGTTTTAAGACCCTATCGGATGGGTACTGGTGGTGTGGAAAATACGATGAATCGCGTGAGTATGCTAAACAAGCTGCTGCTTTTGGAGAGAGAGCCTATGGCCTTGATCACCCCAAAACAGCAGATGCATACACCAATTTGGCTTTAGCATACAGGAAACTTGATAGGCTGCCAGAATCTCTTGAACTGCATAATAAGGCTTTGGCAATCTATATGATCGCACCAGATAAATGGCAAGCTGAAATAGCATCTACGTACAACTATCTTGGTACTCTGCACCGACTCCTGCACGACTACGAAATATCCGAGACGAATAATAAAATGGCTTTGTCAATTTTCATCAATCTTGAACCGAGATCATCAAGTGTAGCATCAACATATTGTAATCTTGGTGACTTATTTGGAGAAATGCAAAAGCTAGAAGAAGCGCTTGAAATGTACGAAAAGGCGCGAGTCATTTACGAAGAAATTTTTGACAAAGGACATGCATACACAGCGCGGTCCTATAACAGCATCGGTGACGCTTACCATAATATCGGCAACTACGAAAAGGCATTGGTGATGTACGAAAAGGCTTTAGCTATTGACGAAGAATTCTATGGCCCTAGTCACCCGTCAACTGCTACGACATATAGCAACCTTGGGAAACTGTATTCAGATATGAGAAGAAAAAAACAAGCTCTGGAGATGTATCAAAAAGCTCTTACAATCCGACAACTAACACTCGGTGATAACCATCCATACACACAAGCTTCTTTTTCAAGAGTAGAGAGTGCTATTGCCTCCATTGGCAGGAAGGGAAAGAAAAAGGCTATAGCGATGGGCTAACATATCGCATAGTAAATGGGCTGGCGGGTTGCCTGTAGTATGTGAATGCATCATGCTATTCTAGTTTCAGTAAATTAAAATGGAGGCACCATGGAAGACAAGAAACTCAAGGGCATTGCCAAGCTACGCTATATCCTGTTCCTGCTCAAGCCGTATTGGAAATATGGCAAAATGTACATGATCGTTACCATTATTCTCGCGGCGGTCGTGCAGCCCATAGCTACCTTCCTGTCAGCTCTTCTACCAAAGCAGGCGATCGATGCGGTAATGGCGGGAGCAGCGCGGAGAGAAATTCTCCTGACCATTAGCTTGTACACCTTGGGTATTGCTCTTGCAACAGCGGTGCAAAAGGTGGTCAGCCTCGCTTATACCCAGCTTGCACAAACCAGAATTGGCAACAAAATCCGCAACGACGTAAACGAAAAGGCTCTGTTTACTGATTTCAAGTATTACGATCATCCTGGATTCTACACGAAGTTCATCTTTGCTCAAGAGCAGTATCCAAACCAATCCCATATGGCGATGATGCTATTTCCCAAGGCGTTGCAGGGGATCGTGACTATGGGCGCGATGACTGGCCTGATCGTTTCCACTGCTAGTCCGGCTTTACTTGGAGTAGCGTTATTTTTTCTGCTCATTAGCGGTGCAGCAGCTCTTCCAACGCTCAAGCCTGAAGCTGATTTTCATGTGAAAATGACTGAAGTTTGGAGACCGTTTGACTACGTTTCCCGCATGCTCAAGCAAAAGGAAAACGCCGCAGAACTCCGCTCTTCCGGAGCCGGACAGAAATTCCTGAACACTTTCAATGTGGTCATGCAACAGTTCCAGAGTGTCTTTTTAAGTTATCGAAAAAAAGTTATGCCATTTCACATCGCGCAGGGAATCATTGAGCCTATCCAGGTATCCTGTATTTTGGCGTATATCATTTTCTTTGTCATTGATGGCGACACTTCTAAAATTGGTCTGTATGCCTCGCTCACCGCTGCATCTGCGGCCTTGATAGCCAATATCAGCACAGCATTCACTAGTATCAACGATATACTGCAGAGGACGCTCTATGGCGAACGTATTGCTGCGTTCTTTGAGGCAGTGTCGGTGATTGAACCTTCACATGAAGGAACAACGGAGCCGCCTAACGGCATTTATGAGGTCGAGCTACGAGATGTGTCCTTTGGATATGATAGCACTGCGTTCTGTATTGAACATTTGAACTTACATATTAAAGCTGGGCA
>Ga0123356_10002899_pt1 | contig 18170 bp, 14 predicted proteins | sample TergutEmb28metaG_2_FD_92546 | JGI IMG/M metagenome (GOLD analysis project Ga0123356, IMG submission 92546) | Embiratermes neotenicus P3 segment gut microbial communities from Petit-Saut dam, French Guiana - Emb289 P3 | ecosystem: Host-associated > Arthropoda: Insects > Digestive system > Gut ...
ATTCAAATAGAATTTGAGCAATACGCCTCCCGAATTTGATGCGTCTGCGATTGGGTGATGCGCTACGATGACATTGACACCTGTGGCGGCAGCTAATTCGATAGCGCTTTCGTTCAAGGTCATTATCACGGCAATGTTCTTTACTTTCATTTCTGAATCACCCCAAATGAGTCCTAGAAGTTCGGTGACGGCTTTTCCGGGAATGTCCGAAGATTTGGTGACAACGAAAGGATTGTTTCCCCTTTGCCTAACTTTCAAGATAACTTTTTTAGAGGAACAAATAACTTTATTTATAAGCGAGCGAGCGAGTGTGCTCTTGTATTTATTAAACGTGTATGCTACTCTTAATTATGGAAAAGTTCTTTAAAAATGTTTTAATCATTGATATTTTATATTTTTTGATTGTCAGGAGTTGAATTCATGTCATCGTATAAATGGAAAAAGAATGATTTTACTATTACATATTTGATTGGAAGTATTGTATTTTCATTGCTTATTTGAATGTTAGTATATTTTACATATTATACTTTTATAGAAGAGTTAATATCAGAAAATATAAAAAACATTGAATTGGAAACAAAAAAATAATATTTTGTTTAAGGGATAATGAACATTCGGTTAAACCATATATAAGTTACCAAACTACGATTAAATAACAGTAAGTGCTATGGGCACTGTTCGCACTCTCGAACTCGGAGACACATTAAATGAGATTTGGCAGTTATTGTATTAGTAAAAATAACAAAACATTATTATCTGACATAAGATTTGCATCTATAGAATTGGATTAAAAATATTTTGGGATTATTGGAATGATAAACTACTCACATAAAACGAATCAACCATTTTAATCACAGTTTCATCTTTACATTGCTGTTTATCAAGAAAGAGGCAATAGTTTTTATGACCATTAACCACGCTATAATAACTAATGCCCTTTAATCCTTTTTTATTTAACTTTAAATATTCAGTAACAATTTGCGTAGGAACATAATCTATATTTTCATTTTTATTTTTGATAACTATTTGACTTATATCTGAAGCAAAGTCAAGAATAAATTTATAGTCATGATAATATTCTCTGCGTTCTTTATCAATAATACTGGGGAATTTTTTGTAAAAATATTGTTGATTACTAAAATGGAATTTATATGTTAAACCAAAAATCAATATATCTTCCATTACTTCCCACTTGCCAATGGAAACATTATTTCTTTTATCAATTTCTGCCAGACAAGTTTTTTCATCACTGGAACCATAAAACATTGAAATGCCTGCTGGACTAAATCTATTTGAATAAGTGCATTGATGTGGCTCAGGAGAACATAGTTCATCATTGGTTAAATGTTTTCCTTCTCTGGCTCTATATATAATAGTTCCTTTCGGTAAAATCGTAAATAATTTAATTCTTTTTGATATTCTCATTATTTCTGTTAGAATGTCGTATGGATTTTTGTATTTACTATAATCATCCTCAGAAAAATAATTCTTGATATTAAAGAAATAACGAAATTTATATTTAGTTAAATATTTAAACGATTCCCATGTATATTTGCTTTCTTGGCTATCATCCAAGTCATAAAAATCTTTTTTGCACCATAATCGATCAGAGAAACAAGAAATTAAGTCGATAAATGATTTCTTTCCTCCATCAAAATATTCTTCAAATAAGTCATAAGAATCTTGTACCTTGCTTGTTCCTTCAACATATTCACCATTTTCCCATCCAAGTCCATTTACCGGATCGTCATATAAGTATAACAAACCGTCTTCTATCATATCAATGATTTCTCTAAATCCTAGAACTTTCTTCCGTTTTCCGCAATAACTACACTCGTCTAAAATACCATTTTTTCTAATATATGAACTCAGATATTCTTCGCCTATGCAATTAGAACAAATATTTTTCATTTGGTTGCATTTGCTCCTTATAATTTGAAAGAAAGTGAAATATTAACAAGGACTTGCTGTCTGAGCTTGTTTAATAAAAGTTAGACGATAACCAAGAAAATTGGCTATTTTTGCAAGAGTGCTGGATCTTGGGTCTGTTTCGCCTGTAAGAATACGGTAAAGACTTGCACGAACAACATCCGCTTCTTTTGCTGTTTTAAGCATACCGCGGGCACGGATAGCAGCCTCAAGTGTTTGAATAAGATACTTTGGGTCTGTATCATTTTTGGTTTCTTTAATAGATGTCTCAATAAAACCATAAATTTCTTCTTCGGTTTTAAGATGATTGTAAATGTTCCATTTAGTTGATTTTATTTTACCTCTCTTTTGTGCAATTCGCATAACGGTAACCAGGACCATAATCAATGACCATTGCTCGAACTTCGCCGCATTCTGCGGACAAATTACCGAAGTTCCCATCTTTAGCATGTACAATCCTTGTTTTTATACGATCTTTTGCGCATATATCTCCAAGTCATCAAACCGTGCTGTGAAGGTTTTAAGTTGCTCATTTACGTAGATATTTATAATGTAGGTTATTACTTACATTATATCAAGGGATTTTAATGGAAAATATAAAAAACGAAAAAATTCGAGTGAAAATCTTCTATGTTTTTTAGTTACTTAACTCTATTTTCCAAATTTTATCCTGGAATATTTCCTTTTTTCAGCATCATTTATCTGTTTATTAATTACTTCGGATAATGTTTTTTCTAAAATAAAAACAGCGTTTTTATAGACGTTAATTTATTTTAGGAGGTCATTATGACCAAGTATCGAGCTTTCGTGTCGCAACCTAGCAACTAGCTTTTTCGACTCGCAGCCCCGCTGCCTGCCTCGCCTGTACAGAGATTTATAATTTCTCAATATGCTGACGTACCGTAAGTTTTACAGTAGCTTCATCAAAAGGTTTCGTTATATGACCCGCTGCACCGTTTGCCAACATTTGATTTTTATCATTTTCTCCGCTGAGCGCTGATATAAAAATAACTGGTATAGATTTTGTTTTATCAGATTTTTTTAATTCCGCTAAAACTTCATAACCGCTTATGTCAGGCATTATAATATCAAGCAATATAAGGTCGGGCAGCGATTTGTTTGCTTTTTCCAAAGCGGTAGCTCCGTCTGTGACTGTATACAAAGTATATTCTTTCATCAGGAATTTAGTAAGCACCATGAGGTTTGTTGTATCATCATCAACAATAAGAATACTATTCTTTCTTTCCATATTAACCCCTGTTAATTATTCAAATGTTTTTCTTAATTCTATAAGTGTTTCCACTGCAGGTCCAAAACGAAAATTATCCATATGTGCTGCAAGTTCAGCGCTTCCCGGAATCAAGCGAAGCTTGTCGATATATTCAAGACATTCAGGGTTTTTATCTTCTAACATTTCTTTTAATTTATCCAATAGTAACATTGCTTGTGTTGTATTTAACATATCTGCAGCCGGCTCTGTTAAATTTAAGTTTTCAATAGGAGATTCTAATTCTTTTATTACATCGTTTAATTCTTTTTCCAGTGCAGCCATCTGCTGAGGCGTTACCAAGTTTTTACCGTCTTTTAGCTGGTGTTCGGCAGCTTCAGCAGCTTGTTGTAAAAGCGTTTTACCAAGCTGTCCTGCATTGCCTCGCAAAGTATGAGTCAATCTATGCGCCAGTTTAATGTCGCCTGTGTCTATTGCTTCTGTTATCTTGTTAAATGTTTCTTTGTTGTTTTTTACAAAATGGCTTTTAAGTCTTTGCCGCAGATCATCATCAAGCTGTTTACTTTTGGAGGAACTTTCCTTTTGAAGCGTAACGGGATTCAGATATTTCATCAAACAGCGCCATAATTCCTGCGATGTAAACGGTTTGCCCACATAATCAATCATGCCTTTCGCTTTGTACAGCTCCCTGTCATGTGACATGATATTCGCAGTCATCGCTATTATTGGAATTCCGGTGTTAAGTTTTAATATTTTTTCCGAAGCTTCAATTCCGTCCATAACAGGCATTTGCATATCCATAAAAATGAGGTCAAATTGTTTTTCGCCAGATGCGCTATTTGCTGCATTAAACATACGGCTGCGTACCATATCCACGCCGATTTTACCGTTTCCGGCAATTGTTGTTTTAAGACCGACTCTTGCCATATGCTCACAAATGACCTGTTGATTCATGGTATTATCCTCGCATACCAGAATTTCTCCTTCAAAAACAGGTTTTTCAATATCACCCTGCATAATTCTTGATGCGGGTAATGTATCTTCATTTATATCAACTATATCAAACGTCAGTTCAAAACTGAACTTGCTGCCAACTCCTGGTGTGCTTTCAATCAAAAGTTTCCCGCCCATCATTTCCACCAAAAAATTTGTTATGGCAAGTCCAAGTCCCGTGCCGCCGTATTTGCGCGTAGTGCTGGATTCAGCTTGCATGAACGGGTGAAGCACTAAATTAATCTGTTCGGGTGTCATGCCAATACCGCTGTCTTTAACCTCAAAATTAATAGAAATAGATTTTTCTTCAATTCTTTTTATCTCAGTATAAATTTTTATAATACCGGAATTCGTAAACTTAACGGCGTTGGAGAGGAGATTTACAAGCACTTGACGCATTCTTGTGGGATCGCCTAAAGGCATTTTACCGATGAACGGCTCGGCGTAAAAATATAAGTTAAGCCCTTTTTCATTGGCTTTTGGTTCAATCATTGTACGGCAGGCGTAAAATATTTCATGTAAGTCAAAAGGGATATTTTCCAATTCTAGTTTACCAGATTCAATTTTAGATATATCCAGAATATCGTTAATTATGTTTAAGAGCCAATTCGAGTTTTCTATAATATTTGCCAAATAGCTTTTGGTTTTCTGTGAAATATCGTCATCAAGCGCCAATTCTGAAAATCCAATAATACTATTCATCGGTGTACGGATTTCGTGGCTCATGTTTGCCAAAAACTCTGACTTTGTATTGCTGGCGATTTGGGCTGCATCGCGCGCAAGAGCAAGCTCATTCGTCCGATTCTCTACAAGATTTTTCAGGCGCTTGCTGTCGAAGAGGCTTTTTACCAAAAACGCGCTGGCAAGAATAAATACAAATACCGACAACACTGATACACCGATAATCCATGGCCTTTGAGCCAGCAATAATTTAACAGTATAGTCGTAATTTCTGTGCAGCCATTGCTCTGATATTATTTTGGTATCAATCACCGAAAGTGATTTATCAATTATTGACCGCAGAATTTCATGATCCTTATTAATCCCGAATGTTGAATCAAACTGGTTGTTAAAAATTATATTTGCCTTAAAATTTGGAAGTTCTTCATAACTCGTAAAAGCAAGCAAGGTTGAATAGTTACTCATCATCATATCAATCTCACCGTTTACTAATGCGTCACGAGTTTCATTTTGGGTTTCATAAAGGAATGTGTTGCTGTGGTTGGGGATAAAACTTTGGAAAAATTCGCTGTGCGCATTACCTCTTGTTAACCCAACTCTCATGGAATAAACTTTATGAACCTCAATATTGGGAAGGTCAAGTGTAGATATAAGAACGGACTGTTCTGTCATGAATGAATTTACAGGCCAAAGAAAATGTCCCTGCCGGGCAGGTGTTTTAATAACTTCGGTGAGTATGTGAATTTCACCTACCCTGAGCATTTCAATGAGTTTATAGAATTCCATTTTGTTGTCATTGACAACTTTAAACTCAAGGCCTGTAAGCTCGCTTGTTTTTTCGATTACATCAAAAGCTATTCCCTGCCATTCGTTTTGGCGTTCATTATAAAAGCTTACAGGATAGTTGTCGTGTTCAGCGCCTAACAGTACAACTGGATTATTTTCTATATATTCGATTTCCTCAGGGGTAAATTGCGCAAACAGCTTGTTTCTTCTATATTCACGCCTGCCCTCGTCGTATAACTCGCTTAAATAGTAATTTCCGCCGTTATCCAACGCTTTTTGAATAGCATTGATAAACGGCTCAAGCTCCTTGTTGCGTGTCGAAAGTGAAACTGCACTGTATATCAACGGAAAAAAATTACTCGTTACAATATCGCCGAAAACATCAAAAACACCCTCGGCTGAGCTTTCTGCAAGAAGGGCATCTACTTCACCGTTTTTCAAAAGTTCGTAAGAATCAAGATAATCATTTACATATACAGGTTCAAATTCATACATTGATTGAGACAAAGCATTTTCAGCGCTCCGGGAGTTGCTTAAAAGCGCGTACCTGGGGGTGCGCGTTTTTCTGATTTCCGAAAGCGGCTCACTGTCGTTTAATCTGAAATATTCTACCCAACGCAGGGCAATGGGGGAGGTCATAAAAAAACCTTGCTCAAACCGCTGCGGAGTCGCCATTACCGTCCCTGTAAAATCATATTGTCCTGTTCCGAGTCCTTCAAATAAATCTCCCCACGGCATTATTGAAGGAATAAAATCTACGCCGAATAATTCGGACAACCACTGGCAAACAAGCGCTGTATAACCTCTGACTTCGCCTTCTTCATCTAAAAATGTTTCGGCACTGTAAATCATACCATACGTAAAGTACGGTTTATCTGAAGATGCTCTTTGTGCTAATAATTTTTCAATCGTAAAAATATCTTCTTCAGTCAAACCGGGAATATCATGGTAGGAACTAAATGGAGATTCTATAGTACCAGAATTGACCGGGTAACCGGTATCTTTCCCGCAGCCAGAAATGATTAAAATAAATATGGCAGGAATTATTGCAATATTTTTCCAAAGCATGTAATATTATACAGTGTCTTATTAAAATAACACAATAATATAATCCACAGAATGATGTATTTATTTAAAAAAATGTCTAAAAACTTCAGTTTTTTGGCGTTTTCGTAACCAATCATAATGCTATCACTTTCATTATTGACATATCACCCCATCCATTGTACCCTAAATTAAACATATCTATAATTCTAGGGAGGAATTTATGAAAAAAATCGGTGTAATTCTGCTTGCTCTTCTTATTTTATTATCAGCAGCGTGCGGAAAAAAGGAAACGTTTGAGTTGGCTCTGGTAACAGACATTGGCACCATTGATGACAAGTCTTTTAATCAGGGTTCCTGGGAAGGATTGCTTCAATACGCATTGGAAAACGATGTTACCCACAAATACTACCAGCCGGCAGAACAGAGCAATGACGCTTATCTGAATACTATCGAACTTGCTATTAAGGGCGGCGCAAAAATAATTGTTACCCCGGGTTTCCTTTTTGAAGTTCCTATTTTTATCGCCCAGGATCGTTATCCTGATGTACACTTCATTCTGGTAGACGGCGTACCCCACAGCGATGATTATTCAACATTCAAGACAGCAAACAACACAGTCGGCGTTCTTTACGCAGAAGATCAGGCGGGGTTCCTTGCCGGATACGCGGCAGTTAAAGACGGCTACAGGCAGCTTGGATTCCTTGGCGGAATGGCTGTACCAGCTGTTGTTCGTTTCGGTTATGGTTTTATACAGGGCGCAGAATATGCCGCTCAGGAATTGGGATTGGCTCCCGGTTCAATTACCATTAATTACAATTATACAGGTACTTTTGAGCCAAAACCGGAAATCCAGACACTCGCGGCTTCATGGTACAATAGCGGTATCGAAGTTATTTTTGCCTGCGGCGGCGGCATTGGCAATTCCATTATGGCAGCGGCTGTACAAACCGGAAAAAAAGTTATTGGTGTAGACAGAGACCAATCTGAAGACTCTCCTACAGTTATTACCTCGGCAATGAAAGTATTGCAGTATTCAGTTTATAAATGTATTTCTGACTTTTATGCCGGGAATTGGCCGGGTGGAAAAACTCTTGTTTTTGAAGCAGCAAACGATGGCGTTGGTCTCCCTATGGAAACTTCCAAATTCCAGACATTCAGTCAGGCAGATTACGATGCTATCTTCCAAAAATTGGCAAGTGGCGTTATTCCAAGAATGCTTGAAGCAGAAGGCGGAAGCCCAAGCGCGGTTCCTGTCAGTATAGTCAGGGTTTTGGATATCTAAACCATCCAAGGCATGGATTACCTTATTGAGATGACGGGGATTACAAAAGTATTCCCCGGCATTGTCGCTAACGACGATGTTAACCTTCACCTTAAAAAAGGGGAAATCCATGCTTTGTTAGGTGAAAATGGAGCGGGTAAATCCACTCTAATGAGCATCCTTTTCGGTCTTTATCAGGCCGAAAAGGGTATAATTAAAAAAAACGGAGAAGCGGTTCGTATTTCCGGGCCGAATGACGCAAGAAAGCTGGGGATCGGAATGGTTCACCAGCACTTCAAACTGGTACATAATTTCACAGTTCTGGAAAATATAATTCTGGGAGTAGAAACCGTAAAAAACGGTTTTTTAAAACTGGATAACGCGCGTAAGCAGGTATTGGAATTATCCAAACGCTACAAACTGGAAATTGATCCGGATGCGCTTATTTCCGATATCACAGTCGGGATGCAGCAAAGGGTCGAAATTTTAAAAATGCTTTACCGAGAAAATGAAATTTTAATCTTTGATGAACCAACTGCAGTATTGACTCCACAGGAAATTGACGAGTTAATGCGCATAATGAAAAATCTTGTAGCGGAAGGCAAGTCGATTCTTTTTATTACTCACAAATTGGATGAAATAAAAGCAATCGCGGATCGCTGTACTGTTCTGCGAAAAGGAAAATGTATAGGGACAGTAGATGTAATATCTGTCTCTAAAGAAGAATTATCAGAAATGATGGTAGGCCGCAAAGTTAACTTTTCTGTCGAAAAGAATGAACGGCAACCCGGAGATATTATTCTTAAAGTGGAGAACCTTACTGTTATTAATAAAACGCACGGAAAACCTCTTGTTAATAATGTAAGTTTCCAGGTTCGTTCCGGCGAAATTGTCTGTATCGCGGGGATTGACGGGAATGGTCAGCAGGAATTGACATTGGCTATTGCCGGAATGTTAAAACCGGACAATGGACATATTTATCTTGAAGAAAAAGAAATTACATATAAAAAAATACGATCAAGAGCTCTCTCGCATATTCCCGAAGACAGGCATAAACACGCTCTTGTATTGGATTACAATTTAGCTTTTAACATTATATTACAAAATTATTTTAACAAAAGCTTTCAAAAAAACGGATTTTTAAAATTCGATGATATATATAAATTCGCAGATAAATTAATCGAAGAATTTGATATACGCTGCGGACAGGGTGCGCGTACTATAACTCGCAGTATGTCGGGCGGAAATCAGCAAAAAGCAATTGTCGCCCGGGAAATATCCAGGGATTCACGCTTATTGCTTGCTGTTCAGCCGACAAGAGGGCTTGATGTCGGCGCTTGTGAATACATACATAAACAGCTTGTAGCGGAACGCGATAAAGGCAAAGCTGTATTGCTTGTTTCTCTGGAACTGGATGAAGTAATGGATGTAAGCGACAGAATCATTGTTGTGTTTGAATGAAAGATAGTTGCCGATGTCAAACCAAAAGATGTAAGTTTTCAGCAGCTTGGTCTTTATATGTCAGGCGCCGCTAAACAGGACGCGGCATGATATTAAATTTTAAACATCAATTACCTGTAGTTAATGCGCTTTCTTCTGTTATTGCTGTATTTGTCGGACTATTAATCGGACTTTTTATCCTGCTTATAAGCAATGCATCCCAGGCTTTGCTGGGATTCGGCTCAATACTCCTTGGCGGTTTTACTTCTTTAAGAGATGCCGGGCAGGTTTTATACTTTGCGACTCCGATTATTATGACAGGTCTTTCTGTCGGGTTTTCGGCGAAGACAGGATTGTTTAATATTGGAGCTTCCGGTCAATTTATTGTTGGGGCTTATGCCGCGGTTTTAGTCGGAGTTAGATGTGATTTTCTTCCGGGGCATCTGCACTGGATCGCCGCTCTAGCGGCAGCAATGCTTGCCGGCGCTATTTGGGGCGCTATTCCCGGTATTTTTAAAGCTTTATTTAATGTAAACGAAGTTATCGCTTGTATTATGACCAATTATATAGGGATGTATCTTGTTAACTTCCTCGTTACAAAGACTGTTTTTGATTCTCTGCGTAATCAGAGTTTACGTATAGCGGATTCGGCGATTATTCCCAAAATGGGATTGGATCGTGTTTTTCGTGAAGGCGCAAGTACTTCCAGCGCCAATGCCGGAATATTAATAGCTATTATTTTTGCCGTATTGGTTTTTATCATTCTGGAAAAAACTACTTTTGGTTATGAATTAAAAGCGTGCGGATATAACCGTGATGCCGCGCGGTATGCCGGAATCAATGAAAAGCGGAATATTATTTTATCAATGACTATTTCCGGCGCTTTGGCTGGACTTGGCGGAGCGTTGTTATTTCTTGCAGGTTCCGGTAAAAGTATTACTGTCGTGGATGTACTCGCGCAGGAAGGTTTTGTTGGTATTCCTGTCGCTCTTTTGGGGTTGAACAATCCTATAGGTATCATTTTTTCCGGATTATTAATCGCTCATTTAAATGTCGGCGGGTTTAACATGCAATTATATGATTTCCCTCCGCAGGTAATTGAGATTATTATCGCTGTGATCATTTATTTCAGCGCTTTCGCCCTGATAGTAAAGAATTTTATTTATATAAGACTTATAAAGAAACGTAAGGTGGCGGAATGAACATAATATATTTTATCGTTCAACAGACTATGTTTTTTTCTATTCCTCTTTTAATTGTCGCTTTAGGCGGAATGTTCTCTGAACGTTCCGGTGTAGTCAACATAGCTCTGGAAGGGTTAATGACAATGGGCGCCTTTACCGGCATTTTATTTATCAGTGTTGTACAGCCGTTTTTCCCGGGGCAGGGTGTATTGCTGCTGGCGATAATTGTCTCAATGCTTACCGGTGTAGTAGTTTCTCTCCTTCATGCGTATGCGTCAATTAACATGAAGGCGGATCAAATAATAAGCGGTACAGCGATTAATATGCTGGCGCCTGCTGTCGCAATCTACATTGCCAGAATGTACCGTACGCTTCAGCAGATACCTTTTGTAAATCAATTCCGTATTGATAAAGTTCCGTTGTTAGGTGATGTTCCTTTTTTTGGTTCCATGTTTTTTAAAAACACATACATTACAACTTACCTTGGTTTTTTCATCCTAATAATCTCTGCCATTCTTCTTTACAAAACCCGTTTTGGTCTTCGTCTTCGTTCCTGCGGAGAAAATCCCCAGGCAGCGGATTCCGCCGGGATTAATGTATACGCTATGCGTTATGCCGGGGTTATGATATCGGGCGCGCTTGCCGGTCTTGGCGGATTAGTATTTGTTATTCCGACATCTACAGAGTTTAGTGCGAGTGTTTCCGGTTATGGCTTCCTTGCGCTGGCAGTATTAATCTTTGGGCAATGGAAACCGCCTCGCATTTTATTCGCCGCGTTTTTCTTTGGTCTTATGAAAGCAATTTCTTCATCATATTCCGGCATTGAATTCCTAAGAGAAATACCCATTCCCGGTTATGTCTACAAAATGATACCATTCATAGCGACACTCATAATACTCGCTTTCAGCTCAAAGTTGTCCCAAGCTCCAAAATCTATTGGTTTGCCGTATGATAAAGCACGCCGATAGTATACCCATAAAATACCATGGAGGTAGATAATGGAAAAACAATATCACATTGGTTTTGACGATAGTCATGGAGCCACATGCGCCATTCTTCCGGGAGATCCCGGTCGTGTGGAAAAGATAGCAAAACACCTTGATAACCCGCGTTTTTTCTGCCAAAACCGCGAGTACACAACCTGGTTAGGTGAATTAAATGGCAAAACAGTTATAGTTATTTCTACCGGCATGGGCGGGCCTTCCACTGCCATCGGTATAGAAGAACTGTATAAAACCGGCGTGCGCGACTTTATCAGAGTCGGCACCTGCGGCGGTATAGCTCTTCCTGTCATGGGCGGCAGTATTGTAATCGCAACTGGTTCAATACGTCAGGAAGGAACAACTCGTGAATATGTTCCAATAGAGTTTCCTGCAGTAGCGAACATTGATATAACTAACGCGCTGATTGAAGCCGCCAAAAAGTTAAATCAGCAATGGCATGCCGGAGTAGTGCATTGTAAAGATTCTTTTTACGGACAACATTCACCGGATCGTATGCCTGCCGGCTTTGAGTTAAATAATAAATGGGAAGCATGGAAAAAAGCCGGCTGTCTTGCCTCAGAAATGGAAAGCGCTGCGCTTTTTATCGTTTGCCATATTTTGGGTGCTCGCGCAGGATGTGTCCTAAATGTAGTGTGGAATCAGGAACGTGAAAAAGCCGGTATGAGTAATCCTCAAAGTCATGATGCTGAAGCGGCGATTAAAACAGCAGTTGAAGCGGTAAAACTGCTAATTAGTGGTAATTAACAGAATTATTAACACAGGTAGATAATATTAATCTTAAAAGTTACATAAAAGACAGTTTTTGTAAAATTTATAGAAATTTTGTAATAAATTTTCTATAAACTGTGTTATTTTTTTTTATTTTTATACATATTGATTAATTTTATTCTCTATATTACAATCTGCATATCTAAATTTTATTTTTATAAGGAGATGATTATGAAAAGAACACTAATTTTTGCGGCATTAATGGCTTGCGTTTTGTTGTTTGTAGCTTGTAAAAGCACTGGGGAAGTTAATGATGAAACTTTTAGAAAAGTTTACAACAGATACAGATCTCAGCTTATTATGGAAGGAGCGCAAAAATATACTGTTAAAAGCGGAGATACATTGTCAGAAATATCCAGAACTTTCTACGATGATCCCTATTTTTATCCGGTAATTATGCTTGCATCCAGCGATGTAGTTTTGGACCCTGATAAAATTAATCCGGGTATGGAACTGAACATTCCTGATCTTCAGGCCAATCTGAATAACCCAGGTGCAAGACGCGCCATGAAGAGTGTCATTATTGATTGCGCTAAGATTGAAGAAAAGCGAAATCGCCCTGTAGTGGCTCAGCATCTTAAAGCCCGCGCTGACAAACTTTAATTAAAAAATAGAAATATTAAAGCCGGTCTTGGGTAAAGATCGGCTTTTTTTTTGCGCCTGTATGGAATAGAACCCTGTTTTATGCCATACTTTATTTAAACTAACAACAGGAGAACCACGTGTACAAACCAGTTGACGCGAAAATAAATTTTCCCAAACTCGAAGAAGAAATTTTAAAATTCTGGGAACAAAAAGATATTTTTATAAAATCCATTTTACAACGCAAGGATTCACCGGAATTTGTTTTTTACGATGGTCCTCCCTTTGCTACAGGCCTTCCGCACTTTGGACATTTTGTTCCTAATACTATCAAAGATATTATTCCGCGCTATCAATGCATGAAAGGAAAAAAAGTCGAACGCCGCTTCGGATGGGACTGTCATGGCCTGCCTGTTGAAAACCTTATAGAAGAAGAACTTGGTCTTAATTCAAAAACCGCTATAGAAGAATACGGTATTGCAAAGTTCAATGAGGCTTGCCGCGCTTCAGTTTTGCGTTATGTAAAAGAATGGCAGCAGACAATAACGCGTCTTGGACGCTGGGTTGATTTTGATAATGACTATAAAACCATGGAACCTGATTACATGGAAACCATTTGGTGGGTTATGAAATCCCTTTGGGAAAAAGGTTTGCTTTATGAGGGGCATAAAATTCTGCCATATTGTCCGCGCTGCGCTACAGTTCTTTCAAATCATGAACTCAAGCTTGGGGGGCATAGAGATGTTCATGATCCGGCCATAACAGTGAAGTTTAAAGTAATTAGTAGCGGAGAATATAATTTTCCACAGAACACTTTTTTATTAGCCTGGACAACAACTCCATATACATTACCTTCGAATTTGGCTTTATCTTTGGGAGCGGATATTAATTACACGCTGATAAATGATACCTTATCTGGTTTTCATTATATTCTTGCTGAAGCCAGAATTCCCGCGTATTATAAAAACGAAACTGATTATAAAATTATTTGGAAGAAAAAAGGTTCAGAACTCGCTGGTCTTCAATACGAACCGCTTTTCCCATATTTTAAAGACACACCCGGCGCTTTCCGTGTTTTCCTCGGTGATTTTGTTACTACAGAGGATGGTACAGGTATTGTCCATACCGCGCCAGGTTTTGGCGCGGACGACGCCCGCGTGCTTAAAGGAACCGGTATACCTGTTATTTGTCCTGTTGATGCTGAATGTAAATTTACTTCGGAAGTTACCGACTTTACGGGGATCTTTGTAAAAGACACAGACAAGGCAATAATAGAAAAACTAAAAGAAGAGGGTAAGCTTTTAAAACGTGACCAGATTCTTCACCCTTATCCTCATTGCTGGAGATGTTCAAGCCCGCTTATTTATCGGGCTGTTAGTTCCTGGTTTGTCAGTGTGGAAAAAATAAAAAAAGATATGCTGGAAGCAAACTCTCAAATTTTTTGGATGCCCGAACATATAAAAGAAGGCAGATTTGGTAAATGGCTGGAAGGAGCTATTGACTGGGCGATTAGCCGAAGCCGTTTCTGGGGTAATCCGCTTCCAATATGGCGCTGCGATACCTGCGGTAAGTCAATCTGTGTTGGCAGCCGCGCCGAATTAAAAGAACTTTCCGGCATATATCCCGAAGATCTTCACAAGCATTTTGTTGATAAAATATCTGTTCCCTGTGAATGCAGCGCGGCAATGACCAGAATACCTGAAGTTCTTGACTGTTGGTTTGAATCCGGCGCTATGCCGTACGCGCAAAATCATTATCCTTTTAAGAATAAAGAATTTTTCGACAATCATTTTCCTTCAGATTTTATCAGTGAAGGACTAGATCAAACGCGCGGCTGGTTTTATACCCTTACTGTTCTTGCGGCAGCGTTATTTAAAAAACCGGCTTTTAAAAACTGTGTTGTAAATGGTCTTGTTCTCGCATCTGACGGAAAAAAAATGAGCAAGAGTCTTCGTAATTATACAGATCCCAACGAAGCGATTAACATGTTCGGTGCGGACGCGCTGCGTCTCTTTTTGGTACATTCCGCTGTTGTAAAAGCTGATGATCTCCGTTACAGCGATGATGGAGTACGAGAAGTAATGAAAAGTATAATTATTCCATTATGGAACGCTTACAGTTTTTTTATTACCTATGCTAACATCGATAAAATTACTGCAACCGGCGCACCGGAAAACCCTGTTAATCTGCTGGATCAATGGATATTATCAGAGACACAAACCCTTGTAGAAAAGGTTGGCGGCGCTCTTGATGTATACGATCTTAGCTGCGCTGTCGATCCGATTTTGCGTTTTATCGATCTTCTTAATAACTGGTATATCCGCCGTTCCCGCCGCCGTTTTTGGCGCAGCGAGAATGATAGCGACAAACTCGAAGCTTACGGCACTCTTTATGAAGCGCTGAAAACACTTATATTAATCGCCGCTCCTTTTATGCCATTCACTACAGATGCTATCTGGCAAAATCTGCGGCTGGATTCTGATCCTGAATCGGTACATCTCGCGGATTATCCGGTTGTAATCGATAAACGGCGCGATAAAGCATTGGAATTCCGAATGGCAGTTGTCTCAACGGCTGTTTCAATAGGCCGCTCTTTGCGTTCCCTGTACAATATTAAAATGCGTCAGCCTCTAAGAAAAGCCGAGATAGTTACGCGCAACCAGGACGAAAAAAAAGCGCTTATGGAAATGGCGGATATTATCCGCGAAGAACTCAATGTAAAAGATGTTGTTTTTTCTGATAACGAAGAAGATCTTGTAGAATATGAAGTAAAAGCGAATTTCCGTATCCTTGGAAAAGAACTTGGTAAAGACATGAAAGCTGCGGCTTCGCGGATTGAAGCTTTAAGTCATGTGGAAATTCAAAGCGTTATGGATGGCGCGTCTTTATCAATTGATATACCCAGTGAAAGCGGCGGGACACGGACATTGGAAATTACTGCCGAAAAACTTGACATTCGCCGTAATGAAAAAGAAAATCTGCGTGTTTTAAACGAAGGAACTTTAACCGTCGGGCTTGATACGGAAATCACCCGGGAACTGAGTATGGAAGGCGATATAAGGGATTTAATACGCGGCATACAAAACACACGAAAAGAAATGGGTTTTTCTGTTACTGACAGAATTGAGCTATTAATTCATGGCTCAGATTTCTTAAAAGAAGCCTGGGATAAATTTGGAGAAATAGCGGCGGAAGAAACACTCGCTATAAAAACCAGCTGGTTAAAAACTGATGGACAAATACCGCTGGAAGCAGGAGATGAAACATGGCAAGTAAAAATAAAAAAAGTTTAATTATTTTTAACCGCGGAGTTTTTCAAAGTTACAGTATGATTTTTGTAACTTTGTTATTAATTATTCTTTTTGTGTCTTGTCAGACAATAACCCCTATGCCCGATGTTTTTCTTGAAGATTCCCAATTTGTTCCTCTGGATACCGGAGCCGCAGTATATATTTTTGCCGATGTAAATGAAGCAAGACAAATAATTGAACTATTACCAATCGATGAATTAAAAGACAAACAAACAAAGCAGTTATTGGACAGAACAAGTTATATTACAGCTGCTTTGTTTCCGCCGGAAAGCGGACAGCGTTTTCAGCTTGCCGCATGGGGAAATTATCCCAGCTCTCAAGCGGATTTTGCTTTTACTTTTGACAAGAACTGGAAAAAACAACGTTCCGCGACAGGAAAGAATTTCTGGCACTCAAAAGCTAACAGGCTTTCAATATCAATGACCTCAAGGCAGGCGTTTGTCGCCGCTTCTTTAAATGATACGCCATTTGATCCGCTCACAGCTTTACCCGGCGCTGAAATCCCCGAAGGATATGCTGCTTTTCGTCAAGGAGTTCCTCTTTCCTGCTGGCTGGAAAATCCTGGTTCCATGATCACCAGGATGTTAAATGACGCAGGTCTTCCGCTGGATTTTACAGTTCAAAAATTATTTATCAATATTTTTCCTTTAAGTTACACATCTGAACATTTATTGAGTAATCAGAATCGCTATGAAGCGGTTATAAGGTTTCAGTTTGGAAGTGTTTCCCATGCCCGTAATCTGGCGTTTTTATTAAGTTTAGCCGGCCGTTTTGTGCAAGACGATACTGATTTAATCGTTTCTATTCTTTTATCCAATCCGCCTGTTCATGATGGGCATAATGTAGATATAAAAACTTCAGTTTTGAACGAAACTGAATTAATAAGTCTTTTTAGTGTTTTCTCTATATTTTAGACTTAATGAAGGGAAGCTGATTATGCCTACTTATGAATATGAATGTAAAAGTTGTTCGCACAATTTTGAGATTTTTCAGTCCATGAGCGACCAACCATTAAAAGATTGCCCCGAGTGCGGCAAAGAAATCCGCAGACTTATCTTTGGCGGAGCCGGTGTTATTTTTAAAGGCTCCGGTTTTTATGTTACCGACAAAGGTAAATCTGCCGGTTCAGAAACCAAAGCTGCTGGTACCGTTGCCAGCGCCGGAAAAACTGAAACAAAATCTGACTCAGCGGTTCCATCTGCTCCCTGCGCTGAATGTCCAAAAAAAGGCGCTTCTGCCTCATGTCCGGTTTAATAATCATATTGTTCAATAACATCAGTTATTGAACAATTACCTTATAAAAACGCCGATAAATTTAGTAATGTATGCTCATTTAAGGATAAACAAACGATTACTTGATATTTATTGAGGTATAAGTGAAGAGAAAACCACGTTTTTTTTGTGACAATTGCGGTTATGAAGTCGGCAGTGAGGTAAAAACCTGTCCATATTGCGCTCGTATTTTTGCTTCTGTCCGTTGTCCGGCTTGTGATTTTTCCGGTCCTGATAGAATGTTCCAAAACGGCTGTGCTATGTGCGGTTACTCCGCTCCTCCTCCGCCAAAGCAACCCAAAAGCCCAAAACCCAGACCGCCTCTTCGTAAAAGCCCTCCTGAAGCTCAACCTCTCCCATTTTGGACATATATAATCACTTTTATAACCCTTTTTTTGGCAGTTGCTCTGCTTTCCTGGTTTATTACAAAGTGATTTCTATATAAAAATTTCCAATGTTTTTATTATTTTTTTCTTCAACCCTATTGACATTTTTTCTCATTTTATATAAATTTTGATTTCATCCCTCTTTTCTTAAGGGATTTTATGAAATGAGTCCGAGTTATGTATGGACAAAACATGAGGAGTTTTTGACGAATGCCTACTATTAACCAATTGGTTCGTTTTGGACGGCAGCAGGTTACTACCAAGACGAAGTCCCCAGCTTTAAAGAATTGCCCGCAAA
>Ga0123356_10002900_pt1 | contig 18169 bp, 14 predicted proteins | sample TergutEmb28metaG_2_FD_92546 | JGI IMG/M metagenome (GOLD analysis project Ga0123356, IMG submission 92546) | Embiratermes neotenicus P3 segment gut microbial communities from Petit-Saut dam, French Guiana - Emb289 P3 | ecosystem: Host-associated > Arthropoda: Insects > Digestive system > Gut ...
AGAAGACGTAGTGATTAGTGTAAAGGTCTCCCACTCGGCCGCCACAGTCCTGTTAGCAACTAATTCCCGTCCCCCTCCAGCTTCAGCACAAACATAATATGAATTTTTTGTTTTCAATTGAATTTTGAAACGCATTACTCGAATACCTCAAATACATATTCCCTAATATTCTATCAGTCATACACAATATATTAGTGTTTCTTTTACCGTATCGGTCTGTGTTTAGTTAAGGGGTTTTGATAGGTTTTATGCCAAAGCACTATGGCCATATTTGTGTGTGATCATGTTTGTCGAGTAAAAGTTACATGAAAAGTTAGACCTGAAGAAAAAAGTGCAAGCTAAAACTACATTTTCACTGAGATATGAAATAGGCGAGCGCTGCCTTGTTGCTTGTTGCAATAGGTTTGCGCAAACCATTTCCCAAACTGGACGGGCACATTCCTGTGCATCCAGCTTTCCACTGTTGTCTTTCAATAGGTTACCGCTAAAAAACTCAACAGTTAGCTCAAATGAGGAAATCCTCCCTAACCATCACGCTTTTAGCCTATCCCACAACAGCTATAACCCTTCACCACGCAGATGGCTTTCCCCCCTCAAACTACAACGAGCACTCTGCCCACATAGAACAACTATAGGTTTCTCCTTTAGTGAATCCCCAGTTAACCCAATACGTTGGTACGTAGAGTTGTCGGTTCTGCTTTTGTTTCGTTACCACCAGATCTCTGGCAGATTGCATGAACACTACTTGATAACCAACTATGAGTTTAGCTTCATAGTTGTTTCCATGCTAGGGGTTTTAGGCACTTTCCCCTTCCCAGTATGAATGGGAATTGGAAACTCGCATTCAACACTTAGTTTGAACCTCGTACTCTTTAACATTGCAATTCAGTCGCGTCAAATTGCCTTTAGACGACTTATCGCTTCTCGACCATGCTGCTTTTCCATCTAGTTTTCACTGTTTCGGTTAGGTCGATTGTTTCACGCGTTATCTTGCGCGGTAGGACCTTATTCTACATCATATTGAACCCTATCTGGGCGCACCCAAACACATACAATATATTGTTTTAAGTTTTTTCGTAATAGTATTCATTTCAAAATGATTAAACATAAATATTATACCTGTATATATTTAATGAAGGATTTATGCGACAAGATACAACGGATAAATCGACAAGTGTTAATCAGCCTGCTAAAGTATTAACTAAAGCTGGAGCACATAACTTTCGCATACATGTGGTTATCCCTCACGGTTACACAAAAATTGATTACGAAGCGTTTTCTTCACGCTCAGACATAATAAGTGTAATAATTCCTGAAAGTGTAACAACTATAGACAGATACGCATTTGTCAATTGCAAGAATCTAACAGAGATAACAATTCCTAACAGCGTAACAGCCATGGGTGCATGTGCTTTTGAGGGCTGCAACAAATTAACAAACATAACAATCCCAAATAACATAACTGCCATCGACAAATACACATTTGCCAACTGCAAAAATCTAACAAACCTAACAATCCCAAACAACATAACAACCATAGACAAAAACGCATTCCATGGGTGCGAAAAATTAACAAACCTAACAATCCCAAACAGCGTAACAACCATTAGTGCACGCGCATTTGCTGACTGCAAAAATCTAACAAACCTAACAATCCCAAACAGCGTGATAGATATTGGCGCATACGCATTTGCCAACTGCGAAAAATTAACAAACCTAACAATCCCAAACACCATGGCAATGATTGATAATGGCGTATTTCATGGTTGTAAAAATCTAACAGACATAACAATTTCTGACAGCGTAACAACTATTGGCGCATACGCATTCGCCGACTGTGAAAATCTAACAAACCTAACAATCCCAAACAGCGTAACAACTATTGGCGCATACGCATTCGCCGACTGTGAAAATCTAACAAACCTAACAATCCCAAACAGCGTAACAACTATTGGCGCATACGCATTCGCCGACTGTAAAAAATTAACAGACATAAAAATTCCCAATAGCATAACAAGCCTTGAGAAGTACGTATTTTTTGGTTGCAGAAAATTAACAAACATAACAATTTCAGATAAAGTAACAATTGTTGATAATAGCGCCTTTGAGGATTGTGGAGGAGTGAAAAATATAGTTTTACCTGATGGTGTGACAAGTATTGGTGCACGTGCATTTTATAATTGTTACAATTTGATTATGGCCATTCCTAATGGTGTGACAAGTATTGGTGCACGCGCATTTTATAATTGCAAAAGTTTAACGGATATAATTATTCCTGAGGGTGTGACAAGCATTAATGAGCAGACATTTTTTGGTTGTTGCAACTTGATAAGCATAATAATTCCCAATGGCGTAACAAGCATCGGTGTAAGTGCCTTTGAGGATTGTGAGAATTTAATAAACATAACAATAGTGCCCGATAGCATAACAAGCATTGGTAAAAACGCGTTTTTTGGATGCAAAAATCTAACAAGTATTATAATTCCTAAGGGTGTAACAACCATCGATGCGGGCGCATTTGCTGATTGCGAAAATTTAACAGCCATAACAATTCCCGATAGCGTAACACGTATGGAATATGGTATATTTGATTGGTGTAGTAACCTTGTTGTTTCCTGTTCAAAAAACGCTTACGCTCATAAATATTGCCGACAAAATAACATCCCAGTGAAAATTATTGAGCAGTGAGAACATAAAAAAATAGTGCACTAAAGAAAAAACGTAACAAGTATAACACTAAATACATGCATTAGCCCGTCTCATGTTGGTGTTATAGAGAGGGGTTTAGGGGATTGTTGTGGAGGGTTAGTTGATGTTATGTTTGAAGAATAGTTTATTTGAGGGTTGTGGGGGTGTATTTTGAGAGTATGCCTTTGGTGAATTTGGGTTTTTTGGGTTTCCATGTGGATAGGCGTTTTTGTAGTTCTTTGTTGGTTATGTTGACTGTTAGGGTTCGGTTTGGGATGTCGATGGTTATGGAGTCTTCATTTTGTAGTATGGCTATGGGGCCGCCGTCGAATGCTTCGGGTGTGACGTGTCCTATGCTTCCTCCGCGTGTGGCACCGCTGAATCGGCCGTCGGTGATTAGGGCAACACTTTCGCTTAAGCCCATACCGGCGATTGTGGCGGTGGGTATGAGCATTTCCGGCATGCCGGGTCCACCTTTTGGGCCTTCATATCGTATAACTATTACATCTCCGGGTTGGATCTGTTTGCTGCGGATGGCGGTTATGGCTTCTTTTTCTGAGTCATAAACTTTGGCTGGACCTGTGTGTTGGAGCATACTTGGTGCTACACCTGCAGTTTTGATTACGGCTCCTTGGGGTGCAAGGTTTCCTGTCAATATGGCAATGCCGCCTTCTGTGTGAACAGGATTATCTAAGGGACGTATAACGTCTGTGTTTAGAACTGTTGCGTTTTTAATGTTTTCAGCTATTGTTTGGCCGGAAACGGTTATCCCATTTGGATTTAGCATTGTTTGGATTTGGTGCATGACCGCTGGAACGCCACCTGCCATATCTAAGTCTTCAATTGCGTATGTTCCACTTGGAATCATACTGCAAAGGTGTGAAACTTTTCGGCCTATCTCATCAAACAACGACAAGGGCAAGGTTAAACCTGTTTCTTTTGCAATGGCTGGTAAGTGTAAAACTGTATTAGTTGAGCCACCTAAAGCCATGTCAACAGATATGGCGTTTTTAAAAGCTTCTAAAGTAAGTATGTTGGAGGGTTTTATGTTCTGCTCTACAAGTTTGATTATTTGTTTACCTGTTTGGCGTGCAAGTCGAACTTTGTGGGCACTTGTGGCAAGAGTTGTTGCACAGTAAGGCAAAGACATACCTAAGGCTTCACTCATACAGGCCATGGTATTTGCAGTAAACATACCACTACAACTGCCACAACCCGGACAGGCAACATCTTCCAGCTGATAAAGTTCAGTTTCACTCATTTTTCCTGCAACAACTTGTCCTAGGGCTTCGGGAACACTTGAGTAACTAACTTTTTTGCCTTTGAACTGCCCTGCCGCCATAGGTCCGCCGGTAAGCATGATTGCAGGGATGTCTAAACGTGCGGCAGCCATAAGCATGCCAGGGGTTACTTTGTCACAGTTACTTATCATGACAAGCCCGTCAAGACGGTGGGCTTGAAGCATAATTTCAACAGAGTCCGCAATAATCTCACGACTGGGAAGACTGTAACGCATGCCTTCATGTCCCATGGCAAGTCCATCACAAACAGCTATGGTGTTAAATTCAAAAGGAGTTCCGCCTGCAGAAAGTATGCCTTCTTTTACGGCATCTCCAAGGGTACACAAATGAATGTGACCGGGAACAATGGTGTTGTAACTATTAGCTATCCCAATGAAAGGTTTAGCTAAGTCATCATTATCTAAACCTAACGATTTAAGAAGCGCACGATGAGGCGCATGCTCAATTCCTGCTTTAAGATCATTACTTCTCACTTAACATCCATCCTTCTACAAGTCAACAATAAAACTACTAACAACACTTCATTTTAAGAGTTGTTAAGCTTTTATGTACAAACCCCTTTTCTTCAACACAAGTACAGTCCAAACTATAACAACAATAATAATCAAGTCTTGCTAAGGGTAAATAGTGCACCGGAGCACCAAAATATTTATTCCTCTGTTTCATGTTTATTACAACGTATAATAAGTAGTAAGTAACCCATAATCATACAATTCAAATGGTGGGTGAAATAATTTATGAACATAAACAATTTTACTGTAAAATCCCAAGAAGCCCTTCAGAAAGCCTCAGAAATTGCGGCTGCAAAACAAAATCAGGTAATTGAACCGGCACACTTGCTAAAGGCAATACTGACAATTGACGAAAATGTGACACCTTACCTGTTAACCAAACTAAACGTGAATCTAGAACATTTTACACGACAACTTGACAAGTTAATCGAAGACCTGCCAAAAGTTTCAAGCAGTCAACCTTACCTGTCTTCAAACTTTAACAAAACATTACAAAAAGCCCAAGAATACGCAGAAGAAACAAAAGATGAATACATCTCAATAGAACAACTTTTACGCGCAATCCTAACACTTAACGACCCAGCAGCTCGTTTAATGCAAGCCAGCGGAATTAAAGAAAAAGAATTAAAAACAACCATCAACCAACTGCGCAAGAACACAAAAGTGAATTCCCAAACAGTTGAAGACACCTACAACGCCCTAAACAAGTACGCCATTAATCTTAACAATCAAGCCCGAGCAGGCAAACTTGACCCCGTCATTGGCAGAGATGAAGAAATTAGCCGTGTTTTACAAATTCTATCCCGAAGAACCAAAAACAACCCCATACTCATAGGTGAACCGGGGGTAGGTAAAACTGCCATAGCAGAAGGTATAGCACATCGCGTCATCAATGAAGATGTACCGGAAAACCTCAAAACTAAACAAATCTACTCCTTAGACATGGGCGCATTAATTGCAGGAGCCAAATATAAAGGGGAATTTGAAGAACGCCTAAAAAGTGTTATAAAAGAAGTGATCCAATCAGAAGGCGAGATAATTCTATTCATTGATGAAATTCACATACTAGTTGGAGCAGGGGCAAGTGAAGGCGCTATGGATGCTGCAAACATTCTTAAACCTGCTTTGGCAAGAGGGGAACTGCGAGCCATTGGCGCAACCACTCTTAAGGAGTATCAAAAATATTTTGAAAAAGACAAAGCCTTAGAACGCCGATTTCAACCCGTCATGGTTAATGAACCCGATACGTTGGATGCTATTTCAATTCTTCGAGGTTTAAAAGAACGCTATGAAGTATTTCATCATGTGCGTATAAAAGATGAAGCCATAATTACGGCTGTAGAGCTTTCACAGCGATACATTTCAGAACGGTTTTTGCCTGATAAAGCCATAGACCTCATTGATGAAGCAGCAGCAAAGTTACGCCTTGAAATTAACAGTGCACCCGAAGAGCTAGAGGTAATAGAGCGCAAAATTCGTCAATTAGAAATTGAACGAGAAGCCCTCAAACGAGAAAAAGACGAAGTAAAACTAAGACCCCTCCAAGAAGAAATTGCCAATTTAACGGAAGAGCGCAACAAGTTGAAGGCTAAATGGCAAACTGAGAAGGATCTGGTGGAGAAAATCCAAGTAAAGAAAAATGAAATTGAGCAGTTTAGATTGGAAGATGAGACAGCTAATCGTAGGGGTGATTTAGGAAAAGTTGCTGAAATTCGGTATGGCAAAATTCCGGAGGCAACAAAAGTTATAGAGCAACTTAAAGAGAAACTCTTAGAAGTACAAAAAGATACAGCGCTTATTAATGAGGAAGTGGGGGCGGAAGAGATTGCATCTGTGGTTTCGCATTGGACAGGCATCCCTGTTAGTAGGATGTTGCAAAGTGAGCGTCAAAAATTGTTAAACCTTGAAGCAGAACTACATATGCGTGTGGTTGGACAGGAAGAAGCCATTAAAGCAGTTTCAGATGCCATTCGTCGTAGTCGTGCAGGTTTACAAGATCCTAAGCGACCCATAGGCTCATTTATCTTTTTAGGCACAACCGGCGTAGGCAAAACTGAACTGGCAAAATCGTTAGCAGAATTTCTTTTCAACAACGAAAACAGCATGGTTAGAATTGACATGTCAGAATATCAGGAGCGACACACGGTTTCAAGACTTGTAGGTGCACCCCCGGGATATGTGGGTTATGAAGAAAGCGGACAATTAACCGAGGCCGTACGACGCAAACCCTACACCGTAGTGCTGCTTGATGAAATTGAAAAAGCCAACCCCGACGTCTTTAACATTTTACTACAAGTTCTAGATGACGGTCGACTAACAGACAACAAAGGTCGAACCGTTGACTTCAAAAACACCATAATCATAATGACCTCAAACATCGGCTCACACCTCATACAAGAAAACCTAGAAAAAGTAACCAAAGACAACCAAGAAGAAATGCTAAATAAAACAAGAGCAGAAGTCTTCAGTCTACTCAAGAAATCCATTAAACCCGAATTCCTTAACCGCATTGACGAAATAATCATGTTCCAACCCTTAACACAAAAAGAAATCACCAAAATCGTTAAAAACCAAATAGACAACGTCCAAAAAATGCTAGAAAAAAACGGCATACACATGACCGCAACCAAAAACGCAATAGAACACATCGCAAAAATAGGATTTGACCCCCAATTCGGCGCAAGACCAATAAAACGAGTAATACAAAAAGAAATCATAAACGAACTATCAAAAATGATCCTATCAAACCAAATAGACAAAACCGCCACAATCACAATAGACGAAAAAGACAAACAACTCACTTTTAGTAACAAGTAACGGCAACGGTTATAGAAGGGTTGTTTGGCCTTTTCCTAGTGGTTGTGCTACTGCGGGTACACCTATTCTTTTTGTTATTTCGTCTGCTAATGCTTTTCCGTGTGTTGAGCGGTAGTTGTCGGTTATTACTTGTTTTGCTTTGGAGCGTTTGACGTATTCTATTAGGTTGTCAAAGTCGGAGTGGTCGCTTAGGGCTACTAGGTATTCGTGTTCGTTTATTTGTCTGCAGGGGTTTTGGAATTCCCAGCCACTTACGCAAATACGGGCATGGTTTAAGCCAACTTTGAAACGTGAGTTAGTGTGGTAGAAGGCAACACATGGTAAGTTGCTGTCTAGGAGTTCTTGGCCTTCGTTGCTTGTGTCAAGGGTTAAACTGCCAAGGTTCATGCCGTAAATGTCACAGACTTTAGAAACCTCATGTACTGTGTCAGGCATTACGAAGGGAACTTCGACATCAGCTTTACGTAGCATGTGCATAACTTCTTGTAGTTTGCCATAGAACCCAAAAACGTAAACGGTACCACCTCGCAGCCGACGTTCAATCATGGCAACCAGTAGCTCATTTATGTTAACGTCGAAATTGCGTCTGCAGGAGGGATTGCCATAAGTGGCTTCAACTACAAGAATGTCGCAGTCAATAACAGGAGTGCCTTCAAGTTTGAAATCACCCGTATAGACAATTCGAGTACCGTTAGCAGTTTCCACTAACACTTGGGAAGCACCCATAATGTGGTCTGCTTTTAGAAGAGTAATTGTTTCATCATCATTATACCGGAAGGGTTTACCGTATTCGAGGGTTAGAATGTTGTTGTTTTGTAGTTGGAATTTGGGGTTTACAATTTCTGCAAGATCACGTGTTGCAGGGGTCATTATGACTTTTTCACAGTGTTTAATGCTTTTTCGCAAACCTCCCAAATGATCGCCATGAGCATGGGTAACAATGCGCAACGGCCGGTTGGCATCAAATGCGTCACAGGCCACATAGTTACCTAAAAGAACCGCACCAGTCTTTGTAACACTTGCTTGCGTATCATCAGCTAGTAGCAATAGGTATTATCTCACTTTTTCTTTTGTACGCTCGGTTTTCTCAGTAAGCCAATCGATAAGCGGCTTAGGCGCATCAGTTTCAATTACCACATGAAGAGGACCTAAAGGGGACTCGGCGTATTCTTCAGAAAAACTAGCATGACCCGCATAAGCAACTTGCTTGTTTAGATAGAAAATGATTTTATTATCACTATTTGTTGCACGGTATAATAGTTTTCTTGCCGCATCTCTTATGCGATCATTACGTAACAAATTCCGAAATTTAGTTAAAGACCCCTGTCCTTGAGTTTTAGCCTTCAATTTAAATCCTTGAAAAGCAGGCTCAGAGGTAAAAACTGGATTATCAAGAATGGTAAGTATGGCCTTTTTTACTTTTTCTTCATCCTCTGTAGGGTTAACATCTGTTTCTATGTGAACAATTATGGTTTCCATGTCGCTTCAGTCAACTGTAAATATTTTTTCACTTCGGTATTAAACACTTCTATACTACCACCATTAACCACAACATGCTCAGACAACGCTATAGCACTACCTAAACCCACCCCAAGCTCACGCATGTCACGCTCATGAAAAACCTCAAAAAGTTTAGGATCATCACTGCGCCCACGTAAATTTAAACGTGCAAAACGAACCATAGAAGCAGCATGAACTGCAACAAACTTAAAACCTACAAAATTTGCTTTAAACACCTCAACCTCATTTAAACTCCGCAACCCATCTATAACAATTTTATCACTACTAATGGCCTCAATCTTTGGCACACACCGCTCAGCAATCACATCATCCCCCCCCACCTCACGCAAATCCAACATAACCTTACCCACATTTTGCGGATTTAACTCCAAACCACGCTTCTGCGTCTCCTCACGTATTACATCACCCATAGATACAGCAACATAACCAACAGTTTTCGCAACCTCTACAAAAACAGTTTTCCCAGCACCAGGCATACCTGTCAAACCAATAACAAGTTTATCAACATTCATAACAACAAACCCCCTTTAAATAATGAAAATCAAACATTAAAAACTATCCATCCCAACACCCACCCGCCAAATAAACTATAATTTTTACACAATTAAAAAGAGCAGAAACCATAATAAACACAGTTTCACCCCAACTCTCCTTAATAGAACAACTTCAAAGAAACCCCCGATCACCCATAAAGAATTGTAAGACAATAACCTGTAATGTGTGAGAGCCGATGTAATTCCAAAACCACTTAAAAACATCTTTTATGATCCATAACAGACTAATCACCACTAAACCATTACAAGTTACTCTCTTACAAATCCTAAGACACACGGACAGTCAGGGTTAAACTACTCGGTTGTGTCTCTTCAGACGCACTTGTTTTCACGAGTTTGTTAAACGGTAAAACACGCAGAATAACTAACTATTAACACCGTAAAACTAAGAATTGTTACAACCCAATATGTCAGGACAGATACAGCAGACCTTTGCACTTGCAAATTTTGTATTGACAAAGCAAGCACAATGATATTCACCAAGACATGGAAAACAACAACGGCCCACAAGTTTCCCTTGCTTTTCACAAAAAAGTAACCCGTAAACATACCAAAGAGCAACACATAACTGAACTGTATTTGGAAAAACCATTCAAGCCAACCAACTTGGAATACGTGAATATGGTACAGAGAAAAAAACAGTGTAGAGACAAAAATATCAACCACAAAACCCTATTTTGAAGATACTATAGACACAAAATAGGTTCTGTAGGCAACTTTTTTTTGTAAAGGAACAAAGGTACTATATCTAACCTTCTCTTAGAACGCAACAGGACTCTTTTGAAGTATGTGTTAGGTTATCTTGGAGAATAGAGGCAATAAGGCAATAATGTAACAACACTGCAGAGTTGTTCACAAATTCATGGCGTACTAAACGTGTATCAGGGATAAAGTTGTCAAAAAAATTTCAAGTTTGTGTTATCAGAAAAATCGTGTCTGCCTGGGAAGATGTTGGTGTTTGTTGGATTTTGGTTAGTTTTTGCTTAAAACTTTTATGAGAGAGCATTATTAAGGTATATTGGAAAGAAAAATGTCTGAACAAATACGAAGCTTTATTGCTTTTGACATACAGAATGAAAATTTAATAAATAGGATAGCATCAGTACAGAAACTGTTAATGCAGACTAATGCTGATTTGAAACTTGTTTCTCCGAAAAATATTCACATTACCATACGGTTTCTTGGGATAATAAGTCCGGAAATGGTTGATAGAATTTATGAGGTTATGAAGAAGGTAAAATTTGTTCCGTTTAACATTCAGATTCAGGGTTTAGGTGTTTTCCCGACAGTTAATTATCCAAGGGTTGTTTGGGCAGGAATCACGTTAGGGGCAGCGCAATTACGGAGTATTTTTGAACAGTTAGAGCCGATGTTACATGATTTAGGTTTAGCGCCAGAGCCTGAATTTAATGCACATTTAACTATAGCCCGGGTTAGTTCAGGAGCAAATAAGCAACGTCTAGTTGATTTTGTTACTCGTCATCAAGAGTATGAGTTTGGAAACATTAAAGCGAACTGTTTACGATTAAAAAGAAGCCAGCTCTCACCTATGGGTCCAACTTATACTACTTTAAAGGAGTACAGTCCATAAACGTGAAATAACATGAATGATGATGTGGCATGCAGGCTGAACTTGAAGCTCTGATGTTGCAGGTTTTAGAAAAAATTACGCCTACATCTGAGGAGTATTGTAAAGTTGAGACTTTAAGCAGACGCTTAGAGCAAAAAATTTTAGAAGCATGTCAGCAACAAAATGTGAAAGCAACCGTTAGAGTGGAGGGTTCTATAGCTAAAGATACTTGGCTAAGAGAAAACCCGGATATTGACATTTTCATACGCCTGCCTACGTCTATTTTACGGGAAAAACTTGGAGAGGTAGGTTTAACAATTGCCAAAGCGGCTATGCAGGAGGCAACTAAAATTACGGAACGATATGCTGAACATCCGTATCTTGAAATAACCCTAGATAATCAGCGAATAGATATTGTTCCATGCTATAATGCAAAACCGGGGGAGTGGCAAAGCGCAACAGATCGAACCCCTTACCATACGGACTATATTAGGCAGCATTTGTCTTCTAAAATGCGTGGAGAAGTGCGTCTGCTTAAACAGTTCATGCAAAACATAAGAGTATATGGGGCTGAAATTAAAGTTGGAGGATTTAGCGGTTATCTGTGTGAACTGTTAATTTTAACGTATGGCTCCTTTATACAGACCGTGCAGGCATTTGCAAATTATAATAAACGCATCATAATTGACCCAGAGCACCATTTCTTAGATAAAGAAAAAGAAACAGCAACATTATTTTTGGAGCCGTTAGTGATTGTGGACCCTGTAGACAAGGCACGAAATGTTGCCTCAGCTGTTCAAACCGACAAACTCTACAATTTCATAGGAGCCTCACGAAAATTTTTACAAACACCCTCAGAGATATTCTTTTTTGCACCCAAACAACTACTACTATCTTTCAACAGAAAAGAGTTAGAAAGACAACTGGAAGAACGTGGCTCTGCGTTGATATTTTTGGTTGTCCAAGGAGTTGAGGCGGTGCCGGATGTGCTTTGGGGGCAACTCTACAAAGCTAAACGTTCACTACGTAAACTGTTAGAACTTAACGATTACAAGGTACTTAGAGATACCGTTTGGAGCAACGAAAAAACACTTAACATATTTGTTTTTGAGTTAGAACAACAAATCATTGCTAACATCAAAAAACATGCCGGACCACCTCTTGAACGCATAAATGAATGTGACAACTTTTTAGCTAAATACATAGAAAATGACCATGTGATTGCAGGCCCCTATGTTGAAGAAGGAAAATGGATAGTTGAAGTTATCCGCAAAAACGTTGATGCAGCAGTCTTTTTAAAGGAAAAACTTGCAGAAGGAGGAAAAAACGTTGGCATCCCCGATATACTTGCTAAAGCATTCAAAGAAAACTTTACAGTTTTTGTTAACAACGAAATCACCAAAACCTACAACAACAAAAAACACGAAGAAACAGAAGAATTTAACATTTTTTTAACAACATTTTTATTAGGAAAACCCTTCTGGCTAAAATAACTACAACAACACCAACATTTCTTCACCTCCAAGATATAGAAAACATAAAAGAAAAAAGTTAAACAAAACAGATTGATATCTACACCACCACAGTGATGCTAAACATTTTTCAAGATCGATTACAGCTACGTATGAATTTAAAAAACATCCAAAAACAAAGTTAACAAATTACACAATATTTACAACAAATATGTTATAAAATTAGAAACATGTTTTTGAAACAATATAGTTTTTGATTAATTTTTAGTCTTTCATATTGCTTTTGAACATTTAAAAATTATGCTGAAAAGGACGGTTAAGTGACAACAGAACCAGCCTCAACACACACAGATAGTGGTTTGCAAGGTTTATGCTTTAAAAAATAGAGGTTTGATCAAGTTTGGTTTTTTGTTGTCTTCTAAGAAGAGTCATAACCACAGCCACAATAACACCCCCAAAAAGAATACCGCCGCCTAACAGAAAGAGCGGATGAGTAAACACAGACCAAGGCGGATACGTCTGATCAGGCAACTGCGACGGCCCCAAACCATCACCATCATTTGTTGCAGAAGGCGGCGAGATTGTTGTTTGCGTTGGCGGTAACGTCGATGCCACTCCAGGCTCAAGCACAGTAAAAGTTAAAACCTCACCCCAACCACTAGACACAACATCCTTAAAAAACTGCGGCTGACCTCCCCCCTCATAATAAACATAACGATCAAACCAGTAAACCGGTTGCCCAACTATTGCTTCAACCCTAAAATCCAATTGAGCCTCCCCAGGTAAAGGCAAATAATACGGATAAATATCCAGAAGAATTGTGTAATCAGAATCTGATTGAAAAGTACTTGCCCAAAATGTTTGCCAATCGTCACCAAAATGACCCTTACGCTGAACATGATAGTATAAACTATATTTTTTTCCATTTACGTCTGTGTAGGGTTTGAAGGGTTGGTTTTTTATGGAAACCTCTACTTCGCGTTCATCTTTGTAGTAACCTGGTGTAGTTATTGTGATTTCTTTTCCAGTGTACTGGTCAATTGTTGTTGTAGTAGTAGGGGGTACGTAGTAGTAGTTGCCGATAATTCTTACGCTGAATTGGGGTACAGAGGGTTTAGATACTGTCTGCCCAACTGCTGTAGATGTGGTGGATAGCATGATTAGGCTTGACAGTATTAAAAGGATGAATGTTGATGCTAAAAACTTGTCAAATCTATTCATAACTAATATACTGTTGTTGATCAAATAAAAATGTTGTCTATATTTAGCATGTCACAGGATTTATGAATGATATTGTAATGTTTTTGCGTTATTGTTCATAATCTGATCTGCCCAAATGCATACTTTTTTATCAACACAACTTTTTTTCAATACGGCAGTGTTGAAGGTAATCCGTAGAATAAGTTGTAGGTTGTTAAAACCTAAATTTTTATCAGGTTTGTGTACATGCAATGAAAAATTACAAACTGGTTGTGTAAAGTGTTTGTTTTTTGTCGTCTAACGAGAGGATGTTTGTGTTTGAGGTCATAAGGTGTTATTTGTCTGTTTTTCGTCGTTGAAGTATTGTTCTTGGGTGAATTTTGGCGTGCAAACACAGTAGAAAACTAGGTCGCAGTTATCTATGTTTGTTATTCGTTGGGAGGTGCCGTCGGGGATGATAATTACGTCGCCAACGGTTACTTGGGTGGGTTCCATGTTTTTGATGTCTATGAGGCCTGTGCCTTGGGTGATTATGTAGATTTCTTCTATACCTTTGAGGTGGTGGGCAACTGTTGTTATGCCAGGTTTTACTGTGGCTATGGCTATTGAGACTTTGCCGTCGTTTGAGCTATAGTTTTCTGCTATGTAGCAACGTTCGGGGGTAAGGGTCATGTTTAGGCTGTTTGCTTTGATGATTGTTGGTTTCATGTGTTTTGCATCCATAGTAGGGTAACTGTTTAGGATGGGAAAAATTGGAAATATAAAATGTTGGGTATATGATGTTAGTATTGCTGTTGGGTGTTGTTTAATTTGTTGTTTGCTGTTGTTGGGGGGGGGTTTATTCTGCTGTGATTGTGGAATTTGACGTTGTTGGTGTTGTTGTTTCGGTTGGGTTTATTACTGTGAGGGTGCCGTTTTTGCCTAGGCGTACTTGTTTTTCTCCTCTGAAGAGGCAGACTTGGGCGTTTCGGATTTCGATGTCGTTGTCTATGTTTATGGTGCTTATTTGTCCTTCCCATAGGCAGAGTTTGATTGTACCTGTTTCGTCGCCGACTATGGCGTTTACGACCATGGCTGTGTTGCCGAATTGGGTGTGTACTTGTGCGGGTTTGGGTATTTCTTGGACTTTGGCTTTGAGGTTTATGTGTTTCATGCCTGAGCGTAGTTCTGAAATGCTGTTAAAGAGGGCGTCAGGGTTTTGTTTGGCGATTTTTTTACGTATTTTATCGGTGCTCATGTAGGTTTCAAAGGAGGCATCGTTATTTTGGGAGAGGAAAGCTTCGTCTACTCTGAATTGGGCAACCACGCTGTCGTCTTTTTTTATTAGAAAGATTATGTCGTCTTTTGTTTTTCCACGGTAATCTACGGAGAGCTCACCACAAGTGGATTTGCCATCTCTTTTGGCGTTGATTAAGGCTTGAACAACTTCAGCTGGATAAACGTTGTATTTAACAGATACAAGGGCAAGATGTTCGCCTAAGGGGGATTTCTTTTGTCTCAAAGTTATCTTCCGTTTTTACTTTTTTAGAAACAGAGAAAAAGCGAACCTATCGATCCTTTTCTCAAGAATCCAAATACTAGCTATGTAGTTAGCATCTTCCTATATTAGGGTGACTATTAAAAAAACGGGTTTTGTCTCAATTTACCAAGTATTTCAGACTTTAGACAGGGGTTAATTGAATTTACAAGAAAACAATAGTAGTGAAGGTTAAACAATAAATCTAGTCTGCAAAGAAATATGCTAAAGGGTTTGTCTCTCAAAGGAATTGTTGTTTTTTAATTTTTAATTGCAGATTTGGATTTTTTCTTAAATATATGTGTTGATTGGAGGCATCAGTTTATAAGAGGCGTGTCACATGTTGTAATTCTTGTAGGAAGTAATTCTTACAAACCAATAGAGTAGGAGTTGAAATATCAAAAATGTCATATGCTAATAGAGAGATGCACAAGGCAACCTGCGCAGACTGCGGAAATGAATGTGATGTACCATTCAAACCAGACGGTAGCAGGCCAGTTTACTGCCGCGAATGTTACGCAAAAAGAAGACCACCACGAAGATACTAAGCACAGCTTACATCTTCCTTAACGTCTTAATTTAATCTTTTTTAATTTTTATTTTTTATTACTTGTCGTCAACTATTTTTGGTTTAGGCTTCTTTTTGAAACGTAACGATAGGCAACCACACCAATAATAGCAACTACACTAACAACAGTAAGTGCAGATAGTATTAACGAAAAATTTTCAAATAGTTGAAAATGATTATTGTCAGGTATTTGAGTGTCTATGGACAACTCTTTCCATCCCGTAAATGTGACTTGTATCTTGTCAACATCATAAGGCTGTATAAGAGGGTAATTGTCAATAAAGTTGTCATAAACTTGGTAAAAAGTTTTACCGACACCAGCTCCATTGTCTTGACCAGTGTAGTCTGACCAATAGTTTCCCTCTTTACCGTTATCCCACTTATTATGTTCAGAATAATACGTGGCATTCATCAGCCTAAAAATGTCTGTACGTATTTCATACACATCTGTGTTAGTGTTGAAACTGTTCCAAAAAAAATTGTTAAAATCGGATCGGTCAAGATAAACGGCGTAGATGCTTGCACCAGAAAAAGTGTTACCAAAAACATCATTAAACATTGAGCCACCCATATCAACACTATATCTACCTTCGTAGATATTATTTTTAAAAATCATATTGTATTCTGCGTCACTAAAAGAAATGCCAAAGTCTTCAGTTGATATGTTGTTTTCATAAATGTAATTATATTTACCACCACCACGCAAAATGTTGCCTAAAGCTATACCTGCACACATATTGTTAACACCACTAGATGAAATATCATTCTTTTCCACCCTATTGTATTCTGAACCGTCCATTATAGCAATACCGCAACAACTAGTACCAGTTATCAAATTTTGTGATACCATATTATTAGACGAACTGTATAGCCCCACTACAGCGACCTGCCAAGTTCCACCAGTTTTTGAAAGCTCATTGTTAACTATGAGGTTACCGTTAGAATTTACCAACACTATACCAGCAGTAACCTTGCTATTAGCTATAAGGTTATCATTAGAATTTGTTAACACTATGCTATCGAGAATGCAGTTAACAACTTTAGTGTGTGATGTTCCAAAAAGCTGTATAGATCGACGTATGCCTACAGCATCAACGTTTTGAATTATAATGTTTGTACAGTTAACCAGAATCACTTGACCTGCACCATTAATAACTTGGTCGGATTGTCCTATAAGAAACACTATGGGCTTACCCTCGATAGTGTTACCATAAAAAATGTCTGAAACATCTGGGACTATACTAAGACCGCAACCAACAAATTTGTTATTGGTAAAAGTGACATCAACACAATTTCCAAAATTGAGGGCATCACCAGTTGAAACAAAAGTGTTACCTACAATGACAAACTGGTTAATTCTGGAAGATTTAATAGCCCAATATTTAAACTCAAAATAATTATCAACTATCTGAATATTTGACGTATACATTGGGTAGCTGTCAAGGTTGCAAAGCTCAATGCTTGTACCAAAATTAACAATATTAGTGTTCTTAATGGTAATGTCACTTATTTCATCAAGTTCAATAGCAATTCCACCGCCTGTTCCACGAATGGTTTTTCCTGCGCCATCAAAAATAATACCGCTACGTTCAATTTTAATAAAAACAACCCCATTCTTTACATCACCTGCTATATCCTCTGTAAGGGTGTAAACATTCCCATTTTGACGTATCTTATCTGTTCCCTCAACTACACCCTTAGGTGTTATTCTAATACCCTCTTTAGCGAAAGGATGGCCAGCATTTACAAAGTCTAAATTAAAAATACACAAAAGCAACAAAAGCATTAACAGCAAGACAAGAGTAGGCAACAAATGGTTAGAAGCTAAACGTACATTGCTTTGTGTGACCATAAGCCTTCAAAGGGGAATTAAACAATTGAGGTATTTAATGGTTTTTGTAAAGCAACATTTACTATCTGCTAAACATAATTTACAGTTAAGCGAACGATTTATTTTTTCACATGTAATAATGCTTTTGCAGGCAGGCTATAAACAAAATAAAACAGTTTATACCTGAATTCCCGAAAACAGTTTAACCTACATTTCAAAAGACACAGAAATACAGTTATTTCTTCAAAAGCAACCATTTAGAACGTGTATTGACTTTTGTGTGTAGGTTAAAATAGTTTAACCTACTGTGGTTGGTGAGAATTATGCGTGAGTGTAATTTATGCCGTATTTTAGAAATAGGTCATGTTTTTAGGATTTTTGTTTTGTAGGTTAAAATTTCCGCGGGAATTCAGGTTTATAGTTACCATACTGGCAGGTAAACGATTAATTAGCACGCTTGCTGTTAACCCAATTATATTGGACCTCGCAAAAAAAACCATGTGTCCATAAGTCACATACACAAGTTGTGGAGTAAAATTTTTCGGGTCAGTATCAGGTATTTCTATCGTTAAGGCATGATAGATTCAGTATTTTTTGGATGCCTAAACAGCTCAAACAG
>Ga0123356_10002901_pt1 | contig 18168 bp, 10 predicted proteins | sample TergutEmb28metaG_2_FD_92546 | JGI IMG/M metagenome (GOLD analysis project Ga0123356, IMG submission 92546) | Embiratermes neotenicus P3 segment gut microbial communities from Petit-Saut dam, French Guiana - Emb289 P3 | ecosystem: Host-associated > Arthropoda: Insects > Digestive system > Gut ...
TTCCGTGTAGTCGCTAAGCCTGGAGAGGCGTGCACGAACCGGGCACCTGAAGTCGTGACTCGACGCCGCATTCGGAAGCGGTCGCGCGAATATAGATCGCCCGGATCTCAGCACCACGCTTCCTTCTCCGATCGGGAAAAAACGTGAGAGCTGAGGGTTGGAGAATCGCCGCCCAGGGACACGCGGGGACGCTAAACGCCTGGGCTGTGTACATAAGACTGGCACAAGTCAGCAGCGCAGGTTAAAGCAGGACAGATCCCTCCGCTGGAGGAGGGTCAACATTCCGGATCGCGGCCGTGACCCCGACTCTTTTCTGTTTCTCCGGCCTGCCGCGAGGATGCCTTCGGTTAAACCTGCAGGACATCACCATCTCTAGCCACCATCTCATAAAGCACCGGATTCACAAAAAAGCCAAGGAACAGGCGCGAAAGCAGGCCGGCCACGATGACGATGGCAAATGGCCTCTGAGTGGACGAGCCAATGCCGGTGGACAAAGCTGCCGGCAACAGGCCGAGGCAGGCGACCAGAGCCGTCATCATGATCGGGCGCAAGCGCAGTAGGGAGGCTTCGTAGGTCGCGGTGCGAATGTCTTTGCCTTCCAAGCGCAGCTTGTTGATATAGGAAACAAGTATGACCGCGGTTTCGACCGATACACCCAGCAACGCCAACAAACCCAGGGCTGACGATACGCTGAGTGGCGTACCCGTCAGCTTCAGTGCTATGAGAGCGCCGACCGGTTCGGTCATGATTACGCCCAGGGCGATCGTAACCGGGAACTTGAAATTTCCATACAGCGCGAACAGGATCATGAAAATCAGCAGAATTGCGATCGGGCCGATAATGATTAGTTGCTGCTTGGCTGCAAGAAATAAGCTGTACTCGCCGCCCCAGGTCATCCAGTAGCCTTCGGGAAGGTGGACAACTTTGTTGACCGCTTCTTGCCCATCGTGGACGGCGCGCTCCAGGTCGCGGTGTTCAATACTGTATTGCACTCCGATATACCGTGAGTTGTTTTCCCGATAGATAAATGAAGCGCCATCGTTTTCCCGGATGCTGGCTAATTCCTTCAGCGGAATCTGCTCGCCGTCGGGCGCTCCGACGAGCAGGTTGCCGATCTGATCAGGAGTACTGCGGAATTGCGGCTGCATGCGCACGACCAGATCAAAGAGCTTTTCGCCCTGGATCACTTGCGTGGCCGCTTGACCGCCAACCGCGGCCTGGATCACCGCTTCCACATCGGAGACGTTAATGCCATAGCGAGCGATCTTCTCGCGATCAGCGTCGATGACCAAGGTGGGCTGGCCCAGTTCGCGCACTACGGTGAGCTCGGTAAAGCCTGGAACGCGTTCCAGTGTTTTCTTGATCTCGAGAGCCTTGTCTTGCAGCAGGTTCAGATCCGGACCGTAGACCTTCACGGCCAAAGAACTCTTGAGTCCTGTCAGCGCCTCGTCGACGGCATCTTCCGCGGGCTGCGTGTAATTGAAAATAATTCCCGGAAAAGCGGTCAGGCGCTTGTTGATCGACTCGGTCAGTTCTTCCTTGGTGTGAATGTCGCCACCCCAGGCTTGGTCGCGGTAGGGTTTGAGTCCGACATAAAACTCACAGTTGAAAAAGCCGGTAGGATCGGTGCCGTCGTCGGGCCGACCTAATTCTGAACCCACAACTGTCACCTGCGGATAGGACATCAGGATGTCGCGAATTTGCGGGGCAATCTTGGAGGCTTCTTCCCAGGAGACGGTGTAGGGCATCGTGGCCCGGACCCAGAGAGCACCTTCGTCCAGGTGGGGCATGAATTCACCGCCAATGAACGGGACAAGGAGGAGCGCCGCACCAAAGATAGCCGCGGCCGCCGCCATGGTGATCCAGGGGCGGTCCAGGCACCAGGCCAGCTTCGTGCCATACCATTGTTTAATCGCTTCGAACGGTCGATTGACTTTTTCCTTAACCCCGCTCCTGAACCAGTACGAGACTAGCACCGGCACCAAAGTCAATGTGAGAATCAAGGCTCCCAGCAGAGCGTATGACATTGTAGCGGCCATGGGGTGAAATAGCTTGCCCGACGGGCCGCTCAAGGCATAGATCGGCAGATACCCCGCAATGATGACAGCCACCGAATAGAAGATGGGGCGATCGACATCCCGGGCGGCAAGCAGGATCACTTCGTGCAGGTCGTATTCCTGACCACTCCTTTCCGCCATTTCGCGATAGATGTTCTCCATCATCACGACCGTACCGTCGATGATGATGCCGAAATCGATGGCGCCGATCGAAAGCAGATTGGCGGACAGGTTCTGCGCGTGCAGCAGGATGAAGCTAAAGAGCAAGGCCAGGGGGATGGTCAGGGCGACGATAATTGCCGCGCGAATGCTGACCAGGAAAAAGATCAGCACAATGAACACCAGGATCATTCCCCGCAGCAGATTGTCTTCTACGGTGCGGGTAGTCAGGTCAACCAGGTCGCTGCGGTCATAAAAAGGACGCACTTTTACGTCCTTGGGCAGGATCATCTTGTTAAGGTGCTCCGTCTGCTCCTCGACCCCTTTCAAGACGTCCTGGGCCTGCTCGCCGCGGCGCATAAGGATGACACCTTCGACGGCGTCGTCGTTTTTCTGGAAGCCGAACTCGCCGAGCCGAGGAGCATTCCCGATCACGACTCGGCCGATGTCACCAACCCGAACCGGCGTTCCATGATTGCTGCCCACAACAATGTTGGCGATATCGTTGCTGTCACGGACCAGGCCAATGCCGCGCACGTAGAAGAACTGTCCGCCCTGCGAATAAAATCCGCCACCGGTGTTGGCGTTGTTGTTCGCAAGCGCCTGCATCACCTGCGGGACGGTCATGTGATAGCCATAAATGCGGGCGGGATCGAGCAGTACCTGGTATTGCATGACCGTACCGCCGAAGCCGGAATCATCGGCGACGCCGGGAACGGATTTGTAGGCGCGCTCCAGAACCCAATCTTCAATGGTCTTCAGTTCCTGGGGAGTGCGATCGGGGCTCTCAATGACGTAGCGGTAAACCAGGCCACTGGGGCTGAATAGCGGGGCCAAGCTCGGTGTAACCCCGGTGGGAAGAGTTACGTCGGCCAAGCGCTCGAACACGACCTGGCGTGCAAAATAGTCGTCGGTGTTCTCCTCGAACGTCATCCTGATATCGGAGAGACCGTAGAGAGAAATGGAACGCATCACTACGAGGTGAGGCACGCCGTTCATTTCCACTTCCAGGGGCAGCGTGACCAGACGTTCCATCTCTTCGGCGGCGTGGCCCGGCCACTGAGTAATCAACTCCACCATGGGGGGAGAGAGGTCGGGATAGGCATCCACCGGCATCCGTTGGAAGGAAATCGCTCCCCAGGCCGCGATCGCCGCCACAAATATCAGCACCAGGAAGCGCTGCCGCAGGGCGGCTTGAACAATTCGATGAATCATGCGCGGGCCTCAGTCGGTTGCGAATGAGGCCTAGACGTTGACGGTAGATTGAGGATGGGGTTCATCTTTGCAGTGAATTTGCGAATTGCAGGAACAAGCTTCCGTTGCTGACCACACGGTCGCCTTGAGCCAGCCCGCTGGTAATCTCGGTGCTCTGTTCGGAAGTCTGTCCCAGGGTCACGCTGCGCATGGCAAACTGGTTCTGCCCGGCCAGCGTGTAAACAAAGGGTTCGTTTTCGGCATTACGCAGTACCGCGGCATTGGGGACGGTGATCGCGTTCGCGACTTTTCCCGCCTGAACCTGCGCGACCACGTACATGTTGTTCTTCAGCTTTTCCTGCGGATTCTTTACATCAATGCGAGCTTGCAGAGTACGGGTCGTGGGATCGAGCGCGGCCGCCATATAGGAGATTTTTCCGTGGAACTCAGTTCCCGGATAGGAGTCGGTCAGGATCGTTACCGGATCGCCCACGCGCACGTACGGGAGGTCCCCCTGGTACACATTGGCCAGGACCCACACCGTGCTCATGTTGGAAATGGTGAAAGCCTGGGTTGCGCCGGCTTGAATCACCTGCCCGGGAGCCACCAGACGTTCAACCACTTCGCCGCCAATGGGCGCCAGCACCGGCAATTCGGGAGAGCTACTCGGTTTCACCGCCTGGTCGGGGCTATTGAATCCGAGCACGTGCAGGGCCTGCTCGCTGGCTTGTAAGTCGGCTTCCGCCTGATTGCGGGCTGATTCTGCGGCAATCAAATCCTTTTCCGCAATGGCGTGATGATCGTAAAGATCTTTGGAGCGCGCGTACTCGCGGTCCGCCAGCTTGAAGGCATCACTCGCTTTGAGGTAGGTCGCGCGCAGCTGGGAAAAATCTGGACTGGCCACATACAACAATGGCTGGCCTGGTCGCACGGTTTCTCCGGGCGATACGACAATACGGCTGACCGGTCCGCTGACCTGAGTGATGACCGGAGTGGTGGCGAATCCGTTGTACGCAACCGCACCCGTCAACCGCAGGGTCCGCGTCAAGGTTGATGGTGCGACGGTGACAATCTGGAGATGCGTTATCTGATCGGCAGGGATGGAGAACAGCGCCGCCCTATCCGCGCTCGTTCGGCCGGAGATGCCGGGGTTACCAGCCGAGCTTTGGTTATCGTCACAGCCGAACGCGACCGCGAGAGCCGCAAGCATCGCAATCAAGTAGGGGAGACGCAATGTCCCGCTTCCCCGCAGTCGCTTGGGTTGCCATTGACCTCCAGGCGAGACGCGTGGTGTGTGCCTGTCTTTACTCACATCTCGAGCTGCGAGGAGCTCGCCGGGGCGATGAATATCGTTGAAAAGCTTGATCATGGTAGTGTTCTGCTTCCTACCGCTTCTTTGAGCTGTTCGACGGCGATCGAATAATCCGCCAGTGCTTGGCGGTAGGCTAATTGTGTGGCGCGGTAGCTGCGCTCCGCATCGAGGTAATCCAGAAGACTCGCTGCACCCCGGTGATAGGCGTATTCACTGATATCGCGCGAATCCTTGGCTTGCTTTAGGTAACCGCCGGTGTAAAGATTGACGACCTCTTGGTTGCCGGTGAATGCCTCATACGCGTTGTTCACATCCGTAAGCACGGTATCGCTTGCGGCGGAGGCGGTCTCCTGGGCCGCCGTCCTGGCATACTGGGTGCGGGCAATTTCGCCTTGGTTCCTGTCGAAAATAGGCAGAGGCAAACTGACCGTTACGCCCATGGAGTTCTGATCGGCCATGTGGCTGTAGGTAAGTGCGCCGGTAACGTCCACCTTGCCATTGGCCTTGGCGAGGGCATATTGGCTTTGGGCGGCGCTTACACCTTGACGACTAGCCAGCAGGTCAGGACGGTTCTTCAGAGCCTTCAAAAGAAGATCATCGCGATTGAGCCGCAGGGGTTGGTAGGTTAGGTCTCCCTCCACGTCATAATTGGCGGATACGGCATCGTAGCCAAGAAATTCGCGCAGGTTGACTAGCGCCTGCACCTTCGCTACCTTGGCGGCGGATACGTCAGTCTGGAATTGCAACAGCTGCACAGTGATCTTTAATAGATCACCTTCGCTAATTGCGCCTGCCTTGTATTGCGCCTGCGCAATGTCCACGGTCTGTTGAAAGCTCGCGAGGTCCTGATTGGCCAGATCCAGGTTCGATTCTGCCAATTGTGCCGTGATGAACTGCTGGGCGGTGTTGAAGATCAGCGTCCGCTCGGCATCGGAAACCTGATAGCGGGTTTGGGCAGTCGCGTCGCGAGCGGCTTCGATGCGGCGATGCCGTTTACCGCCCCGCTCGAACAGATAACTGAAGCTGGCATCGAATTCAGTCACGTTCGCAATGTTGTTGGAATTGAAGTTCTGCGGTTCGATAGGGATAAATAGAGCGTCGGCAGTCAGCGTCGGGTTTGGCCTTAGAGCTGCCGTAATCTCTTGTGCCTGGCTCTGCGGGATCTGGGTTTCGGTCGCCTTAAGGGCGTGATTATGCGCGATGGCCAAATCGATGGCCTCGTCGAGCGTAATGCGTACCGGAGCCTGGGCGTGTGCCACGCCGAGCACTGCAAACGACACCAGAACAGCTCTTATAGCGTGCTGTTGCATATTCCCCTTCAAAATGAATGCCTGTTCCTTGCAGCCCCCGGCGGCGACTGCGCACCCGATGGCAACTTCCGCTAAGGACTACCTGCTGAAATTAGCTGCTCTATCAAGTGCGCCTGGCGTCGCTGAGAGCGGCCCACGCCTAACTTACGAGCAGCCTAGATGCGGAAGAGAGTTTTACAGGCTGGGAGGTGGTCGAACGTGAAGTGCGGAGATCTGCAGGGCAGAATGAAACGACTGTCCGATCGGATCGCTGACGTTCGTGATCTGGCCGGGCGCCGCAACCGAGGTCATGGGCGCAGCAAACGATGGCGTGTGACCAGAGGCACAGATCAGACAAACCGTCGGGGATGCTGGGGCGGACCGTTCAGTGCAAAGGTGATGCGCCGTGCGCAGTCGCGCCAATTCGCAGCAGTCCAGCGCCTGCGCGATCGTCGTCATCAACAGTAGGCCGATACACAGGGAGGCACACGAAGCCAGTAATCTCCGAGATGCCACCGATCGCCATTGGCTGCTAGTCATTAAGCGGGAAATTAGTCTAATACCGGATCCAGAGCACTTCTACAAATGTATCACCATCCGTCCCAAAATGGGATTCCGCAGTCATCTTGACATCTTGGTCTCGAGGGAAGAACGGCGCGCTAAAACGAGCTGCGACCTTTGCCATTGCGCCCGCAAGGAGGCGAAAATCGGGGCACCGCTTCAACGCGGGCGGCAGGCGGGCCAAAATTTACGGAACCGTGAGGCCAATCTGGCCCAACCGTTCTGGCGTAAAATGTTCAACCGTGTCAGTGGGGGAGCCTGTTCGGATCCTAAGGGTTGAAGACGACCCTGTTTTTGGCGAAGGGCTAAGTACCATCATCCGTTGCGAGCCGGATGTAGATAGTGTTGGTGGAGTAGCACCCCTTGTGGCGAACTCTCTTTTCTGCGGTCCGGGATTGCCCGGCTCTTTTCTGTCTTCCGTTCCGGGTCACGCGTCGAGACAGGCGAAGCATGTGAAGCATATCTGGATAGGCCGGTTGCTGTGCTTTCTGAACCTTTTGGCATGCACATCGTCGTTCGGCCTCAGCATCGACCGCGGTATTAGCCAGTTCATGCACACCGCGTGGACCGCGAAGGACGGCGCTCCGAGCGGCGTTGTGTCGATGGCTCAAACCACAGATGGATTCCTCTGGCTGGGAACGGAGAATGGGTTATACCGATTCGATGGTGTAACTTTCGAGCGCTATGAGCCTCCATCATGGGCTGCGTTTCCATTCGCTGGCGTACACATCCTATTGGCGCTTCCGAATGGGGACCTGTGGATCGGTTTTCAAATTGGAATCATCAGTGTCCTGCGAGATGGAAATGTCAGGAACTACACAGCCGCTGATGGCATGCCGGCCGGTTGGGTGTTGAGTCTGGCACAGGATGGAGAAGGCACGATTTGGGCGGCGACGAGTGCCGGTCTGGCGCGGCTTGAAGGAAACCGGTGGAAGGAAATTGGAAAGGACTGGAGCTTTCCGGGAAACCTTGCGTCTGCAGTTTTTGTTGATCGGAAGGGAATCCTTTGGGTCGCTACCGAAGACACGATAGTCTTTCTCCCGCCGGGAACCAGGCAATTTCGGCAAACCGGGGCCCGCGTTGGTCAGGTGGTGCAGTTTTGCGAAGCGCCTAACGGGAAATTGTGGATGGCCGAAACCACAAGATCGGTTCGTCCGGTTCCTCTCGGCGACAAACGGCCGCCTTCTGACGATGCAGAGATTCAGGTCGGATCAGCTGGAATCCTATTTGACCGGGACGGCGCCTTGTGGATCACCACTCTGGGGGATGGAATGCGCCGCGACCCGCATCCTGAAATCCTGAAGGGAAAAGCAAAGGAATTCAGCACTACCGTAGAGAGTCTTACCAGCAAGGACGGCTTAAGTGCTGATGAAATCTACGCTATCCTTCAGGATCGTGAAGGAAGTATTTGGGTGAGCACGAGTAACGGGGTAGACCGCTTTGGGAAAGTTAACCTCGTGCCTATTACTTCGCTGCCTTTTCCTGCAAATCAGGCAGTTCTGGCCGCAGGCGACGATGGGGACCTATTGATCGGCAGCAATTTGTCCGGACGAATCGTCCGCCTGCATGATGGGCGCACTTACTCAGAAGGAAGGCTCGAGTCGCTCCAAGGATCTTACCGCGATCCACATGGAATAGTTTCGTGGGTCGGCCAGGACGGTATTTTTCGTTCGAAGGATGGACGCGTTTCCAAGCTGCCACTGCCGAAAGGATTCCCGATTCCTTATCTCAACATAATGCGTATCACAGGGGATTATTCCGGCAATCTCTGGCTGGCCGCAGCCTACAAAGGCGTGTTTCGGCTGAAAAATGGAAATTGGATCAAAATCGAGGATGGCCATGGATTAGCACAAGTGCGGCCAGTTTCTCTTGCATTTACAGATTGGCTCGGACGTGCCTGGTTTGCATATGAGGCGGGGAGGATCGTTATCCTGAACGGGACCAACATAGAGAGACTCTATTCTTCTCAAGACTCCCTGATTCAGACCGTAAGAGCCATTCACGGGGGCGAGGGACACGTATGGGTGGGGGGAGATTCAGGGTTAAGTTTGTTTCGAGGAAATCGTTTCTTTCCGATAATTGCAGATCGCACCCCATTTCGAAATATCCTGGAAATAATGGAGACCCCGGGGGGCGACCTGTGGCTCTGCGAAAGCCGAGGTGTTTTGCACATTCCTTCAGCCGAAGTGCGCAAAGTTTTGGATAACCCTGCTTCCCGCGTAAACTACGAGCTGTTTGACCCGTCTGATGGACTTCCGGGAGTATTCAGTAATATCATGACGGGCCGGTGGCCCAGGGAGATCCAGGGAACGGACGGCCGAATCTGGTTTGCGACGGCTAACGGCATTGCCTCGATCGATCCCTCGAACATTCTAAAAAATACGCTGCCTCCTCCAGTTGTCATCCGCTCTGTGGGCGCGGATCAAAAGCAATACTCATCGTTGACCAAACTGATCTTGCCGGCCCTAACTAGGAGCATCCGGATCGGCTACACAGGGTTGAGCTTGTCGGTGCCCGAGCGCGTCCGTTTTCGATACAAGCTGGACGGCGTGGATAGGGATTGGCAGGATGCCGGGGCCCGCCGAGAGGCCTTTTACAACAATCTTGGTCCGGCGTCATATCGTTTTCAAGTAATTGCCTCCAACAATGACGGCGTCTGGAACGTACAAGGCGCAGACCTGGATTTCTCTATTGCTCCTGCGTGGCATCAGACAACTTTCTTCCTGGCTTCGTGCCTGGCGGTCTCGTTGCTGTTTCTGTGGGCGCTTTATCGGCGTCATCTCCAGCAGATCGAGAAGCGGTTCAATTTTGGGCTGGAAGCCCGCGTGAACGAGCGAACTCGCATTGCTCGCGAACTGCACGACACGATGCTGCAGAGTTTTCAAGGTTTGTTGCTCCGCCTTCAAGCAGTTTCTAATTTGCTGCCCAATCGGGCCGATGAAGCCAAACGCAGATTGGACGGCGCGATCGATCAGGCGGCTCAGGCAATCACGGAGGGGCGGGATGCGGTGGGTGATTTACGCGCATCCACCGTGTCAGCCTGCGATCTTGATATGGCTATCAACACCCTCGGAGAAGAGTTGTTGGCGGAGCACGGAGGCGACAACCCTCCGCTTTTTCATTTACAGGTAGAAGGCATGCCGCGTGATCTTCAGCCTATCTTACGCGACGAAGTTTACCGCATCGGCAGCGAAGCCCTGCGAAACGCATTCCGCCACGGAAAGGCCCGGCGGATCGAAGCGGAAATCCGCTATGACACAAGCCAACTTCGCTTGCGTTTGCGCGATGACGGTAAAGGGATTGCTGCGAAACTTCTGAATCAAGATGGGGAGCCCGGGCACTGGGGACTCCCAGGCATGCGCGAGCGAGCGAAGCTGATTGGAGGCCGGCTCGATGTATGGAGCGAACTCCACTCCGGCACCGAAGTTGAGCTGAGTGTTCCAGCCTCTCTGGCCTATGCGACATCGCGGTCTCCCCGCCGGCGGCTGCTCCCTTCATGGCTGGAAAGGGCATTTTCGAGAACCGGGAGGCCAGGTTTGTGACCGACGCCGAGACAATTCGGATTCTTGCGGTGGACGACCATCCTGTCTTGCGCCAAGGGATCGCGAGTATCCTGGCGGATCAGCTGGACATGCTTTTGATCGCGGAAGCTTCGAATGGGCGTGAGGCCATCCATCAATTCCGCGCCCATCGTCCTGACATTACGCTGATGGACCTGCAAATGCCGGAAATGAGCGGTCTGGATGCGATTGTCGCTATTCGCGCCGAATTTCCTGAGGCGCGCATCATTGTGCTTACGACTTACTCAGGGGATGTCCAGGTTCTACGAGCCCTTAAAGGCGGCGCCTGGGCTTACCTGCTGAAAAATTCTTTACACAAGGAACTGCTGGCCACCATTCGCGCCGTTCACGCCGGCAAAAAAACGCTCTCTCCCGAAGCCTGCCACCAGATTGCCGCACATGCCACCGATGACGCCCTTACCCCGGGGGAAATCGCTGTGCTCCGCCTCATCGCCGCCGGGAATGCCAACAAGCAGATTGCCGCGCAGCTTTCGATCACCGAAGAGACGGTCAAGGGGCGCGTCAAGAGCATTCTCTCCAAATTGGGTGCCAACGACCGAACCCACGCCGCCATGATCGGTCTGAAGCGGGGAATCATCGAAATCTAGATACTCGAAAGAGTGATGGCGCGACTCTTTTTAGGGTTTAAGCCGCAAGCCGCTCTTGTCTAGTTTTAACCGGGGGCTGTCTGCAGCGACTATTCTCGACCTTCGCTTCTGGCCGGCCGGGTGCCGGACTTCTATTGATGCGGGTGGTGGCCGCTGCGGTACTGATTGCTCAGGCTGCCAGCGGCTGGCGCGATGGGCTCCTTTCTGAAGCCGGAGCACTGCACGCGCTCGCCATCCCTACGTCGATACTGCTGATTGCCGGGCTATGGACCCCGATCGCCGGAGTGGCCGTCGCAGCACTCGAGCTTGCGAAGGTGCTCGCACGACTTGGAGATCTGTGGACGAGCGTCTTACTGGCCACTCTGGGTGCAGCTCTGGCGCTGCTTGGCCCCGGAGTGTGGTCTGTCGATGCCCGGCTCTTCGGATGGAAACGTATTAACATCCAGCATCGGAAGAGTTAGTCCAAACGTGCAAGCCGCTTTTCCGGCCCGAAAAAGTCTCCTCCCCTCCTCGATATAGTCGGCATCTGACTCGAAGTGGGGTTGTGGTCGACCACGGGTTGGTCCAGCATGAGCCTGTAACAGTGGAATGGAGCGGTGGCTGACCTTACCAAACCATTCGACGAGGAGGAATCGCTTCCTGCGATTCAAAAGGCTCTCGAATTGGATTCCAAACGAGTCGGTTGAACAGGGGGCGGGTGGCTATGGATGATACCGGTGGTCTTGTTTACGTGGTGGACGACGACGAGTCTGTTCGTGAAGCACTAGCGGGGCTGGTGACCTCCGCGGGACTGTTGGCACAAACCGCAGCTTCGAGCCAGGAATTCCTCGATATGGTGCGCCCCGGGGTCCCGAGTTGTTTGGTCCTTGACGTAGAACTGCCGGGGCTGAGCGGCATTGATCTGCAGCAGGAGCTTATTCGCGCCGGGATTCAGATCCCGATCATATTCCTAACTGGCCATGGCAGTATTCCAATGACGGTACACGCGGTCACGGCAGGTGCTGCTGACTTTTTGACGAAACCCTTTGACGATGAAGAGCTGTTGCGTGCTATCCGGCAGTGTATAGCCCGATACGACCCACCTCATCGACAAGGTCGAACTCAACTCACTGCCCTAGGTGAGGAAGAGCTGGACGTTCACGAACACCTCAGCGGCGAGAAGAGTTTTGAAATCATCGGAACCAGCACCACCCTAAAGCACGTTCTCGAACTGGTTGAGACTGTCGCCCCAACCGATTCAACTGTGCTATTGCTTGGCGAGACTGGAACGGGAAAGGAGTTGATCGCCCGAGCCCTGCACGATAGCAGTCGGCGCAAGGACACCAACTTCGTTAAACTCAACTGCGCCGCGATTCCCACGGGCTTGCTCGAAAGCGAACTCTTCGGTCACGAAAGGGGAGCCTTTACGGGCGCCGTTGCGCAAAGGATCGGCCGACTTGAACTCGCCGACCAAGGCACGCTGTTCCTGGACGAAGTGGGGGATATTCCGCTTGAAGTCCAGCCGAAGCTGTTGCGTGCCTTGCAAGAGCGGGAATTCGAGCGATTGGGAAGCACAAAAACCCGAAAGGTAAATGTTCGTCTTGTTGCGGCAACCAACCGCGATTTGGAAAAGATGGTGGCCAAAAGAGAATTTCGGAGCGACCTGTACTATCGTCTTAACGTTTTTCCCATTCGCATTCCGCCCCTGCGTGAACGACGAGAAGATATTCCATTGCTGGTGAGGCACTTTGTGCGAAGGTATTCCCGCCAAATGCACAAACGCATCGATGCAGTTTCGGAAACGACGTTGGAAAAGCTGGTCAATTGGAAGTGGCCAGGGAATATTCGCGAACTTGAGAATTTCATTGAGCGTGCTGTAATTCTAAGCCGCGATAGGACTTTGAACGCCCCACTCAATGAATTGAGAGAGCCAATTCTGGCTCCGGCATCTGCCATTCCCCAGGGGTCTGTGGGGTACGGGGATGTCGTTCGCATCGTCAAGGAAGCTATCGAAGGACTGAACATGACTCACCCGAAACGATGGCTTCAGGGAGTGACGATGGAGAACGAGCGCAAGGAGGTTATCCGTGTGCTGCGGGAGACCAATGGGCGAGTCGGCGGCGTGGATGGTGCCGCCGCTCGCATGGGGATCAACCGGACAACTCTGATTTCACGCATGAAAAAACTCGGCGTGCGGGCCAACGAGCTTACATAGACGACATCCATTGGCTGTCGATGTATACGCCACACTCGCAATTGGTCGTCTGCAATAATGCGCAATAAGAGACGGCCTCCAGCATGCGGATTCGATCAGTTTCACTGCCGTCACCTGGGCGCTCACGCGATACCGGCGCGTGGACCTGCTGGCCTACGCTCGAGAAAGCGAATCGCGGCATATGCCTTGATGTGGGGTTTCGCCGCCTAAGAAAGGAAGTGACATGCAAGTAACTGCGCACAGATATGGCTATTCAAGAGTCGTAGGCTGCTCGTTTGACGAGGCTCTGGAGCGCACGAGGAAAACTCTCCAGCAGCAAGGATTCGGCGTACAAGCCGAAATCAACATCAGTACTGCGTTGCATGAAAAACTCGGGGTGAACGTACCACGCCAGGTAATTCTCGGCGCCTGCAATCCCCAGCTGGCACATCAGGCACTCGAAGTCGAGCCAGAAATTAGCTTGCTTCTACCCTGTAATGTTACGGTGCGACAAAGCGGTGCAAACGTGGAGGTGTCGGTAATAAATGCCGAAAAGCTGATGGAATTCGCCGGAAAACCAGAGCTAAAACCGCTCGCTGTCGAAGCAAGCCGCAGACTGCAAGCGGTGCTGGAAAACATCTGACCGAGTCGGTGCATCTCTGGCGCGGTCCGGGTGGTTTCCGAAAAAGCGTGATACCGCCATGGCAAAGACACCGACGTGGAAGTTTGGGGACCCAGCCGACAGGGAGGCCTCATTTCACGGCAATCGCATGGATGTAACGCGGGGACTATGACCGTGCAGGCTGCTTGGTTTTGCCCGAAGGGAATGCAAGAGTTCTTTTTGTAATCTTACAAACCATATTGCCGATGGTGGCTCTTTTCCCACTCACCATTATGCAGAATCCAGCGCGACGTGCAGCGTTTTTTTGCTGGCCGGGACAGTACTGCTGGGGTTAGGTTCCTCTACGTTGGCTTAGCATTCGTGCTTCAGCGATCCCGGGGGAGCGGCTCGCCGACTGCTCGCGGCTTCGATAATTTACCTTCCGCTATTGCTATTTTTTGTCCTGAGCGGGATATTTGCGATCCGATCAGAAGCTGACACCATTGGCAACGTGGCCTTATACCGTCTTACTCGCAAAGACCACGCGAGTTGCTTCTCCCTTTTGGGATGGGCTCGAATCCGACGTATTTGGAGTGACGAGAGTGAGTTCGTGAACTTCCGCACTAGCAGGGATGAAAGAATCGCGAGCCTCAATCTTCCGACCACGGAGCCGCTCGCGGGCCATTAACCGGCCGCGTGCGTCCGCGATCCGCAGGTCCACTGAAAGGTTTGAGACCGACAAGAGGGGCACTTCACGAGATGGGCCAAATGTCTTAATACCGCGCAAGCTTCCCCGGAAGTACCACTATCGAGATGGGGAATATCTGCGCAAACGAGAGCATCGCTCCGACGAGATATCGAGAAATCTTCTCATATCCCGGCAAGTTGGCAAATGCAACATGACCACTGTAGGATGGATTGCATTTGACAGGCTGAGTGCGCGCCAGAAGCCTTCCGAGGGGGCCGCACCATAGTGCTGAGGTTGCAGTGGATTACTTCGCTCCCCACCATGATCCGTTGAGCTCTCTATGTCTGGACCGGTGGAGTCCAAAAACACCACCATCCGCGTCCCACCGCGCGTCAAAGCGAAAGTGTATTCTTGTTTTATTTCTCGCGGGTTTGTTCCTCACCGGATGCCAATCGCGGGAGCCTTCTATCGAATTCACGAAAGTCCCGCCTGTGGGGGAGGGCGGCCCGGAAAAGTTCGACGTCATCGCCGGGCGCGTACGAGGCGCCCGGAAAGGGCAGCATATTGTCCTGTACGCAAAGAGCGGAGTGTGGTGGGTGCAACCGTTCGCCAACCAGCCCAACACTCCCATCGGTACGGATTCCGGGTGGAGCAATTCGACGCATCTCGGACATGAGTACGCTGCCCTGCTCGTCGAGCCAGATTATCAGCCGGTGGCGGCTCTGGAGAAGCTGCCTCCGCTCGGTTCCGGAGTTGTGCAGCTGGCGAATGTCGAAGGTGTTCCAGGCCCACCCGAAGCGCACAAAACGATTCAGTTCAGCGGATACGAATGGGACGTTCGGAGCACGGCCAGTGAAGGTAGGGGCGGGGTCTACAGGTATGAGACAGACAACGCATGGACAGATGGTGATGGGGCTCTGCACCTACGCGTTGTGAACAAAGAAGGCAAATGGACGTGTGCGGAAGTGAATCTCAGGCGAAGTCTAGGATATGGTTCTTACCGCTTTACGGTGAGAGACGTATCCCAGTTGGCGCCTGCCCTGGTTCTGTCAATGTTCACTAGGGACGACGCCTCGAAGCCGGACGAGAACCACAGTGAATTGGACATTGAGGTCTCACGGTGGGACGATCCTCTTAGCAAGAACGCGCAATATGTGGTGCAGCCCTATTACGTGGCGACCAATGTGGCGCGCTTTTTTGCGCCTTCCGGACCCCTCACGTACTCCTTTGAGTGGATGCCTAAGAAGGCGACGTTCCGCACCATTCGGGAGGTGACAGGGACGAAACAAGGGCGATTAATCGCCGAGCATATTTTCAATTCCGGGGTTCCCCCGTCAGGAGATGAGGTGGTTCATCTCGACCTCTATCTTTTTGGAAATGCTGCGAATCCGATTGGGAAGCCGGCTGAGGTTGTCTTTGATAAATTTGAGTACCTTCCATGATGGGTCGCTCACCCGCAGATGGTGTTTCAGGTGGCTGACAGCGGGACTGTGCGTGTTATGCGCCACCTGCGTTTTGTCGGCCAGAGAACAGACGAGAGCGATCTCACAATATGTGGGGGAGCACTGGGGCGTGGAAAGAGGACTACCAAGTGGTCCCGTTTACGCCATCACGCAGACCGCTGACGGGTATCTTTGGATCGGAAGCGAAGAAGGATTGGTTCGCTTTGACGGATTGAATTTTCGTCTTTTCCAACAGTCCCACGCGAGGGCCGCGCCGATGGGGCCGGTGCTTGGGCTAACCACCGATGCGGAAGGAAGTTTGTGGATTAGGCTCGAAGGGTCCAGTCTGCTCCGCTACCGTGATGGAGTATTCGAAGATGTTTCAATGAAGTTCAGTCGGCCGGACGCAGTGACCTCCATGACGGAGGGCAGGAACGGCTCGGTGCTTGTCTCGACGCTTGTGAATGGAATACTTAGATATCATTCAGGCCGGTTCGAGAGGATAACGGGAGTGCCATTGATGCCGAACGTTCTTACCATTTCCATGGCGGAGACAAAAGACGGGACGATCTGGATGGGTACCCGGGATGCCGGCTTGTTCCAATTAGCAGAGGGGCAACCTGTTCCAGAGCCGAAGATGTTGCGAGACAGCAAGATCAATTGCCTGCTTGCAGACGGGGAACAATTGTGGATCGGCACAGACAATGGTCTGGCGCGCTGGACTGGGAGCAATCTGGTAACTACGGACCTGCCGCCATCTTCGCGCCATGCGCAGATCTTCGCCATGGTGCGAGACCGAGAATCCAACGTATGGATCGGCAGTGCGGAGGGCTTATTTCGACTGGATGCATCGGGCGTTTTTACCCGCGATGATACCCAAGCAATCCCTACCGGTGGAGTAACGGCAGCCTTCGTGGACCGCCAAGGAAATGTCTGGACCGGGAGCACAAAGGGTCTTGATCAGCTTCGCGAAGGCGCTTTTACATCATTCTCCCAACCTGAAGGTTTATCTTCGGATAGCGGGGGGGCGGTTTACGGCGATCCCGAGGGCCGCATCTGGTTCGCTTCGTCCGATGGAGGACTCGATCGGCTGGAGGACGGAAGATTTGAAAGGGTCAAGACCGCCGGACTTAATAGGGACATAATCTATTCGATTGCTGGCGGAAAGGATGGGGTTTGGGTCGGGAGACAACGCGGCGGTCTAACCCACATTCGATATAGGGCTGGCGTGTATGACTCGGAAACGTACACGAAGTCGGATGGCCTCGCCCAGAACAGCGTCTACGCGGTTTACGAAGCTCGAGACGGAACGGTTTGGGCTGGCACGGTCAGCGGTGGCGTGAGCCGCTTCCGCGGCGGCCGATTTTCCACTTACACGACCCGCGACGGCCTTGTCTCCAATACCGTTTCGGCGATTCTTGATAGTGCCAACGGAACCACGTGGTTCGGCACAGCGCGGGGAGTCAGCGCGCTTTCGAACGGCCGATGGTCGAGCTACGATACATCGAACGGTTTGCCCGCTGGGGAAGTGAATTGCCTATCGGAAGATTCAAGCGGCGTGCTTTGGATCGGAACTGTCGTTGGATTAGCGGCCATTCAGTCCGGCCATGTGTGGGTGCCCAGCAGCGTTCCGTACTCGTTGCGCGAACCGGTCTTAGGAATTGTCTTGGACCGAAGTGGATGGTTGTGGATCTCTACTCCCAGCCACATCGTTCGGGTCGGTCGTGACAGCCTCCTCCATGGAAACCTCACAGACCGCGACATTCGCGAATACGGAATGGCCGATGGGCTTCGCGGGGATGCAGGGGTCAAGCGTGCTTCGTCCGTAATTTCCGACCGCCTCGGCCGCATCTGGTTTTCGACGAACCGCGGCCTATCCTTTGTGGATCCCGACAACCAGCAAGTTGCCCCTCCGGCGATCGTCAAAATTGAAGAAATCTCGGCGGACGGCCATGCCTTCAACCTGCATGGCGCAGCTTTCGAGGAAGCCCCGGTGGATCGGCGAACGCAGCCGCTTCCGCCCCGAGTCGTGATTCCCCCAGGTAATCACGATCTAGAGCTTAAGTTCGACACCATTGAACTTACTTCCCCCGAGAGGGTCCGCTTCCAATATCGACTGGACGGCGTCGACGGCACCTGGGTAGATGCGGGGACGACGCGTACGGCCATCTACACCAGCGTTCCCATAGGCAGACATTTGTTCCACGTTCGCGCCTCGAACAGCGACGGGGTCTGGGACCGCGAGGGCATCGCCTATGGGATCATTCAGGAGCCTTTTTTTTATGAGACGAAATCGTTCCGCCTGATTGCGGTGGTGGTACTGATGGTGCTCGGCGCCGGCGCCTATCGTCTCCGGGTCCGGCAGATTGCCGCCGGGATGAACGCACGGTTCGATGAGCGTCTGGCGGAGCGGACACGCATTGCTCGCGAACTGCACGACACGCTGCTGCAGAGCTTTCAAGGTTTGTTGCTCCGCTTTCAAGCAGTTTCTAATTTGCTGCCCCATCGGCCCGATGAAGCCAAA
>Ga0123356_10002902_pt1 | contig 18150 bp, 21 predicted proteins | sample TergutEmb28metaG_2_FD_92546 | JGI IMG/M metagenome (GOLD analysis project Ga0123356, IMG submission 92546) | Embiratermes neotenicus P3 segment gut microbial communities from Petit-Saut dam, French Guiana - Emb289 P3 | ecosystem: Host-associated > Arthropoda: Insects > Digestive system > Gut ...
ACATAATTAGTTTTAATCTGACAAAGTATCTTCAGCAACTCTTAGTAGTCTAAAAAATAGCAAATTTTTTCTCAAGTATCTCTGCTAAAAGCACTTACAAAAATTTTTCATGCGTTTGTCGTGTCGCAGTATAAATGCAAATACGTATTGTACAAAATGTTTTTGTTATAGATGAAAAGTTGGGCGTACAAATTGTAGTCGTGTTATAAATTTTAGCAACTTGATTTTAAATTGTATGTGTTATCTCAAAATTTGGAGTGTTGGTGCTCCGGCCGGGATTCGGACCCGGGTCTTCGGCTCGAAAGGCCGGAATACTTGACCGGACTATACTACCGGAGCATTTATTGTTGAAACATCAAGCAGAATGCAACTTCCCATGAATAAACTTTACCCTTCCAAACTTGAGCTTTTAGCTCTTAGTTTTTTGTTGTTTGGTTTTTTTAGGTTTGAAGAGGTATGCTGTTATTTGTTCAACCAGTTTCATTTGGTTTTGTTGTATCTTTTCTAGCTCGGTAAAGCGCCTTTCTATGTCTTTTGTAATGCTTTTGTTTTCGATGCGGTTTGCACTGCGGAACATGAGCATCATTTTGAAGACTTCAGAAATGGCTTTTTGCTGTTCTTCGTTGGAAGCGGTTTTTACGCCAGCGCACACAAGAATCAAGTCAATGTAGTGTTCTTTGATTTTTAGCTCTGCGTTAACAGAAGGGTCTTTAGTAAGTGTAATGTTTAATGGATTTTGTTTTCCTAGTTCGCTAGCTGTGGGGAAACGAATTATGAGGTCTCCTTTTATCCATGATGTAATAAAGTCATTGACGATTCTGCGGATGTCTTCTTCACTGTACAGTGCAGCTGATGATTCAGGTTTCTTTTTTATCTGAACGCGAATTATTTTGTTTTCTTCGGTTTTTCCAGTGTTGTTTTGCGACATTTTTGCTCCTTCCGTGGAAAATATATTGTTAATTCATTTTAAGCATGACTAGTATATAAGAAAAGCATACATAGAAAGCTAAAACGAACTTTTTGCTTCATATGGGGTATTGCCTAATATTTTACTTGTTGCTTTCTCAACTGTTTCTCGATTTTGTTCATCAGTGTAAACGCGTATGATATTCATGAAGCCTTTGAGGATTTCAAAAATTTTTGAGCTGTCACTGAGTTTTTGCAGGTCTCTTTTACCTTTTGTGTTTCTAGTGAATACTGGAATTTCCGGTGATTCCATCATAACCGCATGATGATATGGAACTGACGGCACAGTTGGTACATCAATAATTACCTTTTCAATGTCTACTACGGCTTCTTTTGCAATTTCACTTCTAATTTGTGTGCGATATGTTTCCCTGCTAAACAAATTAGCTACCATATCGTCTTTTTCATAGAAGGTGCGTTCGTATGCGCATTTTAGCATTTTACGGCATTCCAATTTTTCAATAATGGGTTGAGATGTTTTGCACTTCTTTAGTGCTGACCAAACAGTGTAGTCGTCTAGTTGAAGATATTCTTCAGGTGTTTTAAATGAGGTTAATCCTAACTCGTTGTTAGCTTTATCCATGGCTGATGCAAGCATAATTTGTGCGGCTCGTCCCACACGATGGAAATAAATACTTTTAAAAGATTCAATGCGGGCAATCATGAATGCTTCCAAAGCGGAAAGTGCACCAAGTTCAACTGCCAAGTTTTCGTCTAAAATGTCAAGTGTATGAATTAGTCGATAAACATCTATGAAACCATACTCTGCACCCGTATGGTAGGTGTCTCTTAAAATAAAATCCATTTTATCAACATCGACAGCGCTGCTGATTATTTGATCAAGAAACGCTTTACCTGTTCTACGAGCTTTTCCAACTGCAAGTTTACCTACTTCACTAGGATTGTACCCTATTTTGGAGAGTTTATCAGCTACCTCGCTTTTTTCAACAATCCATGAGGTTATATCTTCATGAGTTTTTTGCAGATTTTTAAGCAGTAAATGTTCAAAAACATGTGAAAAAGGGCCATGTCCACAATCGTGCAATAACGCGCTTATACGGGTCATGTCTATTTCTTCTTCAGTAACTTGTTGAGAAATGTGAGGGTTATCAAGTGTATTGCCTGCCAAAAACATTACCCCCAAACAGTGTTCAAACCGGGTATGGTTAGCGCCAGGATACACGTATTCAGACCCTGCAAGTTGTCTTATCCTGCGTAGTCTTTGCATTGGATATGTGTCAATTATGTCTTTTTCTGCATGTGTGATGTACACATAACCGTGTACTGGATCTTTAATTTCTCCCCAGTAAGCCTTTGGCATATTTTTCGCCTTGTTTACAAGTTATATTTATGTAGGCTTCCTATAATGGTTAACGCTAATCTAAATATCGTGGGCGTGAACTATGAAAGGCGTATTTATTTGCATTGAAGGTTTAGATGGAAGTGGAAAATCAACTCAGGCAAAATTGTTAACAAAAAAGCTTTGTAAAGCAGGTTACCCTGCCGTTTTTACCGCTGAGCCAAGTCAAGGAAAAATTGGTAAATTCATACGTAAGCGCCTCTTTGAACAAGAACGTTTACCTCCAACAGTTGAGGCCTTACTTTTTGCAGCTGACCGTATTGAGCATGTGCAAACAATTATTATTCCTGCTTTAGAGGAGGGTAAAATTGTAATCTCTGATCGTTATGTTCACTCTTCTTTTACCTATCAAGGTAGTGCTGGTTTAGATTTGTCTTGGATAGAGGCTATAAATGCTAACGCTAAAACGCCTGATTTATCTCTTTTTATTGATGTTACTCCTGAAGTGGTTTTGGAGCGACTTAAACGTAAAAAATCTGTAATGGAGAACCTGCCAAACCAATTACGTGTTTATGAGATATACCAAAAATATGTTACACGCGGAGAGCTTAGACGAGTTAATGGTGCTAAAGGTAAAAATGAAGTTTTGGATGCATTATATGCTGAGGTTGTTTGTTTCTTAAAAACGGTTAAACCTTAAAATAGGGAGGGGGGGTTTAGTCTTCTCTCCATTTGAATAGTTTGACTGCTAATACGAAGATGACTCCTGTTATTATGCTTAATACTGCGATGTCTATGAGTGCGTTTGGTATGTTATTGTAGACCATGACATTGTTTAAGCCTTCTGTGACGTAGAATAGTGGTAGGACACGGGCGATTGCTTGTAGGTATCCTGGCATCATGCTTAATGGGAAAAAAGTGCCTGCTAGAAACATCATGGGGAAGGTTACTATGTTGCCTATGACTCCTGCGGTTTCTGGGTTTTTAGCTACTGTGCCAATTAGCATGCCTAGTGATGCAAATAGTGTGGGTCCTAATATTAGGAAGGGTATTAGCCATGGTGAGAGTGTTATGTGTGCGCCGAAAGCAAATACTCCTACTAATATCATAAGTAAGAAGCCTGCGGCTGATAGTGCGATGTAGAATAAAACTTTGGCTATTAGCCACTCCATTTTTGTTAGTGGTGTTAGTGAGAGTTGTTTGAAGAGTTTGTTTTTCTTATAATCTGCTGCAATGTTGACTAGTGAGAACATTGGGTTTGTTAGAATGGAAAAACCAATTAAACCTGGAATTAAGAAATCGATGTATGTGGTTTGTTGTGTGTTTACGGTGGCTGATGTTATGCCTATGATCATGTTGCCGTTGTAGTGTTGTAAATTGAAATAATTTGCATATCCTCCTACGGTTCCACTTACAATGCCGCTTGTGCTGGATGCTGGGCTGCCATAAACTGTAATGTTAACCTGTTGTCCTGACACGTAATCCCTTGAGAAACTTGCTGGTATAACTATGCCCTCTGATGCTGAATGTGCCGCTAAAAAGTCTGCAAAGTTTTCTGAGGGATTTACTGTTATAACTCTAATAGTTGAAGACTCGTTTAATGCTCTGAGAAACTCTTCTCCAAAATTTATGTCCACAGCACCACCTATGCCCATGCCACTTGGTACATAGATGCCTTCATCTTGATTTTGAGCATAAATATCTACAGTTCCAGATTCTCCACTAAAAATGGCGCCAAAAATCAATATTAAAATAACTGGAAAAATTAAACCAAAGAACAATCCAAATTTGTTTCTCAAGTAACCTACACTAAATACTTTAAAGTCTACATAAATACGCCTAAGACTAACCATGTTTAACGTCGTCCTTTTTTGTTTAATTTCTGTTCTATACCCTCTTCTTCTTGTTCGTCAAGTGGTTCATTAATTAGTTTTATAAATACGTCATCTAGGCTGTCTTGTCGTGTTTGTATCTCACCCCAAGGTATTCCTGACTGCTCAGCAGCTGCCAACGCCGCCAACATGTCTATTTTCTTTTTTAACGGTATGATTATCTTTTCTTTAACTTTATTGTATTCTACTTGCAACTCAGTATTTGCTTTAATATACTCTGCCAGCTGTTGATTTCCATGGATTTCTAAACGCTCGCCTGAGCCATGTTGCTGAATTATTTCTTCTGTGTTCCCCATAGCTACAATGTGCCCCTGATCCATAATGGCTACTCTATCTGAGAGTTGCTGCGCCTCATCAAGATAGTGGGTGGTCAAAATGATGGTTTTTCCTTTTGTTTTCAATTTGCGAATAACCTCCCATATGGCACGTCTAGCATTAGGATCTAAACCCGTAGTGGGCTCGTCAAGAAAGAGCACTTCAGGTGAATTTACAAGTGAAAGAGCTAATCCTGTTTTTTGTTTTTGCCCCCCTGACAGACTTTCAAAAACGTGATTCTCCATTTCATTAAGCAGAACTTCTTTTAAAATTGCGTCAGCGTCAACTTTAACATTGAAAAGGTTTGCATAGTATTTGATTGCTTCTTTTGGAGTGGTTTTTTCAAAGAAGGTAAAATCTTGAGGTATTACTCCAATTTTTTTGTGAACTTCATAACCATCTTTCCACGGGTCTAAACCAAGAATTTTAACTTCACCACTATCCCGTTCCCTAAGCCCTTCCATAATTTCTATAGTAGTGGTTTTCCCTGCCCCATTTGGACCCAAAAGTCCAAAAACTTCTCCCTGTTTAACAGTGAAGGAGATGCCGTCAACTGCTTTAAGACTGCCATAGCTTTTCTTAAGATCTCTCACTTCTATGGAAAACATTTTCTTATTCCTCTAACACATACCTATATGATAGTTCCCTTTTTGAAAATTGGAAATTATTTTACCCAAATATACGCTTTTCGACTATAGACTATGGAATGTATTGTCTGACATATTCAAAAATCAATGTTTTATTGCATATTTCCATCTAAAACTCTTTTAGCTGCTGCTTTGTTTATACTGCCAATAATCATTAACGCAAGTTCTTCTGGGGAAATATATCTTGGTCCTTGCTTGTGGAAAACACGAAACTCAGCAGTTTTAACCGTAAAAACGATTCTAAACAGGTAATAATCAAATTTTAAGGCTGTCTTTCTTTGCAAATCACACCTGTAGTAACGTATTACACAAAAGAAATCCAGTAAAACTTGCCCTGTCTTAAACATGATAAGTACACGATTGACCTCCTGATTATCGAGAAAATTAAAACACTCCCCCTCCGCTATGCCAAATTCAAAAATAACTTCGCAATTTGGTATAGTGGGAATGGTGATTTCTTCAAAACAAAATGTCTTTCTGTTCAAATCTTTCAGAGTTTTGACAAGTTTTTGCTGAAGCTGCCTGCTGCTGAGTGATGAAGAACACATTTTTAAAAAATGAACGTTAACGGGAAAATTTTCATATTTGCCCAGCATTTATGATTCCGTTTATGTTTTAGTTTTTATTTTTCTGATTTTTTCTAAACTGTTTAACAATTCTGAGAGGGCAATACTTAATTTCTGCAGTTCTTCTATGTCTTCAGTTTTCTCAATTTTATCCTCAATTACTTGAATCTTTGTTAACAGAGTAGTTTCAAGTTTATCGTAGGCTGTATTTGGATGAGCGTCCGTTTGAATTGATGCCTGTTCAGTGTCTTTTACAATTACTACTTTCTTTTGATCCTGTTCACACCAAAGTGTGCCGTCTTTGAATCTAAATAGTGGAGCAGAACAAGCTGGGCATGAAAGATCCGTTAAAGTTGCACCCTGCCGTAGCAAATCTGCCATACGTTTTATTGGTGTATCCTCTTTTTTTGACTGCAATTAAGAACCTCAAAGTTAAATATAGCTCAAAAGCTTATATAACTTAGTTACTGCGCTGTTCATTATTAAAAAGGGATTCATATGGTACGGAAGAAAAAAGCTGAAGAATATGAAGCTAAAATTCAACAAGCCTTAGGTGTACTTGGCGAAGTTTCAGAAGACAGCACTACTCCACGAAACATTCGACGTGCTGCCAAAGATGCAATGAATGCATTACAAAGTCCCGAATTTACTCCAGCAGTTAGAGCATCAAACGCGGTGTCACTGCTTGACGAAATTCTACAGGATCCAAACATGCCTCCGTATACGCGTGTGAAACTCTGGAGCGTTATGAGCTTCATAGAAGCCATAAAAGACTAAATTTTCCCTATAGCACCTTCTTTATTTTATCCTATATTTTGAAATAGTATTTTAGAGGGGTGGGCTTTAAGGTTCTTTCCTGTGTTGGTTTAATCGTGGTTTGTTGGTTGTTTTTTGCTAACAAATATATGCGACTGATTGCATTTATTTTTGAGTTTCCACGGAGCGGTACTCTTTGAAATATGATGTAATAATTGTTGGCGCAGGCCCCGCAGGCATATTTTCAGCTTTAGAATTAACAGAGAAAGCAAACTTGAAAGTTCTTGTTTTGGATAGGGGTCAAGAAATTGATAATCGTAAATGCCCTTCTAAGAGAGGTTTTGAGTGTGTGCATTGTGAACCATGTGCTATCCTTGCAGGGTGGGGTGGAGCTGGTGCGTATAGTGATGGTAAACTTACTTTGTCGACAGAAGTTGGTGGCTGGTTAAATCAGTATGTTTCAACCAAAGAGTTGGCTGATCTTGTAAAGTATTGTGATGGAATATATCTTAAATTTGGTGCAAGTGAAACTGTTTATGGTGTAGAAAATGAGGAAGTAAACAGGATTGAAAAAGAAGCTGCTCATGCAGGTTTAAAGCTTGTGAAACAAGAAGTTCGCCATATGGGTACTGATAAATGTCTTGAAGTTTTAAAACGCATGTTTAATGCTTTAGAAAGTAAAATAACTTTTAAGTCTAAAACGGATGTTAAAGGGTTAATTATTGAAGATAATATTATTCAAGGTATAGAAACGATAATTGGTGAAAAATATTACTCGACATATGTGATTATTGCTCCTGGAAGAGGCGGAGCTGAATGGTTACAGACTGAAGCTCAAAATCGTGGCTTAAAAACTGTAAATAATCCTGTTGATATTGGAGTGCGTGTTGAAGTTTTAGCTTCAGCCATGGAAAAATTGACCAAAATTCTGTATGAACCTAAGTTAATCTATTATTCAAAACAATTTGATGATCAAGTTCGCACTTTCTGTGTCTCACCTTATGGTGAGGTGACAACAGAATCTTATGATGGCGTTTTAACCGTAAACGGTGGCAGCCAAGCTGAGAGCAAAACCAACAACACCAACTTTGCCCTCCTAGTTAGTACACAATTTACTGAACCCTTCAAAGAACCAATCGCCTATGGTAAATATATCGCTCGCCTATCAAACCTGCTTAGCGGGGGCGTCATGGTGCAACGTTTAGGTGATCTAACTGCTGGCAGACGTAGCACTCCTGAACGCATAGCTCGCAGCGTAGTTCAACCAACGCTCAAAAACGCTACACCCGGTGACTTAAGTTTCGTTTTACCATACCGTCACCTAGTAGGTATTCGTGAAATACTTCAAGCCCTTGATATGATTGCGCCTGGTGTTCACTCAAGAGACACATTGCTCTATGGTGTTGAAGTCAAATTCTACAGTAGCCATTTACAATTAAATACTTCTTTGGAAACCAAAATTCAAAACATGTTTACCATTGGTGATGGTGCAGGCGTAACCCGAGGTTTAATTCAAGCATCTGCCTCAGGTGTTATAGTTGCAAGAGAAATTTTAAAACGTGAGAAACTGTAGGTCTAACGGTATGTCTGTTGTAGCTAAAGAAATTCGTTGTTCCCATTGCAACGCCCCCGTTGAATTCAAATCTGGAGAACTAATTACTACATGCAAATATTGCGGATTTACAACAGTTATTCAAACAGGTCAAGCCTTTAACTTTGATCACTCTTTAATTCTAAACAATTATGACACAGCTCGGATGGAAAACTGTGTTCGAGCTTGGATGGGCAGTGGCTTTATGAAGCCTGGTGATTTAGCCAAAAAATCAAAAATTGTTGAGAACGATCTTGTTTATCTGCCTTTTTGGGTTGTATCAACCTTTGTCGCAACTAAGTATAAGGGTATTTTTGAACGTATTTCTCCACCAGTTATGAAAGATGGACAGATCGAAAAAGAGTATAATTGGCTTGTTTTGGCAAGAAAAGCCACAATTTTCCCTGCGCGTGAATATACTGTGCCTATAGCTGGTAAAATTCCCTATGATTTTAGAAAAATTGAGGGTTTTGCTAAGGTGTTAAATAGTGAAATAAGTAAAGATGAAGCTTTGGACATGGCTAAACAGCAGATTGAAAATCATCACCGTTTTCTGCTCCAACAAGATCTAGACCGCATTATTGAACTCTCTACTACATTGGATCTTAAGCAAATGTTGTATTTACACGCGCCTGCATGGTTCACCAAATACCAATACAAGGGTAACCTATATCAGCTAATCATCGACGGCTCAACTGGTAACGTGTTGAAGGGCGATATACCTCCAATACGATTTTGATTGTTTTAATAAACTTTTTAAGTAGCCTTTTTCCCATATTGGAAACAAACAGGTCGGAACTCAAAAATGAGCGAAAATAAAAATGAAATATATACGCAAGCAAAAAGTCAAATGCGACTTTCTGAACGTATTGTAGCCGCCTTACCTGGCTTTAAAGGCTACAACGAAAAAGAATTACGCCGAGAAACAGACAGACTAATACGTAATCACTTAACTCTAAAATTGTCTCGCACAAAAGATGACATTCGTAGTATTTTCCAAAAAATTACCGACCGACGCTACTTAGACGTTTTATTTGTCATGGATCGATTAACAGCAAAAGTTGATCCTGTAACTGAAAAAATAAACCATGCCTCCTATGGTTACAGTGGCTTCTTTGATCTAATAAAAATTAAAGAAGAAAACCTTGATCGCATGGTAGCCTTTGATAACCAACTAGTCGACTATGTGAGCGCCTTAACCACTGCTGTTGATACCTTTAAATCTCAAATAGTAGCAGGCGACTACAGTGATCTCAAAGATAAAATTCAAATTGTAACTGACAAACTTGAAGCCCTTGAGGCTATATTTGATAAACGTAAAGAAGTAATAATGGGAGTGACACAATAATGCCACATGTAATACAATGGACAAATACTGGTCCAGACGCGATAGTTTGGAGATGCCCTACTGAGGAAATCTCTTGGGGCTCACAATTAGTTGTGCAAGAATTTCAAATGGCAATGTTTTTCCGTGACGGTAAAGCATACGATGTTTTTGGTCCAGGAAGACACACTTTAACCACCCTAAACCTGCCCCTACTCACTGGGTTGCTGACCAGACTTGCTGGTTTTGGAGGAAACAAACCCTTCAAAGCATCTGTCATTTTTATCAGTACCAAGGTATTTGCTGGTAAATGGGGCACAAAAGCACAAACCACTGAATTAGCCCCTCTGCAGACTTATGGACAATTCTGGTTTAAAATCGAAAACGCTACACTATTTGTCAACGAAGTCGTAGGTGGGCAAAGTGCGTACACAACTGATCAAGTTAACAGTTTTCTACGTGGATACTTGAACGAAAAAATCATTGATGAACTTAGCCACTATGACTTACTTACTGTTTTCACACGCCTAGACGAGACAAGTATCATTGTTAAAAACCATCTTATTGACTACTTCAAACGTGTAGGTATAGAATTAACCGATCTAAAATTTGAAGGCATAGATACAACCCCTGAATACCGAGAACGACTCTTCTGGCTTAAAACTGGACAAACTGCTCCAAGTGAAGTGTTGCGCATGGAAACAGTGAAAAGCGCTGCAGAATCCCTTGGAAAAAGTGGTGGTTCTGGTGCATTAGGTGCAGGAATGGTACTCATTCCACAAATCATGAATCAACAAGTACAACAGCAACCTGTAGCGGTAACACCTGTAACAACTCTTGTCATTTGTCCTAAATGCAGTGAAAAAGTGTCTGCAAACAGTAAATTCTGTCCTGCATGCGGAACAAATCTTACACCCCCCTCAGAAGGAACTATATCTTGCTCTAAATGCAACAAATCAATCCCTGCAAACAGTAAATTCTGTCCTGAATGCGGAAACAAAACCACCTAATGGAGAAAAAGATAAGTGTGGGCAAAAACAGTGACTGCCAATATCAAATGTTTTTACACTATTGTTAGCAGTTGCTGTGTGACACTATCCCATCCGTTATATATTTTTATTTTTAAAGGGTCTTGTTATGTGTCATAAACATGTTATTAAGAAAACGTGGGTTTCTTTTATCGAATTTGACGATGTTTTATTTAATAAGTTGAACGATTTAACCTATTTCGGTGAAGGCAACTCGAAAGGACGAAAAATGGCGTTTGATTTTGAGTACTGCCTTAATTGTGATTTAAGAATGCTCAATGGTAAACTGATTTTAACTAAAGGACTTTTTGACGAAGAACTTGAAAAATTGGTAATTGACGCAAAAGATAATTGTCACATAAAATTTAAGGAAGTAACTGTACAACATTCTGATTATGATACACTTGAACAGTTAATAAAAAATGTTTTATCTCTTGACAAATTGAAAAGAACTTTTTTAAAATAAACTGTACAAATCCCGCTAATGAATGTTTAAACCTTCTTCTTTTTAAGGAACGCTTTTTTACCGCTCACGTTATTATCTTTAAAGAGTTTCATTAAACATTTGATATGGAGAGTTGTTAGTCAATGCGTGTGATTGCCGATTTGCATATTCATGGTCGTTATAGTCGAGCAACGAGTAGTCAAATGAACCTGCTTGAAATTGCGCGGTACTCAAAAATCAAAGGTTTAAACCTCGTAGGTACAGGTGACTTTACTCAGCCTGATTGGTTAAAAGAAATAAAACAAACTCTCACACCTGTCGCTGATACTGGTTTGTTAAGAGTTGTCGATAAACCTGATTTTCAAACACGATTTATGCTTACAACTGAAGTTTGTACCATTTTTGATTACAAAAATAGTTCAAAAAAAGTGCATCATGTTATTTTGGCACCAAGCTTTGAAGTGGTTGAGCAACTTAATGAACGATTGGCTCGTTTTGGTGATTTAGCTTCTGATGGGCGACCTCTTTTGAATATGACTGCTCCACAGTTGGTTGAGGAGGTAATGGCGGTTTCAAATTGGAATATGGTTTTTCCTGCTCATGCGTGGACACCTTGGTTTAGTTTATTTGGGGCGTTTAGTGGTTTTGACAGTATAGATGATTGTTATCAAGATATGACTAAGCATATTTTTGCTCTTGAGACGGGGCTTTCTTCTGATCCTGCGATGAATTGGCGCTTAAGCAGTCTTGATCGATTCACTTTATTGTCTAACAGTGATTGTCACAGTTTTTGGCCTTGGCGTATTGGCAGAGAAGCTAACGTGTTTGAACTAACTCAGTTCACTTATAACCAAGTCATTGACACCATAAAAACCCACGACTCCACACGGCTAAAATTTACTATTGAAACTGACCCTGCATATGGTAAATATCACTGGACTGGTCACCGCAACTGCAAAATTTCATACCCGCCTGCCGAGGCAATAAAATTTGCAAATATCTGTCCTGTCTGTCGAAGACGTTTAACTAAAGGTGTTGAACAACGTGTTGAAGAATTAGCTGACAGACCCTCAGACTTCAAACGTGAAGGTGCCCCCACGTTTATGCGTTTATTGCCTTTATCCGAAATTATCTCTGCCTTTGTCGGTGTTGATTCGCCGTCTACTCAAACGGTTTGGAACAAATATTATGCATTGATCGACACGTTTGGGGATGAATACTCTGTACTCATTGATGCGCCCCAAGAGGCGTTAGCCGCTGTTGTAGATGTGTCGCTGGCAGAAACTATTGTTAAGGTTCGTGAGGGCGCGCTTCACGTTACTCCTGGTTATGATGGAGTTTATGGACAATTGGTTTTAGATGCGCCAAGTTTGTCCAATGTTAAAATTAAGTCTGCTGTGAAGCGAGTTCAACAATTGAATATGTCTGATTTTTGGTAAACATGATCAAACAAGCGAGATATATGGTGGCCATTTTTTGTTGTTTGTTTATTTATTGATTGGTTTATTGGGACAAATGTTTTATTTCTGTGGCTAATAGTAGTTGTTTCTCTACAAGGTGATGTTTGTACTTGCAGCAAGTTCTCTTAAAAGTTATTGAAACTGCTACGCAGAAATATGGTGCCTGTTATGCAGAGGTTAGGGCGCAGAAGCTCTATAAAACTATGTTTACTCTCAAGGAGGCACGTGTAGAAGCTGCTAAACAAGGTATAGAACATGGTGTTGCTCTGCGTGTGCTTGTTAATGGTGCTTGGGGGTTTGCTTCTGTTGGCTCTTTTGATGGTGACATTTTGCTATCAGCGGTTTCAAATGCGTGTGTAATGGCTAAAACTGCAAGTTTGCAGCTTAAAAATCCCATTAAACTTGCATCAGCTAACCCTGTAATTGATAATGTTGAGGTTAAATCAAAAAAGAATCCTGCTGACATAGACATGGAAGATAAAATAAACAATCTCTTGCAAATAAATAAAACAATCCAAACTTATGACCCTCGAATTAAAAGTTGTACTGTTGATTATTTAGATTTGACGGGTTCTAATTTTTTTGTTAACAGTGAAGGTACAAATATTCATCAGGACAAAATGTTTGTTTGGTCAAGAGTTACGGCTTCTGCTGAAAGTAGTGGTGTTTTTACTTTTAGTCGCGAAGAAGTAGGTTCCACTTTTGGATATGAAGTTTTTGATGTTCAACCTCCACAGGTGATTGGTGAGATTGTTGCAAAACGGGCTATAGAACAGTTGTCTGCTAAATCTCTTAAAGGTGGTAAAACTCCTGTTGTATTAGGCCCAAATGTGGTAGGGGTGTTTGTTCACGAAGCTTTTGGTCATTTGGCGGAGGCTGATTTAGCTTTGTCGGGCGGTGTTTTGCTTAATGCTATGGGCACAAAAATTGGCTCAGATTTGGTGACTTTTTATGATGATGGTACTGTTCCTGGAGCATTTGGTTCTTTTAAGTATGATGATGAAGGGGTTCCAGCACAGAAAACCTTGTTGATAGAGAATGGTGTGGTGGCGGGGCTTATGCATAATCGTGAAACAGCCTACAAATTTAACTTTCAATCAACAGGTAATGCTAGAGCTGAAGATTTTCGTGTAGAGCCCATTATACGTATGCGTAACACATACATGGCGCCTCGTGATTACGCTTTTGAGGAGCTTTTGGAAGATGTAAAGTTTGGTTATTTTTTTAAGAGTTTTAGAGGTGGTCAGGCAAATATTGATGGGACATTTCAAGTTGGTATACAGGAAGGATATGAAATAGTTAACGGTGAAATCGGTGTTCCAGTGCGAAATGCTTCTATAAGTGGTAATACCCTTGAAACTTTGCTAAACGTGGATGCGGTCGGTAAAGATTTTGCATTAGATTCTGGTAGATGTGGTAAGGGTCAAATTGCTTTTACTGGTGATGGTGGGCCCTCTATTCGATTAAGCGAGGTTGTTGTTGGTGGTAGTGCTTGAAAAAAATGAGGTATTATCTATAGCAGAAAAAACCGTTCAAGTGGCAGTAGCAAAAGGGGCTTCTGAAGCAGAGGCTTATGTTTACGAAGGGTATGCCTCTACTGTTGGTATTGTGCTTGGACAAGTAAACAAGACTGATCAACTTATTGACCGAGGTATTGGTGTTCGAGTGGTTGTCAACAAAGCCGTAGGTTTTGCTTATACAAACATTGTTAACGACCAAAACACGATCAAGGACATAGCTGCTCGAGCGTTAAGTGCCGCTAAAGCCAGTAAATCTGACATTGACTGGAAAGGTTTTACTCAAAAAAAGAATTATCTTTCTAGTTTGGATGGTACATTTGACCGCAAAATTTTCGAAATCAGCTCTGATGAATTGGTTATGTTATCTCATAATATGCTTAACTCTGCTGCTAAGGTCGATAAGACTGTTCTTGCAGCTGAAGGCGGTGTAGGAAAGGCCTACTTTTCTAACGCGATTGTTAACTCTAACGGTGTTTATGGCTTTGATAAGGGCACTTTTATAGAATGTAGTTTGGCAACTTTAGCAAAAAACGGCAATAAAGTAACCCCTGTCTGTTTTGAGTTTAATGCTGCAAGAAACTACAAAATTGACCCCGCGTGGGTTGGAAAAGAAGCTGCTCGCCTCTCTGTATCTGCATTAAAAACAAAATCAATTAAAACCCAAACAACTTCTCTCATCTTGACCCAGTTTGCTCTGCAAGATTTGTTAAGTTACACCTTGATTAATGCGGTGAAGGCTGATAATGTGCAACGAGGGCAGTCTCCGTTTAAAGGTAAAATCGGTGAAAAAGTTGTCTCCGAAAGCCTTACTATTTATGATGACGGTCTATATCCTAATGGAGTGAAAACTGGTCTGTTTGATGATGAAGGCATACCCCACCAAAAAACTCTGATAATTGACAAAGGTGTTCTCCAAAATTTCCTCTACGACAATTACACTGCAAAAAAAGAGGGCAAAGAAAGTACTGGTAACGCTGTACGAGCTGGGTATTTGTCCACTCCTATTATTGACACAACAAACTTTCACATAATACCTGGAGCTGCTTCAACAGATGATATGATCCAACAAGTTGATGACGGTTTACTTGTCTATTATTTACAGGGTGCACACAGTAGCAATCCCGTAAGTGGCGAATTTTCAGTTGTAGCAACACCCGTATGGAAAATCAAAAACGGCGAAATTGTTTTTGCTTCCCGAGATGTTATGCTTGCAGGTAACATCTTTGAAATACTAAAGAACGTCAAAATTGTCGGTAATAATGAACGGCAAGTTGGCAGGTTGATTGCACCTTGGGTTATGGTGGAAAATGTTCGAGTAATCGGCAAATAGTTTGAAAGAATGAACTGTTTACTTTAGGTGATGATATGGTGTGTTGGTATGGTCTTTGTGGACAGTAAAAGGACAAAAATGGGGTAAACTGAGAAATATCTCTCAAGAGAAGGATTAAAACAGAAAAGTTGTGAAATCGGTGTCTGTACGTTTTTTCTAATTTGAAATGATATCTAACAGAAAGAAAGAAGAAAGGGGAGTTTGATTATTTTGTAAGTGTTTTTATTTGCCCATGACTTTTTTTGCGGCAATTTCTATGTCTTCGGATTTTATGGTTTTTCTGCCTGCGTGCATTGCAAAATCTAGTGCTTCTTTGGCAACTTTTATACCTATTTCTTCGAGGGCTTTTGCAAGTTCTCTGGCTGCTGCTTCACTTACGCGGTCTGCTCCTGCTTTTTTACATAATCTGTGCATTGGGGCTACAGCTATTTCTAATTCAGTCATAACGACATCTCTACGCTTCTTTTTCTAATTAAAGCAATATTTAATCTTTATTGTATATTGCTTCTTTAAAGTTCACTTGTAACCGCAGAGTTAATAGGTGATAAGGAAATTTATAAAAATGGTACACAATATTAGGCGCTGACCAAGATGAAGTTAGTAGATGCACATATCCATCTTTCTGATCCCGAATACAGTGGACATTTGGATGAACTGATAGCAGACGCCAAAATGGCTGGAATATCTGCGTTAGTCACGAATTCTGTAGATTTGAAATCATGCCAAAACGACATCAAACTGGCTGAACAGTACCCGGACTTAATTTATCCAGCTCTTGGCATACATCCTTGGAATGTCAATTTTCTAAAGCAAAATGAACTGCAAGAAACAATAGATTTTATTTTGCAACAAAGTCAAACAAGACGACTTATCGCTATTGGTGAAATAGGTTTAGATTATAAATATGAGGCTATTTGGGAACAGCAGGTGTTTGTTTTTGACAAAATGCTTCATCTTGCCGAGCAACTTAGTCTGCCCGTTATCATCCATTCGCGAGGCACAACAGACAAAATTGTAGATATGTTACAATCCTATAATGTGAAACGTGTGTTACTTCACTGGTTTAGTCACCCAATGGAAATATTAAGCAAAGCAATAGACTTGGATTATTTTATTACTGAGGGTCCACCCGTTGTTTACTCTAACGGTATACGTGAGGTTGTAAAACAGACTCCCCTAACTAATTTGTTGCCTGAAACTGATGGTCCAGTAATTTATCGAAAAAAACCATTCAATGGCCAACTAACTAAGCCCTCCTACATTCAAGATGTGCTACAAGCGATTGCCGAAATTAAAAACATGCCTGTTCGTGAAGTTATTGATCAGGTTGCTAAAAACTTTGAAATATTTTTCAACGTTAAACTATCTAACACAGGTTAAAACCATTTTTTCTTTACTTAACCTTTGATGTTAAGGCGTAACTTTAAATTAAGCCTCTATTCTATTGAAACGTTACTTCTACGCTTATAAGTGTCGAAGAACCATAAACCGTTGATAATCGGAGGAATTTCCCTGGGAAAAGTAAAAACTGAACAGATAAAGAGAACTGGCAAAGAACTCATGACACGTTTTCCAAACAAGTTCACAAGCAACTTTGATGAAAATAAAAAACTAGTTAATGTACTAGTTACAGACACAACTATCCGTGTCAGAAATAAAGTTGCAGGCTACATTACAAGAACAATAGCGTTGTCAGAAGCTGGATCAGAAATCGAAGTAGACGTATCAGACGATCTAGACGAAGAATAAGCTTCTATCTATTGTGTGGAAAAGAACACTTATGATGGATCAATATAGGCGAGGCTGGGCATTTAGGTACCTTCGTGAAGCAAAAGCTGAGCTGGAAGCAGCCAAAAAAATGCCCTATATGGCACCAGGTCTTGCTTTGGAAGCTATACGAAAAGCCCGAAATGCAATTTATTATAGTTTGGGCGAACCTGCCTTTATTGAACTTCTTTTAAGAGATGAGCTTGCAAAAAACACTCATATTGACGACTCAATTCTTAGATTTTTAATCGAACTTGAAAGCACCGTAGAAGTACTTTCACATGCCGAAGAAATTAACAGTGACGCAATGATGAAACAAGCTGACACTTTGGTCAATGTAGCAACAGAATTTGTTGAAACTTTAACTCAAGAAAAATATCCCCAATAATTCTTTTTGAAAACATCTCTCTTTTAAATAACAACCTTATTTTCTCTCTTAGCGAAAACAGTGTTGATATTGATGATGACTGTAAATGTAAAATTTGTTGGTGCCCTGCGACATATAGCAGACAAATCTGACATGATAATAGAGTGTCCTGTAGATTTTTCTGTTAAAGAATTGCTACAAAAAATAATTCTATATCTGCCAGAAATAAAAACAAATATTGTCAACCAGCAAACAGGTAATGTTGTGAAAACTAATGTTTTGATTCTCGTTAATGACCGCGAAATAAGTGTTTTAAACGGCATGGATACCTTGCTTAATAGCGGTGATGAGGTAGTGTTTATTCCAGTTGTACATGGAGGGTAACCTTGATTACCTTAACAAACGTTTTTGATCAGTTGACTTCGTATATTGTACAGATAAACGACATTTTGAGCATCCCGTCTCTACAATAGTTGACCTTACACATGAAATTCAATAGATACATTCATGTTACTCTGACTTGTGGCTATGTTCTTCTAAAAAGGTACAATACGTGTTATTCTATAGATCTTGTATTGGTACAAAGAGGCAGATCATTTTAATAACCGCTAAATAGGGATGCTTTATTTGTGCGGGTTCTAAAACATATTTTGCGTGGTTTTTCAGATATTGGTTTAGTTTGCTGGTAAATGTCTTGTTGGTTTATTTTTTTCGAGGGATACTTCTTTTAGCATTTGAATATCACATGTGTTTATATAGCAACTTGATTTTACATTAATAGTGATATCCGTCGTGTTTGAACCAGTGTTCAATATTGCTAAGAGTAATGGCAGCTAACGCCGTCTTTAGAGCCACTTGCAACTCTTCAAAAGACCT
>Ga0123356_10002903_pt1 | contig 18150 bp, 8 predicted proteins | sample TergutEmb28metaG_2_FD_92546 | JGI IMG/M metagenome (GOLD analysis project Ga0123356, IMG submission 92546) | Embiratermes neotenicus P3 segment gut microbial communities from Petit-Saut dam, French Guiana - Emb289 P3 | ecosystem: Host-associated > Arthropoda: Insects > Digestive system > Gut ...
CTGTATGGTCTAAAAAAGTCAAAATGACAGGTATGCCGGAGCTTGTGGCATTGTATAACGGCTTCGGGGGCTTTGCTACCGCGATGGTGGCGTTTTCGGAATTTCTGAATAACCCCACCGGAAAAGACGTGGTGATTGCCACAGCTACGGGGCTGACTATATTAATAGGCACTATTACTTTTACAGGTTCATTGCTGGCATGGGGCAAGCTTTCGGAAAAGATTACGGGACGCGCAATTGTATTCCCCGGGCAAAAGGCTATAAACTTTATTCTGCTTTTAGCCGCGATTGCAGCAATAACTATTTACGTCATACCCGGTATCGACGAAGAAATAAAGTTCATCTCGGTTTTGGCGTTATCGGGAATCGCGCTCGTCCTCGGTGTTACTTTCGTGTTACCTATAGGCGGCGGGGATATGCCCGTTATAATATCGCTCCTGAACAGCCTCACCGGTGTGGCGCTTGCTATGGCGGGCTTTATGATTACCAATACAATATTAATAGTATCGGGGGCTTTAGTCGGTGCGTCGGGTATTATCCTTACTCTTATAATGTGTAAGGCGATGAACCGTTCAATCGGCAATCTGCTGTTCAGCGGCTTCGGCGCGACAGATTCCGCCTCAAGCAAAGGTCCCGGCGCAGAGCCTAAGTCGATTTCAGTCGAGGATGCTTATCCCGTTTTGGAAGCGGCTGGCTCGGTGGTGTTTATCCCCGGTTACGGAATGGCAGTAGCGCAGGCACAGCACGTTGTTAAGGAGCTTGCGGAAAAGCTTGAATCCAACGGTACGGAAGTTAATTTCGCGGTTCACCCGGTCGCAGGGCGTATGCCGGGTCACATGAATGTTCTGCTTGCTGAAGCCGATATACCCTACGAGCAGTTAAAAACCATGGAAGAAATTAATCCCTCGATGCCCATGACCGACGTAGCAATCGTAATCGGCGCAAACGACGTAGTTAACCCTGCGGCTGAAACCGATACTTCTTCGCCAATTTACGGCATGCCCATCATTAAAGCGCATTTGTCAAGAACCGTCTTCGTGCTTAAACGCGGCAAGGGGCGGGGCTTCTCAGGGATTGAAAACGAGCTGTTCTCCATGCCGAATACCCTGATGATTTACGGCGACGCAAAGGCTACGATTTCGGGGCTTGCGAGCGAGTTCTCGGCGGAATAAGACATCACGGCGCAGTTTTAACAACTGCGCCGTTTTTATGTATATGTGTAGGGAACGGATTAATCCGTTCCGCACGGTAATAATAGAACATCGCATACATTAATATTTTCGGAACGCATAAAAGCGGAGAATTACCTTGTAATTCTCCGCTTTTAAAGTTACATTAATTAATTATTACGCTATTACGCCGCTCTGATTTCGAGGTATTGAATGAGAGCGTTGTGGTTTGCACCGCCGGTGTCATTAATACGTCTGAGTGTAATTGCTACGTTGTTCTGACCGCCTCTGTTATGGCTTACGGTAATGCTTCTGTCCTGTGCGCTGGTTCCGCTGAGGTTAAATGTTCCGGAGTTGGTTCCGCCGATTTCAAGCCGTACATCTGCCGCGCGGGAAGAGTCACCGGAAGCGCCTCTGAGGGTAAAGGTGTGTCTGTTGTTTGCGAAGTTCTGGTTGAAAGAAACGCGGTCGTCGTTACCATAAAGTGCTACGCCTTGGAACGGGGAGCTGATGTTTCCTGTCCATGAGCCTGCTTTTGTCATGCTCTGTGCGTTTACTCTGGTTGCCGCACTGCTTGTGGTAGTGTTATTGTTGTTATTATTGTTATTTGCGGGAGGTTGAGTAGTTGCAGGGGGCTGAGTGGTGGTTGTGCCGCCGCTTGCCGCCGCGATTTCAAGCCATTCAATGTCTGCGTTACTTACATTGGTGTCGTTGACACGTCTGAGTGTAATGCCTACGTTATTTTGACCGCCTCTGTTGTGTGCAACTGTCAGCGCTCTGTTGGTTACTGTCGTTCCGCTGAAAGTAAATGTGCCGGAGTTGGTGCCGCCGATTTCAAGGCGGACTGCCGCATCTCTTGCAGTGTCAGACCTGCCTCTTAAAGTGAATGTGTGAGAGTTGTTTGCGAAGTTCTGGTTAAAGGAAACACGGTCATCATTCGCGTATAGTCTTACGCCGTTGAACGGTGAGCTGATGTTGCCGGTGTATTGACCTGCTTTGGTCATGCTTTGAGCGGTAACTCTGGTTACGCCGTTTGAGGTTGTGGTACCGCCGCCGCTACTTGTGTTATTGTTGTTGTTGTTTGCGGGAGGCTGAGTTGTGGTTGTGCCGCCGCCGGAGCTGCTGCCGCCTACTGAAAGGTTCATCTGGGAAACAGTTGCGTTTCCGCGGTTTTGCCAACCTTCAACTGTTAAAGCAACTTCTGTAAGGTTGCCCATTCTGAGTCCTACGTTTTCCCATGCACGGAAGTGCGCGCTTACGTTGATGCTTCCGCTTCTGCGTCCGGAGGTACGGATGCTCCAGTATTGGTCAAATGTTCTGGTTCCGAGGATGGACGGCTGATTGTTTCTGGTGGTGCGATAAAGCTCGTATGTTCCGCCGTCAATTGTAACTGTGCCGAGACGGGAAGCGTTACCGGAGGGTTTGTATGAGCCGTAGGTTTCAATAATGTACCATTCTACTAAGGGGTCTACAGTCCAGCCGTATACGCAAAGGTAAGAGTTGCCGGAAACGTTCCAGGTGGACACGTTGTAGTTCATGGTAATCTGCCCGATTTGTGAGTGAGTTTGATTACGGCTGTTCCATTTTCTGCCACTGCGGAAGAGAATGTTGTTGATATTGTTCCATTCACAGTTGAAAGAACCATTGCTGCTGTTGCCGGTGATTGTCATAGTTCCGCCGCCGTTGTCTGCCCAGAATTCGTAGTCGATGCCGTTGATGTTTCTTTGCTGATTGCTTCTCCAGGTTTCTGCGCTTGCCGGAATTACTGCCAATGACACAATGAATATGACTGCCAAAAGTGAACTGATGAGTTTCCGCATGACCGAAGCCCTCCTATAAAATAAAAGATAAATTTTTGCCTCTTTTATTCTGGAGTTGTGGTTCTCCGTTTTCAGCCTCTTTAATTGCGGAGTTGAGGTTCTCCCATGTGAATGTTGAAAACTATCGTGAAGTTGCCATTTATTACCGTAATCACTATCAGTATATCATGGGGAATTATTGTATGTCAACGGTTTTTTCGGCAAATAAAAAATTTCCATTTTCTGCCATATTTGTTTCACGCATTACACACACAATGGGTGAAAATTTTCACAATGGGCTTGTTTACTGCTGTTCTATATACTTAAAAACTCCGCCGGTATCGTTGCGCTGTAAATTATAGCTGTCGATAATTGTCACGGTAAAAACGATTACAGGTACTTCATAACTCTCGTCTAATACATGTATGCTGTTGCCGACGATTTCAAACCCGTAGATACTTACCTCAAGGTTTTCCACGCTGAACACGGCGAAGTCACCGTTGTTCATGTTCACTGTCAGGGTGTCTTTTTCGGTATCACCGTCCAAGAAATACAGCTCGTTTGAAAAGACTGTAGGTGTTTTATTTCCGTAAAACGGGCTTCCCCTATAAGGCGCGCCGAAATTAAACGGACTCGGGTCGGTAATGTCATCATGGGCATGATTGGTAACGTAATAAACGCCGGAAACCACCGAGCCGTAATTATCAATCAGCGTACACCACAGACTGTCAAGCATGAACCAGCGCAGGGCTTCCGCGCTTACAAAAGAAAATTCCTCCCGAGGCGTAAGTGCGCTGAAATCGGCAAAAAGGTCAGATTTTCCCGTCCATTCTACATATAAAGCATTATTTTCATAAGAAATTTTTACAGCAAAATTAAGTCCGGTCAGTGTATTCATCACTTCCACAATGCTGTCAGGAAATATGGCAACATCGGACATGTACAGCTCCTGCATGAGTGAATCCGCTTCATCATTAAAAGATGAATCAAAGGTCAGCGTCGCGATTTCCAAGCCGTCTGCTAATATCGCCGGCATACCTGAAATTATATTGTCGCCGTTATCTGTTTTTTCACAGGAGGTTAGCATCATACAGGATAATAAAGCCGCTGTAAAAATTAATAATATTTTTTTCGTTTTTTTCATAATATTCTCCTTAGCATATTTTGTATAATCTATATAATTATACTATCACAGTGACTAACTTGTCAATACCCGCAAAAATTAAACAAACGCTTCTTTTTAAAAAAGAAGCGTTTGTTCTTTCGCGCTTTTATTTTACGCTGACTATTCCCCTGAGTTCTGCCAGCAGGTTCCCGCCGCCTACAGAGATGTTCCCGACTCTCTCGCAAATCTTCTCTAAGTATTCAAGCTCCTTGAGCTTGTAGAGCGTCGTGTTTTCCTCCATGAGCTTTGCGGTGTTGAGCAGGCTTCTCGTAGAAGCTACCTCCTCGCGCCGCGCGATTACGTTCGCCTGCGCGTTCTTCTCAGCTACGAGAACAGTGTTCATTATGTCGCGGATTTCCCCGGGGAGAACGATGTCTTTTAAGCCCGCGTCGGAAAACTCCACAAACAGCGTGTCCTGCTTCGCCTGTAACTGCTTCAGCACGAAGGCGGCGATGGAATCCTTCTGCTCCAAAAGCTCGTCAAACCTGAACCTGCCGACGTATTCGCGCAGGGCAAGCTGCATCAGCGTGTAAATCTGCGCCTTGTAGTCCTTGATTTCACTGACGATTTTAACAGCGTCGGTGATTTTGTAGGTGCAGACGAAGTTAATCCGCAGGGAAACTTTGTCGGCTGTGAGGATTTCCTGCCCCGAAAGGTCAAGCTGTTGTGCGCGGGTGTCAACAGTGCGGTAGGTGATTTTTTGCATGTTATCCCAGAAGTAGTAGCTTCCGCTGTCTAAGCTCTGCTCGAATTTGCCGTCGATGAACAGCAAACCGGTTTCACCCTCAGGGATTTTTACATTTCTGTAAAAGTTCCCCGGAATCGCCGTTAACTGCTCGGGCGTGAACTCGGTGATTTCCGCTTTGGAAATGTCAACTAACTCGAAGCTGTGGTCGCGGTAGCAGTTCCAGAAGCAGTATGTACCGGATTTCAAAACGCCGGTAATCCGCTTGTCTTCCCTGTGAACGGCGATGTACCCGTCAGGAACGTCAACGCGGCTTACGCTGTCCTTGAACGCCTTGTCGCGGAGCAGTACCGAAATGTCTACGTTCGCTACTTCGACCGAAGCGAAAACGCTCGACAGTGCGTAGGTTTCGCCGAGGAAAGCCTTTATGCTGTGTTTGCCGGGCAAAAGCAGTTTTTTGTAGACGCCGTTTTTGAAGAGGAAGCCTCTTTGGTTTTCGTTGATGATTAATTTCATAGTTGTTTCTCCTTTTCTCTTTTTTAATTTTGACTTTGACTGAAAATGTTCACAGTTGTCTTGCGGAGCTAAAGTTTAGCTGTGAAAAGTTTTCTCCGGCGTGAAGCTCCCTCAGGAACAGCTATAGGAAAAAACTTTCACGAGCGGTATCCCTTTCGCCACTGGCAATCCGCCTGCTGTCCGGATTTTTGCGCGGTATTTCCGAACTGAACATCTTCAGTTTCCGCCATGTCTGAATTATAAGGTTTGACTACCTTATGACATACTCTACCAACTGAGTTACCTCGGTAAGGAGGGAGGGAATCGAACCCCCGACACTGTCTGTTTCTTCATTTTTCAGATGAAGTTTTCAAAGAGCGCTTCTTCCGGCATACCGAAAGATACTTCTCCGGCACCGCAAGGGATTTGTGAACCCTTTGCACAGGACTTCTGCGCTTATATAACAGGCTTTTCAGCCTTGTTACCATAAAATATTACCCTTTAACTACGCCGATGGTTTTAAGGCGTTTGACCGGCTTAACAAGGTCGGTTTGGTTTCCCATGACCTCGTCAATGTCTTTGTAGGCGAAACGGCTTTCCTCAGGGACGTCTTTTTTGCTGTGCTTGCCGAGGATTACACCCTGCTTATGCAAATCGACTATGACTTCCTCAACGCTGAACGCCTCCATCGCGCCTTTTCGTGAGTATCTTCTGCCTGCGCCGTGGGAGGACGAGTTGAAGCTCATTTCGTTTCCAAGCCCCTCAACCACGTAGCTGTATGAACCCATCGCACCCGGAATTACCGCGATTTCGCCCTCTCTTGCGCGGGTCGCGCCCTTGCGGTGAACCCACACGTTTTTGCCGTAGTGATGCTCAATGGCGGCATAATTGTGGTGGCAGTTGATTTCCTCCGTGTAATTAAACACTATATCAGTATGCTTGCCGAGCCACTTTTCTATTACAGCACGCACAGCGTACATCATCTTGGTGCGGTTTTCTGCGGCGAAGTCCAGCGCAAGATTCATCCAGTTGATATATTGTTTGCCCTCTTCGGTGTCTACGGGCAGAAACGCCAATCTCCAGTGGTCGGGGACTTCCGAGCGCCATTTTTGATTCAGCTCGCGGGCTTTATTGTGGAAGCAGTCGCAGATTTGCTTGCCAAAATTACGGCTGCCCGAATGGAGCATAATACCGAGAAATCCGTCGTCGTCCTCTTGCAATTCGATGAAATGATTTCCCCCGCCGAGTGAACCTGCCTGAAAATACCCCGCTTCAATCTGCCCGACGAGTTCCGGATTTGCCTCGTATTTATCCATGTTTTCGAGCGCGGCGTCTAAAGCAAAGCAGCTCTGCTCGTGCTTATGACGGTTGAAGCCCACAGGGATACTCCGCATAATATCGCCGATGATTCCCTGAAGCAGTGAACCGTTGCCGGTCATAACCTCACGGATTTCGTCTACCTTTATATCTGTCCCCGTGAACGCCATTCCGCAGCCGATGTCAACCCCGACTGCGTTTGGAATAATTACGCCCTCAGTGGCGATTACGCCGCCGATTGGCATACCCATACCTTTATGTGTATCGGGCATTAAGGCTACCCATTTATGTATGAACGGCAGATTCGCCAAATTATAGGCTTGTTCAAGGCAGGATTCTTCAATATGTGTTTCGTCCGGAAGCCAAATCTTAATAGGCACTTTTGTTTTTTCGTTTGCGATAACAAACATGATTTTTCACCTCGTTTTTGAATTTCTGTTTTTCAGTATACAGGAATATTTTACCTTTATCATTTAAAAAAGTTTGCGAAGTTGTAAAATATATGATATAATTTTTAAGAAGGCGGGGTGAAAAGCGTGGCAGAATTTTCCGAGCTTGTTAAAAAATTCGATAAAATACGGGACTATATGCGTGATTTTTACGTGTATGGCTTTAAGTCGCGCACGGATTTTACCAAAAAATCCGCCCGAACCTACGATAATGAAAAGCGCAGAATCGAAAGCTACATGGGCGAGTATATGAAATGGTCGAGCGCCTCGACACGCAAAATATCTTTCATTTCGGTGGACTGCGCGAAAATCCCTGTGAATCCGCTCTACGCCGCGTGGAAATCCAAAAGCTTCACCGCGAATGACATAATGCTGCACTTTTATATATTAGATATACTTACAGAAAAACAATTGCCGGTTGACGAACTCACTGACATGATTTGCGAAAAGAGCGAGGTTACTTTCGATGTACAGACTGTCCGAAATAAATGCAGTGAATACGTCAGGCTCGGTATGCTGACGCAGGAAAAGCAGGGAAAAGCCTTTGTTTACGGCATAAGTCCACAGAATGTTCCCATATCGCCGGAATTACTCAGCGCCGTAAAATACTTTCAAAGCGCCTGCCCTTTCGGGGAAATCGGCAGTTATATTCTTGATAACGAAAACGAGCGCAACAGCATTTTTTCATTTAAGCATCATTATATAGCGCATACTTTAGAGAATAACGTGCTTTTTGAACTGCTCGCGGCGATTCGGCAAAGCCGCGCTGTTATTTTTGAGAATCAGAGCGAACGCACAGGAAATACCGTGACAGTTAATGCGCTCCCGCTTAAAATTTTTGTCAGCGCGGCGACAGGACGAAGATTTGTCTGTATGTATTCGCTTAAAACCCGCAGGTTTACTAACTTTCGGCTTGATTACATAAAGACAGTAGTGTTAGATGAAATTGTAGATTTCGCGCCTGAACTCAAGGAAAAACTCAATAATAATCTCAGTAAAGTCTGGGGCGTCAGCTTCAGAGGTAAGGAAAACAGCCGCCTTGAAATAATCTGCATGAGACTGCGGATTAACGAAGAAACCGAGCAGTATATAATCGAACGCGTGAACCGCGAGGGGCAGGGCGGCGAGCTTACAAAGCTTGAAGACAATATATTTCTTTTCACAAAGGAAATGTTCGATTCTACCGATATTTCACCGTGGCTCAAAACTTTCACCGGGCGGATTCTCGCATTAGAGGGTACAAACGAGCTTGTAATCAACCGCTTCTACGATGACATGGAAAGGATGGCGAAGATGTATGGAATTGTTTTCTGAAATTTACGGCTGTTATTTCACTGTTGTTTCACGGATTTTAAATAACGCAGAAAAAGGCTTGACAAAAAGCGAAGTTGAAAAAATCGTCAGCGAGGGCGGGTTCTACGACAGCGCGTTTCATCTGTTGCCGGCTTTGTTTTCGGGCGAGTGGAATTTACTTCGCGAAGAGAATCAGGTCTATCATTCAAGGCTGTCCGGCAAAATAAAAAGACCCCTGACCACACTTGAAAAAGCATGGTTAAAGGCTTTAACTGATGACCCGCGGATAAAATTATTTTTAAGCGATACTCAATTAGCTGAATTACAAAGCGCACTTGCCGACATAGAACCGCTACTGCGAAACGAAGATTTTCACGTTTATGACAGGCATTTAGACGGCGATGATTACGAAAATGCCGAATATATCGCGAATTTCAAGCTGATTTTAAAAGCGATGAATGAGCAGAAACCTTTAATAGCCGAATACGACAGCCCGAAAACCGGCAGAACCAAGCGGCAGTATCACCCGTACAAGCTGTGTTATTCGGCGCGGGACGATAAGTTTCGTCTGCAATGCGCGGCGTTCAAAAATCATTTGCATCGGGTCACACTGAACTTAGCGCGAATAACAGCGGTTGAAATTGTCGAAAAGCCGCTTAATATTTCTGCTGAATTAGACGCGCTTTTTAAGGAAACTATCTGTGACGAGCCTGTTGTGCTTGAAATTTCAAAAGAACGCAATGCGCTTGAACGTTGTATGTTGCAGTTTGCTTCATTTGAGCGGCAGACCGAATATGACAAAGAACATGATATATACACCTGCCGCATTTGGTACGACCCGAGCGACGAAACCGAGCTTTTAATCCGTGTTCTCAGCTTCGGGCCGGTGGTTAAGGTATTAGAACCGCAGGGGTTTTTGGAGCAGATGAAAGAGAGAATCGGAAGGCAGGTTAGGTTAATTAAAAAAACTACCGGTTGATAAAATCAGCCGGTAGTTTTAAGTTTGTTGTTTTTATTGAAGTAGTTGCAACACTGCCTGCGGTGCTTGGTTCGCCTGTGCGAGCATGGACTGCGCCGCCTGTTGTAATATACTGAACTTGGTATAGTTAATCATTTCGAGCGCCATATCGGTATCGCGAATTTGCGATTCGGCGGCAGTCAGGTTTTCCTGCGTTACTGTCAGGTTGTTTATTGTGGCTTCCAAGCGGTTTTGCATTGCGCCGAGGCTTGCTCTTTGCATGGAAACCCTGCTGATTGCATTGTCTACTATATTAATTGATTCGTTAGCCGCAGGGCGGGTAGACACGTCGATATTAGCGACACCGAGCGCCGCGGCGCCCATATCCTTTATATTTACCGTCACTCTCTGGTCGGCTACGCCGTTTGCACCGATTTGCAATACCAAACCGCCGCCACCACCCATTGAACCGGTGAAGAAAGACGCGCCGGCAAGCGGATTACTGCCGCCCGAACCGGGAGTACCCGGAGTTCCGGGGGTTCCGGGAATAGCCGCTACTTCATCTCTGCCGGCAGTTACTACGGCGGGAGGCGGAGTTCCCGCGCCGAACCAGCCATGTTCGGAAATAGTAATATTGAATGAACCGGAAGCGCCAAAATTGCTTGCCGCCGAATTTAAAGTAATACCAACGCCGTTACCGAATGTAGTAACCAAGGTGTCGGTTGGGCCAATCACGCGCTGACTACCCGCACCTCCCGCAGTCCATCTGAAAAGGTATTCTGAACCCGTGGCACTCGGCACCCACGTAATTGGGTCGGTTCCCGTTCCGTCTGTAAGGTCGCCTCGCTCAGCAGATACGGTATATGTACCCGCTGTAATTGTAGAGGAAGCTGCAATGGAAACAGTTCCGGCTGTACTTGTACCGGCAAGAATATTAGCTATACTGCCTCTGCTGAGTATGGGCGCACTGCCCGGCCCGTCACCGCCGACTGCGCCCGCAGTTTTAGCCGTTGCTCTGATATGATTTCCGGTTACTGAGAAATTATAGTCGGCGCTTTCGGCGCTGATTGCGCTCATCAAGCCTTGAATTGTGGTCGCTGTAGTGGTAGTGCCTAAGACTCTGAACATTGAACCGCCTGAGCCGTTTGTTATAATTTCAATTGTAGAATCACCGATGTTGAAATCCTGACCTATATGGTTTGTATTGGAAGCACCCACCAAGGCGTTAAGCATGTTTACCGTGTTGTTAAAGCTGTAAACCGCCGCTCTTGCGGGCGTTCCCGCAGTCCCGCCTGTTCCGGCACTGCCCCCGATACCTCCTACGCCGTCCGCGCCGCCTACGCCGTCCCAGCCGACGCCCTGACCGCCCGTTAAACCGAAAGACACACTCGCGCTTGAGTCGGTCGCGTAGAAAGTAGTAAACCCGTCAGGTTTAGTACCCTGATTGCTAAGCAGAACCTCGTAATCTAAGCCGTTCCTTCTCAGAATTGATTCAAGGTCGCTCTGTGTATAATTAGTACCCGTAGCCAAATGCAGTGTAAATGCGTTTTCTCCCGTAACCTGCACCCATTCCTTGCCGGGCGATACGGTGGTTTCTATTGTAATAGTACTGTTGTCTTCTCCGTATCTGTTCGCGGTGAATCTGATGCTGTCGGCATAACCCTCCGTAGTGCTTGCGTTAACAAGGAACGGACTGAGCGAAACCCAGCCGCTGTCCGCTCTTATACCTCCTACGGTCGCGCCGAATGTGTGAGCCTGACCGACAGCCACGCCGTTTCCGAGTGTTACGGTCGTTTTGGGGAGCGCGGCGAACTGACCGGCGTCGCCCTCCCATTTGGCGTTTTCTACGAGGTCGTTAATCTGCGCCTGTGTGTAAGAGACGCCGGCAGTAAGCGCGATGGTAAGCTCATTACCTGCGGCGTTCCACGTTGCGAATTCACCGCCCTTGGCTGATGCGCCGGTTGTAAAAGAAACAACAACGCCCGCAATGCTTGACGTGACCACTGTCCCTCTAAAAATACCGTCAGCGGTTTCAATAGACGCATAGCGAGGCCCGTAATCACTTCTCGTGCCGGAGCCTCCGTCAAGTGAACCGTCAAGCAGCTTGATTTTATTAAATTCCGTGGAAGTTGAAATCCTGTCAATTTCACTCTTTAAAGCATCGACCTCAAGCTGTAAGGCTTCACGGTCAAGCTCATCTTGATATGTGCCGTTTGCCGACTGGACAGCTAATTCTCTCATTCGCTGGAGAACCGCGTGAGTTTCATTTAAGCCGCCCTCCGCGGTTTGAATCAGACTGATTCCGTCATTGGAATTTCTAATCGCCTGCCCCAAGCCGAATACCTGACTTCTCATTTTTTCAGAGATAGCCAAGCCGGCAGCGTTGTCTCCGGCACGATTGATATTAAAGCCCGAAGATAGTTTCTCGGTCGCTTTTTTCACGCCGACAACGTTACTGCGCAATCTATTATTGGCATTAAGCGCATTAAGATTGCTGGTGATTACCATAAAATCCAGCCTCCTTGCTGTAACTTTCTGTAACTTAATGAGTCGTTTAAGCATGCCGTCCGCAGACAGCATAAGCCGCAATTAACAAAAAAGGGCATTTTTAGGGCTTTTCTTTGTTAATTGACAGTATTTATTTTTTGCCATTGCTATATATATCGCTCAAAATATAGAAAACTTTAGCTTTTTCAAAAAAAGAATATCCAAACAGCTAATTGAAGCGTTTAGTTTTTTACATCGTATAAAGTATTCGCATACCGCCTTGACACAATTGACAGTATATGTTAAAATTATTGTAGATTATTCACGAAAGAAGGATTACAACGAATGAGCATCAGAAAGAAAATCCTTATCCCAATGATTTCACTGACGATAGGATGCGGCATAGCTGTGCTTATTTCTTCCATAGTGCTGTTTAACAGAGAGCTGAATAAAACTATGGAAGACAAAGTTAATATCGCCGTAAGCGTGGCTGAAAATACAATCACGGATTTAAAAGAGCGGGCGCGCCTTGCCGTAGTCGGAATGGCGAATAATCCCGAACTGGCACAGGCTCTGATAAATGAAGACAGAAACGCAATAGTAAGCATGGCAATCGCTATGGATGCGGCTACGCAGATTGATTACTGCACAGTGCTTGACAGCGAGGGAAACATTATTTACAGAACCCACGAGCCGGAGTTATTTGGTGACAATCAAAAACACTTACCGCATATCGGACAGGCATTAGCGGGAAAAAGCGATGTTTTTATTATACAGGGTACGACCATACGCCTCGGAATATCTGCCGGTGCGCCGATTTATGACGAAAACATGAACATTGTAGGTGCTGTGACCTTAGGCTTCAGGTTGGACAATCAAAACTTTGCCGACAGTTTAAGTAAGCTGATTGGATGCGAAGTAACGATGTTTTCAAACGATGAGCGTGTTTCCACAACAATTAAAAATCAAAGCGGCGAGTATGCAATAGGAACAAATGCGTCTGAGCATATAAGCGAAAAGGTTCTCGCGGGAGAAACATATGTAAACAAAATGGATTTATTCGGCAGAAATGTTTTGGCAATGTATTCCCCGCTTGAGGGAGCGGACAAAGAAATAGTAGGTATGCTCTTCATAGGCTACTACACGGAAGAAGACACAGCTAAAACATGGTTTTTTATATTGAACGGGATGTTAATATCATTCGCCGTACTTTTAATTTGTATCATAATAGCGAGAGAAGTTTCGGGAATCATTGAAAAGCGGCTGAACGACATGATGGATGAGGTGCGTGAAGCGCGCGACACTGCCGAAACCGCCAGCAGGGCAAAATCTGTTTTTTTAGCTAATATGAGCCATGAAATACGAACGCCGATGAACAGTATAGTCGGGTTTTCCGAGCTTGCTTTAGATGATGATGTTTCCCCGAAAACAAAGGATTATCTGACTAATATTCTTGATAATTCGCAGTGGCTTTTACAGGTTATTAACGATATTTTGGATATATCGAAAATAGAATCGGGTAAAATGGAACTGGAAAAAATCCCGTTCAGCCTGCCCGACCTTTTCACAAACTGCCGCACAATGATTATGCAAAAAGCCGAAGACAGGGGGCTTACACTGCATTTTTATGCAGAGCCTTCTATGGGGAAAATACCGCTCGGCGACCCTGTCAGACTGCGTCAGGTACTTACGAATCTGCTGTCCAATGCCGTGAAATTCACAAGCTCCGGTATTATTAAGCTGTATGCGGCGCTTACAAAGGTTACTGAAGATACAATTACCATGTCTTTTGAGGTAAAAGACAGCGGAATCGGCATGACGCCCGAGCAGATTGAGCGTGTTTTCGACCCGTTCACGCAGGCGGAATCAGGCACAACGCGCAAATACGGCGGCACGGGTTTAGGTCTTGCTATAACCAAGAATATTTTAGAGCTCATGGGTAGCCGCCTCATAGTGGAAAGCACACCCGGAGTGGGCAGTAAATTCAGTTTTGAGCTGACCTTTGATGTAATCGGATTAAATGAAGAGAATATCTCTGAAAAAATTGTAACGCACAGCACGGTTGAAAAACCGACATTTGAGGGTGAAGTTCTTCTGTGCGAGGATAATGTTTTAAATCAGCAGGTCATGTGCGAGCATTTAGCCAGAGTGGGGCTTAAAACCGTTGTAGCCGAGAACGGCAAGGTCGGCGTTGATATGATTTCAGAGCGCTTACAAAAAGGCGAAAAGCAATTCGATTTAGTTTTCATGGATATGCATATGCCTGTTATGGACGGGCTTGAAGCCTGCGAGAAAATTCTTGAATTAAAAACAGAAATTCCTATTGTGGCGCTGACGGCAAACGTCATGGCTCACGACCGCGAGCTTTATAAAAAAGTCGGGATGGTTGATTATGTCGGTAAGCCTTTTACTTCGCAGGAATTATGGCACTGTCTTCTGAAATATTTTATGCCCTTAACATGGCACAAGGATTCTCTCTTTCAGCAAAAAAAATCAGATGATGAGCTGCGTAAAAGACTGATTAATAATTTCATGGATAATAACAAGGGATTGTTTGTAAAAATAACAGCGGCAATCAATACGGGAGATATAAAGCTCGCGCACAGGCTCGCGCATACTTTGCGCGGCAATGCGGGGCAGCTCGGCAAATCCGCTTTACAAAAAGCCGCAGAAGACGTTGAACGGAAGCTGAGCGGCGGCAAAAATGAAACCACCCCCGAACTGCTGTCTGTTCTTGAAAAAGAATTAAATACTGTATTAGCGGAGTTTTCGCCCCTGACGAGCGGGCAGGAATTAACTGCGCCGGTGGTCGCTTCGGATTTTACAATTCCGGATAAGCTATCGGAAGAATTAATGCCTTTATTGAGAAAAGGCGACCCCGCGTGCTTAAAATTTATCAGTGAGCTTAAATTAATCGAGGGAAGCGGCGAGCTGATTCAAAAAATGGAAAGGTTTGATTTTAAGTCGGCTTTGGAGATTATTGAGAGGGAAGTGTAAAATGAGAGATTTAGTAAAGACAAACCTTGATGAATGTACAGGCTGCAACAGATGTGTAAGAAACTGTCCGATGGAAACCGCTAACATTACATATCTTGATGAAAATGATAATATAAAAGTTAAGGTAGATTATACTCAATGCGTGGTCTGCGGAATTTGTGTTTATGCCTGCAAGCATAATGCGAGATATTTTGCCGATGATACCAAGCGTTTTTTCGATGATTTAAAAGCAGGGGTTCCGATTTCTCTCATTGCCGCGCCCTCGATTCAAATTAATGTTCCGGAATATAAAAGACTTTTTACTTATCTTAAAAAAATCAGAGTTCGGAAAATATATGATGTATCTTTCGGGGCTGATATTTGCGTATGGGCAACTATAAAGTATATACAGCAGCCGGACGCGGTGAAAATCATAAACCAGTCATGCCCTGCAATCGTTTCCTATTGTGAAATGTACCGCCATGATTTACTAAAGCACCTCTCGCCCGTACACAGCCCGATTGTCTGCACAGCGATTTACTTAAAAGAATATCAGAAAGTCAGCGACAAAATCGCCGTGCTTTCGCCATGCGTAGCCAAAGCTGACGAATATGAAGCTGTCGGAAGCCCTCATTATAATATCACTTTTCAAAAACTTCTTGAATACTTAGAGGAAAACAAGATAGAACTACCCGAGGAAGAAACCGATTTTGACCGAAGTGGTGCATTAGGCTCGTTGTTCCCTGTGCCGGGCGGATTAAAAGAGAACATAGAGCTTATTACAGGCAGGGAAATCAATGTTTATAAAGCGGAAGGCCCCTCTGTATATAAAAAATTAGACGCTTACGCAGACACACCGGAGGAATATCTGCCGGATATGTACGACCTGCTGAACTGCATTGACGGCTGTAATGTAGGAACGGGCTGTTCTCACAAGCAAAACGTGCTAAAAATCGAAACAGCGATGAATGAGCGCAGAAAAGCGGCGACACAAAAGTATGACGCTGATTTTTACAAGGCGCTGTACAAAGAGTATGACGATACGCTGACTTTTTCGCATTTTATGAGAAAATATCGTCCGATTAACACAAAACTGACTCAAATAACCGATGAGGATATAAAAAACGCCTTTACACTGCTGAATAAAAACACAAACGAAAAGCAGAACATGGACTGCGGCGCTTGCGGCTCAGACTCCTGCCTCGGCATGGCAAGAAGATTAGCGCTTAAAGTTAATATCCCCATGAGCTGTATTATACGGGACATGGAAGTCATGCGTGAAGCACAAGAGCGTACTAAAATCATGATAGACTCCACGCCCATGTGTACAAGTATCTGGAGCAGGAATTACGAGGTTATCGACTGTAACAAAGAGGCTATATCGTTTTTCGGTTTATCAAGCAAGCAGGAATATATAGACAGTTGGCATACTGAGCTTACTCCTGAATTTCAGCCCTGCGGAAGACCGTCGATAGAAATGGCAAAGGAATTAATAGATAAAGCCTTCACGGAGGGTTATAATCGTTTTGACTGGATGAATAAGACTAAAAATGGAGAACCGCTCCCGTCTGAAGTTATCCTTGTCCGTGCGGAATACCAAGACGATTATACCGTTGCGTGTTATATACGTGACATGAGAGAACATCTTAAATTGATTGATGAAATGCGTAAAACTGAAATCGCCGTGGAAGCAAATAAAGCAAAAAGCAATTTTTTAGCCAACATGAGCCACGAAATACGCACACCGATGAACAGTATAATCGGTTTTTCGGAATTAGCCCTCGATGATAACCTGCCCGATAAAACCAAGGGTTATATCAGCAATATTCTTGAAAATTCACAGTGGCTTTTACATATAATAAATAATATTTTAGATATATCGAAAATCGAATCAGGTAAATTAGAACTCGAAAACATTCCCTTTGATATGCACGAGCTTTTCATTTCCTGCCGTTCAATCATTGCGTCTGACGCCGAAGCCAAGGGGCTTGCACTGCATTTTTACGCGGAACCCTCACTCGGCAAAAGACCCCTCGGCGACCCTGTAAGATTGCGTCAGGTGCTTACGAACCTGCTGTCTAATGCTGTTAAGTTTACAAGCTCTGGCATTATTAAATTATTCGCGGCGATTAAAAATACAACCGAAAACACCATCACTATGAGTTTTGAGGTGAGGGACAGCGGAATCGGCATGACACCTGAGCAGATTGAACGAATTTTCGACCCGTTTACACAAGCAGAAACAGGAACGACGCGTAAATACGGAGGAACGGGTCTCGGGCTTGCCATCACCAAGTATTTAATCAGAATTATGGGGGGGGAGCTCACTGTAGCCAGTACGCCGGGGGTCGGTAGTAAGTTTAGCTTTGAGCTTGTATTTGACACAATAGACGCAAGCAAAAACGAACAACTTGATGACCTAATCATATTAAACGAACTCAAAAAACCTACTTTTGAGGGCGAAATACTCCTTTGTGAAGACAACGCTTTTAATCAACAGCTCATTTGTGAGCATCTTGAAAAAGTCGGATTCACAACCGTTGTCGCAGAAAACGGTAAAATCGGCGTAGATTTGATTAAGAAGCGTCTGAAAAACGGCGAAAAACAATTTGACCTGATTTTTATGGATATGCATATGCCGGTTATGGACGGGCTTGAGGCTTCGGCTAAAATAATCGAACTAAACACAGGGGTTCCTATAATCGCGTTGACAGCAAATATTATGTCGCACGACCGTGAGCTGTATAAGAAAACCGGTATGGCTGACTATGTGGGTAAGCCGTTTACAACGCAGGAGCTGTGGCGCTGTTTGATGAAGTTTTTTACCCCCTTAAACTGGAAAACGGAAAATACTACCGCACATAAGCAAAACGAAAAAGAACTGCGGCAAAGACTGATTAACAGTTTCGTGTTAAATAACAGCGGTAAATTTGAAGAGATTCAAAATGCGTTAAATGCAGATGAAATAGAGCTTGCGCACAGGATTGCACACACTCTGCGGAGCAACGCGGGACAGCTCGGAAAATTAAAACTGCAAAAAGCCGCCGAAGATGTTGAATACAGATTAAAGGACGGCAAAAATGACACCACACCAGAACAATTGAAAACTCTTGAAAAAGAGCTGAATGCAGTATTAGATGAGCTGAAGCCTTTGGTCGGTCAAACCAAGCCGATTATTGTAAAAAGCGGTAAACTGCCCGACGAATTCGGGCTTCTGCTCAAAAAAGGCGACCCCGGCTGTTTAAAATTCATCGGTGAGCTTCGGGCGATTCCGGGCAGTGAGCAATTGATTGAAAAAATGGAGCAATTCGATTTTAAATCGGCTTTGGAGATGTTCAACGCATTAATGACAAAATA
>Ga0123356_10002904_pt1 | contig 18148 bp, 7 predicted proteins | sample TergutEmb28metaG_2_FD_92546 | JGI IMG/M metagenome (GOLD analysis project Ga0123356, IMG submission 92546) | Embiratermes neotenicus P3 segment gut microbial communities from Petit-Saut dam, French Guiana - Emb289 P3 | ecosystem: Host-associated > Arthropoda: Insects > Digestive system > Gut ...
CAGTTTTTGCGCCTGCTGGGCCGTTAATATGATATTGCTATTATTGGGCAGCAGCACCACTTCCTCGCCGCCGCAAGCGGCGATGGCGGTCAGTAAGTCCTCGGCGCTGGGGTTCATGGTTTGACCGCCGCAAATGACCGTGGCGCCCATACTGCTGAAAATCTCCGTCAGCCCCGCGCCGGCGCATACCGCTATCGCGGCGGTGGCGCAAGGCGCGGCCGCCGGCGGCTTTACTGGCGGCGACACTACCGGCGGCACAGCTAAAGCGTCATTGCTCAAGCTTTCGGCGGTGGTCATATGTTCCTGCTGATCATTCATATTGTCGATCACGATATCATGCAAGGCGCCGAACCGCGATAAATATTCCAGCACCTGCCAGGGCTGATTATTATGAAAATGGATTTTGATCACTTCATCCGTGCCCACCACCAGCAACGAATCGCCGGGCGGCGTGGTGGAAAGGCGGCGGCGTATTTTTTCCATGGGCAGGTTCTGGCCCTTCACCAATACCTGGGTGCAAAAAACAAATTCCAGCGCGGCGGCGGTAGCGGCTGCTGCGGGCGTTTGCGGCGGGGCAGCGGTCATGACCGCGGGCGCCAGGGCGCTTATTTCCTCGCCGGCCAGCGCGCGCAAGCCGCCTTCCATGATCAGCAGCATGCCTTGACCGCCCGCGTCCACCACGCCCGCCTCTTTCAGCACCGGTAACAGATCCGGCGTCTGGGCCAATGATTTTTCGCCCGCAGCCAAAGCGGTTTGCAGCATAGCCACGATATCGCCATCCGGCTTGGCGGTTTTGGCGGCAGCGGCGGCGAAATGGCGGAACACGGTCAATATAGTACCTTCCACGGGTTTCATTACCGATTTATAGGAAAGATCCACGCCTTTTTGCAAAGCCTGGGCGAAATCCACCGCGGAAAGCGTTTTCTTGCCCGCCATGCTTTGGGAAAAGCCGCGGAAAATCTGCGATAAAATAACGCCGGAATTGCCGCGCGCGCCCATCAAAGCGCCCATGGCAAAATCCGCGCCCAAATCGGCCACGGTTCCGTATGCCCGCCCCGCGATATTCTTTACCGCCGAATTGACGGTCAAATACATATTTATACCCGTATCGCCATCCGGCACCGGGAATACATTCAAAGCATTGACTTCATCTTTACGTTGCGCCAAAAAATCGCTGCCTCCCTGTAAGAAACATGCCAGGAGGGCGGCGTTTACTTCTTTTACCTGCGACGTCATTTTAATCCCCCTCAGTCGACCACACGCACGCCTTGAACATTCACCTCTACCAGGTCGACCTTTGCTCCGGTGTGCGATTCTACGCTATATTTCACCCGCTCTATTACATTGTTGGCGATAACCGAGACTTTTACGCCATAGCTTACCACCACATTAACCTTTATCAACATCCGCTCATCTTTTATGGCCACTTCCACACCCTTGGAAATCGCTTCCCGGCCTAAAAGCTCGCTGATGCCGTCGCTGAAAATGCGTGAGGAAACCATACCCACGATACCAAAACATTCAGTGGTGGCGATACCTGCCAATTTCGCAATAACGTCCTTGCTGATATCAATTATGCCCCAGGATCCTTGTATCACCTTGCCCACAAATGTCACCTCCCTTAAATGTTGAATTTAGAATGTAAAATTTAAAATTTAGAATTAAAGAACTTTTAAAAACAAGAATTCACTCAAAACTCATGACTCAAAACTTGGGCTGCGAAGCAGACCGTTATTAATAGTATAGCGTATTTGGACACAAATTTAAAGCTTTTTATTTTTTCGAAGAATATTCGAAGAATATTTGAAGATTACTAGACCGGCATTCTCAACTCGCGATGGAGAATGCCGGTCTATTTACAATAGAATAATGATCATTTGCTCCCGCATGGCGCAAACAAAAAACTGGTTGTTTTCTTTTAAACTCAACACTCAACACTCACCACTAAACACTTGCGGTCGAAGACCGCACTAGTTTGCCCTTTGTACTTTGCCGGACCGCAAACAACGCGTACAGGCTGTAATACGCTTAGGCGAGCCGCCTACCACGGCGCGTACCGTTTGCAGATTGGGCTTCCATTGTCTTTTATTACGAATATGAGAATGGCTGACGCTCATGCCGGAGCGCGCTGTTTTGCCACAAACTTCACATATAGCCACGGGGACACCTCCTTTATAAAAAACAAACATGCACTTAGCTATTTTAACAGATAAAACGGCGCTTGGCAAGGTTTTTTTTTGATTTCTGCCATTTCTTACCAACATTATTTACGACATTATTACCACTATTTATCGCCGCACCGCTCACTAGTCAAAAATATCAAAAAGTAGAACGCTATGGAAAAACAGAAATAGGAACAAACCGCTATTGACAAATACGCTCTATTGCAGTAGAATAAAAGCGGCATCATTCTAACATAGTAGAATAATGCGACTACTATACAAGGAGTGATTATATATGAAAAAAATCGCTTTACCGCTTACACTAATAGCCTTATCATTACTGCTGATAGCCATGGTGAGTGGATGTTCAAACATACCTCAGCCACCTATGCCACAACCCTCAGCACCGGAACCTGCTGTTCCCACAGACGAGGTTCCGGAAGTGGCTGAGCCGGAAATACTTGAAGAGGACGTTGCTGAACCGGAATTGATAATACCGGAAAATAACACTTTGCTGTATCAGGGTAATGGCAGTCTGCGTATTGCCACCCCGGAAGGTAAAATAATCTACATAGACCCCTGGGCCGGTAGCGGATATAACGTGCCCGCCGACCTGATCCTGGTAACCCACGACCATGATGATCATAAGGATGTCAAACTGATAACTGAAAAAAATCCTGACTGCCAAAAAATCACCTGGCAGGAAACAGTAAAAACCACGTATACAGAAGATTATCAGATAAAAAGTCGCGAATACCAAACTGACATAGACTTGGGCTATATAAAAATAGACGCCACCGCGGGTTGTCATACCGGCGGCGCCGGGTATGTGCTGACACTGTCAAATGGTATAACCGTTTATGTGGGCGGCGACGTCAATGAAATGAGCGATGAGCTGGTAACACAACTAGCCGCATACAATCTGGACTATGCTTTTTTCAGTTGCGACGAAGTATGGACGATGAATGTAGCGGAAGCCTCCGCTTACGCCGCGCGGATAAAAGCGAAGCACAGCATCCCCTACCATACAAATTGGCCCAGCTACTTCAGCCGCGAAATCGCCGAACAGTTCCAAGTGGAAGGCAGGATGATCATTGAGCCGGGGGATGAAATGGCGCTGGAATAGCGAAGACATTTCCTCATCACGCATAATCAGAAAAATGAAAAAACATGTAAAATTGTTGCAATTCACTATTGACAAATATGTACTATCGTGATAGAATGATGCTAGCGATATTCTATCGCGATAGTATATATGAAGACTTATGGCAAATCTACTAATAATGGCAGGTGATCAGAGATGTTCAATATCATTGTTGCAGAGGACAACCGCGAGGTGCGGCAAACGTTGGTGAGCATGCTGAAAGCTGACCCGGATATCCGTGTTGTTGGCGAAGCCGGCAATGGTTTTGAGGTAGTTGGGCTGGCCAAGACCCTGTTGCCCCATTTAATCCTGATGGACATCAGGATGCCTGGTATTGATGGCTTAGAAGCCGCTAAACTGATAAAGGTTTATGGCGGCTCAGAGGAGAAAAATATAAAAATTCTCATGCTTTCTACCTTTTACGATGATGATCTGGTGCTAAAGGCGCTGGAAAATGGTGTTGACGGATATCTGCTCAAAGGCTTTTCTGTAAATAAACTGACATCCGCTATAAAAAACACTTGTAACGGTTTAGTAACGCTGGATCGGGTAATATACGAAAAGCAGCATCTGTTGGCGCAAAAAGGCGCGGGCAAAAAAACTGATCTCAGCTTCCTATCAAAAAACGAGCAGAAAATCCTCAAATTGGTGGTTAACGGAAAAAATAACGCGGAGATTGCCGAGGAACTGTTTCTTTCCGCAGGCACGATCAGGAATTATATTAGCGCCATGCTATCCAAACTTGGCTGCCGAAATGGCCGCGATCTGGCTGTTTTTGGCATCCGCGCAGGGCTGTGACAAATAAATCTGTTGCAGGGTTATCCCTTTTCTTGTATACTTAGAATACGTTTCGCTCGCAACAGCGGTATAAACGAGTGATGTATCACTCGTTTATCCTCAAGCGATTCAGTATAAGAAAAGGACGGTGATGACAATGCGAAGAATATTAACACTTTTATTAACATTTTTGTTTGTATTTGTATTATTACAATTAGTGACGCTGCCCGCGCTTGCATTTGAAAACCCGGTCAGCATTCCATACGAGGATGAAAAAACGACCCCTTCCGGTATCCCGTTATCAGAAATTGAAAGCCGGATCGACGCTGTTGTAGCCAAACATATTCTACAAAGCACACCAGGAGCGGCGATAGCGGTTATCAAGGACGGGGAAATCATTTTTTCGAAGGGTTATGGCTATGCGGATATCGAAAACCAAACGCCTGTTGATCCCGCCTCTACCATATTCGAGTATGGATCAATTGGCAAAACATTCGTATGGGTATCCGTTCTGCAACTAGTTGAACAGGGACGATTGGACTTAGATGTAGATATAAGGAATTATCTGCCCGATGATTTCAGCAGTCAGTCAGATTTTAAAATGCCTTTCACCATGAGGGATATAATGAACCATGCCGCGGGATTCGCGGACTATCCCTTCGATTTGCTCCTTGACGCGAAAAAGGTAAAAAACGAAATCCCATTGAGAGAAGGCCTATTGCTGGGGCAACCCAAACAAATATATAAACCGGGTACAGTAAGCGCGTATTCAAACTATGCAACTGCCCTGGCGGGCTATGTGGTCGAACACATAAGCGGTCAGGAGTATGCCGTATATGAAAAGGAAAACGTATATAAGCCTGCCGGCATGACCCAAACCAGGAATCAACCGGATTGGTTTAATGACCACGAATACTTCCGGACAAAAGCAAAAGGTTACGCGGCAGATGGCAAAGGCGGGTTCAAAGAGGGTATCTGGAGTTATAGTCCACTCTTCCCCTGCGGCGCTGATAACGGGACAGCGGAAGATTTGGCGCGTTTTGTCATAGCCCTAACGCCGCCCCAAGATACTGTCAGCCCGTTCTTCGCACAGCAAGGGACATTAACGATGATGTTTACGCCCAGCGCCCTAGACCAATCCACGCTACGTGGCACAAATCACGGCTTATTTTCGCTCAACGGTTTTTTGCCCACATTCGGTCACGGCGGAAACTCGGCTTCATTTTCAACCATCTTCGCCGTGACGCCATCTGAAAGATTCGGTTTTGTGGCGCTTACCAATACCGAAAGCGAATTTGCATTTATATCCGACATCCACAATTTGCTTATGGGCGCCAGCGCATTGCCCTCAGTAGTGGGGAGCTTGCCAAACGCGGCAAACGTGGAAGGTTACTATGTGGATATGCGGCGGTTCGAGGGCACTTTTTGTGAATTGTTTAATTATCTTTCGCTAGCCAAGGTATCCGCTATAGACGACAACTCCATACGGATCGATTTTGGCCCCTTTTCGGCGGCTTATCAGCAAATCGGCCACCACGTCTACAGGCTTATTAAATCCGACCATCCAATGTATGCTCTCATAGCTTATGAGCTTCATTTTAAGATGGAAAATGGAATACCTGTTCAAATCCTGGCAGGAAACGGTTTTGACCTGTCCGTGTTACCCAAAGGCCGCAGTTTTCCTTTTCTGATGGGCAGCCAGGTAGTTTTAGCGGGCAGCGCAATCTTTTTCCTGATCATGCCGATCATACTTTTTATAGGTTTCCTGCGTAAAAGGGAAAAGTCCCTATCCCGTTTCCACCTTTTCAGCAATGGCTTATTACTGTGCGGCACAATGGTTGTGCTTAACATAGCGATCCTACTTGTTCGCTTGCTTGCCATTAGCCTATTTCGGTCATTTGCCGAAGTAGCGCCTCATATTTGGGCAAATTACGCGTTGCTAGCATTGGCGGTCATAATGCTTATTGCCTCAGTATTTTCATTGAAAGGATCCGGGGTAAAGACCAAGCGTAAAGTGTTGTATGGAATAACGCTTTCTATATTGACGCTGCTTTTCTTTGTTTTTTGGAAATGGAATTTCTTCCTTATATTATAAGTAAATCTGCGATAATCTGTTGTTCAAATCCGTAAAATCTGCTAAAAAGGTGTAAACTTCCATAAAAAGTTTCAAAAAGTGACATTCGCCATATAAAAACATGACGAATGTCACTTTACTATTTACAAAAACAGGTATATAATATAGTAAATACCCAAAAGGGAGGATTTACTAATGAAAAAACTATTGACTTTCTTGGTCTGTTTGCTATTGACATTCGCTCTTACAACATCAAACATCTTCGCTTTTTCCGGCGGATCGGATGAACCTGGCGTATCCGGCGGGACAAGCGGTGATGAAGATTACTATCGGGCGGTGTCCCAAATGGTGCAATCGTACTGGAGCGATGATTATTTTTCCCAAGCCACGCTGAATATTCAGGATTCCACCTTGGAGATCGATAACCGCTTGATACAGCTTGATGAGGCCATATTGGTGGAACAGGATGAATTGATGCTTTCGGAAGAAGTATTGAACGTTCTGGGCGTGCAAGTGCAGAAAAATGACGACGGCGTCAGCGTCAGCAAAAACGGTAAAACTGTCGAGCTAACATACGGCGAACATCGCATGATAGTCAATGGCGATGAAGAAGGGTTGGACAATGCGCCAGTCGTGGAAAATGGGGCGCCGTTGATCCCGGAAAGCGCGCTTACAGAAGAGGGCTTGGGGTTTGAGATCACTAGGGCGGCGGAGCATATCGTCATCACCAATGAATTTCAAACCATGCGCGTTATCGCCAAAATCAGGACAGGGGCGGCTTTGCCGGCCTATATACAAACGGAGCAAACGATAGCCGGGCCGGATAATCTCTACATATTACAATTCGGCACGGTGGATGAGGCGAAAACGGCTTGTGAAATGCTGAACGAATCAACAAACGTTATTTACGCGGAACCAGACGGCATCATTGCCACAGCCGGGGCGTTGTCAATGGCGGAAACCATACCGCTAACAGACGACAATCATTTGGGTTGGGGGGCAAGGCGTATCGACGCAAAAACTTATATGGATTATCTGATAGAAAATGGTAAACAGAACGCCGCCGTGACGGTAGGCATTCTGGATACGGGATTAGACATGGAACATCCGTTTTTTGCGGGGCGCTATGTTGAGGGCTATAATTTTGTCGCGCCGAATTACAGCCCCAGTGATGACCATATGCACGGCACACATGTATCAAGTATTGTAATCGACGTGACCATAGACATGCCGAATGTGAAGGTTATGCCGCTTAAGGTGTTGGATTATCTGGGCACTGGTTCCGCGCTCAACATAGCAAATGGCATACTCTGGGCGGCGGATAATGGCGTGGATATTCTTAACGCGAGCATAAACGGTGTACACTACGCAATCATCGAAGATGCCATAGCTTATGCCATCAGCAAAAATATTACTGTATCCGTAGCGGCGGGCAATAACGCAAGCGATACCAGATTTACCTGTCCCGCGCATATTGAGGAGGTTATTACGGTATCCGCCATCAATCGCCTAGATAATATTTCAGCATCTTCAAATTACGGCGCCGCGGTTGACGTGGCCGCGCCAGGCCAGGAGATTCCCGGCGCGCGCCGGGGTGGCGGAATAATAACGATGAGCGGAACATCTATGGCAGCCTCGCACGCATCGGGCGCCGCGGCATTACTGCTCTGCAATGACCCGTCGCAGACACCGGCGGAGATAAAAAGCATCATCCGCGAATGCGCGGATAAAGTAACCCCGGGGTTTGATTTGTATTATGGCTACGGAATCCTTAATATTGGTAATGCTGTCCCCGAAGCATCTTGCATACCGGACTTTACGATTACCCCCGGGAACGGGCAGATAACACTAAGTTGGACACTACCGTCAAATAACTACGACAACGCGGTTATCGGAATTCAGGCGTCGATTGATAACGTTTCCACTTGGGTAAACGTTCCCAGCAGCGGATATACCTTCACCGGGCTGACAAACGGCGCAACATATATATTAAAAATACGCATGATCCACAGCAAAGGTGCTGGCGATGAAATCTCCATTCCCGTGACGCTGGATCCAGTATTTCCTGAATCAACGCATCCCTATGCGAATAATTTGACTATCATCAGCCCCGGCAATTTGCAGACATATACCCATCCAAGCGCCGCGTCGAGCCTTAGAGTAACTTTTTCCAGCGAAACCAAAGTGGAAAGCGGTTATGATAAAATTTATGTCACAGACGCAAACGGCGTGAATATTACCGGCAGCCCCTTTACAGGTACCACGCTAGCGGGGAAAACGGTAATTGTACCCGGCAATACGGTGAAAATATATATAACCTCCGATAGTTCCATTAATTACTACGGATATAAGGTCATGGATGTAGAAGCCACTACCGCAACAGTGCCAAGCGAGCCACTCAACTTTGCGGCTACCCCCGGTAATGGGCAAGTGATGCTAAGCTGGACAGCCCCGGCAAGTGACGGCGGTAGCGCTATCACCGGTTACCAGGTAACCAGCGATAACGGTTCTACATGGATAAATGCCTCCAGCAATACCGGACATACCTTCAGCGGGCTAACATATGACATAACATATATATTCCAGGTGCGGGCGCGCAACGCCGTAGGGGCTGGCGCGGAAGCCACATTAACCGCGACGACGCCGCAGCCCATATACCCTGAAACGATGCATCCTTACGCGAATAATTTGACTATCATCAGCCCCGGCAATTTGCAGACATATACCCATCCGGGCGTCGCTACGAGCCTGAAAGTGACCTTTTCCAGCGATACCAAAGTGGAAAATAGTTATGACAAGATTTATGTCACGGACGCAAACGGCACGAATATTCCCGGCAGCCCGTTTACTGGCACAACGCTGGCGGGTACAACTGTTACCGTTCCCGGCAATACGGTGAAAATATACATAACCTCCGATAGTTCTATAAATTACTACGGGTATCGGGTCGCGAATATCGAGGCTGTTACTGAATAAAGGATTTGTGATGGGCGCCGTTATTGAGCTATGTTGGAAGTCTTGATTTGAACCACGAAAAACACGAAGAGCACGAAAAAAGACAATATATATAATAATGAAGAAAATCTACAGGAATCTGTAGATTTTCTTCATTATTATGAAGGTCTTTGTCCTCAAAACAGGGCGGACACATAGGGCCGCCCCTACGTGCCTCCAATATCAACAACATTATGCAAATTCTCGCCTACAAAACAGGGCGGCCACATAGGGCCGCCCCTACGGTTTGCTGTTACCGTCATTGCGAGGAAGCGAAGCGACGAAGCAATCCAGAATGACCAGCTTCGCCAACGCACTGGATTGCTTCGCTTCGCTCGCAATGACGAATAACGAAGTATATAGAGTCGCCCACCAATCGTTCATCGTTCATTGTTAATCGTTAATCATAATAAGTCTCGCATCCACCGCCACCGCGCCTTGCTCGTAGGCAAAGATCGGATTCAAATCCGCCTCCGCCAATTGCGGATAGATGAAAGGCAGCTGGGAGAATTTCGCCAGCATAATGGCCAGCGTTTCGATATCGGCGGGCGCTTCTCCGCGCACCCCCGCCAGCAAGGGATAGGTTTTGATACTCTGTATCAGCTTAAGCGCCGCCTCCTTGTCCAAGGGGGCCAGGCCCAGGCTGATGTCCTTCAGCACCTCCGTATAGATGCCGCCCAGGCCAAAGGCCATCACCGGCCCGAATTGCGCGTCGCGCGTGAAGCCCATTATCACCTCGCGCCCCTTGGGCAGCATATGATAGATGATCACGCCGCGGAAATCCTTGCCCTGGCCCAGCTCCGCCAACTCGCGGTATGCGGCGGCGGCGGCGGCTTCGTCCTTGATATTCAGCTTCACGCCGCCCACATCGGATTTATGCAATATATCCGGCGAAACTATCTTCATCACCACCGGATAGCCAACCTCATTGCAGGCGCTGACCGCCTCCTGCTCGCCCTTGACGCAGCGGAAATCCGGCGTGGCCACGCCATGGGCCGTCAAAAGCTCCATGGCCTCCGGCTCGGTAAGCGCGGCGCCGCTCAAACGCAGGGGCGGCGGCAAAACGATATCCGCTACCGGTTGGGCCAAATAGCTGGCATACAGCGCCATCTGACTGAATACGCGCGCCGCCCTCTCCCCGGAAGCGAACAAGGGCAAGCCCTGCTGCCGCAGATAATCATGCGCCTCCGCGATATCCAGGCCGATTTCAAAGCAACAAGCCACCGGTTTACCCGCCGCCAAGGCAGCCTGCGCCGTGCGCTCGGCTACCGGCAGGGCGCGCAAATACGGCGTGCCCACATAGATGACGATAGCCGCGTCGTATTCCGTAAGCGCCACGGCGGTGGCCTGCCCGTATTGCTTGTCGTCGCCCTCCACCGTTAAATCCAGCGGATTAGCCAGCCCGGCATGGGCCGGCAAAAATCCGCGCAATTCCCCGGCAAGCTGCGCGGAAGGCTCAACCAGGGCTAAGCCCACCTCCTCGCAACGGTCGGCGGCCATCACCCCCGGCCCGCCGGAATTGGTGATAATAGCCACCCTGCGCCCCTGTATAGGCGGGAAAAGCGCGAAGCCCTGGCAGAGGTCGAATAAGTCGTCGATGCTAGCGGCGCGGATAGCGCCACAGGCGGCAAAGGCCGCGTCGTACACCGCGTCCGCCCCGGCCAAAGAACCGGTATGCGAAAGCGCCGCCCGCTGGCCGCTGCCGGTGCGCCCGCTTTTAACGATGATCACCGGCTTGATGCGCGTGGTTTCTTTTAAGGCTGCCATAAACTCACGCCCGCGGCGCACATTTTCCAGATACATGGCGATAACCTTAGTTTGCGGATCGTCCTTCAAAGAGAGCAGCAGCTCTATTTCCGACAGATCGCTGCCATTGCCATAGCTGACGAATTTGCCAATGCCCAGCCCTTCGGCCTGGGAACGGGACATGATCATACCGCCCACCGCACCGCTCTGCGAAATCAAGGCCACCCGCCCGGCAGCAGGCGCGGCCTCCAATGTAGCCAGCAGGTTATGATGGGTGTTGACCATGCCGGCGCAATTAGGCCCAATATAACGGATACCATAAGCCTGCGCGACCGCTTTCATCTCCGCTTCCAATTCCGCATGCCCGGCCTCGCCAAATCCGGAACTGATGATCACCGCCGCCTTAACGCCTTTAAGTCCGGCGTCTTCCAACACCGAGGCCACAGTAGGCGCCGGTGCGGCCACCACGATAAGGTCCACCGGCCCAGGGATATCCTGCACCCGAGCAAAACCCGGCACATCACCACAGCCCTGCGCCTTGGGGTTAACAGCATAAATATGCGGGAATCCGCCTTCCACCAGGCGGCCGATAAGCACCGCGCCTAGTTTGCCGGGGGTTACGGAGCCGGAGACGGCTACGCCTTTGGGGTAGTAGAGTTCGGTTAGTTGCATAAAATTTGTTCCTCCTTGTATCTATTGTTGTTGCTTGGTTAGCATGTTGCTCTGAATTTTGGGGGTGTCTTTGTTGTAGTGAAATAATTCTTTGGTTGGATGAGGGTTTTATGCAGTATTATAAAGATACTATTGCGACTCCTCAATTAGAATCACGGAAATATTTTAGTTTGTCATACTGTTCTTGTTGCTTCACCTGTTCTTCAGGCGTTTCCCCGTCAATTATAGCTCCATTACATTTTATAGCGAGCCTCCATTGTTCAACTTCAACTAGTTCCTCATATTTATTATTTTCCAAAACATGGATTATGCCATCTGTTCCGGTATATACGATTTGGTTTAAATCTATAAAACAAGTGCTTTTTACATATTGACCACACGAATATGAAGATACTTTTTTTAGGGTAAAACCATTATCAACCTCCATGTCCGTTGTATATGTAAAATGGTATAACGCTAAATTTCCGATCCTATTGCTTATGCATATACGGTATTTTGTTATGGTATCATCAATCGGGACAACGGAAATTGCTGTAATATCTTTAGCATCTTGCTCCTCCAAGTATTTATCAAAATGGTATTCACTTGCCTTGCCATTTTGTATTATTAAAATTCGTGGCCATTCATTATTATCAAAGAGAAGAACCGATGTATCGTCAATAATAATTCCTTTGGCATAATTGATGATATCATAGTTTTTAAATAACCAAATATGTTTATCCAAGTCATAAAATGAGAGCCGATTGTTAGTCATAAATAATATTTTATCTTTGTTGAAATCCAAGACAGTTGTGTTTCTAGCGTAACGCACACCTCCATGCACTATCATGTGTGCATTTTTATCTTCTTCTATATTGCGACTAAAATACATTTTTTTCTTGTTAAAAAATACTACTCCAAAACTTGATTTGTTCATATTAGTGGCAAAATCTATACCTAATGACGCCAACTCTATGTGCTTATTCTTATTCCATGTGCGTAATTTCCCATCAGAATAGAGGACATATAAGTTTAACTCATCAGGAATAAACTTCATGGCAGCAATATCTTTTGTTTCATCGAATCTTACACCCGTTAAATCGCATCCTCTTAAATCAGCCTTAGTAAAGTCCACATTATCAAGAGTAGCATATTTGAGAGAAGTATTTATTAATGCCTTACCAGCAAAGTCAGCTTCTGGTAAATATACGTTTTCTAAAACTAGGTTGCTCCAGTCAATATTGGGTAATTCGTGCCAAGCGCGATAATATAGGTTTATTGCAGTCGCTCCAAGACGAATAGCATTAATGCAGCTCGTATTTCTCGTTTTTTCAATCACATAAGAAAGGTATGATTTAACTTTGGCTGCTTTGCTTTTTGATAATTGCTCCAACTCTTGTCCGGCAAAACCAATAGTTTCAAAAGATAAATCGACATAAGATAGAAATCTCTCAATCTTATCAGGTGATTTTTCAAGCCATCTGCAAATCCATTTGGCCGCAAAGTATTCTTGCATTGACCTATGGCAAAATATGTAGCGTTCGTTACTCGTTTCTTTCAAAAGAGTACGGTTAACGTAGCGATTTTTTGCGTCGATATTATCATCTTCTGTTGGGGAGGTAAGCTGTTTCCATAAACTTTCCGCAAGTGATTTGTCTTCATATTCTTTGAATTCCACCATTAAATCGTCTAGTGAAACACCATCCTGAGTATGCTCTGAACTTATCATTGCAAAATCTTCCAAAAACTTCTTAAGCCTATTTTTTGTATCTTCTAAATCTACAGGTTCATAATCATCTTCACGATCAAACTGGATACCAATTTTTCTATCCAATATGTTATCAGCATAGTTATCATATATTGATAGACTGTTTACTTCCCTTATATTTTTTTTCTCAAGCATGGCTGATTTCATCATATCAAGAAAAAGGGCTTTTGCTGCGAGACCCCTTAAGTCATGCACATTACGTAATTCTGTGTATCGTTTTTCTATGTTACATTCTTTTGCAAATGATAATAGATGTTTGTCAATAGTCTCGCTATCAATTGGAGCCAAGTGCAGTATCTCGGATGGTTTTATTCGCTCAATTAGGCGATGCTTTTCTGCTTTAAAGATTGATGTACGCGAAGTAATAATTAGCTTCAGTCCATTACCTTCTAAATACTTAACACAATACCATAAACGCCTGATATTCTTTGTCATTTCATTTCTATCCATACCAGTGGACATCTCATCAAATCCATCTAATATTATTAACATCTTGTACTTATATTTTATCTCACCCCATTCACTAAGATTAGCTCCAAATACTTTAAGGCGTTCTTCTAAAAATCTCTGCGCGTCAGCTTCCTTTCTCAAATCCCTCAAAGACATTCTTATAGGGATAAAGCCTGTATCCGGAGATTTGCAGAAATCTTCCGCTAAGCGGCGAGCTATAGCATATGTTAAAAAGGTTTTCCCTTCACCAAACTCTCCCAATAAAAACAACTTAGTGTGTTCAGTCTTATATGCCCAATCAATAATGTATTGTTCAGCGGATTTATTCAACGGGTTTTTGGACTCATCAAGGCAGAGAATTGGCACTCGACGATTATATAGTCCGTCATAATATACAGTTATTTGGTCGCTGCTATGCTCAATACCTTCTGTAGCAGTCAATAGCTTTTTATGGTCATTCAGATAATTTTTCCATGCTTTGGGTAAGGGTATAGCAGGCGCTAGTTTTTGTTTCCACGCACTTAAAACATGCGAACGTTCTTTGTCATTCCATTTATCAGGTTCTATTTTCTTGTTTGAAGAGTAATAATGTTCGTGAATACTAGGCGATAATCCAAAAAACTCTTCAACATTATTATCTAGTGTCCATATTTGAACTTTAAGTATAGATTCCCATCTGTTTTCATCATCCCATCGTTGCAGAGCATTATTTAAGTCGTTCGCGATTTTTCCATTTGGCGTAATTAATATCCAATGATGAACCTTATTGCCTACTAGGCGAAGCTGTTCTAACTTGCCAGTGATTTCATTTAAATAAATTTTTTCTTTATCTTTGCATTCCATCATGCAAACACATTTTGCGCCAAAAATATCTGTATATGAAAATTGTATATCAAAACCAAATTGATAACCAGATCGTTGCCTTCTTAGTTCAGCTAGTAAACGTTCATCCTCTTCATCTTCAATAATAAACAATTCCCTTAATAGCTCCATAACGCTATTTTCTAAACGCTCACCTTTTTTTTGTGAATGCTCTAACTCTCCCGTATCTTCAGTTTTAGATGTCATATTATGTTCTAATAATTTAGTCTCAACATTTGCAGCAGCCGTTTCGTCGGTTATGATTTCATTTTCCTGTTCATCAGGTAAGCCACTTGTTAATAATAACCATAATTTCACTTTGTAATCTATAACAGCTTTGTAACGGTTCCAGCTATCTTCATTAGTTTTTAGGTCACCATTTGTATCAAATAAAAACTTAAGATCACGCATCAATTCAATGTAACGTTCGTTGTCGGCTGATTCTAGTTTAGGAAGAAAACCAAATGCTTTTTCATAATTCAATTCTCGCATATGCTGATAAAACATTTGCATTAAATCATCATAATCTGGCATGGCTTTTACAATGTTGATATTATATGCCGCTACTGTTGGTAATAACGGTACAATTATTTGTGTAGTCGGTTCTAAATAAGGAATATTCGCTGCTATATGTGCTATTATGACATTTTCCGGCACAAACGGCGCTGGTAATGGTGTTGGCGGCAGCTGTCCTATTAATTCATCAGGCATAAGTACTTCATATAGTAAATCTGGCTTAATGGCCTTATAGCTTTCAAAAATGTCTTTTAGCGTCTCGCGTAGACTTGCTATATACGCGGTTTTATCCGAACCTTTTATGCGCACGGTGATGCTTCGCCCGTCCTCAACAATAAGCGCGGTGGCGTCGCCATCGTGGTATTTTAAAGCCGCGCCTTTACTCCACAACAAATCTTCGTCGAAGATTTCGCCGAACTCACTGCGACGAACAATAAGCCGCGTCGTGATATTCGGCGGCAAGAACTTATCCACGGTAAAAATCATTGATAAGCGGTCGTCAGCGTTGTCGAATGTTGGCAGCTCGTCAGCCATGTCATACGATAATAATACGGGTATAAAAATGCGGTTGGCGTCATTGAAAAAAGCTAATTCGTATAGCCGCATCAGATTGAATAGATATCTCACCGTGTGAGGAGGGTATTCATAGCGTCTATCACCTTTTAATAACTCAACACCGTCCGCCACGGTGAGTATATGCCGATTTTCTATATATCCCCTGCTGATGACGCGATAAATGCCATTGGTTATCCAATTTGGATTAAGTACCAACGTATTGAAATCCTGCATTTCCTCTTTGTTATACCACAGGCATATACCCAGCGTATGCAAGTCAGCCAAAATATCTTCTATATACACACCCAAGGCACCGTTTTTCTCCGCTATTACGTTAAATTCTTCTCTTGTAATATACGGGGTTTTTGTTTTATCAAAGCGCTCTCTCATCTCATTCTTGATCCTATACGCTGCCGACGAAATAATCTGGCTGTTCCACGAGGGGTTGTCCCGCACTATATCCATAACCGTTTGGCGGAATTTTACTAATTTCGTTGTATCCTTGCCGCCTATATCCACTCGGAAAAAGTCCAAGATAGAGGGATAATCATTTTTCAGCGTTTTTTCGGCAATATCCGCGCGGTGATCATCTTTTTCGTTGACTAAAAACAACACCGGCGAATCGCCGCCATGAATACGTATTTGCTCCAACCAATAGGCGGGATCATTATCGCGCCCAGTGCGCCCGTTATAAACATAAATGTACAGGCAGCGCGCGGACATAAAGCAGCGGTGTACCGAATGGGTTATAGAATGCCCCGCGAAATCCCAAATATGCGCGTTTACCGTTTTACTGCCGTCTTTATCCGGAAAACTCCAAATAGAGATTTCCACACCTTCGGTGCTTTCTTCTTCTATAGGCATGTACGCGCCAATATCCAGCAATTTTCGCGCAAGACTTGTTTTACCCGCACCTTTTTCGCCTAAAATAATTATGCGCGCCTCATTAAGACATTCCGCGTCTTCCCTAAGACCTTCAAAATAACGCCCAACCGCCGCCGCTCCCTGCTCTTTAATTTCTTCCGGTACGCTAAGGCGGCGCTTAAGCTCATCTACATCTATAACAAATCTGTTAGTGAATAGATTTTCATACAACCGTGCCCAATAACCACAACCACAAGTGTTTAAATCCTCAAGAAAGTTTGGCCATATTTCCCCATATACGCTAATATCGTTGTTTAGGTTTAAAAGATTATTATTTACTATTATTTCAATATCGCTATATATAATATTCTCAATGTTCTTGCCGGAGTAGGCGGCGGCGTTAATGGCAGCAGCGCAGGCATTGGCGAGGGCAGCATCGTCCCATATAGTCCAAGCAGCGGCATTGACTGCCTGAGCGACGGCTTTAGCGGAATTGGTGGTGGTAGCCCTGGCAGTAGCAGCGGCAGCACTTGCATAAGTGATATCATTGTCACTCCCTAAAGTCGCACTGATATCAATCGCGTAAAAAATACTGTACAGGTATTTATTTCTGTTAGCCTCTGGCCAACAGGTGAAAGCTCTCTTTTCGCTTAAAAAAGGTAAGGCTCGGAGGGCGCACAACCAAGCAAAAAATATCTGCTGCTTTGGTGACAATCGTTTTAATTTTTTTTCGACCTTACTAATAAACAAATTCTGCCCATTCATAATTGACCTAATGTGTTCACTAATCTGTGTTAATGCCCTGTTTCTTTCAGATTTTTTCATAGTATCTAATGGAAAATCCGGATTATGAGCAGCCTGATAGTTTGCAATTGGTGAATTTTTATAAAAGCAGTGGCTAAGTGGTATCCAAATAATATGAACGCCATCGGTTTCCGCAGCTTTTAGCAAAGCGGGTAATTCTTCGTGCATTACATAATCAGAGGCAAGAAAGCTTGGCGATACTAATAGAAGAGCAACCTTTGTTTTTTTTAAGGCACTTTTGATCTCATCTTTCCATCTAACGCCCGGTTGAATTTTTGTGTCATCCCAATATTCAATGATTCCATTTCGTTCTAATGGTTTCAAAAAAACTTTTAACTCATCTAGCAAAACTTTATCTTTATGACTATAACTTATAAAAATATTCGTCCGCAAATCACTATTATTGACATCAAGCACAGGATAGGTTGTTTCTTCATGTATCGAACTATCCAAAATAATAATATTCTGATCCACAATGTGTGTCATAGTTACATATTCGGTCTTTTCTTCTGTAGATAAATTATCATTACTGGAAAAAGCCAAATCATGAACTAAATCATCAAATATTCCCTTGCCGTTTCCTCCTCGTAGAGAAAAAACTGTGTGGCAGAAGTCTACTGCTGAAGCAGCTGCGATTTTCTGCCAGTTATCTTTTTGTAAGTTCTGCTTGTCGTATGCCCAATCGCATATTGATTTAACAATAATCCATTCATTAACACCGTACAGGCGACACTGAGCATAAATACCATACGCCTCCATTTCGCCACCTATAGGATCATACG
>Ga0123356_10002905_pt1 | contig 18141 bp, 17 predicted proteins | sample TergutEmb28metaG_2_FD_92546 | JGI IMG/M metagenome (GOLD analysis project Ga0123356, IMG submission 92546) | Embiratermes neotenicus P3 segment gut microbial communities from Petit-Saut dam, French Guiana - Emb289 P3 | ecosystem: Host-associated > Arthropoda: Insects > Digestive system > Gut ...
ACCACGCCCCTGTCATGCGCATACTTTACGACTTCGGCTGTAAGTTTAATGTTTTCTTCAAACGAGTGTTTTGAGCCATCAAACATAACTGATGTAAAACCGCCGTCAATACAGGATTTACATATCTCAAAGTCTTCACCGTGATCGAGATGTACGCAAATCGGCAGCCCAGTATCAATTTCTGCTGCCTCTATCAGCTTCATTAGATAAACATGTTTTGCATACTTTCTTGCTCCTGCCGAAACTTGCAGAATAAGCGGTGATCCAAGTTCTGCTGCTGCTTCCGTTATGCCTTGAATGATCTCGAGCTTGTTGACGTTGAACGCACCGATTGCGTACTTCCCTTCATACGCTTTCTTAAACATTTCTTTTGATGTGATTATTGGCATTGCAGAAAAACCTCCTATTATTTTCCTGTGATTTATATATCGCAGTTTGATTTTGCAACGACAATTATACTATATCTTCCCCAAATAACACAACAACTATATTGTTAACAATTTGCTGTTTGATTTTACACTTAAGCTATGGTATTCTTCATTATGCAGCGCTTGCGTTGCACCAGAAGATGTTAATTTGGAGGTTACGACATGGCAGAGAAACTTATCGGCGCAGCAGTATTCGGACAATCCGGCGGACCGACATCAGTTATAAACGCAAGTGCTTACGGAGTAATCAGAACAGCTCTTGATGCATCGGAAATCACAAATGTTTACGGTATGGCTCATGGTATTGTAGGCATGCTCAATGACGAGCTTTATGATATGAGCAAAGAAGATGCTTATGAGCTTGAGCTTTTACTTAACACTCCGTCTTCGGCACTTGGTTCATGCAGATACAAAATAAACGGTGAGGATGACTTGAAGCGTATTCATGAGATGTGTGTCAAGTACAATATCCGTTACTTTTTTTACAACGGCGGCAATGATTCAATGGATACTTGCAATAAAATCAATGATTATATGCTTAAGGTCGGCTACGACTGCCGTGTTATGGGTGTACCAAAGACGATCGATAACGATTTAGTGGGGACAGATCATTGCCCCGGGTTTGCCAGTGCGGCAAAATACATTGCCACTTCAGTCGCAGAGGTTCATGAAGATGCGTATGTCTATGATACCGGAGCAGTCACAATTATGGAAATCATGGGACGCAACGCAGGCTGGCTCACAGGTGCATCTGCTCTGGCAAGTCTTTCCGGCTCCCCTCCTGATCTTATTTATCTTCCTGAAGTACCGTTTGAAATGGATAAGTTTATTAAGGATGTAGAAGCTGTATATTCAAAAAAGAATAAGTGTCTCGTAACTATCTCAGAGGGTGCACAGTATGCTGACGGTTCTTTTGTTGCACAGGCAAAAACATCCTCAACCGATGGATTCGGACATGAGCAACTCGGTGGAACGGCTGCACAATTGGCATCGGTAATCAATCAGAAGTTCGGTGTAAAGGTACGTGGGATCGAGCTTAGTCTTTTGCAACGCTGTGCGGCTCACCTTGCTTCACAAACTGATATTGACGAGGCTTTTCTTGCAGGTAAATCTGCTGTTGAGTATGCTTTATCCGGTGGCAGCGGCAAGATGGCCGGATTTGTTCGTGAAACAAGAAACGGGAAATATCATTGCAGTGTTTCATTTGAGCCGCTCAATATCTGTGCAAATACAGAAAAGAAAATCCCTCGTGAATGGATAACAGAAGATGGCACTTTTGTCACTCAGGAGTTTATCGATTATGTATTGCCCCTGATCCAAGGCGATAATCATCGCAAACAAGAAAACAGTCTTCCCCGCTTTGCCAAACTTAAGAAGATAAAAGCAACAGTTTAACTAATATTGATTGAAAGGGACAGGTATAAAAATGGGAGCAAACTTAAAAGGCACTAAAACCGAAGCAAACCTCCAGGCGGCGTTTGCAGGTGAATCACAAGCAAGAAACAAATACACTTTTTTCGCATCAAAAGCCCGTAAGGAAGGCTATGAGCAAATAGCCGGTATTTTTGAGGAAACCGCAGGCAATGAGAAAGAACATGCGGAAATGTGGTACAAGTATCTCAATGACGGCGCTGTAGCAGATACGATCACAAATCTTGAAATTGCTGCTTCCGGCGAGCACTTCGAGTGGACAAAGATGTATACCGATTTTGCACTCGAAGCACGTGAAGAAGGTTTTGATGAGATCGCACACTACTTTGAAGAAGTAGCATCTGTCGAAAAATCGCATGAAGAACGCTTTAGAGAACTAAAAGCAAATATTGAGGCAGGTAAAGTCTTTAAACGTGATGAAGAGAAAACCTGGCAATGTCGCAACTGCGGTAAGTTACTGCAGAATACTGCAGCACCTGAAATATGCCCGACATGTAAGCATCCGAGGGCATACTTCCAAATCAAATCCGAGAACTACTAAACTCTAAGACTAATAAACCGCAAAGAATGTGAGATGTGCTGATGAATGGTGAGCAAAGAGATAAAATCGATTGCTTTAATTGTGTTCATTTTGCAATTACATGGGAACCAAAGCATCCGAGATCATGTAAACTTTTTGGATTTAAGTCGGCACAGCTTCCTTGTGTTGCTGTAGAAAAATCCTCCGGAGCTCCTTGCGAAGGTTTTGAACGAAAACCAAATAAGGCATAAATATATGCCCTCTTCGTCGGAAGAGGGCATTTTATTGTAGTTTTTTCAAATTCCCAGTTTTTCGCATCCCCATTTTGCCATATTACTTATTCTTTCATCTTCATTGCTTTTGTGCTTCCTTATTGTTTCATGGTACTTGCTTTCTCCTGTGTTGATCATTGTTCTAAGCGCATTGCATTTCCAGAGCCATAGACTTTCTTCTCCCGCATACCAGAATCGCGGGTTTAGAATGCTTCTATATGTGCCTTCGTCCATTTCCATAATGGTTTCCGGTTTCATTAGTTCTTCAAAGTCGGACAATAGCGGATACTCTTCTGTTTCTGTGAACTTATCTTTATTCATCGGGCATACGTCTTGACATGCATCACAACCGTAGAGCCATATACCCATCTGCTCTCTCATATCTTCATTGAGTGCATCTTTTCCGTCGAATTGCACACGGCATATGCACTTCCCAATGTCCATTGTCATTTTATCAGTTAAAGCTTTTGTCGGGCAGGCTTCAATACATTTATGGCAGTTGTCGTTACATGCAGGCAACCTGGTGTCTTCAGGTGTTTCATCATAGTCGAGTTCTTTATCAACTATCCATGTTTCTATGATAATAAAAGACCCGTTTTTATCATCATATAGAAAGTTGTTGCGACCGAATTTACCAAGCCCCGCTCTTGCACCTGCGAGTCTATCGGGTACCGGAGCTTCGATTATCCCAAGACCCAACATTTTGATAAATGTTTCAAACTCCGTGTTAGCCCGGTAATCTTCAATATAGGAGATCCTGTTATCAAACAAATACATCTTTCCATAAAATTTCTCTGATTCTTTCGGAACCTTATACTTATTGTATCTCTGTGTACATACAATTATCGATTTGGCATCTTCCGGAGGAGTTACAAAGCATCGGAAGTCGTCGTAACGTTCTTTTGATTCGGGAAATAGTCTTGAGCGGACATTGAGTTGTTCCTCATAGTCGTCAAATGTATCGGCAGGGATGATACCGCATGCCGTATAGCCTAATTGTTTTGCTTTATCTTTGATTTTCTTTGATAACATTGCTGATTCCTCCTTGTTTTCTGCTGAATTCAGTATATCATAGTTTACCTTCTTGTAAACACAAAACTCTTGACAATGAATCAAATGCAAGGCATAATTTGCTTACATAAAATGGGGTGTAGCCAAGCGGTAAGGCAGCGGACTCTGACTCCGCCATTTCGAGGGTTCAAATCCTTCCACCCCAGCCATTGCCGGGGTTCTTTCAGGATTTGAGATTTCTGTAAGGACTCCTGCTCTTCTATTGGAGTCAAGTGCAGCGGTGATGTTGAAACAGCATTCAGTGGAGATGCCAATATGATTTATGAAATTATGAACCGTGCTAAAGCACATCATGCATCCGGAGAAGTGAATTCTCCAACTACTGCAATAATATCCATAACTGATAAAGGTGATAAGCCGAACACTTTTTTTCCACAGGAGTGGATCATAGATATTCATCATTCCCAGTTTAATGATGTCATCAAAAATAGACCACATGCATTAACTGCCCAGCAAGCGAAAGAAATCGCTGATTTTGTTATTGAACACTACAATGAGGTCGACCGTTTGATCATCCAATGCGAGTTTGGGCAGAGTCGCAGCGCAGGAGTTGCTGCCGCTATATGTGAGTTTTTTGAGGGGCATGACAACGGAATCACAAGCGACCCGGCGTACTTGCCTAACTGGCATTGTTATCATCTTGTTCTTGATGCTTTAAAAGCATACAAAAACTGAAATATTTCTTGTTAACAATATATGAACAAGCACTGACTTATGTACTTATTTATGGTAAATTGAGAAAGCACAGAAAACCATTGTGGGGGGGGATTTAGTAATGGTTAGTAACAATGTGTTTAATAAGAATGTCAGCGGACATGAAAATTTTACATGGGACACACTTGGCGACGTAAAGGAGGGACGTGGAGATTTAGGTGAAGATATGCCGGTCATCGTGTACAGGCTCATGCAGTTTACTATGCTTGATGTACTTAGTAAAGCTCATGGGTTGGAGCAAGCAAACGCTTACTTCAAAGATGCCGGATTTTTAGCGGGAACCGAGTTTGCTAAAAATGTTTTAGACTTAAATGTTGATTTTGACACATTTATTGCTGATTTGCAAAAAGCTCTTGAGACTTTGCGAATCGGCATTTTGCGCATTGAAGCATTTGAGTCCGACACAGGAAAGCTCGTTTTGACAGTTGAGCAGGATCTTGACTGCAGCGGGTTGCCGATAACAAACGAGAATGTATGTATTTATGATGAGGGTTTTATTGCCGGCATACTTAATGCATATACAGGTAAGCTATATGATGTTCGCGAAGTTGATTGTTGGGCAAACGGTGACCGTGTCTGTCGCTTTAACGCAGACATTAGCGGGTAGGTAGCAGGGTTAGCTACACCGCAGAAAAGCGCAGAGAAAATGAGCGATAATTTAATTGATTCCGCTTTAAGCAAACTATTCGAGTATTTGCGTAAAGTAATATATGAACCGGAAAATGCATCTTTAGTAATCGAAGAGCTTCCCGACAAATTTCGTGAGTTCGGCAGTGGCTTAAAGTATTATGCCGAATGCTCAATCGAAAACAATGCGTTGGCATCAGCTTTATCTAAAGGTGTCCTGGACGGAGTTTTGCCATCGAGGGGAAATGATATTGCAGCCCCTCTTAAATCATTGCACTCATCACTTCGTCATTTAACCTGGCAGGCTCAGCAAATCGCTCAGGGCGACTATAATCAACGAGTTGCTTTTATGGGTGATTTCGCTGATGCTTTTAATTTAATGGTTAAGCAGCTTGCTGAGCGTGAGCGTAATCTCGAGGATAAAATCAATCAGATCGAATCCAAATCTGCAGCATTAGTCGAGGGCAATCTGCTTCTAACTACATTGGTCCACTACATACCGCAACAGATATTTGTTGTTGACAGAAAAACACGTAAACTGTTACTAAAAAACGATGTTGCGATTAGTGAGCTTAATAAAAATCCCGATTATCTGGATACTATCATACACGATATCTCTAATCATAATGACCCGGAAGAAATGAGAGAAATTGATATTGCTTATGAACATGATGGTTTAAAACGCTTTTTTATAGTCAACAGGTTTTCACTTGAGTGGGATAATAAGGATGCAGATGTATATGTTATCAACGATGTCAGCGAGACACAGAGGGAAATCGCTGATTTGGAATCGCATGTATATCGTGACAACCTGACAAACTTATTCAACAGAGCATATGGAATGATGACGCTGGATCTTTGGCTGCATGAGAAGAGAAAGTTCGTCCTGGTTTTTGTTGATCTTGACAGTCTTAAGTATATTAATGATATATACGGGCACTCTGAAGGTGATGTCTATATAATTCGCTCCGGTGAGCATTTGAAAACATTTTCTTCAGACTCTGTTGCCTGTCGTATCGGAGGAGACGAATTTATGCTTCTTGCTCCGGGATACGGTTTTGATGATGCTTATGCAAAAATGAATGAAATAGCTGAAAACCTGCGAAATGATGAATATTTACACGATAAGAGTTATTCGTACAATATGAGCTATGGAATCGCATCTGTTGATAGTGATACGCATATGAGTGCCGGAGACATATTGGGAACTGCAGATTTCAGGATGTATGACAATAAACAAGTGAATAAGAAGCTATACAAAAAAGATAGACTCAGTGCCAAAAAAAGTAGTGAATAAAGTTTGATTTTTAGTGGTTTTCTGTCAAATTTCCAACTTCAAATTCATATTGAGAACAACCTCCATTTGGGTGTATCATAGGACTACTGATCACACCTGAGGGAGGGGTTTTCAATGACTTCTATAATTGAGCTTCCGAGAGAAAAGTTGAGCAGAAAAGGTGCATCGGCACTTAGTGATGTCGAGTTGCTTCAAGCTGTGATAGGAAGCGGAGGGCGGGATAATGACTTTAAGCAAATCGCAAAGAACCTGAATGCAACAATACAGAAGTTCGGGGCTGATAATCTTACTTTTGAGGATGTAAAGTCCGTTAAAGGTATTGGTGATGCTAAAGCAACGGTTGTTTTTGCCGCGCTGGAGTTTTGGCGCAGAAAATGTACAAAGCAGTCTGCCCCGCTTATCGATTCACCCGAGAAGGCTGTAGAGCACCTTCATCATATCAAAAATAAAAAGCAGGAGCATTTCGTCCTGCTGACGCTTGATGGTGCAAGAAGGCTTATAAACAGTAGAGTTGTGACAATCGGAACTTTAATGAGTTCACTTGTTCATCCTCGAGAGGTTTTCTCTTTTGCTATCGAAGATAGAGCGGCTTCGATCATTATTGCTCATAATCATCCCAGCGGGCAAATTGACGTGAGTGAGCAGGATCGTGAGGTAACACGGCGTATTCGTCAGGCAGGTGATATTGTCGGTATCAGGCTCGATGATCATATTATTGTAGCCGGAGATGAGTTTGTGAGCGCTTATTGATTTTTTATCATCAAGCGCTCACTCTTTTTTTATACTTTTTTCGTGTCCTGCTTACATAGTCAGGAACTTTAAATATCTGCGAGGCTTGTTTTGCTCTGCCGGATCAAGCTTACGTAGCTTTTCTTTTTTGTCGGCCATATATGGGAAGAAAATATCCCATATATCATCAATCTCTGAGTCCAGGACTTCTTCGAAATCGACTTTACTTCTGTTTTCTTCCATTTTATGTCGCCTTTCTTTAATATATCTGACTTATTTTAACAATTATTATTGTTTATCTATTGGTTACCTTTTGCTTATCTTTTTCATTAATAAAGTATAGCAATTTATTTATTTTGTCAAGTCTTTTTACAATTTATTAATAATTACTTTAAGTTTTGGCAAGCAGCCTGATTTTTTGATGGTCATGTATGTCAGAATTACCAAGGACATCAGGGTTTTCCAAAAAACCTTCCCATCCCGATCCGTATCTGGACTCCCACTTCGAAACTGTCTCAATGCCTTTATCAGTCAGTTCGTATTCGACATCACCGCTGCTTGTTACTTGTCTTGTTATGCTTCCTCTGGCAATAAAGCCACCGGCGCCAACTAAGGTTCTGGAGTTACTTAGGCAGGCTTCTTCAAACTCACGCTGCGCCATCTTGCCTCCGGAGTCACGTAGACGTGCAAGAATAGCAACAGCCCGACCTTCTCCTATTCGTATGACCTTTGCACGTACAGGTGTCGGAGCAGTAGTACCTTCAGCTTCGATATATGCAATGGCATTATTTAGGGTTTCACGAGTTCGCTTTAATTCAGATAATATAAGTTCTCTGTCTATATAAGCTCACTCCTTTAGCCTTTTTGGTATGCATTAGCTCACCTTTTGCTCACCTATTTTACCAAAAATTTACAGTTTTGTCAATAGTTTTAACATTAGTAAAAAACAATTGTGTTTTAAGTATCTTTGTATTATCATTAAATATATAGTATAAACCGGAGGTGATTATTATTACGTTTATTGAACTTTTATTAAATGTCTCATGGATTTCCATAATTCTTTTTGTTGTCGGCATCGGATTTATAATTGTCGAAATGTTTGAGCCGGGCTTTGGTGTATTCGGAATTCTCGGTGTCATAAGTCTTATCGGTTGCATCTTTGTGACTGCAAGTACTGTTGCCGAAGGTATCATGCTTACTGCATTCTTCTTTGTGATTCTGCTCATTATGTTGGCTATTTTTCTTTTCTTTGTTTCAAAGGGCAAGCTTCCGGGAAAGCTTATATTAAAAGAAGCAGAGTCTCGAGATGACGGTTTTTCCGGCACTCAGGATCTAAGTGAGTTTATGGGAAAGACCGGTGTGGTTACATCAATTTGCAGACCTGTCGGAAATGTTGACTTTAATGGAGTCAAGATCGAGGTAGTAAGCCGGGGAGAGTTTATTGAAAAGGGTATAACTGTCGAAGTTATAGAGATAGAAGGCAACAGAGTCGTTGTTAAGGCTTTGCAATAAATATTGAAAGGATACTTGAATATGGAACTTTGGATGATTTTCGCTATTATTATCGGCATAATCTTTTTTCTTTGGCTTTTCTTTACTTTTATTCCAATCGGACTTTGGATAAGCGCTGTTGCGGCTAATGTCAAAATACGCATTGGCACGCTGATCGGAATGAAACTGCGTAGAGTAACACCCGTCAGAATTGTTATTCCGCAGATCAAAGCGGTAAAAGCAGGGCTCGATCTCTCAATCAACAAGCTTGAAGCACATTACCTCGCCGGCGGTAATGTTGATCGTGTTGTAAATGCTCTAATTGCTGCACAAAGAGCTCAAATAAATCTTGAGTTTGAAAGAGCAGCTGCAATCGATCTGGCAGGTCGCGATGTGCTGGAAGCTGTACAAATGAGCGTTAACCCGAAGGTTATAGAGACTCCCGCTATCTCTGCTATTGCTAAAAACGGAATCGAGCTTATTGCGAAAGCTAAAGTAACTGTCAGAGCAAATATCGACAGGCTTATTGGTGGTGCAGGAGAACTTACTGTAATAGCACGTGTCGGTGAAGGTGTCGTATCAACCATAGGCAGTTCTGAATCTCACGAGGCGGTTCTTGAAAATCCTGACACTATCTCCAGAATAGTACTTGAAAAAGGTCTGGAAGCAGGAACAGCTTTTGAGATTCTTTCTATCGATATTGCAGATATTGATGTTGGCAGAAATATCGGGGCTCAGCTACAGACTGATCAAGCAGAGGCGGATAAGCGTATCGCTCAAGCAAAAGCCGAGGAACGGCGCGCAATGGCTGTTGCTGTTGAACAGGAAATGCGGGCATCTGTTCAAGAAATGAGAGCCAAGGTCGTTGAAGCAGAAGCAGAGGTTCCTAAGGCTATGGCCACGGCTCTGCGTGAAGGTAAGCTTGGTGTTATGGATTACTACAATATGATGAACGTCATATCGGATACACAAATGAGAAACTCAATCGCAGGTTCTGATGAGCAAAAGCGTCCCGAACACGAAGGATAGTTGGCTGAGTATGGAAAGAAAAGTGCGCAAGAAACGAAGAGATCCCGTGAAGAGCGGAACCAGAAGCCGTCCTTCTGAAAGCATCTCTAAAAAAGGTGCTTCTTCGACCGGCAGAGGACAAAATACCAATCACAATGTCCTCGGTATGCAACTCAATTCAGAAACTGCCAGACAGGCGATAATTCTCTCGGAAGTCATAGGCAAACCTGTTTCAAAGAGAAGAGGAAAGTTGTAAATTTCATCATAGTCATACACAAAATGAATCCACCCTCTACGGGTGGGTTCATTTTGCTTGAATATTAGTTTGCTCAGTATTCATTAACACATTATGTAAACTTTTTTACTGCATATGCAAGAGTCGATATTTCACTTAAGGGGTTCGTTTTTTTCTTACTTAAATGCCATTATTCGCTGGTGTTACAAGGCTTTTTTGCTGTGGATAACCCTGTGGAGATTGTTAACAACTCATTGTACTCTTTTATTATGTGCGTTATTATGTAAACCATTATCTTGCTTGTTCATTGATTGTTTACACGTATTTTTTGTAATTTTTACAGAATTTTTACACAAGAATATAGCAGTTTTGACATAAATTATATAATCCATTGAATAGATTGATATGAATATTCATCATCTTTATTCACCGCCTTTATGGGGTATACAGAATGTAATCATTTCGTTCATTAATTTTTCACAAACACTTTTTCTGTTGCCAGTTTCTTTGCTATATGCTAGAATTTGTGTAGTTATTTAGATAGGGGCATACAATAGACGAGAGGTGCTGTACATGGCAGGACATTCAAAGTGGAAAAACATTCAAAGAACAAAAGGAGCACAGGATGCCAAAAGAGGCAAGGTGTTTACCAAGATAGCGCGAGAGATTATTGTCGCAGTTAAAGAGGGCGGCAGTGGTGATCCGGCGAAGAACTCAAGACTTGCGGCAGCCATCGCTAAAGCAAAGGCTGCAAATATGCCAAATGATAATATAAAGAGAACAATTGAAAAAGCTGCCGGTGCCGGGAGCGGTGATAATTACGAACGTGTTACTTATGAGGGATACGGACCACGTGGAGTGGCTGTCATTGTGGACGCAATGACAGATAACCGCAACAGAATCGCGGCTGAAGTTCGTCTTAACTTTGATAAATATAATGGTAACTTAGGAACATCGGGGTGCGTATCCTGGTCTTTCGACCGTAAGGGTGTTATTGTTATAGATAATGAAGATGGAAAGCTTGATGAGGAAACGGTACTGAATGATGCACTTGAAGCAGGAGCCGATGATATCGAAGTTGATGACGATGTATTTGAGATTTATACAACTCCGGACGGGTTTATAGCAGTCAGCGGTGCGTTGGAGAACGCAGGATACTCATTCCTGTCGGCACAAATTGAAATGGTTCCCCAGAACTATATTACTTTAACCGATCCGGATGATATTAAAAATATGTCTAAAATGCTCGAGCTAATGGAGGACAATGATGACATTCAGGATGTCTGGCATAATGCGGTATTTTAGCGGTAGATGCATTAAGAGAGCGTCATGTTTGACAGTCTGTAAATTGTGTAATAATATACTATATATAAAGCGTTTTTCGTAAAATTAGGAGGATAACTAAATGGCATTTAACGATAACCCTTACGGACAGCAAAACCCTTACGGACAACAAAACCCCTACGGGCAACAGCAGCAGCAACCCCGCGATCTCTTCCCTTCTCTATGGGGAAGTCAGGAAGATCTGGATAAAGCAACAACGTCTTGCCTGGCTCGTGTGTTTCTGAGAATGTTCGCAGCTTTGCTTGTGACAGCGGCTGTTTCTTTTGGTATTTACCAAACACCCGGTGCTATCGAGTTTCTTACATCAGGTCCCGGTGCAATACTTACTCTCGGTACGATAATAGTTCAGTTTATTGTTGTTATGGTCTTATCATTTCGGGTAATGAAAATGTCCCCTGTTGTATCAAACATAATGTTTTTCGTATATGCAATTCTAACCGGTGTAACACTTTCATTCATTTTTATCAGCTATACAACCGGTGTGATATTTCAAGCCTTTGCGATTGCAGCATTGATGTTTGGAGCTATGGCTATTTACGGCACTATAACCCGCAGAGATCTGACCAGATTAGGCAGTCTGTGCTTAATGGGTCTGGTAGGCATAATTATCGCAAGCATCGTTGGTATGTTCGTCGGTTTTAGCGATACGATCAATACAATAATAAACTATGTGGGTGTTCTTATATTTGTCGGTTTAACGGCTTACCATACTCAACGAATCAAAAACATGCTTGCAGAAGCAAATGAAACAAATCAAGAGGAAGCAATACGGAAAATTTCTGTCATGGGGGCGTTGTCGCTTTATCTTAGCTTTATCAATCTGTTCCTCAGGATCCTTGCTATTCTTGGTCGCAGGAGATAAGTTTACGCTTTTATTTTGATTAATTAGAATAATAAACGGCGGGATCTGTACATTGATACAAATCCCACCGTTTTCATTTTATTCTATATTGTCGGGCAGAAGAAGGAGATATCTTGACCTTGTTATATCTGCTCCGGAGGTTGAGGATCTTTCGGTGGCTCCGGTGGCGGTGGTGGCTGGGGAGGCTCCGGTGGTTGGGGTATTGACGGTTGCTCTTGCGGAGGCGGTGGTGGTGGAGGTGCCGGCGGCTGGGGTATTGGCGGTTGCGACTGCGGCGCGTATGGAGAAACCGGCGGTTGCTGCGGGTATGCTGCATATGGAGAAACCGGCGGTTGTTGCGGATACGGTGCATATGGAGAAACCGGTGGTTGCTGCGGATACGGTGCATATGGAGATACAGGGGGTTGCTGCGGGTAGCCTGACATTATAACACCATCAAGCTCGGCGGGGTTTATCGCTCCTGAAACAACTGCGTTATTTCTCAGCTCGACAAAGAGACCCGCAAATGATGTGAACATGTACGGATTTACATAGAATATCCCTAAAATACCCAAGGTTAAAGCGTTAAGCAACTGCCATCCGATAAAACTCAATGCCATAACAAATATCTTCCCTTTGTGCCCTTTTGTCATACGTCTTGAGAGTTTTAATGCTTCAGTAGCTGTCACGTTAGGATTGCTTGCAAGGATATATGGTGACATAGAGTATGCCAAAGCCTTGATTATTGTCAGTATATGAAGAGTAAATACACCGATCAATGCCCATAAAAATATCCACAGATACATCCACAACATACCACCAAGCTTACGTCCGAAGTTGATTTTAAGGTCTGTATACGGCTCTGTGGAAGTTATTTGCTGACCGTAATATACCTTTACCATAGAGCCGTTTAAATTAACTTCCAGTACGTAGTAAAGCAACCCAACCGGTATAGATATCAGTGCAACAAAAAACGAAATAGCTACAGTGGTAGTAAGCAATGCAACGTTTGGTGTTTGTGATATCATCGTCATCTGTACTAAGACATTCGGTATACTCGTTAAGAACCCAATGCCGAAAGGCACCAGTAAAACCAGAAATACCGCAAGTACACAGTTGCTGCGCTGAGATAAAAATGCCTGCTTTGCGAATGCCTTGATTTCTTGTCTTGATCTCATATTCTTGTTATTCCCTTCTTTATTAAATCATTTCGCCGCCAAAGACAATCTGCTTTATTTCTAAGTCTTTTGTCAGGATAAGTATATCAGCACGCTTTCCAATAGTCAACGAGCCAACCTGTGCATCTATTCCTATTGATTTAGCCGGATTGATCGTTACTGCCTTTAATGCTTTTTCCAACGGTATTCCATATTCTACAGCCCTACGTAGACCTAAAGATAAAGGTGTTACGCTGCCGGCAAGAGAGCCGTTTTCAATAGTAGCTTTTCTACCGACAACTGTCACGATTTGACCACCCAGTTCATATTCTCCATCTGTCAAGCCGCAGGCACGTATTGAATCACTGATCAGGCAGACTTTGTTTTCATCGTAGATTTGAAATACAATGCGTACGACTGTCGGGTTTATATGTATTCCGTCCGGGATCAACTCAACATAAACGTCGTTGTCGAATGCTGCTCCAATTATTCCGGACTCACGATGACTAAAAGGATTCATGCCGTTAAAAAGGTGTGTAACATGAGTTGCACCATGTGAAAATGCTTTGCATGCTATATCATAGTTTGCAACGGAATGTCCTAACGATACTGCGCATACCGGAGCTGCAGCTTCAATAAACTCCAATCCTCCTTCTTCTTCAGGCGCGATCGCTATAAGTCTGACATTCCCGCCGCTTGCCTCATTTAATCGCTTAAACATTTGAATGTCCGGCTTGACCAGATAGTCGGCATTTTGTGCTCCTCGTTTTTCGTGAGAAAAAAACGGTCCTTCCAACTGAATTCCACGTAACATAGATTGGTCTTTATACTGAACATTTGTCATCGAACGGGTGGTTATGCAGGCTTTACTCAATTGTTCCTCAGGCACTGTCATTGTTGTTGCAAGGAAACTTGTTACTCCGCATTTTAAAAGGTATTTTGATATTGTCAAAAAAGCCTCGGGAGTGCCGTCGCTGAAGTCAGCACCCATTGCTCCATGAGTGTGAATGTCAACAAGTCCCGGAACAACATAACACTCACTTGCATCAAAACACTCCTGATTACTTTGCGGAAGGTTATCTCCAATTGCCGTAATAACTCCGTTTTCTGCTTCAATGTCTTTATTTCTAAATATACCATCATCGCAAAACACGGTTCCATTTTTAATGATCATAAAACTCTCCATTTCATTTTGATGTGAACTCGTTATTACACTATCTTTTTACACTCAAGATAATATCTTTTATCCTCTGCGTGCCCTACAGAAAAACTCTTTCTCGGAAATACGCCGCTTTTTTCAACTGTTTCGAAAAAGTCAGATTTGCACATTGCCGGAAGAATCAATCCAACACAGCGTTCTCCTTCGGCGAGTTTTTTTGTTGATTCTTCACCATGAATATAGTCTATTATCGTTTCGGTTCCTTCGATATACTTGTCAATAAACCCCTGCATTAATGTGAGCATATCTCCGATACATGCAGCTTTTATGCCTATATCACCACTGTCGTCTTTTGTTGACCATCGAATAGTATAATCTGTTCCATCGGGCATCGCGTTTTTGAAATCGCTGATAAACTCTGCTGCATCTATATTGAACAAGACCCTATGGATCGCTTCAAAGCTTATCGCAGTATCGTATACATTGTTTAGCTCTACCAGAGCTCTGCGTGCAGGATGGTTTTCCTTTTCTGCCTCGCTTAAGTTTTCTTTTAACTCATCCCAATACACTTTAGCAGCGGCAAGAGAATGATTGCCGTCTCCCATTATCATCAACATTTCGTTTTTTTCTTGTAACGCTTGCAGTGCCGTGATCACATCATCGGCATCTTTGCCTGTTACCTGTCTTCCTTTTATAAAACCTCCGCCTTCCATCAGGTCGAAGTCATACAAGAGTGGCAATGTATCTGCTTTTTCGACCAGGGGTCCAATGACAGTATCGTCTTCGTCGTCTATGAATGTGATTATATGCGGTAGCTCGAGAGGTGCAGCACGACGGATCCTGATTCGTGGAGGTAATCTGTCGAGTACAGTACCTTCGCTGGCACGTATTGCAGCACTTACTCCTGTGAAGTCGTACTCTTCAAGATCTACGGCTCCCACAATACCCTTTCTTGTCCGACCGTCAGGTTGAGTACGCTCAACATATATAAATGAGTTTTCAATTACACGGAATATCCCGTTGTTTATATACTCATGCATTGCTGAACTGATTTTCCTTATTTCTGTATCCTCATCTATTTCTTCCAGATAAACTTCAGGGATTATCATGTTAAGTGTCGATGGTTTCTCACCTACATTGTTCTTAACACGTTGCCAATATTCTTTCTCGGACGAAAACTGGTCGCATGCAATTACACTCCATGCTTCCATAGATAACCCTTCGGGTATTAAAATGTTTGTCGGGACAAAGACTTTCTCCATAAACGTATGCTCCTTTATTACAATTCTAAGTATGCTTTTTTTAATTCTTTAATGTACTCCGGTGTTGTACCGCAGCAGCCGCCAATTATTTTTGCTCCGATTTTTGCAAATCCGGTCATTTGGTCTGCAAAATCTTTTGCTCCTGTGTGGTATTCTCCGCTTACTCCATCCGGTAATCCGGCGTTTGGTTTTACAATCAGTGGAAGTTTTGTCACTTTTGCTATACGCTTTGCTGTTTCCAACATCTCTACCGGCTCAAGTGAGCAGTTGAGACCTATGGCAGCCGCACCGATGGATTCGGCCGTTTCGACAAATTTCTCCGGAGTACAGCCCATAAATGTGTAGCCGGATTTCTCAAATGTCATTGTTGCAAGTATGGGTAATTTTGTGTTGTCTTTTACTGCTGACATTGCAGCTTTTAGCTCTTCTATATCGCTCATTGTTTCAATTGCGGCGAAGTCGGCACCGGCTTTTTCCCCTGCTACTGCCATTTCTTTAAATAAGTCATATGCTCTTTCATATTCAAGCTCACCTACCGGCTCAAGTACGTGCCCTGTCGGACCTATATCAAGAGCTACTTTTGCTTTGTCTGTACAAGCACGCTTTGCATTTCCAACAGCAGCTTTGATGACTTCCTCCGGGCTGTATCCTGTTCCCTTCAAGTTTAATGCATTTGAACCGAATGTATTTGTGCAGACTATATCGCTGCCTGCTTCTACATACATTCTATGTATAGACTCAACTGCGTCCGGGTTTGATATGTTCATCAAATCGGGTTTTTCGCCTGACTTCAGCCCGTGTTTATACAGCATTGTTCCCATTGCGCCATCGTAGAAAATGTACTTACCGTAGGAATCGAACAGCATTGTAATATCCTCCGTTATATGGTATAACATGATAACAAGCACTTTATTCTAACATATGGAGATACATCAATGGAAGAGCTTTCAAAAAATTTCATCCATGCTTTTATTGAAGAGGATATCGGGCCGGGAGGGCGTTTTGAAGGAAAGCAGGTCCATACCCGACTGCCGCCCGAACCTAACGGTTATCCTCATATCGGGCATTGTTTTGCTTTTTCCATCAGTATAAATGCTGCAGAGAAGTATGGAGGTCTTTGCAATCTTCGATTTGACGACACAAATCCGGAGAAGGAAGAGGATGAGTTTGTTGAAGCGATTTGCGATGATATCAAGTGGCTGGGTTTTGACTGGGACGACAGGCTGTACTTCGGGAGTGATTATTTTGAAAAGACCTATGAGCTTGCGACCGGACTGATCAAAAAAGGCCTTGCTTATGTTTGTGAGCTTACACCTGAGGAAGTTAAAGAAAGACGTGGTGATGTCGGAGTTCCTGCTACATCACCTTATAGGGACAGACCAATCGAAGAGAGTCTTGATTTGTTTGTACGGATGAGAAACGGAGAGTTTCCGGAAGGTGCAATGACTCTTAGAGCAAAAATCGATCTTGAGAGTGGTAACTTCAATATGCGCGACCCGGTTTTATACAGGATAAAATATGCACATCATCATAGACAAGGTGATAAGTGGTGTATTTATCCTATGTACGATTTTGCCCATCCTATCCAAGACGCTCTTGAGTTTATTACTCACTCCCTCTGCTCTTTGGAGTACGAGGATCATAGACCTTTATATGACTGGGTAATAGAACATACCGATGTGCCGAGTAATCCGAGGCAGATCGAGTTTGGACGGCGCAGTATCAACTACGCTGTAATGTCAAAACGAAAGCTTCGTCGTTTAGTTGAAGAAGGGTATGTAAGCGGATGGGATGATCCTCGTTTTCCGACTATTCGCGGGCTGCGCCGTCGAGGTTATACACCCAATTCTCTACGTGATTTTTGTGATCGATTAGGCGTCGGTAAAACATCTAACTCTATCGAATATGCTCTCTTGGAGCATTGCCTTCGTGAAGACTTAAATCTTAATGCTTATCGTGTAATGGTCGCTTTACGCCCCATAAAGTTGGTTATTACTAACTATCCTGAGGATAAAACAGAAATCTTTGAAATTGAAAACAATCCAAATGATGAGGCTTCAGGCTTTCGCGATGTCGCCTTTTCCCGTGAGCTATGGATCGATAACGATGATTTTATGATAGAACCTTCGAAAAAGTACAATCGTCTGTTTCCCGGAAATGAAGTAAGGCTAAAGGGAGCTTACGTAGTAAAGTGCACGGGTTATGAGCTTGATCAAAATGGTGATGTGGCGGTCGTTACAGCTGAATATGACCCGGAAACACGTGGCGGCACAACGCCTGACGGTCGTAAAGTGCGCGGTACTATCCACTGGGTCGACTCCAAAACAGCAGTTGATGTGGAAGTGCGTGTTTACGACAATCTGTTTACCGATCCTTTTCCGGATGTCGCATGTAAGGATTTCACAGAGTGCCTTAATCCTGACTCTCTTGAGGTATTGAAGGGATGTAAAGCAGAGAAAGCATTGGAAAATGCCGTTGCGCCGCAGGCTTTCCAGTTCCTGCGGCAGGGTTACTTTGTTGTTGACAATAAAGACTCAAAGCCCGGGAGTCTGGTG